>Ga0136633_1002096_pt1 | contig 14051 bp, 12 predicted proteins | sample AntDrymeUQ832206_2_FD_105494 | JGI IMG/M metagenome (GOLD analysis project Ga0136633, IMG submission 105494) | Polar desert sand microbial communities from Dry Valleys, Antarctica - metaG UQ83 (22.06) | ecosystem: Environmental > Terrestrial > Soil > Desert | place: Antarctica: Dry Valley... | reverse complement strand
GGCGACACCGACGCGGGCGCAAAGAGCCGCGTCAACAGCAAGGGCGAGGACTATTACGGCATCTTGCGTCACACCAACGGAATCCCCGGCGTGCTCTCCGAGGCCGCATTCGTCAGCAACCCCGACGAAGCGAAGCTCCTACGCACCGTGGAGTTTCAGCGCCTCGAGGCTGACGCCATCGCCCGCGCCATCGTGCGATTCCTCAACACACGTGATCCAGGTTCCGGCTTTGTCGACGCCTACCCCCGGCAGTCTCCCGCCGGGTCCGGGGGCGGAAACAAGGGCTGCGTTGACCCACCCTTGTAGCACTCCGCTCTGAGGAGCCGCTCAGGCTCTGGCGCAACCCGCGGATAGGGTCGCCGGGGTGAGGGTCGGGGTGCTGGCGTCGGGATCGGGGACGATCCTGGAGTCGATCCTGGAGCACGGTATCCCCGTCGAAGTCGTGGTCACCGACCGGCCCTGTCGGGCCTTGGACGTGGCCGAACGCGCTGCCGTGGCAGCCGAACTAGTCGAACGGGAGAGCTTCGGAAAGCGCTTCGACCGATCCGCTTACGCCCAGCGCGTCGTCGACGTGCTTCGCAAATACGACGTCGAGTTGGTGGTCAGCGCCGGCTTCGGAACCGTTGTGCCCGCGCTGGCTACCGCGTTCCCGAATCGCGCCCTCAACACCCATCCGGCCCTTCTCCCCGCTTTCAAAGGGTGGCACGCGGTGCGAGAGGCCCTCGACGCGGGGGTGAGCGAGACGGGTTGCACCGTGCACGTGCTCACCGAAGAGGTCGACTCCGGCCCCGTGCTGGCCCAGGAAGCGGTTCCGATCCTTCCGGATGACACGGAGGAGTCACTGCACGAGCGCATCAAGGAAGTGGAACGACGCCTGTATCCGCAGGTGATCCGCAAGGTGATCGACGGGGAGATCGAACTATGACCGAGCGACACGAGGCCCATGGCCGTGGCGGCCGCCGCGCCCTGCTGTCCTGCGAAGACAAGACGGGCCTGGACGCGTTGGCGAAAGGCCTCGTGGCGCTCGGATGGACTCTCGTCTCAAGCGGCCGGACATCGGCCTTCCTGGCCGAGCACGGCGTGGAGCACAACACTGTCGAGTCGGTAACGGGCTCACCGGAGATGCTGGGCGGACGCGTGAAGACACTGCACCCGCGGATCCACGGCGGGATCCTGGCCGACCGTTCCAAGCCTGACCATCTCGCCTCCCTCGATGAGCATGGGATCGCCGCGATCGATCTTGTGGTCTGCAACCTCTACAAGTTCGCCGACCGCCCCGGCATCGAGACGATCGACGTCGGTGGCCCGACCATGGTGCGCGCCGCCGCGAAGAACCATCAGCACGTTTCCGTCCTGACCGATCCGGCCGACTACGGCGCATTGCTGGACGAGCTGCGCCGCGATGGCGCGGTCTCGGATGAAACGCGTCGCCGGCTGGCCCGCAAAGCGTTCGCACTCACCGCGGCTTACGACGCGGCCATCGTGACGTGGCTGGACTCGCAAGACGCCGACACGCTCCCTCCGACGATTCACGTCGCGCTGGAGCGCGCCCAAGAGCTGCGGTATGGCGAGAACCCCCACCAAGAGGGGGCGCGCTACCGCTTCGTCGGGCAATCCAGTTGGTGGGACGGCGTCACCCAGCACGGCGGAATGGCGTTGTCGTATCTCAACCTTTGGGACGCCGAGGCGGCTTGGCGGTTGGTGCACGACCTCGGGTCGCGTCCTGCCGCCGCGATCATCAAGCACGCCAACCCATGCGGTGTCGGCGTCGCCGACGATCTGGCGGAGGCATACCGGCTCGCCTTCGAATGCGACGAGAAGTCGGCCTTCGGCGGCATCGTGGCGGTGAACGGCCCGCTTTCGGCCGACGTGGCTGCGGAGATGGTCGGTGCCGCGCAGGCTGACATCATCATCGCCCCTTCTTTCGCCGAGGGAACGGTGGCCGCTTTGGCCAAGAAGCGAAAGAACACCCGGCTTCTCGAGGCGCCGGCGCCGAGCGCGCACCGACTGCACTTCCGCCAGCTGGGAGGCGGCTTCCTCGTGCAGGAGCCGCCGCGGATCGAGAAGGGCCGCGACGATTGGCGGGTGGTGAGCAAGGTCGCGCCGACCGAAGAGCAGTGGGCCGACGCGGAGCTGGCGTGGCGCGTGTGTGCGCACGTGAGGTCGAACGCGGTCGTACTCGTGAAAGACGGTCAGGCCGTCGGCATCGGCGCGGGTCAGCAGTCGCGAGTGGATTCCGGCGACGTAGCGGCCCGAAAGGCGGCGGGCCGGGCTCAGGGTGGGGCATCTGCGACGGACGGTTTTTATCCCTTCCGCGATGGGGTGGACGCGGCGGCCGAGGCGGGCGTCGCCGTGGTGGTGCAGCCCGGCGGGTCGCTGCGGGATGACGAGGTGATCGCGGCCGCCGATGAACACGGCGTCGCTCTCGTCATGACCGGCGAGAGACAGTTCCTGCACTAGATGACAGCTGTGATCATGTCCGGCGTCCCGGTCAGGGACGCGGTGCTGGAGGACGTGCGGGGCCGCGTCAAGGTGCTTACCGACGCGGCGCGACCGCCGCACCTGGCCACGCTTCTCGTCGGCGACAATCCCGACTCCGCGAGCTACATCCGCATGAAGCGCCAGCTCTGCGCCGACCTCGGGATCACCTCCACGCACGAACAACTGCCGCAGGACGCCACGCAGGCCGACGTCGAGGCGGTGATCCGGCGCTTCAACGACGACGACGCCATCGACGCCGTCCTGTTCCAGTACCCCCCGCCGCCTCAGATTGATTACTGGCAGGCGCTGCTGCTGCTCGACCCGGACAAGGACGTCGATGGGTTGCACCCCGTCAACCTGGGGCGGCTGGCCTTGGGTCTAGCCGGGCCAGTCTCCTGCACACCCGCAGGGATCGAGGCTCTCCTCGCCTACTACGAGGTCCCGGTCGCAGGACGAAGCGTCGTCATCATGGGACGCGGTATCACCCTGGGCCGGCCGCTTTCGCTACTTCTCTCGCAGAAGCGCCCGACCGCCAACGCGGCGGTCACGGTCGTGCACACGGGTGTGTCCGACTGGGCGGAGTACACGAGGCGCGCCGACATCGTCGTATCGGCCGTGGGAGTCCCTGGGATCATCCAGCCCGAGCACATTCGACCGGGGGCGGTCGTGGTGGGCGCTGGGGCGCAATACAAGGGCCGGAAGGTCCTGCCTGACGTTGACGAAGCATGCCAAGAGGTGGCCGGCTGGATCACCCCCCGGGTCGGCGGCGTCGGCCCGACGACCTTGGCGATGCTGATGCGCAACTGCGTCGAGGCCGCCGAGAGCCCCCTCCTGGTCGAGCGCCCGTAGCCTGACCCCCGTGAGGGATATGCCGAGCGGAACGGTGACGTTCCTCCTCACGGACGTCGAGGGTTCGACCGCGGCTTGGGAACGCGATCCGAGCGCCACGTCCGCGGCTATTGCAGAGCTCGACCGTCTAGTGGACGAGGCCGTGGGAGCCCACTCCGGCATCGTGGTGAAGCCGCGGGGTGAGGGGGATAGCCACTTCTGCGTCTTCACATCCGTAGGGGACGCCGTCGACGCGGGGGTGGCCCTTCTGCGGTCGTTGCGCGGGCGCAGCCTTCATCTGCGCGTCGCGGTTCACACCGGTGAAAGCGACTTTCGGGACGGTGACTACTACGGGCGAGCGGTCAACCGGGCGGCACGGTTGCGCGCCGCCGCGCATGGAGGACAGCTTCTGCTGTCCGACGTATCCGCGGCCCTCGTGCGCGAAGAGCTGTCCGAGGACATCTCATTCCGCGACTTGGGAGTCCACCGTCTCAAGGACCTGTCGAGCCCGGAACGGATCTGGGAGGTGGTGCACCCCGACCTTGCGCCGGTGACCCGCCCGCTGGCCACCCTCGATCTGTTCCGAAACAACTTGCCGCTCCAGCTCACGCCGCTCATCGGGCGGGAGCGCGACGTCGACCAGGTGCTGGGTATCTTGAGGAAGCGCCGGCTCGTTACCCTCGTCGCGCTCGGCGGCACAGGGAAGACCCGTCTGTCCCTTCAGGTGGCCGCCGAAAGCTCCGAGGACCATCCAGGCGGGGTCTGGTATGCGGAGCTGGCACCGTTGCAACAACCTGATCAGGTGCTGGCTGCCATCCTCTCGGCAGTCGGCGGGCCTACCGACGCCGAGGACTCCCTGGCCGAGGCGGTCGACTGGATCGCGGCCCGAGAGTTACTGCTGGTGCTCGACAATTGTGAGCACTTGCTCGATGCGGTCGCTCACTCGGTGGCGTCGCTTTTGACCAGGTGCGCCGGGCTGAAGATCCTGGCGACGAGTCGACAACCTCTGGAGGTCGCGGGAGAGTCGGTTTTCCGGGTACCTCCGCTCGGCCTGCCCAGCTCGGATGACGAACTGTCAGTGATCGCGGACTCGCCCGCGGTGCAGCTCTTCGTGGAGCGCGGTAGAGCGGTAAATCCCGATTTCGATCTGGCGGCCGCCAACGCCTCAGCCATCGCGAAGCTGTGCACTGGCCTTGACGGGCTGCCGCTGGCTATCGAGCTCGCCGCGTCGCGGCTCAAAATCCTCGAACCCGACCAGATTCTCGAACGGTTGAGTGACCGGCTGGCTCTACTGGACACCGGCCGCGGCCCGGCCGCCAATCGCACCGTCAGGGCGGCCATCGAGTGGAGCTATGACCTGCTCAAGCCGGAGGACCGAAGCCTTCTTCGTCGTCTGGCGATCTTCGAGGGGTCCGGGAGTCTGGAAACCATCGAGGCGGTGTGCGGGCACGACGTGCCCGATGTCGCGCTCGCGTTGGAAAGTCTCGTCGACCATTGCCTCGTCATTGCCGACACCGTCCCCGGGGGCCGGCGCTACCGGCTGCTCGATCTTGTACGCGCCTTCGCCGGTCAATCCCTCACCGATTCCGGCGAGCGGGAGACCGTCGAGTTGGCGCGAGCGTCGTGGTTCGATGACTTCGCGGTCGCAGTCGTCGATCCGACCGCGTCGGCGGGAGTCAAGGCGGACTTTCTGGAGAGCGGGCCGGACGCCCAGGCGTCGCTGGAATGGCGGGCCGGCTCCGACGAGGCGGGTCTGACGGCGAGCGTCCTGAGGATCGGGCGAGCGTGGGGACAGCTCGACCGATGGACCATCGGTGCCAGTTGGGTGAATCGTGCGCTCGAGAAGTCCGACACCGATCCACCCGAGCGGCTGCGACTCCTACTGCTCGGCGCCCAACTGGCGGCACGGCGCTGGGAATTCCGTGACGGCGCCCGGCTCGCGAACCAAGCGCTTGCCCTGGCGCGTCATCTGGGCGACGCGGAGGCAGAAGAAGAGGCTCACGATCCGATTGCTACGTGCGCCTGGCGCGCCGGCGACCTCGATACAGCGCAGCATCACAACGAGAAAGCCCTGGCCTTGGCTCGCCTCCGCCCGGATGGCGAGCATGAGGCGGCGACCGCGGCGACCAAGCTGGGGCTCGTCGCGATGTCGAGGCGTGACCTGGACAAAGCAGAGGAGTGCTTCCGGCTGTCCATGGAGTTGGCGGCGGCCTACGGCCGCAGCTCCCACGGGATGTGGCGGCTCGGCCAGGTTGCGCAGGCGCGCGCAGATTCCGAGGGGGCGGCCCGCTTGTACCTATCCGCGGTAGAGGCATCTCGGGCCGAAACTTGGCCCCACGGCGTGGCCCTTGCCGCGGACTCACTCGGTCAGCTGCTGGAGTCGGAGGGCGGACTCGAGGCCGCGGAGGCGCACTATCAGACTGCGCATGACGCGGCCGTCGAACACGGAGACGTGAGCCTCTCGGCCAAGGCGCTTCTGAACGCGGCTCGGGTCGCAGCCCGCCTCGGTGATGGTCAGCAGAGCGACTCGATGTCCACCCGAGCCTTCGCGGAGCTGGCCGGTGAACCGGCTCGGCAAATCGTGACGGTCGACGAGGCGATCGAAACGGCGAGAGGCCACGGCCTGATGGAGCTGGGTTACGACCTCAGCCGGCGACTGTTCGAGATCACTTTGCGAGATGGAACGGCGAAGGGCGCCGCCTGGGCGACCTATCTGATGGCGCGCGCCACCCTGGAGGTCGACCACCCCGAAGAAGCTCGGCGGCTGGCGCTCCAGGCCCGCGCCAAGTTCGTCGCGCTGGGAGACGTCGACGTCGGGAGGGCTTCAGCCGCGGAACGGATCGAGGACTGCGACGTCTTGCTGGAAAAGATCGCGTCGTCTCCCCGCCCTAGCCTGAACTGATGGCGCGGATCGGCGAGCTGCTCGCGCAGGGGCCGACTCTCTCGTTCGAGTTCTCGCCACCGAAGACCGCGAGGTCAGAGCGCGATCTACGCAAGGTCATCCAGGAGTTGGGTGCCGCGAATCCGAGTTTCGTATCGGTGACCTATGGCGCGGGCGGCTCGACTCGTGATCGCACCCACGAGATCGTGCTGCACATCCACCGCGACACGGACCTGGTGGCCATGCCCCATCTCACCTGCGTCGGCCACACGAAGTCCGAAGTTGTCGAGCTACTGACCCAGTACAAGGAAGAAGGGATAGAGAACGTCCTAGCGCTGGCGGGGGATCCGCCGAAGGACGGAAGCAAACCCGCGGGAGACTTCCGCTACGCCACCGAGCTGATCCAGCTGGCCCGCGAGGTGGGCGGGTTCTCCGTCGGTGTCGCCGCCTTCCCGGAGGTCCACCCCCGCTCACCCGACCGGGAGACGGACCGTCGCCGGTTGGCCGAGAAGCTGGAGATGGCCGACTTCGGGATTTCCCAGTTCTTCTTCGAGGCAGCGCCCTACTTCCGGATGCGGGACGAGCTCGCTGCGCTGGGCGTCACTACTCCGGTCCTGCCCGGCGTGATGCCCTTCGTGCACGGCGGAGTGAGGACCATGGCGGCTGTAAACGGCGCGGTCTTCCCGGACTGGCTGGCGGCGCGCGCCGACCCACTTGCCGACGACCCCAGTGGCCTCAACGAGCTGGGCGCCGAGGTCGGCATCCAATTGGCCGGCGAGTTGCTGAGTGGCGGTGCACCGGGCCTCCACCTCTACGCCCTGAACCGCTCGCAACCCGCGCTTCGGGTGGTGCGTTCAGCTTGGCAGCGCGCCACCTGACCAGGTTGTTCGACCTCGGCCGTCGATTGTCCGCGATGACGGCCGCTTAGGGCAGTATCTCGAAGTGCCTGAGGACGCCGCCCACGGCATGGAAGAATTGGATCGGTCCGAGGGCCTCGGCGAGCGATTGCTCGGCACGCTGATCGACCGGGCGCACGAGATGCCACCTCATCTCATCGCCCCGCTGGTCGCCGAGGAGATCAAGGTGATCGGCGGGCGGGACGTCGCCGTCTTCCTGCCGGACTACGACCTGCTCCTTCTGATGCCGTTGCCCGGAAAGGGTCTGCGAGTTCAGGAGCCGGTGCCGATCGACGGGTCACTGGCCGGTCGCGCCTTTCTCGGAGACAAGTTGGTCGAGGATCCGGTCGACGACGGCGTGCGCGTCTTCGCCCCGCTACTGGACGGTACGGATCGGGTGGGCGTGGTGGCTTTCACCACCGACGGCTGCGACGACCATGACCGCAGGCTGGTGCGGCGCCTGGCCGGCTTGGTGGCCGACGTGCTGGTCACCAAGGGGATGTACACCGACCGCTTCTTTCAGGCCCGCCGGCGCGAACCCATGTCGCTTTCGGCCGAGATGCAGTGGTCGCTGCTGCCTCCCTTGATCATGACCAACCCGCAGGTGGCCGTGGCCGGGATCCTGGAGCCTGCATACCGCGTGGCGGGAGACAGCTTCGACTACGCCCTCAACGAAGAGTCCTTGCATGTGGCGATCATCGATGCCATGGGTCACGGACTCGATGCGGCGGTGCTGGCGAGCGTCGCCATAGCCTCGTACCGCCACGCTCGCCGCGGTGATGTGGATCTGCGCGACCTCTATACGGCGATGGACCTCGCCATCGCCGAGCAGTTCAGCGACGAGCACTTCGTCACCGTCCAGATGGCGCACCTCGACGTCGGAACCGGCTGCCTGCAGTGGGTCAACGCCGGCCACCCGCATCCGCTACTGCTGCGGGACCAGCGCGTCGTGCGTGCCCTTGAGAGTCCCACGACTCTGCCCGCCGGCTTCGGTGGCGCCGAGCCGATTGTGAGCGAGGAGTCACTGGAGCAGGGTGACCGGGTGTTGTTCTTCACCGACGGGATCACCGAGGAGCACCTGCTGGGCGGCCCGGAGTTCGGGGAAGGCCGGCTGGTCGAGGTTCTCGAACAGGTCGCCGAAGATGGGGGCTCGGTGCAGGAGGTGGTGCGCCGGCTCTCTCACGCGCTGAAGGAGGCCAGGCACGGGGAAACCACCGACGACGCGACCCTGTTCATGATCGAGTGGCGTGGCGGCTCAGCCGACCACTTGGCTCAACTCGACGGCTAGCGACGGTTCCCGGCGCGCCAGCGGCAGGCCTCGGCGGCAAGCCCCCATAGGCTCGGCCGCCTATGGCCGAAAAGATCACAATGAGCCCGCAAGGGCAGCTGCAGGTGCCCGATGAGCCGATCATCCCGTTCGTCCGGGGAGACGGAACCGGCGTCGACATCTGGCCCGCCGCGCAGGCCGTCCTCGACGCGGGCGCGGCGAAGTATGGGCGCAAGGTGGAGTGGAAGGAGGTGCTGGCCGGTCAGAAGGCCTTCGACGAGACAGGGAACTGGCTGCCCGACGAAACCATCGCCGCGTTCCGCGAACACCTGATCGGCATCAAGGGTCCCCTGACCACGCCGATCGGCGGGGGGATTCGCAGCCTCAACGTGGCCATCCGCCAGATCCTCGATCTGTACGTCTGTCTGCGTCCGGTGCGCTGGTTCCAGGGGGTGCCCGCTCCCGTAAAGCACCCCGAGCTGGTCGACATGGTGATCTTCCGTGAGAACACCGAGGACATCTACGCCGGCCTCGAAGTCGAGGAAGGCACTCCCGAGGCCAAGAAGCTCATCGAGTTGCTGAAGGAGAACTTCGGCTGGGATGTCCGGGCGGACTCGGGCATCGGCATCAAGCCGATATCGATCACCGGATCGAAGCGCCTGATACGCGCCGCCCTCAAGTACGCCGTGGAGAAAAACCGCAAGAGCGTGACCCTGGTGCATAAGGGCAACATCCAGAAGTTCACCGAGGGCGCGTTCATGAAGTGGGGCTACGAACTGGTCAAGGAAGAGTTCGACGATGTCGCCGTGGGTTGGGACGACTGCGGCGGCAAGCCCGGCGACCGGATCCTGGTGAAGGACGCCATCGCCGACATCACGCTCCAGCAGGTGCTGACTCGACCTGAGGACTTCGACGTCATCGCCACCACCAACCTCAACGGCGACTATCTCTCCGACGCACTGGCCGCGCAGGTCGGCGGAATCGGCATCGCTCCTGGCGGCAACATCAACTACGTGACCGGCCACGGCGTGTTCGAAGCAACGCACGGCACTGCGCCGAAGTATGCGGGGCAGGACAAGGTCAACCCCTCGTCATTGCTGCTCTCCGGCGTGATGATGTTCCAGCACCTCGGCTGGAAGGACGCGGCCGACGACATTGTCAAGGCGTTGGAAGCCACGATCGCGGACAAGGTCGTCACCTACGACTTTGCCCGGCAGATGGACGGGGCGAAGGAAGTCAAATGCTCGGAGTTCGCCGCGGCCGTCGTGGACCACCTGTGATGAAGCCCCCGATCAAATTGGCGGTCACCGGGGCGACCGGAAACGTGGCGTACGGCTTCATCTTTCGAGCGGTGTCGGGCGAGCTTTTCGGCCCCGACCAGCCGGTCCAGCTCCACCTTCACGACCTCGATCAGATGCTGCCCCGCGCCGACGGGGTGGTGATGGAGCTGGAGGACTGCGCCTTCCCGCTACTGCACGACATCGTCGTCACCTCCGACTACAGCGCGGCCTTCGACGGGGTCTCGTGGGCCGTTCTCATTGGCTCCGTACCGCGGAAGGAAGGCATGGAGCGGGGCGACCTATTGACGGCCAACGGAGGCATCTTCGGACCGGTCGGGGGGGCCATCAATGACGGCGCGGCCGACGATGTGCGCGTCGTGGTGGTCGGCAACCCGTGCAACACCAATGCGCTCATCGCCCGGAGCCACGCCCCGGATGTTCCCGGAGATCGCTGGTTCGCGATGACGCGGCTCGACCAGAACCGCGCCGAGTCGCTGCTGGCCGCCAAGGCCGGGGGGCGCGTCGCCGACGTGGCCAACCTGGCCATCTGGGGCAACCACTCGGCAACCCAATACCCGGACGCGGCCAACGCGACAGTCGCCGGAAAGCCGGCACCTGACGCGGTGGGGGACGACGCGTGGTTGCGCGGCGAGTTCATCGAAAAGGTCCAGAAGCGCGGCGCGGCCGTAATCGAAGCGCGCGGTGCCTCGTCGGCTGCCTCGGCGGCCAATGCGGCCTTCGACTCGATCCGGTCGCTGCTCGTACCGACACCGGAGGGCGACTGCTTCTCCAACGGCGTGGTGAGCGCCGGGGAGTACGGCGTACCCGAGGGGCTGGTCTTCAGCTTCCCGCTGCGATCAGACGGCAAGGGGAGCTGGTCGGTGATCGAGGGCTTCACCCACGCGCCGGAGGCCCAGGCGCTCGTCGACGCGACCACCGCCGAACTGGTGGCGGAGAAGGAGTCCGTGTCGGACCTGCTGGGGTTAGCGTCGGGTCGATGAAGACCTGGACGCAATCCTCTCCATTCGGCACGCTGGCCGTCACTTCCGGTCCGACCGGAGTGACCTTGCTGGAGTTCGTCGCCGGCGGGCCCGGAGGCACGGCCGACCAGGCGGTAGCGCTCGCGCTCGACGCCTATTTCGCCGGTGACCACGCCGCCCTGGCTGACCTGGACGTGGACCTGGGAAATCGCGGGGAGTTCACCGCAGCGGTCCTCCAGGCATTGCGGTCCATTGCACCCGGAACCACCACGACCTACGGCGCCCTTGCCCTGATAGCGGGACGACCGGGTGCGGCACGCGCCGTCGGCCAGGCCGTCGGGTCGAACCCCGTGCCGGTCATCGTTCCGTGTCATCGCGTGGTGGCCTCGAACGGCTCGCTCGGAGGTTTCTCCGCAGGCCTGGACCGCAAGCGCGCCCTGCTGGATCACGAGGGCGTACCCGCGTTGTCCGGGGGCTGGACCTCTCGTCGCGAACTCGCTCTGGCCTGACTACTCTCGCGGCATAGACCAATCGCCCGGCGACCGGCCGCTGCTGCATCGTGCCGACCTCGGGCCGAGCAGATAGGGGAACGCATTGACCCTGGCCGAGGTGATCGACGACCACTTCCTGTCGAAGTACCGCCTGTTGCTCGACGCGGAGGATGCCGCGTTCGACGAGCTGGAACATGCTTTCGAGGAGGGTGATCGGTCGCACTTCGAATCCGATCTAGCGGCCTGGCAGGACGCCATCGAGAAGAAGGTCGCTTACCTCAATCGCCTAGGTGTCGAGCTGAGGCTCCCCACCCCGGCGTAGTTAGAGACCCTCCCTCGGAGGGAGGGGCGCTCCGTCGAGTGCACAGGACTTGAAGCCGTTGGCCCGAGCGAACGCGCTGATGCGCGCCTGGGACTCCAGTCCCTCGTCGGCCACCATCGAATAGCGCTCCGGGTCGCCTTCTCTCAAGGCGTCCGCATAACGCTGGCCGACCCCGACGTACGTCGCCCAGTCCGTGAACCAGTCGTCGACTGCGCCCCGCGCCTTCGGATCCACGGGCAGTTCCCTCAGAGTGCGGACTATCGCCTCGAGGGAATCGGCCCGAGCCTCGACGGTCGGAGCGACCTCGTCCGGCTCGCGGGGCTCGTCATCGGAGAGATCGGCGCGCAAAGGGGGGAAGTCTTTGGCGCAGATCCGCTCGGCCTGTTGGGCAAAGCCCGGATCGTCGATACGAGGTGCTTCGGGCCCGCCGCCGCAAGACGCAGTCATCAGCCCGACCACGACCCAAAGACTCGCCGCGGTGATGGAGACGGGCCTCATGGCCCCAGTCCTAGCCCCTACGGGGGCACGAAGGGCCTAGCCCTTCACAGGAGCATGAAAGGGCGTGAGCAGAACTCGCCGGGTCAGGTGGTCGACGACGCCGGTCTTCGGCAGTCGAGCCGTCTCCTGATAGGCGTGGAGGGCCGCCACCGTGGCCGGTCCCCAGACACCGTCGGCCCGCACGGGGAAACCGAGGCTGGTGAGCAGGCCCTGGTAGGCCCGAACCTGCCCGGGCGTGAAGGCCACCGGCGCGCCATCCGGGGTGGCCGGCAGGGTGAACCAATGGCCATCTCGGATGGCGTCCCATGCTTCGGCGTTGGCGTGCTGCCAGGACCAGAAGGACACGCCGATCGCGCCGTGCTCCTCGGCCACCTGCATGAAGCGCTGAATCTGACCGCGGGACGGCACGCCCGGAGGCCCGCCCTCGCCCTGGCCGTCGTAGGCCTGGCCGATCGGGATGATCGGCTTGCCGTACTGCGAGAGGTGGGTCATCGCCCCTGCGATGTCGGCGCCCGGATCGCGGTTCATCCAGTACACCATCGGCGCAATCGCATCGAAGGGAGCGATCACCTCGGCGAACGGGTAGGTGACCAGAGCAGGGTTCGGACGGGGCACGACCGCGATGAGCGGGTAGCCGGGGCCGACCGCGGCCCGCAAGCCATTCGTGTAGGCCGCGGCCTGCGGCGCGCCGATGTTCACGCCCTCGCCACGCGTCTCGATGTCCGGCGCGAATCCGTCGATGCGGTGACCGTCGGGGGTGGTGTACGTGATGGCCTGCATCGAGCGAGCGACGTCCGCGGCCGGGTCGAACAGGTAGGGGAAGTCCCACCCGTAGATCCGGATGCCCGCGGCGTGGGCTCGGGGGAGAAAGTCGTTCAGGTACTGCTGGGCGTAGAAGCCCATCTTCGAGGACCCGGTGCGAACGTAGATGTGGCTCAGGCCCATCTCCTGGGCCCGCCGCACGGTGGCCTCGGGGTTTCCTCCCTCGACCTTCTCGGGCAGCCACATCCACATGCCCTTGCCGACAGGCAACGGACCCCGGGCGGTCGGAATGATGGGTTCGGGCGCCGCGTGGGCCACCGGCGGGATGGGCGCCGGCGGGGGGGTGCCGACGACTGCGGCTGCGGCCAGCGCGACCTCAGAAGGAGCCACAGCATTGGAGCCGGGGCCTTCGGCCATCGGGTGGTCGGGTCCACCGGCCAGTCCGCGGGTCGGGACACTCAGGGCCGCGATCATGCCGAGCACGGCGATACTCACTACGGCTGCGCCCAAGCCGCGCGCCAGCCGCTGCTGGATGGCCGCGTCCTCCATCACCGGACGCAGGGCGAGGCGGGCGCGCTCGATGTGGACGGCGGCGACGCGACGCCAAGCGTCGAGGCGCTCCCGCTCGTTTCGAAGGTAGGCCAGAACCCGTCGGGCGTCGGCCTCGATGAGCTCGACCATCGCGGGCGCCCCCAAGGGCTGCACAGAAGCCGCATCGTCCTCGCGGACCGCGCCAACGTGGTCGGCCCAGGCCAGAGCCAGCTCGTCGCGAATCGCCATTTTCTTCCCCCCGGAGCGGTCCGCCCCGCACTCGATCTCCCCAGCGAATCGGGCTTCCCCGGATCCGCTGCCCCGCCGTCCGGGGCCCGTTGCATGACCAGTGTGGACCATTTTCGGGGTCTTCCGCGCGCGGATACGGTGGCGACGTGCCGGAAAGTGAGGAGACATGCGTCACACCGTCCGGCGGGCGCCCGGCGACCCTCGGGGAGCTACGGGCTTCGGGCTGGCGGGACCGGCCGGTAAAAGAGGAGATCAGGGCCAACGCGGCGCGCCGGATCGCGGAGGGTCGGCCCCTGGTGGAGGGCGTGCTGGGGTACTCCGAGACTGTCCTGCCCGACTTGGAGCGGGCCATCCTGGCCGGCCACGACCTGATCCTCCTCGGGGAGCGGGGGCAGGCGAAGACCAGGATCATGCGCTCGCTCGTCGGGCTGCTCGACGAGTGGATACCGGTGGTAGCCGGTTCGGAGATCAACGACAACCCGTTCGCCCCGGTCTCGACCTTCGCCCGGGAGCAGATCGCCCAGCTCGGAGACGAGACACCCATCGACTGGCGACACCGAGATCGGCGATACACCGAAAAGCTGG
>Ga0136633_1002095_pt1 | contig 14055 bp, 10 predicted proteins | sample AntDrymeUQ832206_2_FD_105494 | JGI IMG/M metagenome (GOLD analysis project Ga0136633, IMG submission 105494) | Polar desert sand microbial communities from Dry Valleys, Antarctica - metaG UQ83 (22.06) | ecosystem: Environmental > Terrestrial > Soil > Desert | place: Antarctica: Dry Valley... | reverse complement strand
GACGGCGTGATCACGGTCGAGGAGTCCAACACCATGGGCACCGAGCTCGAGTTCACCGAGGGCATGCAGTTCGACAAGGGCTACATCTCGGCCTACTTCGTCAGCGACCCCGAGCGGATGGAGGCCGTCCTCGACGACCCCTACATCCTGCTGACCCAGGGGAAGATCTCGGCCGTCTCCGAGCTGCTGCCGTTGCTCGAGAAGGTCATCGCCGCCGGCAAGCCGCTGTTCATCCTGGCCGAGGACGTCGAGGGCGAGGCGCTCTCGACCCTGGTCGTGAACAAGATCCGCGGCACTTTCAACGCGGTGGCCGTCAAGAGCCCCGCCTTCGGTGACCGTCGCAAGTCGATGATGCAGGACATCGCGACCCTGACCGGTGGTCAGGTCGTGTCGCCCGAGGTCGGGCTCAAGCTCGACCAGGTCGGCCTCGAGGTGCTGGGCCAGGCCCGCCGCATCGTGGTCACCAAGGACAACACCACGATCGTCGACGGCGCCGGCGACAGCGCCGAGGTCGCGGGTCGCGTCAACCAGATCAAGGCGGAGATCGAGAACACCGACTCCGACTGGGACCGCGAGAAGCTCCAGGAGCGCCTCGCCAAGCTGGCCGGCGGCGTCTGCGTCGTCAAGGTCGGCGCGGCCACCGAGGTCGAGCTCAAGGAGAAGAAGCACCGCATCGAGGACGCCGTCTCGGCGACCCGCGCGGCCATCGAGGAGGGCATCGTCCCCGGTGGTGGCTCCGCACTGGTCCACGCAGTCTCGGTCCTCGACGACGACCTCGGCCTCACCGGCGACGAAGCTGCCGGCGTGCGCATCGTGCGCCGCTCCTGTGACCAGCCGCTGCGCTGGATCGCCGAGAACGGCGGGGTCAACGGCTTCGTCGTGGTCGCCAAGGTCCGCGAGGGCGGCCCCGGCACCGGCTACAACGCCGCGACCGAGGAGTACGGCGACCTGGTCGCCCAGGGAGTGCTCGACCCGGTCAAGGTGACCCGCTCCGCGCTGGTCAACGCCACCTCGATCGCCGGCATGCTGCTGACGACCGAGACCCTGATCGTCGAGAAGCCCGAGAACGACGACGCCTCCGGCGCCGGCGGTCACGGCCACGGGCACGGCCACGGCCACGGCCACTGACGACACCTCGACGACCCGCCCCGGCCACGGCCGGGGCGGGTCGTTCGTGTTCCTGGTCCCGCTGATCCTGGCGGGACTCTCGATGCTCGGCCCGTTCAGCATCGACACCCCGTTCCCGGCGTTCCGGGAGATGGCCGACGACTTCGACGTCACCAGCGACGAGATGCAGCTCGTGGTGTCGGCGTACCTCATCTCCTTCGGGCTGATGAGTCCGTTCCACGGCCCGCTCTCCGATGCCATCGGCCGCCGCAAGGTCATCCTCGGCGGCGTCGCTGTCTACGTCGCGGCCTCGATCGGCGCTGCGCTGTCGACCAACCTCGAGATGCTGCTGGCCTTCCGCGTGCTGCAGGGCCTCAGCGCCGGCGGCGGCGTCATCGTCAGCCGCACCGTGATCCGCGACGTCTACTCCGGTCCCGAGGCACAGCGACTGATGAGCCGGGTGATGATGATCTTCGCGCTCGCTCCGGCGGTCGCACCGGTCATCGGAGGCCTGCTGCTCCAGGTCGGCCCGTGGCCGATCACCTTCTGGTTCATGGCCGGCATGGCCACGCTGCTGATCGTGGTCGTGGCGATGGCGCTCCCCGAGACCCACCCGGTCGAGAACCGGATTCCGCTCCGGGTTGGCTCGCTGGTCCGCAGCCTCACCAGCGTCACCCGCAACTCCACCTTCCATCGCGTCGCCTGGGCGGCTGCGCTGTCCTTCGCCGGCCAGTTCATCTACATCGGCGCCGCCCCGATCTTCGTCGTCGACCTGCTCGGCCGCGGCGAGCTCGACTTCTGGATGTTCTTCGTGCCGATGATCGGCGGCGTGCTGGTCGGCGCCCAGATCAGCAGCTCGGCCGCGGGCCGACTCAGCGGCAACCAGCTCGTGACCGGGGCGCTGGCGTTCGGGACCGTCGGCGCGCTGGTCAACGTGCTGCTCGCCGTGCTCGCCGGCCCGTCCCTGCCGTGGGCGATCGTGGGTCCGGCCCTCATCGGCGTGGCCACGGCCGCGGCGTACCCCTCGATGCAGCTGACGCTGCTCGACATGTTCCCCGGCAGCCGTGGCGCAGCGGTCTCGATGTTCACCTTCTTCACGCTGCTGCTCAACGGCCTGATCGCCGGTGCGCTCGCTCCGTTCGTCACCGGGTCCGTCGTCGAGCTGGCACTGGCCTCGACCGTGCTCGTCGTGGCCGGCCTGCTGTTCTGGCTCTGGCACCTCGCGGTCGAGCGGCGCGACGCGCCCACGACGCACCACCCCCTCCCGATCGAGCCGATCGACCAGATGTAGCCACCCCGTCGCGGCTGGCGGCGGCGCCATCGCCGGTAGACTGGGACCCGTGGATGTCCCTGAGAAGTTTGCCGCCCTCGGTCTCACCTACGACGACGTCCTGCTCCTGCCCGGACATTCCGACCTGGCGCCGGCCGACATCGACACCACCACCCGGCTGACCCGCGAGATCACGCTGCGGGCGCCGCTGGTGAGTGCCGCCATGGACACCGTCACCGAGTCGCGGATGGCGATCGCCATGGCCCGGCAGGGCGGCCTCGGCGTGCTCCACCGCAACCTGTCGATCGAGGATCAGGCCTACCAGGTCGACCTCGTGAAGCGGACCCAGACCGGGATCATCTCCAACCCCGTCACGATCGGCCCCGACGCGACGTTGGAGGAGCTCGACCGGATCTGTGGCGAGTTCCGCGTCTCCGGCCTCCCGGTCGTCGACATCGACAACACGCTGCTCGGCATCATCACCAACCGCGACCTGCGGTTCACCCCGGTGGCGGAGTGGGTCAGCACCAAGGTCGACGAGATGATGACGCGGATGCCGTTGATCACCGGACCGGTCGGCATCTCGCGTGAGGACGCGACGCTGCTCCTGCGTAAGCACAAGCGCGAGCGACTCCCGCTGGTCGACGGGGAGGGCCGGCTCGCCGGACTGATCACGGTCAAGGACTTCGTGAAGAACGAGCAGTTCCCCCACACCTCCCAGGACGCCGACGGCCGGCTGATGGTCGGCGCGGCGGTCGGCTACTTCGGTGACGCGTGGCAGCGCGCGACCACGCTGGTCGAGGCCGGGGTCGACGTGATCGTCGCCGACACCGCCCACGGCCACGTCCGGTTGCTGCTCGACATGGTCAGCCGCCTCAAGACCGACCCCGCCACCCAGCATGTCCAGGTGATCGGCGGCAACGTCGCGACCCGCGAGGGGGCGCAGGCGTTCGTCGATGCCGGCGCCGATGCGGTCAAGGTCGGCTTCGGGCCCGGCTCGATCTGTACGACGCGGGTGGTGACGGGCTGCGGCGTCCCCCAGATCACGGCGGTCTACGAGGCGTCGCTGGCCTGCAAGCCCGCGGGCGTCCCGGTCATCGCCGACGGTGGCATGAAGTATTCCGGTGAGATCGCCAAGGCGATCGTGGCCGGGGCCGACTCCGTGATGGTCGGCTCGCTGCTCGCCGGCTGCGAGGAGTCGCCGGGCGAGGTGGTGTTCGTCAACGGCAAGCAGTTCAAGTCCTACCGCGGCATGGGCTCACTGGGCGCCATGAGCAGCCGGGGCAAGAAGTCCTACTCCAAGGACCGCTACTTCCAGGCCGAGGTCACCAGCGACGACCAGATCGTCCCGGAGGGCATCGAGGGCCAGGTCGCCTTCCGCGGCCCGCTGGCCGCCGTCGCCCACCAGCTGATGGGCGGGCTGAGCCAGTCGATGTTCTACGTCGGCGCGCGCACCATCCCCGAGCTGCAGGAGAAGGGCCGGTTCGTCCGGATCACCTCCGCCTCCCTCAAGGAGAGCCACCCGCACGGCGTACAGATGACCGTCGAGGCGCCCAACTACTCCGGGAACTGAGCCTAGGCAAAGGCCGAGAGCAGCCGCTCGACCGTGTTCCGGTCGTGCAGCCCGTCGGTGGGCCGCACCCGTGGTGGAGCGGGGTCCGGCGCGGTCTCCAGCACGTCGCGGACGCGTGCGGCGACCTCCGGGGAGGCGACGTGCCGGTCGTCGTCGAGCATGACCGTGGCCCGCAGCAGGACGCGGAACAGGTCGGGGTCGTGGTCGGCCGCCCGTTCGAGGTCGGCCTGACTGATGGGATGTCCCTCGGGCAGCTCGAACTGCGGCGCATTGGAAGGGATCGAGCGTCCCGCCAGCCCCGCCCGCATCTGGTCCGAGGCGATGGAGTCGGTGAGGGCGCACTCCCGGTAGTGGGGGAGCAGCACCCGGGCCCGCCACGCCTCAAAGGCGAATGACCGGTCGTCCGCGGAGCCACCGGCGGTCAGGATGTCGACCAGTGCTCCGACTGCCATCAGTCCCATGCCCACGCCGCGGCCGCGGGTGGGGTTGGTCATCGCCAGCGAGTCCCCGACCTGGTGGAGCCCGAGCGCCAGCGGACGATCGTCGTGGACCAAGGAGCGGGCTCGGTTGTCGAAGGCCCCCAGGCAGAAGACCTGGCTGTCCGGTTCGAGCGCGGCGCGCCAGTCCGCGAAGGCGTCGTTGGCAGCGAGTAGCGCATCGAAGGCCTCCGAGTGGCGCAACACCTTGAGGACCGGGTCCTCGTCGTGGGCCGCCATCGCCACCATGGCGGTGTCGCCGTCGCCGAGAAACATCAGTTGGACGTGGCAGGTGAAGGCGTGCACGTCGGCGAACCCGATGTTGAGCCGCGGTCGGGGACCGGTGATCCGGTAGTGGCGCGTGTAGTAGCGGGCAATGCACTCGTCGAAGCGTTCCGGCTGCGAGACCCCGGCTGCGGCCAGCCATCCCGATACGGGCGACCGGCGCCCCCCGGCGTCGATGGTGATGTCGGCGGTCAGCACGGTGCCGTCGGAGAGCTGGAGCCCACGTACGACGGGCAGCGGCCCTTCCCAGTCCAGCACCAGGCCGGTGGCCCGCCCGGGCAGGCGCGTCACGGGCGACGAGGCCACCGCGGCGGCCAGGACCCGGTCGAACGTGTGGCGCCGCACCTGGAGGACCGTCACGTCCGAGTCGCCGGGGCGGCCGTCGTCGTACAACGAGGGGGGCACCATCTCCGACATCGGCACCTGGTGGGCGCCGGCCTCGACCAGCGTCTGGTGGACGTCGGGCAGTCGCCGCGCCAGCTCGAAGTGGGCGCGCGATCCGAAGCCGTGGGCGTGGACGGAATGAGGAGCGCCGGGGCGGTGGACGACCTCGTCGCCCGGTGACACCATCCGGTCGAACTCAGGGTCGACCAGCGTGACCTGCCACCCCGCGCGGGACAACTGCAGCGCCGCGGCACCCCCGGCGACTGAGCCGCCGAGGATGAGCGCGGATCCCGCGGCGCCCGGCTCAGACATGAGGTGACCCTAGACCGAGGGTCGATCCGGTGGCCGCGGATTTCGTCGGCTCACTGGTCGAGGTAGAGGCAGAACGGGTGGCCGGCCGGGTCGAGCATGACCCGTACGTCGTCCTGGGGCTGGAACTCAGCGAGCCGGGCACCCTGCGCGGTCGCGTCCGACACCGCGTCGGCGAGGGAGGTGACGCCCACGTCGAGGTGGACCTGCATCTGCTGGTCGCCGACGCCGGGTGTCGGCCAGACGGGCGGGACGTGGTCGGGCTCGAGCTGGAACCCGAGGTTGGTCGTGTCGGTGGGTCGCACCAAGAGCGTGACAAAGCTCGGGTCGCTCTCATCGAGCTCGCCGCCGAGCACGCCTCGGTAGAAGCGTCCGAGCCCGACCGGATCGGGGGTACCGAGGATCGTGCCGAGCCACCCGGTGAAGCCGCGGATTCCTGCCATGGCGACCATCCTGCCGCGACGATGCGTCTCCGGTCACCTGACTTGGCTAGCCTGAGCCGGTGACCGAGATCGAGATCGGCCGTGCCAAGCGCGGCCGCCGCGCCTACGGCTTCGACGACATCGCCATCGTGCCCTCGCGGCGCACCCGCGACACCGAGGAGGTCAGCGTCGCGTGGCAGATCGACGCCTACCGCTTCGAGATCCCGGTGCTGGCTGCCCCGATGGACTCCGTGATGTCGCCGGCGACGGCCATCGCGCTGGGAAAGATGGGCGGGCTCGGCGTTCTCAACCTCGAGGGCCTCTGGACCCGGTTCGAGGACCCGACCGGCCTGCTCGAGGAGGTCGCGAGCCTCCAGGGCGCCGACGCGACCCGACGGATGCAGGAGATCTACCACGAACCGATCAAGCCGGAGCTGATCACCGCCCGGCTCAAGGAGATGCGTGCTGCCGGCGTGACCGTCGCCGGCTCGCTCTCTCCGCAGCGCACCAAGGAGTTCGCCAAGGCCGTGGTGGACGCGGGCGTCGACATGTTCGTCATCCGCGGTACGACGGTGAGTGCTGAGCACGTCTCCAGCCAGGTAGAGCCGCTGAACCTCAAGGAGTTCATCTACGAGCTCGACGTACCCGTCATCGTCGGTGGCTGCGCCACTTACCAGGCGGCACTTCACCTGATGCGCACCGGCGCCGCCGGCGTCCTGGTCGGCTTCGGTGGCGGCGCCGCCCACACCACGCGCACCGTCCTGGGAGTCGCGGTGCCGATGGCCAGTGCCGTCGCCGACGTCGCCGCCGCTCGCCGCGACTATCTCGACGAGTCCGGTGGCCGCTACGTCAACGTCATCGCCGACGGCTCGATCGGGCGCTCCGGGGACATCGCCAAGGCCATCGCGTGCGGCGCGGACGCGGTCATGGTCGGCTCGCCGTTCGCCCGTGCGACCGACGCACCGGGCCGCGGCTTCCACTGGGGCGGCGAGGCCCACCACCGCCAGCTGCCGCGCGGAGAGCGCGTCGAGTTCGCCCCGGTCGGCACCCTCGAGGAGATCCTGTTCGGGCCCTCGCGCGTCGCTGACGGCACCATGAACCTGATCGGCGCCCTGCGCCGCTCACTCGCGACGACGGGCTACACCGAGCTCAAGGAGTTCCAGCGCGTCGAGGTCGTCGTCGAGTAGTGGCCTCCTTCACGCGCACCCGAAAAGACACCGCAGACGTCCCCCACCCCGTCGAGGCGGTCTGGGGACTGCTGGTCGACCCCGACGCCATCGCCCGGCTGACGCCCCTGGTCTCCCGGATCGCCGTCGATGACCAGGGACGCTGGGTGTGGAGCCTCCAGCGGGTCCCGGTGCCGGGCCGGCGGCTCGACCTGACGATGACCGAACAGATGGCCTTCACGCCGCACAGCCGGATCGAGTTCACCCACACCCCGCTCGAGGACGGCGCCCGGGCCGGCGCGGACGGCTTCTACGGGCTGGAACCGATCGACGAAGGCACCCGGCTCACCATCGAGATCACGGTCACGGCGCGGCTGCCCCTGCCCGGTCTCGCACGGCCCGCGGTGGAGGCCACGATGCAGCAGGTGCTGACCCAGATGGGCAACCGGTTCGCGGCCAACATGCTGCGCGAGCTCGGAAGCACCCGATGAAGGTCCTGGTCCTCGGCGCCACCGGGTACGTCGGGTCGCGGCTCGTGCCGGCCCTGCTCGACGCCGGCCACGACGTGGTGGCGTCGTCGTCTCGCGCGCCCCGGCCGGACGCCCACGCGTGGGGCGACCGGGTGGAGTGGCGTCGCTGCGACGCCACGGTCCGTGACCAGGTCGACAGTGCGCTCGCGGGTGTCGACGCCCTCGTCTACCTGGTCCACTCCCTCGACGCGTCCGGTTTCGTCGACCGCGACCGGCTCGCGGCCAGCACCGTGGGGGAGGCGCTGGTCACCTCGACGGTCCAGCGCGTCGTCTACCTGTCCGGGCTGGTCCCCGACGTACCGCCCGCCCAGCTGTCTGCCCACCTCGCCTCCCGCCACGAGGTGGAGTCGCTGCTCGCGGACTCCGGCCGATCGGTGCTCGCGCTGCGGGCGGGTGTGGTGATCGGCGCCGGCTCCACCTCCTTCGAGATCATCCGCCAGCTCGCCACGCTGCTGCTGGTGCAGCCCGTTCCGGTGTGGATGAACCGCCACGTCCAGCCGGTCGCCGTCAGTGACGTCGTCCGGGCGCTGGTCGAGGCCGTCGCCACGGATACCGAAGCGGGCGCGGTCACTGGCAGCCTGGATGTGGGCGGCCCCGACGTCGTCAGCTATCCCGACCTGATGGCCGCCGTCAGCCGGGCGTCCGGGTTGGTCCGGCTGCGGCTGCCCGTCCCCGCGGCGCCGAGTACGGCGGTGGGTCTCGGCATGGCCGCACTGTCGGCCGCACCCCCGCGCACCGCCCTCGCCCTCGCCCACAGCCTGCGGGAGGACATGGTCTGCCGCCCCGACCACACCTGGGCGCCGGCCGACGGACGGCCACTGCTCGACCTCGACACCGCTGTTGCCCTGGCCCTGGCCGACGACCCGGACGTGGCGGAGTCGTCGCGACGCGGTGACGCCGGCTGGACCCGCGGCCAGGCCGTGATCGAGGCGCTGCCCTCGCCGGCGTCGGTCCGCGCGGCCGGATTGCTCGCCGTACGCCGGCTGCGGACCGTGCGAGGCCTCCTCGACCGTTCGCGTTGAACGCTGCCTGAGAGGATCGCCCCATGACGAGCACGCTGAGCCCCCAGGCCCGTGGGCGGGCGCTCACCGCGCTGGCTGCGACCACGGCCGAGCAACCGCTCGACGTCCTCGTCGTCGGAGGTGGCATCACCGGCGTCGGTATCGCCAACGACGCGGCGACCCGCGGCCTCGCCACCGGCCTGCTGGAACAGCGCGACCTGGCCTCGGGCACCAGCAGCCGCAGCTCGAAGCTGATCCACGGTGGGCTGCGCTACCTGGAGATGCTCGACTTCAACCTGGTCCGCGAGGCCCTGCAGGAGCGCGGGCTCCAGCTGACCCGGCTGGCCCCCCACCTGGTGCGACCGGTGCCGTTCCTCTACCCGCTCCACCGCACCCGCGAACGGCCCTACGTGGGCGCCGGTCTCGCGCTCTACGACGCGATGGCGATGCTCAGCAAGTACGACATGGGCGTGCCCAAGCACCGCCACCTGTTCCGCAAGCAGGTCGCGCGGATGGCGCCCGACCTTCGCACCGAGCACCTCACCGGCGCGATCCGCTACTACGACTGCCAGGTCGACGACGCACGGCTCGTGCTCGCAGTCGCGCGGACAGCCGCGTCGTACGGCGCCCACCTGGCCACGCGCACCCGGATCACCGGCTTCCTGCGCGAGGGCGGCCGCGTCGTCGGCGTCCGTGCCCTCGACCTGGAGTCGGGTCGCGAGCTCGAGGTGCGGGCCCGGGTCGTGATCAACGCGGCCGGGGTGTGGACCGACGACATCCAGGACATGGCAGCAGCCGGCCAGCTCCACGTCCGCGCCTCGAAGGGCATCCACCTCGTGGTGCCGCGCGACCGGATCCGGATGGAGTGCGGGCTGATCACACGGACCGCGACGTCGGTGCTCTTCGTCATCCCGTGGGGTGCCCATTGGATCATCGGCACCACCGACACCCCGTGGAGCCTCGACAAGGCCCACCCCGCAGCCAGCCGGGCCGACATCGACTACCTCCTCGAACAGGTCAACCAGGTCCTGCGCGACCCGCTCGACCACGACGACGTCCAGGGTGTGTACGCCGGCCTGCGGCCGCTGCTGTCCGGCGAGACCGAGCCGACCTCACGCATCTCCCGCGAGCACACCGTCACCGTTCCGTCGCCCGGCCTGGTGATGGTCGCCGGGGGCAAGCTGACCACGTGGCGGGTGATGGCCAAGGACGCTATCGACGCGGTGGTCGACCAGCTGGAGGAGACGCAGGCCCCGGTGCGCACCTGCATCACCGATCGGGTGCCGCTGGCCGGTGCCGCGGGCTTCGAGGCTCGGCAGAACCAGCGGGTCATGCTCTCGCGCACCAGCGGCCTCTCGCTGGCGCAGATCGACCACCTGCTCGGACGCCACGGCGGCCTGGTCGACGAGGTGCTCTCGCTGATCGCCGACCGTCCCGAGCTCGCCGAGCCGCTGGACGGGGCCGAGGTCTACCTGTCCGCCGAGGTGGTCTACGCGGTCAGCCACGAGGGCGCGCGCCACCTCGACGACGTCCTCGCCCGGCGCACCCGCATCTCCATCGAGACCTTCGACCGGGGCACCCATGCGGCCCGGCCGACCGCGGAGCTGATGGCCGGCGAACTGGGCTGGGACGCGGCGCGCGTCGACGACGAGGTCGACCACTACCTGCGCCGGGTGGAGGCCGAGCGGCAGTCGCAGCGGATGCTGACCGACCAGGAGGCCGACGAGGCCCGGGTGCAGGCGCCCGACATCGTCTGACTCTGCAGCCCCGGTGTCTTGACATCGAGGGGTCTTGTGTCAAGCGTCTCAGTGGCTACTCAAGGGTAGGCAGCGAGACCGGGGTCACATACCCTCAGTAGGCATGAGCGCTCAGACTCCCAGCGGCGGCCCGCTGGTCGATGGACCGGCCGACCCCGAGCACGACCCCACGGCGTCGTACGCCCTCGAGCCGTCGTACGTCGCCCGGCTGACCCAGCGGGTCCTGGCCACCGGCGGCGAGACGGTCCCGGTCCACTCACCGCTGCGCGGCGAGCCCCTCGCCCACATGCCGCAGTCGACCGATGCCGACGTCGACGAGGCGTTCGCCCGCGCCCGCCGCGCGCAGGAGCAGTGGGCGCGCACCAGCCTCGACGAGCGCAGCGCGGCGCTGCTGCGGCTCCACGACCTGGTGCTCGACCGCCAGGACGAGATCATCGACCTGATCTGCTGGGAGTCCGGCAAGGCCCGCAAGCACGCCTTCGACGAGCCGCTCCACATCGCGCTGACGGCCCGCTACTACGCCCGCACCGCCCACGACCACCTCGACACCCAGCGCAAGCTAGGCGTCGTTCCCGGCCTCACCAGGGTCGAGGTCAACCGCGTGCCCAAGGGCGTGGTCGGCATCATCTCGCCGTGGAACTACCCGTTCACGATGGCCCTGTGCGACGGCCTCCCGGCGCTGCTCGCCGGCAACGCCGTGGTCGCCAAGCCCGACGCCCAGACGATGCTCTCGGCGTTGCTGGCTGCCGAGCTGCTCGAGGAAGCCGGCTTCCCGGCCGACCTGTGGCAGGTCGTGGCCGGACCCGGCTCCCGCGTGGGGACGGCGATCATCGGCCAGGCCGACTACATCTGCTTCACCGGCTCGACCGCGACCGGGACCCTGGTCGCGAAGCAGTGCGCCGAGCGCCTCATCGGCTGCTCGCTCGAGCTCGGTGGAAAGAACCCGCTGCTGGTGCTGCGCGACGCTGACCTGGAGAAGGCCGCCGAGGGCGCGGTCCGGGCCTCGTTCTCGAACGCCGGCCAGCTGTGCGTGTCCATGGAACGGCTCTTCGTCGCCGACCAGGTCTACGACCGGTTCGTCGAGCGGTTCGTGGCGCGTACCGAGGCGATGACGCTCGGCGCGAGCCTCGACTGGGGTGTCGACATGGGCTCGCTCATCAGCCAGGACCAGCTCGACACCGTGGTCGCCCACGTCGAGGACGCCGTCGCCAAGGGCGCCCGGGTCCTGACCGGGGGCCGGCACCGTCCCGACCTCGGCCCCTTCTTCTTCGAGCCGACCATCCTCGAAGGGGTCAGCCCCGACATGACCTGCTTCGGCCACGAGACGTTCGGGCCGGTGATCTCGCTCTATCGCTTCCACGACGAGGCCGACGCGGTCGCCCGCGCCAACGCCGGCGAGTACGGACTCAACGCCTCGATCTACAGCCAGGACGGCACCCGCGCCCGGGCGATCGCGCGCCACATCAAGTGCGGCACCGTCAACATCAACGAGGCCTTCGGCGCCACCTTCGCCAGCATCGACTCCCCGATGGGTGGCATGCGCCAGTCCGGCATGGGCCGCCGGCAGGGGAGTGAGGGCATCCACCGTTACACCGAGTCCCAGTCGGTCGCCACGCAGCGGTTGATCCGGTTCGCGCCGATGCTCGGGATGTCCGACGAGACCTACGCCAAGCTGATGACCGCCAACCTGCGACTGATGAAGAAGCTCGGGAGGGCGTGACCGGTGCCGCACTACGACGTCCTGGTCATCGGCTCCGGCTTCGGTGGCTCCGTCACCGCGCTGCGGCTCACCGAGAAGGGCTACCGGGTGGGTGTCCTCGAGGCGGGCGCCCGGTTCGAGGACGGCGACCTGCCTGACACCTCGTGGGACGTGAAGAAGTTCCTCTACGCCCCGGAGGTCGGGTGCTACGGCATCCAGCGGATCGACATGGTCAAGGACTGCCTGATCATGGCGGGCGCTGGTGTCGGCGGCGGCTCGCTGGTCTATGCCAACACGCTCTACGAACCCCTCGAGCAGTTCTACTCCGACTCCCAGTGGGCCCACATCACCGACTGGCGAGCCGAGCTCGCGCCGTACTACGACCAGGCCAAGCGGATGCTGGGCGTCAACGAGAACCCCCTCCACACCCCGAGCGACGAGGTGATGAAGCAGGTCGCCGAGGAGATGGGTGTCGGTGACAGCTACCACCCCACGCCGGTCGGGGTCTTCTTCGGAGGACCCGGTCAGCGGCCCGGCGAGACGGTGGCGGACCCCTACTTCGGTGGCGCCGGACCGGACCGCAGCCCATGCCGGAACTGCGGCGAGTGCATGACCGGCTGCCGGCACAACGCCAAGAACACCCTGGTCAAGAACTACCTCTACCTTGCCGAGCAGCAGGGCGCGGTCGTCCATCCGCTCACCCACGTCACCCGGGTGCGCCCGCGGGAGGGGGGCGGCTATCGCGTGGACGCGCGCTGGACCAAGGCGAAGCTCTCCCGCCGATCCGCCACCAAGTCGTTCACCGCTGACCACGTGGTCTTCTCGGCTGCGGCGCTCGGCACCCAGAAGCTGCTGCACAAGCTCAAGGTGGAGGGCGATCTCCCGCGGCTCTCGGAGCGGCTCGGCCACCTCACCCGCACCAACTCCGAGTCGATCCTGACGTCGATCGCACCCGACCTCACGACCGACTTCAGCCAGGGGATCGCGATCACGTCGTCCTTCCATCCCGACGAGCACACTCACATCGAGCCGGTGCGCTACGGCAAGGGATCGAACCTGCTGGCCCTGCTGCAGACGGTGCTCACCGACGGTGACGGGCCCCGACCCCGGTGGCAGACCTGGCTCAAGGAGCTGTGGGCGGAGAAGTCTGAGCTGCGCAACATCTACGACCTCAGGCACTGGTCGGAGCGTTCCATCTTCGCCCTGGTCATGCAGTCGCTCGACAACTCGATCACCACGTTCCCGAAGAAGACCCCGTGGGGCTGGATCCTGTCGTCCCGTCAAGGGCACGGGCAGCCCAATCCGACCTGGATCCCCGCGGCCAACGACGCGGTACGCCGGATGGCGCGGATCATGGGAGGGACGACTGCCTCCTCGATCGGGGAGCCCTTCAACCGGCCGCTGACGGCCCACTTCATCGGTGGCTGCACCATCGGTGACTCCCCGGAGTCCGGCGTGATCGACCCCTATCAGCGGGTCTACGGGTACCCCGGCCTGCACGTCGTTGACGGGTCGGCGATCTCGGCCAACCTCGGGGTGAACCCGTCGCTGACGATCACCGCGCAGTCCGAGCGGGCGATGGCGTTCTGGCCGAACAAGGGCGAGGCCGATCCGCGGCCGGCGCCGGGTGCGGACTACGAGCGGGTCACCCCGGTGCCACCGCTCCATCCGGTGGTCCCCGAGTCGGCTCCCGGGGCGCTGCGACTGCCGATCGTGGGCGTTTCCTGAGGGTGCGTCCCAGGTCACCCAAACTCTCTTCCGGTTCGCCCGTAACCACCCGTTTGGGTCTTCGTTGGGCAGCACAGACCCGGCCTTTTGCTCCCTCCCTGTGCCGGGTCGCACAGGTCCACCGTCACCGTCCAGCGGTGCGTGGACGATCAGGGCCCGGCCACCCTCCCTCCCCGGCCGGGCCCTGACGCATTTCAGGGCCGCGGCCGCCGATAGGCTCGGACCATGCCGGAGACGCCTGATCACGACCTGGTCCTCGTCGTCGACTTCGGGGCCCAGTACGCCCAGCTGATCGCGCGACGGGTGCGGGAGGCGAAGGTCTACTCCGAGATCGTGCCCCACTCGATG
>Ga0136633_1002093_pt1 | contig 14058 bp, 8 predicted proteins | sample AntDrymeUQ832206_2_FD_105494 | JGI IMG/M metagenome (GOLD analysis project Ga0136633, IMG submission 105494) | Polar desert sand microbial communities from Dry Valleys, Antarctica - metaG UQ83 (22.06) | ecosystem: Environmental > Terrestrial > Soil > Desert | place: Antarctica: Dry Valley... | reverse complement strand
GTAGCGCGACTCCCGTCGTACGGCCATGAACAGCCGCGGCATCAACGGGAAGTGGAACGCCATCTGGCACTCGTCGTCGTCGCCGAAGTACTCGACCACGTCTTCCGGCCACTGGTTGGCCTCGGCGAGCAGGACCCGGTCGGGGTAGAGAGCTTCGATCTCGGTGCGCACCCGCTTGAGGTACTCGTGCGTCGGTTTGAGGTTCTCGCAGATCGTGCCCTCTTCCTCGAACAGGTAGGGCACTGCGTCGAGCCGGAAGCCGTCAATGCCGAGGTCCAACCAGAACTTCAGCACCTCGATCATGGCCGTCTGCACTTCGGGGTTCTCGTAGTTCAGATCGGGCTGGTGGCTGAAGAACCGGTGCCAGTAGTACTGCCCGCGGACCTCGTCGTAGGTCCAGTTGGAGCGCTCGGTGTCGATGAAGATGATCCGCGCGTCGGGGTACGGCTCGTCGGTGTCGGACCAGACGTAGTAGTCGCCGTACGGTCCATCCGGGTCGGATCGCGAGGCCTGGAACCAGGGGTGCGCGTCGGAGGAGTGGTTCATGACCAGGTCGGCGATGATGCGCATGCCGCGTTTGTGCGCCTCGTCGACGAGGTGGACGAAGTCACCGAGGTCACCGAACTCCGGCAGCACCTTCGTGAAGTCGCTGATGTCGTAGCCACCGTCCTTCAACGGCGACTCGTAGATCGGCAGCAGCCAGATGCAGTCGATGCCCAGCCATTGCAGGTAGTCGAGCTTGCTGGTCAGCCCGCGCAGGTCACCCGTGCCGTCGCCGTTGCTGTCGGCGAATCCGCGAATGAGGACCTCGTAGAAGACGGCCCGCTTGTACCAGAGGGGGTCGCGCGACTCCTCCAAGCTGACGAGGTCGTCGTACTCGAGGTCGTCCTGCGCGGTCACGCTGTGCTCCTGCTGACAGTGAAGATGTGGGCGGGTTCGACGAAAGGGTCCAGGCGCACGTAGTTGACCTCGCCCCATTGGTACTGCTCGCCCGTGACCTCGTCGCGGACCGTCACGCTGTCGCCCCCGACGACGCCGAGTGCGGGCAGGTCGAGGCGCACGGTCGCTTCGCGCGCGCCGTGCGAGTCGAGGTTGACCACGACCAGAATCACGTCATCTCCGACGGCCTTGCTCCACGCCAGCACCATGTCGCTGTCGGACTCGTGGAAGCGCACGTTGCGCAGCCAGTGCGTGGACGGGTGCTCGCGACGGAAGCGGTTGAGCATCGTGAGGTACGGCGCCAGCGACTCCTCGGGGCGCGACCAGTCGCGGGGGCGGTACTGGTACTTCTCCGAGTCGAGGTACTCCTCGCTGCCGGGCTTCACTGCGACGTGCTCGAACAACTCGTAACCCGCGTAGACGCCGTAGGACGGCGTCAGCAGAGCGGCCAGCACCGCTCGGATCTTGAACACGGGTGGGCCGCCGTACTGCAGGGACGAGTGCAGGATGTCGGGGGTGTTGACGAAGAAATTCGGCCGCATGTAGTCGCTGGCGCCGACCAGCTCCTCGACGTACTCGGCCAGCTCTGACTTGCCCGTCCGCCAGGTGAAGTACGTGTACGACTGGGTGAAACCGATCCGGCCGAGCTCGTGCATGATCGCCGGCCGAGTGAACGCCTCGGCCAGGAACAGCACGTCGGGGTCGGTCGCCTTCACCTGCGCGATCAACCACTCCCAGAACTGCAGCGGCTTGGTGTGCGGGTTGTCGACGCGGAAGATCTTGACGCCGTGCGACACCCAGTGCCGGACCACCCGCAGGACCTCCGCGTAGAGGCCGTCCGGGTCGTTGTCGAAGTTGAGCGGATAGATGTCCTGGTACTTCTTCGGGGGGTTCTCGGCGTACGCGATCGTGCCGTCCAGTCGGGTGGTGAACCACTCCGGATGGGCTGTTGCCCAGGGATGGTCCGGCGCGCACTGCAGCGCGAGGTCGAGGGCCACCTCCATGCCGAGTCGGCGGCACTCCTCGACGAAGGCGTCGAAGTCAGCCAGCGTGCCGAGGTCGGGATGGATGGCGTCGTGCCCGCCGTCCTTGGAGCCGATCGCCCAGGGTGAGCCGGGGTCGTGCGGGCCCGGCGTCATCGTGTTGTTGGGGCCCTTGCGGTTGACCTCGCCCACCGGGTGGATCGGCGGCAGGTACACCACGTCGAAGCCCATCGCGGCGACTGCCGGGAGGCGCTCGGCGGCCGTGCGAAACGTGCCGCTGCGCATGGGTCCACCATCGGGCGGGACGTACGCGCCCTCTGACCGCGGGAACAGCTCGTACCAGGCGCCGTAGAGCGCACGCTGCCGGTCGACCCAGACCGCGCGCCGTGCAGCGGGTGTCACCAGCTCGCGGATCGGATGCTGCGTGAGCAGTGCCACGACGTCGTCGGCCAGCGCCAGCTTCATGCGCTCACCGGGCTCCCGTGAGTCGTCGCGCAGAACGTCGACGAGCGCAAGGACCCCGGTCCTGGCGGCCTTGGACACCGTCTTCGGCAAAGCCTTCGCAGCTGCGTCGTACAGCCGAGCGCCCTCCTCCAGCATCAGATCGACATCCACGCCGGCGTCGACCTTCAGCGGAGCGTCGTGCCACCACGTGCCGAGGGGGTCACTCCAGCCCTCGACGGTGAACGACCACGCGCCCTCGGCGTCGACGGTGAGGGGCGCCTGCCAGACATCGGGCCGTTCGGGTCCGACCGGCTGCATCCGCAGGAAGGGCCCGGCTGCTCCCTCCGGACGCTGGACCGCCACGTTGCAGGCCACAGCGTCGTGGCCTTCGCGGAAGACGGTCGCCTCAACCGTGAGCGTCTCTCCGGTTACGGCGCGTGACGGGTACGCCCCACCGGAGACCACTGGGCGTACGTCGACGACTGCGATGCGACCAACCATTTGATCGACCGTACCCAGGTCCTGCGGGGGCGAACGTCCTAAGCGCCGCCCGGACCTCCCACCGCGGCGCGCAGGCTGCGCAGGTCGCCCTTGAGCAGGTAGGTCACGCCTAGGGAGTGAGCGCGCTCCTGCACCGCCACGCTGCGGTAGTTGGTGTAGAGGACCACCCTCAGGTCGGGCTGGGACTTCAGCTCCGAGGCGACCGTCAGCCCATCCGGCCCGGGCGGCATGCGCAGGTCGACGACCAGCACGTCCGGGCGCAGGGCCTCGCACAGCGCGATCGCCTCCATGCCGCCTGTCGCGGACCCGACGACGTCGTGGCCTTCCAGCCGTAGGTCGACTTCGAGGAGCTCCAAGGCGTCGGCGTCGTTGTCGGCGACCACGACGCGGAGCGCACCTCCGTGTGCCGGGTCAGGGGATTCGATCACCCGATGTCAGACGGCCGCAGACACCGGTGCGTCGACCAGCGGGAGCGAGAACCTCACGGTGGCACCCCTGCCCTCGACGCTGTGCGCGGTGATCTCGCCGCCGTGGGCTTGGACGACCTGCTTGCAGATGTACAGGCCAAGGCCCGTGCCGGCCGGCGTGGCGGTCCGACCGCGCACGAACTTGTCGAAGACCCGGCCGAGCTCGCCCTCGCTCATGCCGGGGCCCTCGTCGACAACGGCGACCGTCACCTGACCGTCAGCACTGTCCAGGTTGATGTCGATGGCGCTCGCTGGGGCGCTCTTGACGGCGTTGTCCAGGAGGTTTGTCATCACCTGCTGGAGTCGCTCGGCGTCGCACCGGACCCAGGCAGGGGCGTCCGGCATGTGCAGGCGTACGACGCGGTCGGGGAAGAGGTCCTGAGCCGCGACCACGGACGAGCTGACCTCGTCGCGCAGGTCCTGAACCGAGAAGCTGTAGGCCATGGCGCCGTTCTCCATGGACGAGGTGTCGAGGACGTCGCGCGTCAGGGAGTGCAGGCGGCGGGCCGAGGACAGGGCGCGCCCGATCGAGCGGCGTCGATCGTCGTCGTTCATCCCCTCCCAGTGATCGAGCGTCGTCTGCAGGAAGCCGAGCAGTCCGGCGACCGGTGTCCGAACCTCGTGCGAGACGATGCTGATGAACTCCTCGCGGACCGCGCTCATCTCCTGCAGCCGGCGCTGCTCCTCGCGTGCCGCGCGCAGGCGTCGGGCCAGGAAGACGACGCCAACTCCAGCAGCCAACGTGCCGGCCAGGACGATGAGCAGCAGCGCGGACTGCAGCGGACCAGTGAGGGCGCCGTCGAACTCCTTGGCGCTCTGCCGGAACACACCTCGCCACGAAGCCGCCGGTACCGGTTCGACCACGGCAATGCGGCCGTCTTCCCGGTAGAAGCCGCGCTTGTCGCTGACGAGCGCGTCTGTCAGCGGCTTGCCGAGCAGTCCCAGGTCACTGGAGGCCACGACGACGCCGGCCCTGTCGACGAAGGTGAAGTCACCGGTACTTCCGGTCTTGAGCTGGGCGACCTCGGTGTTGAAGTCGGACTGGGGCGATACGTCCAGCTCGGACACCAAGCCACCGACGAGCGTGCCGCGCGAGATGATCGGGAAGGCGTAGGCGATCGTCGGCAGGGCCGTCGTGATGCCCGGTCCGACCTCGAGCACTGCGGGCTTGCCGGTCGCCAGCACCTGAGCCAGCCCGGGTCGCAGCACCGGCGCGCCAAGGGTGGCGCGGTCGCGCAGCAGGACGCCGTTGCTCAGCCGGCCGGCCTTGTCGACGACGTAGAACCCGGATCGCGCGTCGTCAGGGACCAGTTTCGCGATCTCGTCCAACTGCTTCTTGTCGGACATGCTCGCGACCTGCGCCGTGAGCTTGAGGTTGGTCAGGATCCCCCCGGCCTGCCTGAACGTCGTCTCGACACGGGTGTTCATGCTGCGCGACAGCTGTTGGACCTGTGCCTGCTGAAGGCGCTCCAGGGCGCGCACGCCTTCGCGTTCGGCCTTGAGCACGGTGAACATGACCAGGCCCGCCGTCAGCGCCACCAGCGCGACCGCGGCCCCGAGGACGGTGCGATCGCGGCCTCGGCCTTCGGCATGGGCGACCGTAGCTGCCGTCATGTTCCGCTCCTCTCGACAACGGCTGGCGGTGCCAGCTCGATCCGGTGTCCCTGCTCGGGGACATCGCCGTCGCTGGAGGTAGCAGCCGCCAGCGTCAGGGTCACGACCATGCGGGTGCCAGTCGGGACGTTGGGGAAGGCAGCGACCGTGCCGCCCATCTGCTTGACGAGCTCACGCACCACGGACAGGCCGATTCCCGCCCCGCGGGTGCCGCGGGCAGCGTTGCTCTCGCCGCGGTAGAACCGGGTGAAGACGTGGTCCCGGTCCTCGGGCGCGATGCCTGCGCCCTCGTCGAGCACCTCGATCGTTGCCGTCGTTGTCTGCCGGTTGACCCGCACGACGATCCGACGGTCCGGCGGCGAGAACTTGTTCGCATTGGTCAGCAGGTTGGCCATCACTCGCTCGAGCGCGCCGGCGTTGGCGAGGGCGCGCACCGGCACCACCTCGACCGAGATCTCGCGGTCCCCGAGCACCGGACCGAGCTGCGCAACGATCGAGGTCACCGCTGCGTCGAGCTGGATCGGCGAGGCGGGTGCATTGAGCGCCTGCCGCTCGAGCCGGGCGAAGTCGAGCAGGTCGTCGACCAGCAAGCCGAGGCTGAGGCTGTTGCGGTGCACGCGTTCCAGGAACTCCAGCCGCTGCGTATCGGTCACCTGGTCCCACCGGTCCCGCAGCAGGCGGACGAAGCCGCCGATGGCGGTGATGGGCGTCCGCAACTCGTGCGAGATCGTGCCGAGAAAGGCGTCCTTGAGCTGATCGAGCTCGCGCAGTCGTCGTACCGACGCCTGCTCGCGTTCGAACAGCTCGACGTTGTAGGTCGCGACGGCGATGAGGTCGGCAGCAGCAGACAGGGCGGCGATCTGCGGCTGGTGCAGCGGCTGCCGGGCGGTCAGCGACAGCCGGCCGATCGTGCGACCGGCGCGCAGCAGGGGGAGCGACGCACTCACGCCGGCAGGCAGCTCGTCCGTCCCCGTTGTCAGCACGAGCTCGTCCTGGGGTTCACCCGACCGGCCGCCGAGGGCGAAAACGTCGACGAGCCGGCCGTTGTCGCCGTACAGCTGTACGGCGAAGCGGCTCAGCCCGAACTCGTCACTGAGCCGGATCGACACGGCTGGCAAAACCTCAGCAAGGTCGAGGCTGCTCTGCAGCAGCGGCCCCAGCTCGGCGACGGTGCGGGTCTCGCGCTCCAGAGCGACCGTCGCCTGGCGGCTGCGCTCGATGGCGCTGCGTGACCGGATCCCGAGAACGAGCAGGAACAGGGCGCCCAGCAGGCCGGTGCCGAGGATGCCGACAGCGCCGGCGGACAGCCGCCGTGCGCCGGCGACGTCGATCGCCAGCTGCCAGGGCTGGCCGGCCACGAGTGCTGTCGAAGACACGTCCGCCGGGATGCTCTCGTCGGCCAGGAGCAGGCGGACGGTGTCGCCAGCGGGGAACGCGACGTCTTCGAGCAGCCGGTCGGGGGCGATGGTGGCGAGCCGCCAGCCGGCTACCTGCCTGCGTCGCGTGTCTGTGTTCAGGCTGCTGCCGGCGGCGGCGGCGGCGTACTCCGCGACGGCGACGACGACCGTGTCGCCCGACGGAGACGCGGCGCGCGGCCGGCCGAGGTCGCGGGCGAGCTCCATCGCCACGCGGGTGTCAGCACTGATCGGCCTCGCGGCTTCCGCTGCGCCGCTGGGCCAGAGCGGGCGCGTCGCACCGCTCGTGGTCACGCGCTCGACCCGCAGCACGGCCGCAGAGGTTGGGGCTGTCACTGTCGGATCGAGCTCGAGCGAGCGGACGAGTGCCTCCGTACGGCCCTCGAAGCGCGCCACGACGACGCGGGCTTGATCTCGCCGTTGGTCGTCGGTGCGGTCGGCGTCATGCCCGCCGACGGCCCAGGCGGAAGCCCCCGCCACGAGCGCCATCGCCAGCGCGGCCCCGACCGAGGGGGCCCCTGGTGTCACGCGCCCTTGGCCAGCTGCCACAGTGCTTCCGGGAGTCGGGCGACGTCGGTCTTGGCCAGGCAGGTGCGGATGCCGAGGTCACGGGCGCGGTCGATGGTCTCGGCGTCGAGGTAGGCCGAGAACAAGATGATGGGCTGGTCCGGGTCGGCGCGCAGGATTTCGGCTGCCGTCTCGAGACCCGACATCCCTGGCATGCGGTAGTCGAGGACGACCACACCTGGTCGGTCCTGGCCGATGGAGGCGATTGCTTCGGTACCGCTGGCCGCTTCTCCGCCCACGCACAGGCCGTGGTTTGCCGTCTCGATGGTCATGCGCACGAGGAACCGCATGTCGTTGTCGTCGTCGACGATCAGTGCGCTGAGCATGGTCGTCCTTTCCCTGTTGACTCCCGTTCACCTTCAGCCGTGGCGGGCGGCCAGACAATGGCTCTTTCGGGGGAGACGTCCGGTCCCAATCGTGGGGTGCGCCCCCGACGGCTAGGGTCCGCATCCGTGAGAGCCCTCCGCCGATTCACCGTCCGTCTCGCGCTGCCGCAGGCGCTCGCTCCGTTGGGCGAGCTGGTGATGAACCTGCGTTGGTCCTGGCACCCGGCCTCGCTGGACCTGTTCGCCTCCGTCGACCCGCAGGTCTGGCAGGCGGTCGGGCAGGACCCGGTGCGGCTGCTCGGGGAGGTGAGCCCGGACCGACTCGCCGAGCTCGCGCAGGACGAGGTGTTCCTGGCCCGCCTCGGCGAGGCGCACGAGGACCTCAGCAGCTACCTCGCCGGTGCGAAGTGGTACCAGTCGCTGAGCGCCCAGGCGCCTGCATCGATCGCCTACTTCTCGCCGGAGTTCGGGATCACCGAGGTGCTTCCGCAGTACTCCGGCGGACTCGGGATCCTTGCCGGCGACCACCTGAAGGCCGCGTCCGACCTGGGCGTGCCGATCCTCGGAGTCGGCCTGCTCTACCGGTCCGGCTACTTCAAGCAGTCCCTCAACGCCGAAGGCTGGCAGCAGGAGCGCTACCCACCCCTGGACCCGCATGGCCTGCCGCTGACGCTGCTCACGAATGCAGACGGGACGCCGGTCAAGGTCGGGGTCGGGTTCCCCGAGGGCAGGACGCTGTTCGCGCAGATCTGGAAAGCGCAGGTCGGGCGGGTCCCGTTGCTGCTGCTCGACTCCGACGTGGAGGAGAACGCGCCGACCGAGCGCGAGGTGACGGACCGGCTGTACGGCGGCGGCACCGACCACCGGCTGCACCAGGAGATGCTGCTCGGCATCGGCGGCGTGCGCGCGATCCGCGCCTACACGGCGTTGACCGGGGAGCCGGCGCCCGAGGTCTTCCACACCAACGAGGGTCACGCCGGCTTCCTCGGACTGGAGCGGATCCGCGAGCTGACCGAGCTGGGCCTGTCGTACGACGAGGCACGCGAGGCCGTCCGGGCCGGCACCGTCTTCACGACGCATACGCCGGTGCCCGCCGGCATCGACCGCTTCCCGCGCGAGCTGATCGCGTCGTACTTCGGCGGTGACAACGCCCTCGAAGGGGTGCCGGTCGACCGGATCCTCGAGCTCGGCGCCGAGGAGGACCCGGCCGTCTTCAACATGGCCCACATGGGTCTGCGGATGGCCCAGCGGCGCAACGGCGTCGCCAAGCTGCACGGCATCGTCAGCCGGGAGATGTTCAGCGATCTGTGGCGCGGCTTCGAGGCCGACGAGGTGCCGATCACGTCGGTGACCAACGGCGTGCACGCACCGACGTGGGTGAGCCGCGAGGTCTTCGAGCTGGCCGAGCGCGAGATCGGCACGTCCATCACGACCGAGGCTCAGGGCTGGGAGAACATCGCCAAGGTCCCCGGCGATGCCATCTGGTCGACCCGCGGCGTGCTGCGCGAGCGACTCGTGCACGAGGTACGCCGCCGGCTGCGCGAGTCATGGCTGCAGCGCGGCGCCACCGACGCCGAGCTGACCTGGACAGACAGCGCTTTCGATCCGGACGTGCTCACCATCGGGTTCGCCCGCCGCGTCCCGTCGTACAAGCGCTTGACCTTGATGCTGCGCGACCCCGACCGCCTGCGCGCGCTGCTTCTCGACCCCGAGCGGCCGATCCAGCTCGTCATCGCCGGCAAGTCCCACCCCGCTGACGACGGTGGCAAGGAGCTGGTGCAGCAGATCGTGCGCTTCAGCGACGGTGAGGATGTGAGGCACCGGATCGCCTTCCTGCCCGACTACGACATCGGGATGGCGCGGTACCTCTACGGCGGCTGCGACGTCTGGCTGAACAACCCCTTGCGTCCGCTCGAGGCCTGCGGAACGTCGGGCATGAAGAGCGCGCTGAACGGCGGCCTCAACCTGTCCATCCGGGACGGTTGGTGGGACGAGATGTACGACGGCGAGAACGGCTGGGCGATCCCGACGGCCGACGGGGTCGACGACGCCGACCGACGCGATGACCTCGAGGCGACGGCGTTCTACGAGCTGGTCGAGAAGCAGGTGCGGACGAAGTTCTACGACGTGGACGACACCGGCGTGCCGCAGCGATGGGTCGAGATGGTGCGTCACACGTTGCAGTCACTCGGTCCCAAGGTGCTCGCCAGCCGGATGGTGCGCGACTACGTGCACCACCTCTACACACCTGCGGCGGGCGCGTCGCGGGAGCTCGCGGCCTCCTCCTTCCAGGCTGCTCGGGAGGTGGCGCAATGGCGCGCGACCGTGCAGTCGCGGTGGAACGAGGTGCGGGTCGTGCATGTCGAGGCGGGCGGCATCGGCGACGCCCCGCAGGTGGGCGCGACCCTCGAGGTGCGTGCCCTCGTCGACCTGGGCGGGCTGACCGTCGCCGACGTCACCGTGCAGGCGGCGTACGGGCGAGTGGACGAGAGCGATCAGCTCCGCACGCCGACCTACGTCACGCTGACCGCAGGGGAGCGGGGGGACGACGGCCTGCACCGGTTCGAGGGCGTGGTCCCGTTGGAGCGCGCCGGGTCGTTCGGCTACACCGTCCGGGTCCTGCCGCACTCGGATCGGCTGCCCGGCGATGCGGATCTCGGCCTGATGGTCACGGCCTGAGGCCAGACCGCTAGGACAGCCAGCCGTTGCGAAGGGCAGTGGCGACCGCCGCCGCGCGGTGCGTCGTACCGGTCTTGGTGAAGATGTGATCGAGGTGCGACTTGACGGTCTCGGTCGACAGGCCGAGGTCTTCCGCCGCCTCGGCGTTGGTCATGCCGGTGGCGACGCACGCGAGCACCTGACCCTCGCGAGAGCTGAGCCGGCTGGTCCAGCCGGTCAAAATGTTCAAGCCTTCCTCGGCATTGGCCGCGCCGGCATCAGCGCCGAGCCGCTTGGCCAAGGACGGGTCGGCCTCCACCCGCGGACCGCCGACCAGGACGTGAACCGGCCCGCAGGCCTTGCGCACCTGCGCGATCCCACGGCGGACGGTGGCGACGCCGACCTCGGAGTGCAGGCTCACGCACAGCGTCACCAGGTCGTCCTCTTCCGCGGCCAGCTCGCCCAGGTCGTCCCACGGCAGGTTGCCGCCCACGACGGCCCGATGTCCTCTGTCCTCGAGCAGGTGGCCGAGCGCAAACAGCCCGAGGGTGTGTCGATCCTCGGGTGGACTGGCCAGCAGCACGGTGCCCCTCGTGGTCTTGGGTGGCAGGGGTCGCAGCCTCGCGGTCAGGCGATGCGCCGCTAGGGTCAGTCGCTGGGCAACGGCGAGGCTGGTGAAGCCGGTCGCCCACCCGACACCCGCCGCGGCCAGCTGCTCGCTCACGACGCGGTAGACCGAGGCCAAGGAGCCGGTGGCGCGCCAGAGCGTCTCCGCGGCTAGCGCGGCTCGCTCTTCGTCGCCGGTCACCAACGCGCGCGCCAGCTCGGCCGCGCTGGCGGTGCTCAACAGATCGCTGCCGTGAACGCGCACCGGCCCCGACGGCAGGGTTGCCGGGCTGAGGTGCACCGCCGCCTCCGGTCCCTCCGTGTCGCCGCCCGTCCGCTGCACAGGAACGGAAGCCGATCGTAACGCTGCGTCACCGTTTGTCCACATCTCGTCGGGTGAGGTCGGCAGGGGGAGGTTCACGGCAGCAGCGGCAGCAGAGGTGTCGCGCTCGGTGAGGGTGACGGCGTGGGGGACGCCTGCACGGGGGCCGGCTGGGTGTCCTGTTCCGACTCGACCGCAGGGCTGGGCGCCGGCTGAGCCGCCGCAGGTTGGGTCCAGCCGGGTGCCAGGAAGCTGCTGTTGGCGATGTTCCAGTGCGCCGCGAGCCAGGACCCCGCGGCCGGGGCGGTCGAGAAGTAGTCATCGTGCTTGCAGTCGAGCAACCTGGCCTGTCCTGCCGCGCAGACGGAGACCTGACGGGAGCCGGCCGTGCCGTCGGCGTAACACATCACGTCGTTGCCGTCCCGGCAGTGCAAGCCCGCGGTGGCATGGGGGGCGCCCTTCTGGACCCCGCCGAGCATGTGCGTGAGCTCGTGCGTCTCGGCGTAGCCCCAGCACTTGCGGTCGACGCGGGCGTACGTCGGGTAGAGCCCGTTGTTGAGGTTGTCCCGGCCCTTGCTGCTGTCCTCGTACGTCGAGGCCATGCCGCAGACGCCGCTGCCCTCGCTCCAGATGAGGTACTTCACGTCGGGCGCATCCAGGCCCTGCTGCTGGAGCGCGCTGACGGTGGACGCGAACGACGAGAAGGCGTTGGCCGGCAGGGCAACGGACCGCACGTCGAGCACGCAGCTGCTGCCGCTTGCCTTGGTCGCGAAGCGGATGTGACGGGCGCCGCCGGTCTGGTGGGCGCTGTCGTCGACCGCCTTCTCGAGCGCTCCGGCCCAGCCACGGAAGGACGGCTGCAGGCTGGCGAGCCGGTCGGCGGTGCCGATGGGCCGGGCGTAAACGGCTTGCACCCTGGCGCCGCTGCGCCCGTCGCCGTAGCAGCCGATCCGGGTCGAGCTGGTGCTGAGCTGCTGCTTGCTCGGGCCACCCGCCGCCTCGTGGGAGGCACCCAGACTGCTGTCGTCGCCGTGACTGCACAGGCGTAGCCCGCCGACCAGGCTGCACGCGACGTCGGCCGCGGCGAGCAGCTGCGACCCGGTCGGCACCGCGGCGACCCGCGACCGTGCGGCCGGCGTCCCCGAGATGACACGGGCATGGCGAACGGTCGTGCCGCCGGTGGTGTTCAGCGTGGCGCTCGTGGCGACGGGGGTGAGGCCGATCACCGCCGGCCGGGTGCTTGATGTGGCTGCGGTGCCCGCCGTACTGGCGGCTGCCAAGGGCACCACGGCGACGACGGCGGCGCATGCGGCAAGGCCGACGACGGTGCGGTGCACGGCACCGAGACGCGGTCGGTCGCTGGTGGGAAAGGGGGTCGGGGTCACGGGAGCCTCCTGGGCAGGTGTGCCGCCAGGGACCTGGGCGACAGAGCTGCTTTCGGCGCCCGAATTGCCCCGGCTGAAACGCCTTTGTGGGGCTTCGACCCCGCCTCACCGCACCCCGTTGTCCCCCGGACAGGGGATGCCCCGGCAAGGGGATCGGCGCACGTTGCCGAGCGCGTGGCGGAGACGTCTTCCCCGGGCGGGGGACCCCCGGAGAGAACGCCACCCGGAGGCAACGTTATACAAACGTTATCTGAGCGGCCCCGGTCAGTGAGGTCCCGACGAGGCTCCGACGCGTTCGGCTCGAAGCAGGACGACAGATCGCGGCACCAGCGCCAGCGGCTCCCCCGGTCCGTACGTCGCTGCCCGGAGCCCGTCCTCGGCGGTGGTGTCGATCAGCACGTCGTACGACGTCGCCCAGGGACGCTTGGGCAGCAGGAGCTCGGCCGGTGCGTCTCCGGTGTGCAGCACCAGCAGGAACGAGTCGTCCTCTATCCGCTCGCCGCGGCTGCCGCGGGTGCGGATGCCCTGGCCGTCGAGGTACATCGCCACGGTCGCTACCGCCGGCGCGAACCACTCCTCGTCCGTGAGCTCGCTGCCGTCGATGCCGAACCAGGCCAGGTCTTTCACCCCGTCGAGCCCGGTGGCTCGGCCCAGGAAGAACGCCTTCTGCCGAAAGACCGGGTGCGTGCGTCGCAGCAGCACCAGCCGAGACACGAAGGCCAGCATGGCGCCGGCATCGGCATCGGCGTCGCCGGACCAGGGCAGCCAGGAGATCTCGTTGTCCTGGCAGTAGGCGTTGTTGTTGCCGCCCTGCGTGCGTCGTACCTCGTCGCCCATCGTCAGCATCGGCACGCCCGTGGACAGCAGCAGCGTCGCGATCAGGTTGCGGGCCTGCCGCCGCCGCAGCGCGTTGATCTCGACGTCGTCGGTCTCGCCCTCGATGCCGCAGTTCCACGACCGGTTGTGGTCGTCGCCGTCGCGGTTGTCCTCGCCGTTGGCCTCGTTGCGCTTGCTCTCGTACGTCGTGAGGTCGCGCAGCGGGAAGCCGTCGTGCGCCGTCACGAAGTTGATCGAGGCGTACGGCCGCCGCCCGTCGTCCTGGTAGAGGTCGCTGGACCCCGACAGTCGGTAAGCCAGCTCCCGCACGCCACCGGCTGCACCGCGCCAGACGTCGCGGACCGTGTCGCGGTACTTGCCGTTCCACTCGGTCCACAGCGGCGGGAACTCGCCTACCTGGTAGCCGCCCTCACCGACGTCCCACGGCTCAGCGATGAGCTTGACCTGGCTGATCACCGGGTCCTGCTGGATGACGTCGAAGAAGGCGGACAGCTTGTCGACGTCGTGGAACGACCTGGCCAGCGCGGATGCGAGGTCGAAGCGGAACCCGTCGACATGCATCTCGGTGACCCAGTAGCGCAGGCTGTCCATGATGAGCTGCAGCACGTGCGGGGAGCGCACGTCCAAGGTGTTGCCAGTGCCCGTGTAGTCCTTGTACAGCGCGCGATCCGGGTCCTGCAGCCGGTAGTAGGTCGGGTTGTCGATCCCGCGGAAGGCCAGCGTCGGTCCCGTCTCGTCGCCCTCGCCGGTGTGGTTGTAGACCACGTCCAGCAGCACCTCGATGCCGGCCGCATGCAGTGCGCGCACCATCGCCTTGAACTCGCGTACCTGCTGACCGCGCGACCCGCCGGCGCTGTAGGCGGCGTGCGGGGCGAAGTAGCCGACCGAGTTGTAGCCCCAGTAGTTGGCGAGGCCCAGGCGCAGCAGGTGTGGCTCGGAGACGAAGTGGTGCACCGGCATCAGCTCGACTGCCGTCACCCCGAGCGACTGCAGG
>Ga0136633_1002092_pt1 | contig 14060 bp, 15 predicted proteins | sample AntDrymeUQ832206_2_FD_105494 | JGI IMG/M metagenome (GOLD analysis project Ga0136633, IMG submission 105494) | Polar desert sand microbial communities from Dry Valleys, Antarctica - metaG UQ83 (22.06) | ecosystem: Environmental > Terrestrial > Soil > Desert | place: Antarctica: Dry Valley... | reverse complement strand
TCGGACGACCACCAGATTCCCTTCTCACCGTGCGCGCCCTGGGGTGCATAATGACCAGGTCGGGTCACACCGCCACGGTTGGAAACCAAACCAACGAGTGTCCACGGATCCCAGGACAGTTCAGACGGGCGACTCGACGTCGGCCTCGGGATCGGTTGGCTGCCGCCGGAGATGGAGGCGGTCGGGGTGAGCCTGGCCCGGCGGGGCGTGCGGGCCGAGGAGTTCCTGCGTTGCCTGCGGGCCGCCTGGACCGACGAGATCGTCGACTTCGAGGGCGAGTTCTACCGGGTGCCGCGCTCCCGCGTGGATCCCAAACCGGTGCAGCGGCCGCATCCGCCGCTCCTGCTGGGCGGTGGCGCGGACGCGCCGTTGCGCCGTGCCGGTCGGGTGGCCGCCGGCTGGATCAGCAGCAGCCAGGCCGACCTGAGCCGGATCGGGGAGTCGATCGCCACCATTCGCACGGCCGCCGTCGCCGCCGGCAGGGACCCGGACCAACTCCGGTTCGTCTGCCGGGGCGTCGTCAAGGTGCGGAGCGGGGAGCGGGCGCCGCTGGTCGGCACGCTGGATGAGGTCCGCTCCGACCTGGCCGACCTGGCCGCAAAGGGGTTGACGGAGACCTTCGTCGACCTGAACTTCGACCCCGAGATCGGTTCGCCGGACGCCGTCGCCGGCGTCTCCATGCGCCGGGCCGAGGAGATCCTGGAGGCCCTGGCCCCGCAGCCGTGACGCCTACCCGTCGCCCTCGTCGTCGGGGTCCACCTCGGGCGGAGAGCCGGCCGCCTCCACGCTGTCGGAGTCAGGTGCGGCGACCGGAGGTGCGGAGGGAAGGGTGTTCAGGGCGTCGATCAGGGCCCGGAGGCGACCGTGGCTGGCCCGGTCGAAGTGAAGGGCGATGCGGGGCAGGTCGACGTGGTCGTGCCCTGCGACCTCGGGTGGCTGGGGTGGCGCGCTCTCGATGCGACCGCGCACCAGGATGTCGGCGAACCGCTCGTTGAGATCGGCCAGCTCGGCCTTGGTGGGGGCAGCCCGCAGGCGGATGATGAGGCGGGCCCCCACGTACCGGATCGAGTGGTAGTTGCGGAAGAACCCGTAGATCTCCTCGGTGGCGGTGGCCACGTCGTCGGTGACGCGCACCAGCACCAGGTCCTCGGCGGACACGAGGCCTCGGGCCATGACCTCGTCGCGGATGAACCGCTCCCAGTTCCGCCAATACGTGCCGCCCGGCACCTCGAGCAGCACGATCGGGGCCGGCGCGGCCTTCCCGGTCTGCAGGAGGGTGAGGAGCTCGAACACCTCGTCGAGCGTGCCGAACCCGCCGGGGAGCACGGCGAAGCCGGCCGACTCCTTCATCAGCATCAGCTTGCGGGTGAAGAAGTACTTCATGGTGACGAGGCGGTTGTCGGCCCCGAAGGTGGGATTGGGTGCCTCGAACGGCAGGCGGATGTTCACGCCGAGGGAATGCTCGGGGCCGGCGCCTTCCGCTCCCGCCGCCATGATCCCAGGGCCGGCGCCGGTCACGATGATCCACCCGGCTCTGGCCAGGGCCGAGGCCAGGTCGCGGGTCTGCACGTAGAGCGGGTCGTCGGGGAGCGTCCGGGCCGAGCCGAAGATCGTGACCTTGGGGACGTGGCGGTAGGGCGCGAAGACGTTGAACGCTTCCCGCATCTCCTTGAGCGCGGCGTTGGTGATCTTGAGGTTCAGCCGGTCGGCCTTGTCGCCCGCCAGCTTGGCGACTGACACCAGGATCTCGAACAGCTGGTCCTCGTCCTGGTCGGTGCCTGCGGCGTGCAGCACATCGAGAAGGCGCCGGTCGAGCTCGGGATCGCCGGTCAGGTACCGGTCACGCGCCGTCATGGTTGTCTCCCTGGTCGCTTCGCCGCCCGTTTTCGACGGCCTTCCGGTGTGGGCCTCCGCTGCGCTTCGGTGGGCCGGCGGACCGGGCCGTCGGTGTTGCTCATGTCCCGTCAACCTTCCCACGGGGCGGCATCGTCGTTTGGCCCCCCGTCCATGGGGCAAGATGTAGTCAATGTTGTCCCCGCTGGTCCTGGTCCCCGTGTCACTGGGGCTCATCAGCCTCCTGCTCTTCGGCATGTCGTGGTTCGAGCAGCGGGTGTTGTCGCCCAAGGCACTGATCGTGCACGCCGCCCGGTCCCGCCAGGCGCCGCCGGAGCACGTCGAGAAGCTCGTCGCCCGGCAGTCGGAGTCGCTGTTGCAGGGCCTCTCCACGAGCCCTGCCAACCGCGCCGCTCGCGCCAGCTAGCGGCGGGCCACCCGGCCGTACAGCGTCGTGCGCTGCTCCAGCGGGCGTTCCAGCGGCTCCACGATGGAGCGAAAGGCCTCCTCGTCCATGCGCTGACCGTGAGCCGCTCCTGCGGCCCGGGAAATGTTCTCGTCCATCAGCGTGCCGCCCAGGTCGTTGGCGCCGGCCTGCAGGATCTGGCGGGCTCCGTCCGCTCCGAGCTTGACCCACGACACCTGGATGTTCGGTACAGAGCCGGCATAGGCGATACGGCCGACGGCGTGCATGAGCAGGGTCTCCCGGAAGGTGGGACCACGCCGGGCCCGGCCCTGGAGGAACAAGGGGGTGGCCATGTGGACGAAGGGCAGGGGCACGAACTCGGTGAACCCTCCCGTTTCGGCCTGGAGGGCCCGGGTGCGGACCATGTGGCGGGCCCAGTGGACCGGCTGCTCCACCGCCCCGAACATGATCGTGATGTTCGACCGCAGCCCGAGGGAGTGGGCCACCCGGTGGGCCTCCAGCCACTGCTCGGTGTCGATCTTGTCAGGGCAGAGGACGGCGCGGATCTCGTCGTCGAGGATCTCGGCCGCCGTGCCGGGGAGGGTCGAGAGGCCGACGGCCATGAGCCGACGCAGGTAGTCGGCGAGGGGCTCGTCGAGCCGGCGGGCCCCCTCGGTGACCTCGAGGGCAGTGAAGCCGTGGACGTGGATGCCTGGCGCCGCCTCCTTGACCGCCCGGCACACGTCGACGTAGTAGTCGCCGTCGAAGCTGGGATGGATGCCGCCCTGCAGGCACACCTCGGTGGCCCCGCCATCGACGGCCTCCACCACCCGGCGCTGGATCTCCTCCACGCCCAGCAGATAGGGATCGCCCCGGAGGTTGAGGGAGAGCGGGCCCTTCGAGAAGGCGCAGAACCGGCACTTGAACGTGCAGACGTTGGTGTAGTTGATGTTGCGGTTGGCGACCCAGGTGACGGCGTCGCCCACGGTGCGCCGGCGCAGGTCGTCGGCCACCTCGGCGACGGCCACCACCTCCCGCCCCCGGGCCGAGAACAGGGTGACGATCTCATCCACCCCGACCTCCTGGCCGTCGAGCACGCCGGCGAGGATCTCGGCCACCGCTGAGCCGGCCCTGGGCGTGCCCGGGAGCAGGCAGGGGGGGCCGGTGGTGCCGCCCGCGTACCAGTCGGGCCGGTCACGGGCGAGGCCCTCGGCGTCGGACCGGACCAGGACCGGGGTGCGCAAGGCCGGATCGAGCCACCGGTCGCCGGCCTGGGTGTAGCGGGGGTGGATCGTCAGCCGGGGTGCCAGCTCGAACCCCTGCGCCTCGGTGACCGCAGCCAGCCGCGACAGCTCGGGCCACGGCCGTTCGGGGTTGACGTGGTCGGGGGTGACGGGCGACACGCCGCCCCAGTCGTCGATGCCGGCGTCGAGCAGCCGGCCGAAGTCCTCCGACAGGTTGGGCGGCGCCTGGAGCGACACGTCGGGCGGCAGGAGCAGGCGTGCGGCGGCGAGCGACCACAACTCCTCCTCGGGCGGGCAGGCGGTCGCGGCCCACATGGCCGTGCCGGGCTTGGGCACGAAGTTCTGAACGATCACCTCCTGGACGTGGCCGTGGCGGTGGTGGCTGGCGGCGATGGCCTCCAGCGCCTCCAGCCGGTCGGCCCGGCTCTCGCCGATGCCGACCAGGATGCCGGTCGTGAAGGGGATGCCGAGGGCCCCCGCCGCCTCGAGGGTGGCCAGCCGGCGGGCAGGCTCCTTGTCGGGCGCCCCCCGGTGGCAGTCGAGGTCCGGGTTGAGCGACTCCAGCATCATCCCCTGCGACGCGGACACCGTCCGCAGCCGGGCCAGCTCGCCCGTCGACAAGGCGCCGGCGTTGGCGTGGGGGAGGAGCCCCGTCTCGGACAGGACGAGCCCACACACGGCGGCGAGGTAGTCGACGGTGGTCGCGTAGCCGTGGTCGTCGAGCCACGCCCGGGCCGCGGGATAGCGCTCCTCGGGCGCCTCGCCCAGGGTGAAGAGCGCCTCGTGGCAACCGGCCGCCGCCCCGGCCGCGGCGATGGCCAGCACCTCGTCGGGTGAGAGGTAGGGCGACGGAAGGCGGGCGGGGGCGGTGGCGAACGTGCAGTAGCCGCACCGGTCGCGGCACAGCCGGGTGAGGGGGATGAAGACCTTCGGCGAGTACGTGATCCGGTTCCCGCGAAACCGGTTCCGGACCGCCGAGGCCTCGGCCAGCAGATCGGGCAGAGGCGCGCCCAGGAACTCGGCCGGCGTCACGGCCTCCACAGTAGGTGCCTGCGGATACGGCGGGATTACGCGGTCGGGTACGGATCGCATACGCGTCGATCGTCAGTATCCGTAAGAGGCACTGGCAGGACAGATTGGCCGTCGGCGTTGTGGGGCTGGCCTTGGTGGCCGGAGCATGCACCAGCGGCGGCTCCAACGACACCGGGCGGGCCGCCAGCGGCGGGACACCGGTGGAGGCGTCTGTCGGCTCGTGGAAGCCCTGGGTGTTGAAGGCAGCGGACCAGATCAAGGTCCCGGCGCCGCCGAAGGCCGGCTCCGACGTGGCGAAGGCGGAGCTGGCCGAGGTCAGGGAGCTGGCCACCAAGCGGACGCCGCAGGTCGAGGCCGAAGCCCATCGTTGGAGCGACTATCCGGCGCTGGAGCCCTGGGTCAAGGAGAACATGAAACTGGTCTCCGAGCAGAGCAAGAACCCGCCGCTCGCATCCAGGGGCTACGGCCTCGTCTCCGTGGCCATGGCCGACGCGGTGGTGTCCACCTACCACTGGAAGGACGTCTACAAGCGGGAGGCGCCCAAGGGCACAGACCCCGTGGTGCCGAGAGCGGCCGCGCCGTCGTACCCCGACGAGCACGCCGCCATCGCCGGCGCGGCGTCGAGGGTGCTGGCCTACCTGTTCCCCGAGCGGCCGGCGGCGCAGTACGACGCCGAGGCGGAGGCGGCGGCCGAGTCCAGGGTCGCCGCAGGCATGAACTTCCGCAGCGACGTCGACGCCGGCCTGGCCCTCGGTCGGGCCGTGGCCGACGAAGTCATCGCCCGGGCGAAGGCGGACGGCTCCGACCACCACTTCGAGGGAGCGATCCCGACCGGCACACCGGCCTCTGGGCCGCACCGCCCACCGCGGCCCCGGACAAGCGCCAGCCGGTCGAACCACTGGCGGGGACCTGGAAGACCTGGGTGACCGACATGGCGGCCGTGCAGCCGGGGCCTCCGCCGGCGTACGGCAGCCCGCAGTTCGTCGCCGAGGCCCAGGAGGTCGTGGAGACGACGCGGAGCTAACGCCCGAGCAAAAGAAGATCGCCGACTACTGGGCCGGCGGCGCCGGTACGCCGCTGCCGCCCGGTATCTGGAACCAAATCCTGCTCGACACGGTCCGGCGGGAGCGGATGTCGACACCGCAGATCGCCGTAGCTTCGCCCTCCTGAACGCGGCCCAGTCCGACGCCGGCATCGCCGCCTGGGACTGCAAGTACAAGTTCTGGTCACCTCGTCCCCTCAACGCCATCCGTGACCTCGGCCTCGACCCCGAGTTCAAGTCGTACCTGGCCACTCCCGTCTTCCCGTCGTACGTCTCCGGCCACTCGACCTACTCCGGCGCTGCATCCGAGGTGCTGGGCCACCTGTTCCCGGACCGCGCTGCCGATTTCAAGGCCAAGGCCGAGGAAGCGGCTGTGTCGAGGCTCTACGGAGGAATCCACTACAAGGCCGACAACGAGGTCGGCCTGCAGCTGGGCACCAAGGTCGGCCAGTTGACGGTGGCCCGGGCCCGCCAGGACGGCGCCGAGAGCTCCGGATCGGTCGCCGCGGGCACGGTCAACACCCGGGTGTCGGCCACACCGGCCACCGGCGCCGGCGTCAACTTCGACGCCCCACCGTCGTCGGTGCCGGGCACCAGGAAGTCGCAGCCCTACTGGTCGCCCGTGGCCACGATCGAAGGGAACGGGAACACCACCTCCAGGCCGTTCACGGTCGACGCCGGCGCCCTCCAGTGGCGGGTGGTGTGGCATTGCGAGACGGCGCCGTTCACGATCGTGTCGGTCAACGCTGCCGGTCAGGTGTCGCGCCGCAAGATGGCCGACGCCCTCTCCTGCCCCAAGGACGGCGAGGGCTTTGCCGCGGACAAGGGCGCCCAGACTCTCAAGGTGACCACCGCCGGGGCGTGGAAGGCCACCGTCGAGCAGCAGATCGACACGCCGCTGGTCGAGCCGGCGCCGGCCGGCCTGGCCTCGGCCAAGGTCCTCGGGGACGGCCACCGTCTACGACGTCGACCGCGACGGCGAGGGGACAGCCAAGATTTACGAGATGCCCGACGGCACCCGGCTGATCCGTCTCGAAGACTTCTTCGTCAGCATCAACTCCGATCTGGAGCTGCGGCTGTCGGAGTCGCCCGGCCCCAAGAGCACCGAGGAGGCGGTCAACGCCCCGTTCAAGTTCATCGCCCCCCTGAAGGCCACGGTGGGCAGCATGAACTACCAGCTACCGAAGGATGTCGACCTATCGAAGTACTCCTCGATCGTCATCTGGTGCGAGATCACCCGCAACGCCTACGCCGCGGCCGTCATCCAGCGATGAGTTCCCGCTGACGGCGCGGTCTACCTCCTGACCATCGACATCAGGAGGCGCCGTGTTCCCGGGAGAATCAGCGGAGTACCGAGCGGCGCGTGACCAACTGCTCGAGCAGGAGATCGAACTGCGTAGGTTGACGGAGCGCGTGGCCGTCTCACGGAGCGACCTGCCGCCCGGGGGGAGTCGTTCCCGAGGACTACGTCTTCAACCGGGGCGATGCCACCGAGGTCCGCCTGTCGGAGCTGTTCGTCCCCGGGAAGGACTCACTGGCGGTGTACAGCATGATGTTCCCGCGCGACCCGAGCGACGACCGTCCAGGGCCGGCGCACGGCAAATCGAGGCTCCTGCCGATTCTGCAGAGCCCCTGCCCCTCGTGCACGGCGCTTGTCGACCAACTCGAGGGCGGCGCCGAGCACGTCTCCCAGCGGGTGAACCTGGTGGTGGTGGCCAAGTCGCCCCTGCCGCACGTCCTCGCCTTCGCCGAGGAACGGGGATGGCGGCGCCTTCGACTTCTCTCCTCGGTGGGCAACACCTAGACCGTGGAAACGGCGGCGAACAGCACGTAGGCGAGGAGACCGACGGCGCCGACGAACAGCCCCGGTTTCAGTGTCCGGAAGGCGCCTACCGCCGCCTGACGGGGGTCCTCGCCGCGACGGCCGGCGAGCCACGTTCGGATCACGACGAACGCCACCCCCCACAGGAGCAGGATGGCGAGGACCTGGGTCGTCCGGTCTCCACCATCCATCTCCGCCATGGTCACCCTTCGAAGTTGGGTCAGACTGAACGCCTACGCAAGGAGCGTTCCATGGAAATCGTTCGTAACGACGACGGCACCCTCGTCGTCCCCGTGAAGCAGGAGCGGCAGCACGAGCCCGAGGACGGTGTGGAGGTCGACGAGACGCCAGCGGAGGTCGGGCCCACCACCCGGGTGCTCCATCCTGGAGAGGGTGGCTACGACGAGGCCCTCGCCGAGTGGGACCTGCAGCAGAACCCCGATCGAGAGCCGGTGGTCTCCACCGCCACGGGCCGGGAGGAGGCCATGGCGGTCGTGCACGCGGTGGCCACATCCCCCGACCACGACGTGGCGCCCGCAGTGGACGCCCTCGACGACCCTGCGGCGAGCGGTGAGGCGCTGCGCCACGTGCTCGTCGGCGGCGTGCCGTCGGTGGAGGCCTTCGCCGCCGAAGTCGCCGAGGCCGAAGGCGGCGAACCCCTTCCCGCCCACCAGACCACCAAGATCATCGGTGAGGTGCTCTCCGAGCTCGACAAGTAGCACCGGTGGGTGAGGCCTGGCACCGGGAGCACGACGGGGTTCTCGTGCTCCCGAGCGGTCGCCTGCTGCGCGGTCGGGGCCTGCGCAAGCCCGCTTCGTACGGGTCCGGCCCCGAGTTCGGGCTCTACCTGCTCGGGCGGGAGCCGGACCCCACCCCGTGGCCGTTAGCTCGACAGGCGTCGTCGTCGATGTCGATGTTGGTGCGCGCCATACACCAACGATACACCTAGGTCGGCGCCTCAGCCCGCCGCGGCGGCGGCGGGGTCCACCAGCCAGATGAGGCGGTCGGCCTGGATGCGGGTGGCGGGGATGTCGGGGTCTCCCCGGCGGACGGCGGCGAAGGCGTGGCGCTTCTCCTCGCCCTCGACGGTGACGACGGCCAGCCGGGCCCGGGCGATGCCCGAGAACGTGAGGGTCATGCGGCGGTGGGGGTTCGTGCCCGCGGGGTCCTCGTTCATCACGACCAGGCGGCCGGGATCGGCGTCGAGGGCGGTGGACCCGGGGAAGAGCGATGCCGTGTGGCCGTCGAGGCCGAGGCCGAGGTGGAGGAGGTCGAGGCGACCGGCCTGGGCGACGCGCTGCTGGTAGAGGTCGGGGCCCTCGTCGCAGCGCATCGGGTACACGGCGTTGGCTGCGCCCACCCGCTCGAGCAGCGCCTCCCGGCCCAGCCGCTCGTTGGATGCGGCGTCGCCCGGCGGCACGCACCGCTCGTCGCCCCAGAACACGTCGACCTGCCACCAGTCGATCTGGTCGGCGCCGTCGGCCGCGAGGCGTTCGTAGCAGCGCCGGGCCGTGCCGCCGCCAGAGAGCACGAGCGAGAACCCCTCTCCCGGCCGGTTCAGGAACGCCTCCACGACGCGCTCGGCGAACTCGCCGGCCACGTCGTCGACGATGATGACCTCTCCGTTCACGCGTCTCCCTCGGCCAGTCGTAGATCGCGGGCGCCGGCGAGCGCCTCCTCGTAGGCCTCGTCATGGCCGACCCTTGTCAATGCCGACGCCAGAGCCAGTGAGGGCCACTGCTCGCGCATCCTGACCGTCTGCTCCACCTGTGGCCCGTCCTCGATGTCGACGCAGGACTGGATCTCCCGCTCTGCGCTGTGGCGGACAACCGTGAAGGTGCCCTTGCGGCCACCCGACACCGCATGGATGGTCACCGAGACGTGGTCGGCGCGCTCGAGCTCGACCCTGGCCGGAGGCAGATCGAGCCGGCGGAGCAGCCAGCCGCCGAGCAGGTACCGCGGTCCGTGGTTGCCCCGCACGACGACCCGGTCGACGGCGTCCAGGAAAGGCCGGTACAGGGCGCCCTCGAAGAGGCCGGTCAGCATGCTGCGCCACTGCTCGAGGCGCATCCACGAGAGGTCGGCCACGGGCAGCCGCTTGGCCAGGGCCGCGCTACGGGTCAGGACGTCGCCGCCGGCCTCGGCCACGGCGCGGCTGTCGACCACGACCCGGTCGGCTGCCTGCATCAAGGGGTCGCCCGGCGACGGGAGGCCGGCGGGCAGCCACACCATCATCGGCACGTCGGGGAGGGCGAACGGCTCGACGATGGAGTCGAGATGGTGGCGGGCGTTGCCCCGCACGCGGAGCACGACCTCCTCGAAGCACACGGCGCGGCCCTCGCGCTCGATGGCCCGGACCCAGACGGCGGCGTCGGTGCCGTTCGGGGCATCGGGCTGGTCGTCGACGGCGATGATGATGAGCGAGCGCGACGGGTGTCGCACGCCGAGATCGGCGATGATCTGGCGGGCGCCGTCGGCCTCGGCGTCGTTGCGGACGACGGCCACGAGGGTCAGCACGCTCGTGCGGACCGCGGCCCGCTGCTCGTGGCGACGCAGCTCGGTCAAGGCCTTCTCGACCTGGCCGACGGTGACGTTGTCCGACTCCCAGGAGCCAATGGTGGAAACGACCGGCTTAGGCATGGGCGAGGGCGCTCAGGGCTTGCGCCAGCGCCGGCCGTCGCGGTCGAGTAGGGCGTCGGCCTCCGGCGGGCCCCAGGTGCCGGCCTCGTACCGGGCGAGGGGCAGGTCGCCCTCCTCGAAGGCCTCCAGCACGGGGTCGGCGATCCGCCAGGCCTGGGCCACCTCGTCGGAGCGGATGAAGAGGGTGGGGTCGCCGAGCAGCGCGTCGAGCAGGAGGCGCTCGTAGGCCTCGGGAGTCTCTTCCATGAAGGCGGCGCCGTAGAAGAAGTCCATCGACACCGAACGGACCCGGAAGGCCTGGCCCGGCACCTTGGCCCCGAACCGCAGCGTGATGCCCTCGTCGGGCTGGATGCGCAGGACCAGTGCGTCCGGCTCGAGACCCTCGGCCTGACTGGTGGCGAAGGGCAGGTGGGGGACCCGGTTGAACTCCATGGCCACCTCGGTGACCCGCTTCGGCAGGTACTTGCCGGTGCGGACGTAGATCGGCACGCCCGCCCACCGCCAGTTGTCGACCTTGAGGCGCATGGCCACGTAGGTCTCGGTCTGACTGTGGGGGTCGACGCCCTCCTCGTCGCGGTAGCCGTGGACCTCCGAACCCTGCACCCATCCTGACCGGTACTGGGCCCGGATGACGTCGCGGGCCACCTGGTCGGGGGTGAGCACGTCGACCGCCCGCAGCGCCTTGACCTTCTCGTCGCGGATCCCGCCGGCGTCGAAGGTGGCCGGCGGTTCCATCAGGGTCAGGGCCAGCACCTGCATGACATGGTTCTGCACGATGTCCCGCAGGGCGCCCGCCTTCTCGTAGAAGCCGCCCCGGTGACCGACGCCCAGCGACTCGGCCACGGTGATCTGTATGTGGTTGATGTAGCGCCGGTTCCAGATCGGCTCGAAGATGGCGTTGGCGAAGCGCAGGGCCAGGACGTTCTGGACCGTCTCCTTCCCGAGGTAGTGGTCGATCCGGTACACCTGGCTCTCGTGGAACGCCTCGTGCACGGTGTGGTCGAGCTTCTCCGCCGACCGGGCGTCGTGGCCGTAGGGCTTCTCGATGACGATGCGGACGAACGCGTCGTCGTTGGACGGGCGGTTGAGCCCGCACCGGGCCAGGCCTTCGACCACGATCGGGAAGGTGTCGGGTGGCGTGGCCAGGTAGATGAGCCGGTTCTGTGCGGTGCCCCGATGCTCGTCGATCTCGTCGAGGACGTCCTTCAGCCGCTTGAACGTGTCCGGATCGGAGTAATCGCCGGCCACGTACCGGAACCCTCCGCTGGCGAAGGCCTCCCAGACATGCTTGGCCTCCTCGCCGCCACCGCCGGACTCCACCACCGCCGCCTGCATCCGCTCGCGAAAGGTGTCGTCGTCCATCTCCGTGCGGGCCACGCCGACGACGGAGAAGCCGGGGGGGAGCAGGCGGCGGAGGGCAAGGTTCTCGACCGCGGGCATGAGCTTGCGGCTGGTCAGGTCACCGGACGCGCCGAACACCACCAGCACCGCGGGCGGTGCCACGCGGTCCACGGTGGCCTCGGCCAGCGGGTTCTCGGTGCTCATGAGCCGAATGCTAGGAGAGCGACGGTCAGCCCGATGCGAGAAGCTCGGCGGCCTTGTCGTTGAGGGCGCCCATCAGCTCGTCGAACGACTTGGCGAAGGAGGCCACGCCCTCCTCCTCGAGCGTGCGGCCCACCTCGGCCATGTCGACGCCCACCCGGGCCAGGTCGTCCATCACCTGGTGGGCCTGGTCGAGGTTCTTGTTGATGGTGCAGGCGATCGTGCCCCGCCGCTCGAAGGCGTCGATGGTGGCGTCGGGCATGGTGTTGATGGTGTCCGGGCCGATCAGCCCGTCGACGTAGAGGGTGTCGGGGTAGGCCGGGTTCTTGGTCGACGTCGACGCCCACAAGGGGCGCTGTACCCGGGCCCCCTGGTCGCAGAGGGCGTCCCAGCGCTCGCCCCGGAAACGCTGGGTGAACAGCTCGTAGGCCAGCTTGGCCTGGGCGATGGCCGCCTTGCCCCGGAGGGCCAGCGCTTCGTCGGCGGCAGGCCCAGCTCCGCTGGCAGCGGCAATCGCCTGCAGGCGACGGTCGACCTCGGTGTCGACCCGGCTGACGAAGAACGACGCCACGCTGTGGACCCGGCCGAGGTCGCCCTCGCAGTCCTCCAGGCCGGCGAGGTAGGCCTCGATGACATCGGCGTAGCGCTCGAGGGAGAAGATGAGCGTCACGTTGATGCTGCGGCCCTCGGCGATCATCTGACGGATGGCGGGGATACCGGCCGCTGTCCCGGGGATCTTGACCAGCAGGTTCGGCTGGGTGATGCGGTCGTCGAGCCCGCGGGCGGAGGCGATGGTGCCTTCGGTGTCGTTGGCCAGGCCGGGCGACACCTCGATGGACACGAAGCCGTCGCCGCCGTGGCTCTCGTCGTAGATCGGCCGCAGCAGGTCGAGCGCGTGCTGCACGTCGTCGATCACGAGATCCCAGTAGGCCTCGTCGACCGACTGTTTGCGCTCCATCAGGCCGCGGAACTGGTCGTCGTACTCGGCCTGCCCGGCGATGGCCTTCTGGAAGATCGTGGGGTTCGACGTGATGCCCCGGATCCCCTCGTCGATGAAGCGGGTCAGCTCACCGCTGGTGATGTACCCCCTCTTGAGGTTGTCCAGCCACGGGCTCTGCCCTTGCTCGGAAAAGAGTCGCTGAAGTCGCGTCATACCGCGACGCTATTCCTCCTGGCGAGCTTCCGGGACCGTCTACCTCGTGGTGAGCAGGACGACCGACGCGGTGAAGCCGTGCATGAAGTTGTGGCCGCCGATCGGGCCGAGCTCCCCGGCGCAGAACATCCCAGCGGTCGGAGCCCCGCCCAGGCTCTCCGAGACCACCATGGCGTCGTGGTGGGGCTCGGGGAAGAGGTGCGTGCCCCGGCCGTTGCAGGTGAACACCAGCGCGGCCTGGGCCGATCGGCCGCCGACCATCCGGCGCAGGTCCTCATCAGCGGTGCTGGCGTCCCGTACCTGGAACTGGGCAGTGGACCCCACCTCGACGATGTCGCCCACTCGTAGCGCCCCGCTGTTGGGATCCGCACCGACGACCTGGCGGACCAGGAAGTCGCCGGGGCCGAAGTCGAGCTTGCTCTCGTCGATGACGCGGCCGATCTGCACCATGTCGGCCAGGAGCTCCCGGTCGTCGTCGGGCAGGGCGGCGGCGACCTCCTGCAGGCGCTCCACCGCGGGGCGCCCGGCCAGCTCGTAGACGATGTTGTGCTCGGCCTTGGTGACGACGAAGGGGCTGCCCACCGGCCGGCACCCCTGCGACACGACGGTGGTGACCTCCACCTCCGGGCCCAGGAAAGCGCCCACTGCTCCCGAGGTCACCACCCGGTCGTCGATCACGAGCCGGTTGCCGCCGGGGGCGCGGGCGGCCGACGCCATGCCGCCCACCACCGGCATGCCCGGGCGGTCCTCCTCCATCCGCCGGAGGAGGTCGTCGGTGGGGAAGGTGAACGGGTCGGGGAGCAGCAGCAGGGCGCTGGCGTCGTCGGGGATGACCTCCGGCCAGCCCGTGAAGGTGAGCCCGTCGGGGGACTGCGCCACCGACAGGTGGAAGGGCGTCACCCGGCCGGTACGACCGGCCCACAGGGAGATGGCGGGGCCCCGCTCGACCTCCCGCTCGCCGCCGACCACCGAGACGGCGGCGCAGCCGAGCATCGACGTGGGCGCCAGCGTGGCGTTGATCGTGGCCACGATCTCCTCGATCGCCGCGGCGTGGACCGGCGTGACGAACACCATGGCCAGGTCGGGAGGCTGGTCGGGGTCACCGAGCGCCTCGAGCACCCGGCCCACGACGTCGCCCGTGGCCACCGCCGCGTTCGGGTGCTCGGACAGGGCGGCGGCGAACGGCTTCGCCATCAGCCCGGAGCCAGCAACGTGAGGGGCACCACGACCGACGACTCCCCGGGGAGAAGCTTCACGTGGGCCTCGATCGTGCCGTAGGCCTCATAGGTCAGCTCCCCCTTGACGAGGAGCCGCCCGAACTTGCCGGGCTGCACGCTGACCGGCTG
>Ga0136633_1002091_pt1 | contig 14067 bp, 17 predicted proteins | sample AntDrymeUQ832206_2_FD_105494 | JGI IMG/M metagenome (GOLD analysis project Ga0136633, IMG submission 105494) | Polar desert sand microbial communities from Dry Valleys, Antarctica - metaG UQ83 (22.06) | ecosystem: Environmental > Terrestrial > Soil > Desert | place: Antarctica: Dry Valley... | reverse complement strand
GTCGCGGCGCGCGGGCCGGAGCTCGCCGGCGCGTGGGCCGTGCCCAAGCCGATCGACCGCGTGCGCCTGACCGAGGTCATCGGCGCGGCGATCCAGGCGCGACGCTCGCGGGTGCTCGTTGTCGCCCCCGAGGCCCTTCGCGCCGCGGTCGAGCCGGCGCTCGGCGCGCTGGGTGTCGAATACCGCTGGGAGTCATCGCCGGCGGGAGCGCTGCGCGCCGGGGGCGAGGATCGCTTCGAGGTCGCGCTCGTGCACGAGAGCATGGGCACGACGCCGTCGGTCGTCGACGGAAGCGCGCTGCGCGGCCGCCGCTACGGCCGCGCGGTCATCGTGTTCTCCACCGAGGGTGACGGGGACGCGGCCGCGGGCAGCGTCGGGATGCCGGTGTTCGGACTGCCCCAGGCCGTGGGGGCGTTACGGTCGGCGTTGGGTGATCGGGGCGCTGATCGGGGAAGATGATTACGGTGAACACGGACGGCCATCAACAGGACCGCGTCGCGGAGCTCGAGGCGCAGCTCGCCGAGCGCCGGCGTGAGGCAGCGGAGAACGAGCGTCAGCTCGAGCGGTACGCGGCGGACCTGCGCGAGACGTTCAAGGAGGAGCGCGCCCGTGCCCAGGAGCTGCGCCGCTCCTACATGCTCACCGTCCGTGCCCTCGCCAGCGCGGTGGAGGCCCGCGACGCCTACACCGGCCGTCACGCCGAGCGCGTCGCCGCCTACGGGCTGAGCCTCGCGGATGCCTGCGGGATGCATCTCGGCGACCACCCGGAGATCGAGTTCGGCTTCCTGCTGCACGACGCGGGCAAGGTCGCGGTGCCCGACGCGATCCTCTTCAAGCCCGGCCCGCTGACGAGCGCCGAGCGGCTGATCATGCAGCAGCATCCGGTGACCGGCTGGGAGATCGTGCGCGACATCGAGTTCCTCGGGACGGCGCGCGACGTCATCCGCCACCACCACGAGCGCTGGGACGGCACCGGCTACCCCGACAAGCTCAGCGGCGAGCGGATCCCCATCTCCGCGCGGATCTTCGCCGTCGCGGACACGTTCGACGCGCTGACCACCAACCGCCCCTACCGGCAGGCCTCCACGGTCGCGCAGGCCCGCGTGATCATCCGCCAGGGCAGTGGGACGCACTTCGACCCCGCCGTCATCGCGGTCTTCGAGGCGATGCCCGACGAGGCGCTCGAGCGCATCCGGATGGAGATCGGATGAGCGAGGGGCACGTGGTGCTGATCGTCGACGACGATCCGTTCATCCGCAAGCTCATCGTCACCACCCTGGAGGGCGTCTCGTCGTTCGACCTGCACGAGGCGGGCGACGGCGAGGAGGCGGTGCGGGTCGCGCGCAGCGAGGGTCCGCGGCTCGTGTTCCTCGATATCGACATGCCGCGGCTGGACGGCATCGAGGCCTGCCGCCAGATGCGCGCCGAGCCGACGATGGCGGGCTCGAAGATCGTGATGCTGACCGCCACCGCCGACGACTCCGCGCGCTTGCGCGCCGCGCAGGCCGGCGCCGACCGCTTCCTCACCAAGCCGTTCAGTCCGCTGGACCTCCTGCGACTCGTCGACGAGCTGCGCGGATGATGCGCGCCGCGCCGAGGGCGCTGCCGGCGCTCTGGCGCCTGCAGCAGGGCTGCGACTGAGCGGGGCGGGCGGGCCTACGCGCCGAGCGGCCGGCGCAGGTCCGCGTCGGGGCCCTGCAGCGTGGCCTCGACGCGCAGGGTCCGCGTGCGCAACAGCTCGGGCAGGATCGCCTCGACGACCTGCGATGCCCGCGTGACCGCCTGCCAGGCGTTCGTCGCCTGCAGCTCCAGCCAGCTCAGCGTGAGCGTGGAATGGTCGAGTTCCATCTGCAGGTCGGCCGACGGCAGCTGGTCGATCGGCCGCTCGGAGGCGGCGTCGGACATGAGCCAGGCATCGATCTCGCCCTTGGCGCGCATCGCCCAGCGCATCTCGGCGGGCACGGTGAACGTCACCTGAAAGGTGACCGGAGGCAGGGTGGCCATCGCCGCGGCAGGTTACCCGCCGCGCCCGCGTCTAATCCGTCAGCAGGCCCCCGCTGATCTTCCACTTCTCGGCCAGCTTCTCCAGCTCGACATCCATCCCAAAGCCGGGAACGTGGACGACGGCCTTGTCGCCCGTGATCTTGGCGTCGTCGACCTCCCCCTCCCCGAGCGACACGCGGATCGCCTTGGACAGCTTGGCGTGAACCTTCGTGACCGCCTCCTCGCAGGACGAGGCGTTCACGATGAGCCCGAGCGGGTTGTCCTTCAGCACGACGAGCAGCCTGCGCTCGCCGGCGGGCGAGAGCTGTGCGCAGACCTTCTTCTCGTCGCCCTTCGACAGCCCGGTGATCGCGGCCGAGACGGTGTCCTCGGGACTGGCGGAGCCTCCTCCGCAGCCGGCCAGCAGAGCGGCGACCAGGAGTGAGGCGAGGGCGGCGGTGCGCATCGTCGCGAGGGTACCGGTCCAGCACGCGCGACATAGGCGATCCCGGTACGTTCCCTGCCCCCCATGGCGATGACGCTCGACGAAGCCCTGCTCACGCTCAACGACCGTCTCGGCCAGGACGTCACCGCCTGGGTCGAGGTCAAGCACGAGACGCCGCTGCTGATCGCGTCGGGCGTGCTGGAGAACTGGAAGCACGAGATGAGCTCGTCCGGCGTCCTCGAGCCCACGGGCGCCCAGCACTTCGACCTGTACGGGCACTACTCGATCGCCGACGCGCGCTTTGACCTCAGCGATGCGCCGGTGGAGCTCGTCAGCGAGCGTCCCGACGGCCTGACGTTCCGGCTGGCCGGCGGCGCGCGCCTCGTCGTGACGTGGACGCCGAAGATCGAGGGCGACCTGGTGTAACCCGCCAGGCCCCCCATGCCGGAGTCGCCGGCACGGGCGGTCGTGCGGGTTCAGCCGCCGCCGCGGATCGCGACGACGAACGCGGCGATGCGCTCGGCGAGCTGGCGGCACTCCTCGTCCTCGAACGTGGCCAGGCGCTCGGCGAGCGGGCCGAGCGAGTCGGTCGCCGACAGCAGGTGCGTGGCCATGCCGCGCTTGAAGCTCTTCTCGACGTGCAGCAGCTCGCGCGGCCCGAGCGTGTCGGGCAGCGTCGGCAGCGGCTGCGCGGTGACGATCGGGATGTCGTAGGTGACGCCCTCGGGCAGCTGGGACTCGGCGTCGGCCGCGAGCTCGGCGATCTCGGTCCGCAGCGCGCGCACCGTTTCGGTCTGCGAGTTGGCGACGGCGCGGGCGTCCTTGATCTCGTCGTCGTCGGTGGAGAGCGCCTCGCCGAACGCCTCGGCCGCCTCGGTTAGCCACGCGACGTGGTGCTCGGTGTGCGCGTCGAAGTCAAACAGCGCGCTCAATCCCCCGCCGGCGTCGGCGAGCGTGAGGAGCGCGTGCTCCGGCGGGACGTGGAAGCGCAGGACGGCCATCGCGTGCCGACGACGGTACCGCTCGCCTCACCGGGGTCGCGGACGTGCTCCCGCTCGCCGGCTGAGATTCACGTAGCGGCGCCCAAACGCCGACAAGGGGAATATGGCGTTGCACACCGGCTCCCGCCCGTCCTCGATTCTCGTGGTCGACGACGAGCGCGACATCCGCGAGCTCGTCGAGCTGCTCCTGCAACGCGCCGGCCACGACGTGCACACGGCCTGCGACGGCCGCGCCGGAATGCGAGCGTTTCACGCCGATCCGCCCGATCTCGTGATCCTCGACATCACGATGCCCGGCTTCGACGGCTGGCAGACGCTCGAGCGCATCCGCGACCTCAGCAACGTACCCGTGCTCATGCTGACCGCCCGCAGCGCCGAGCTGGAACGCGTGCGCGCCCTGCGAGCCGGCAGCGACGACTACGTCGTCAAGCCGTTCGGACGCCAGGAGCTCGTGGCTCGCGTGGACGCGCTCCTGCGGCGCACGCGCGGCACCGTGCACACGAGCGACCGCTACTCCGACGCGGCGATCGAGATCGACTTCGCCGCCAGCAGCGTCACCGTGAACGGCGAGGCGGTCGCGCTGACGCCGCTCGAGTTCAGGCTGCTGGCGACGTTCGTGCGCCACCCCGGTCAGGTTCTGAGCCGCGAGCAGCTCATCGAGCTGGCGTGGACCGACCCGCTGAACGTCTCGACCGACCAGGTCAAGCTCTACGTGGGCTACCTGCGGGCCAAGATCGGGTCCGAGCCCATCGAGACGGTCCGCGGCTTCGGCTATCGGTACCTCGCCGCCGCCTGACGGCGACGGGCGCCGGCCTCAGGCCACCGCCCGGCGGACCGGGCCGGCGAGCGGCAGCTCGACGCGGAACGTCGTCCCGGCGCCGCTTGCGCTCGTCACCGCGATCGTGCCGTCGTGCGCCTCCACGAACGCCCTGACGATCGTCAGCCCGAGGCCCGTGCCCTGAATCGCGTGCTCGTCGGCAGCGGCCGTGCGGTAGAAGCGCTCGAAGAGATGCTGCTGCTCGTGCTCGGACATGCCCAGGCCGGTGTCGGCGACCTCGAGCACGATGCGATCGGCGACCGGGTAGCAGCGCAGCGTCACGCAGCCGCCGGCCGGCGTGAACTTGATGGCGTTGGAGACGAGGTTGTCGACGACCTGCCCGAGGCGCGCGCGGTCGGCGCGCAGCGCCGGTGTCGCCGTGATGTCGGCCACGAGCTCCAGGCCGTTGGCCGCCGCGAGCGGGGCGCCGACCTCGACGCCATGGCGGATGAGGCCGGCGACGTCCACGTCCTCCAGGGCGAGCTCGATCGCGCCGGCTTCGACCTGCGCGACGAGCAGCAGGTCGCCCACGACGCGCAGGAGACGGTCGGCGTTGCGATCGACGACGGCCAGGAAGCGTCGCTGCTGCGGGGTCAGCGGGCCACTCGCCTCGTCGGCGATCAGCTCGAGGTAGCCGCGGATCGAGGTCAGCGGCGTGCGCAGCTCGTGGGAGATCGAGGCGACGAACGCATCCTTCGCGTGCTCGAGGTCGCGGCGCGCGCTGATGTCCTTGAACACCACGACGGCGCCGACGACGATGCCCTGCTGGAGCATCGGCGTGCTCGTGTACTCGACCGGGAAGCTCGAGCCGTCCTTGCGCCAGTAGACGTCGGCGTCGCAGCGGTGCACGGTGCCGTCGGCCAGCGACGCCGACACCGGGCAGTCGCGCTCGGCGTACGCCGTGCCGTCGGGCCGCGTGTGGCGGAAGGTGTCATGCCGGCTGCGCCCGACGAGATGCTCCACGGCGTAGCCTGTCAGTCGCGCCGCCACAGGGTTGGCGAAGGTCGTCACGCCGTCGCGATCGATGCCGTAGATGCCGTCGCCGGCGGAGTTGAGCAGGGCCTCGTTGCGGCGGTTGGCCCGCTCAAGGCGCTCGTTGGCGTGCACGAGCTCTGAGACATCCTGCGCCGTGCCGTTCAGGCGCAGGACCCGGCCGTCCCCGTCGGTCGTCGCGCGGGTGCGCGACTGCGTGATGCGCGTCACGCCGTCGCCGCCCAGCATCCGGCTGGTGCGCATTGTCGCCGTGCCGGTCGTGGCCACCATCGCGAAGTCGCGCTGCGCCGCCTGGCGGTCGTCGGGGTGGATGCAGTCGAGGTAGGCGTCGAAGCACGGCACCACGCGGCCGGGATCGAGGCCGAGGATGCGAAAGAGCTCCGGCGACCAGAAGACCTCGCCGGTGACCAGGTCCCACTCCCAGCTGCCGATCGACGTCAGCTCCTGGGCCTCGGTGAGCAGCATCTCGCTGCGGCGCAGCCGCTCGTCGGCGAGCACCCGTGCGCCGATGTCTCGCGTGAAGCCGGCCACACCGATCGCCTCGCCCTGATCGTCGACGATCGGCGACATGGAGATCGAGACGTGGACGCGCTCACCGTCTCTCGTCATGCTCTGGGTGTCGAGGCCGCGGATCGTCTCGCCGGCCTGGACCCGGGCGAAGAGACCGGCCGCGGAGAGCTCGGGCGGCACGATGAGGTCGACGCTCTGGCCGAGAGCCTGCTCGGCCGTGTGACCGTACATGCGCTCGGCCGCCGGGTTCCAGTCGGTGATCACGCCGTCGGCCGTGAAGCCGATGACCGGATCGGGCGAGAACCTCACGAGCGCCGCCGCGTGCCGGGCCGCGGCCGCGCGTGCGACCGCCTCCGGGGCGTCGTCGCGACGACGGCGGTGAACCCGCGCCGCGACCTCCGAATCCTGCATCCGACGTTCATCGGCACAACGGGGTCGGTCCTGAAGCGGCTCATGCCTCGATGCGCAGCACGGTGCCCGCGGTGATGCGGTTGACGAGCCAGCGCATGTCGGCCGTGCGAGCGCGCACGCAGCCGCTGCTGGCGGCGCTGCCGATCGTGCCCTCGGCGTTCGTGCCGTGGATCGCGAGCCGGTTGCTGCTCGCGGGAAGCGCGGTCTGCACGCCGGTGATCGGCAGCACGCAGCAGCCGTAGACGGTGGCCCCGTTCATGAGCAGCGCGTCGGTGACGGCGTAGCGGCCGGCTGGCGTCGTCAGGCCGGTTCGACCCACGGCGACGGCGAACCGGCGCACGACCCTTCCGTCGCGGCGAACGGTGAGCATCCGGGCCGAGCGGTCGACGTCGAGCGCGTACCGGACGTGCCCGAGCTTGGCGTTGGCGGCCGGGATCCAGCCTGCTCGGGAGCCCGGGATGCTCTCCGACAGCACGCCGAGCCAGTCGCCCTCGCGTGCGACGACCGCCAGGATGCGCTCGGACCCGAAGTCGGTGGTCGGACCGAGCGTCGTGACGACGGGGCCGCCGGGCCGGGTGCGCAGCTGCGTGTTGCGCAGCAGCCGTGCGGTCGTGGTTGCGCTCGCCGCGGTGGCGGCTGCGCGCTGCGCCGAGCCGGCGTCGGCCGCGGCCGTCGATGCGGTCGCCGCCGACGCCAGCAGGATGAGCCCCGTACCGAGCGCGACGACCGTCTGGAGGCGACGGGGCCTGCGAGCGGCGGGGGCGAAGCTGGAGCGCTGATGGGGCACGGAGCATCCTCTGGTCGTCCTGCGTGTCCCCGATGAGAAGACCGGACGGCGGTATGGATGGCGTCTGCTTTCGGTACGAAACGCGTATGAGCGCGCCGCGCGCGAAGATGAGCCGGAGGCTGGCGCTACCGTCCTTGCCATGAACGCGAGCGACCAGAACTTCATCTCCAGCGAAGTGACGACGAACTTCGGCAAGAACCTCCGGCAGTCCCAGGTCGATCCGCAGCGGCTGAAGGAGGCGCTCGCAGGCGTCCTCGCCGACACTGCCGATGACACCGCCGTCGCCGCCCTCACCGAGGCGGGCGCGCACTACTTCGTCGTACCGGCCGACGGCGACAGCTTCGAGGTCCGCCTCGGACACCACGATCTCGACGCCCTCAACCCCCCGGGCGCGGTCGCCGGGGAGTTCGTGACGCTCGGCGTTCTCACGCCCGGCGACATCATGGTCCTGCCGCCGGCCTGACCGGCAGCGGTTCGTACGCCGGCCGCCGTGCGAGCACGACGCTGCTCCATCCGCTCACGAAGGACATCGATCAGGCGCCGTAGCCGCGGCGAAGCGGCGTACGGGTGCGAGGTCGGGCGTGGGGTGGCCGAGCGGTCTGTCAGCGGTCGGACGCGGCGCCGGGTACTCCGCCTCGCGCGGGGTAGCGGGCTTGGCATGGATCGGCCCGCCGCCCCAGTGCCCCGCCGCTCGGACCCGCTCCCGCACCTCGCCGTCGCGGTCCTGATCCTCGCCGCCGCGGCCGCCGCGCTGGCCGCCTGCGGCGAGCCCGACGCCCGCCCCGCCACCGCGGACCGCAGCGTGCCGTGGGACCTGCGCTCGATCGACGGGCGGCAGTTGTCGCTGCGCTACCGCGCGGGTGTCTGCGTGGGCGAGGACCTCTCGGTGCACCCACGTGTCACGGAGCGACCGACGCGCGTCACGATCGCCGTCATCGCCCGCCGGCCCGTCGTCGCACGCTGCGCCGGACGCGTGCGGATCGGCGATCTGCGGGTGACGCTGCGGGCACCGCTCGGCGACCGCAGCCTCGTGAACGGGCCGCTGACGACCGGCCGGCCCTCCGGTGATCCGGGCCGGCTGACACCGTGGTGTCCGGCCGAGGCAACAGCCGCACAGCGATTCGACGCCCGCCGTCTCATCGGGCTGACCACGCGCGCAGCGCGTGATCTCGCGGCGCAGTTCGACTGCAGCGTGCGCGTGATCGAGCGCGATGGCCGCGCCCTGCCTCACACGCAGGACCTGCGCCGCGACCGCATCAACGTCGACGTCAGGGACGGCCACGTGCTGCGGGCAACCGTCGGCTGAGTCACGAGCCTTCGTCGCCGGTCTCCCCGATCGTCCAGCGCGCGAGCCTCGCAGGCGGCCACGACCCGCCGTAGCAGCGTGATCGCGCCGGTGGTCAGCGTCAGCGTGGTGCTCGTACTGCGGCTGGACATTCTCGCGCGCGTACCCGCGCCGGCGGCGGCTCTATCTCGGCCGGTCACCCTACGGTCGCATAGGGCATGGCGCGCCAAGTGGCCGGGTAGGCGCCCGTCCGTCGGCGCGGCGGGTCTTGCGGCGATTCGTCCACTTCTGCGGAGGTTCTTCCATGTCAGCGTTCGGTCCTGTCCCTCGTCGGCTGACGAGCGTGTTCGTCCTCGTCGCCACCGGCTTCGCGGTCCAGTCGACCGCGACTGCTCAGGCGCCCCAGCCGTGTCCCAACGAAAGCCAGGCGGCGATTCTCGGCAATGACGAGCCGAACACGCTCAACGGGACCGCCGGCGTCGATCGCATCATCGCGGCGGGCGGCGACGACACCGTCAACGCGCTGCAGGGCGACGACTGCGTCCGCGGCGGCGACGGGTTCGACGAGATCCAGGGCGGCGCCGGCAACGACGTCGTTCTCGGTGAAGGCGGACCCGACGACCTCAGCGGCGGCGCCGAGAACGACCGCGTCTACGGCGGTGAGGGCTTCGACTTCCTGTCGGGCGGCCTTGGCGACGACCGGCTGATCGGCGAGAGCGGGCCCGACGACCTCAACGGCGGCCGCGGCAACGACTTCCTCAGCGGCGGCAACGGCATCGACTACCTCGAGGGCGGCCTCGGGCGCGACAACCTCGGCGGCGGCGCCGGCGACGACCGCCTGTCGGGCGGCGACGGCGCCGACAGCCTGCGCGGCGGCGATGGCAACGACCGCCTCTCCGGCGGCCTGGACGGCGACAGCCTCAGCGGCGGCGCCGGCAACGACCGCATCGACGGCGGCGACGGCCGCAACCGCTACTACGGCGGAAGCGGAAACGACGTCATCGACGCCGCCAACGGCAGCGTCGAGACCGTGAACTGCGGCCCGGGCCGCGACACCGTCCGCGCCGACGGCCGCGACCGCCTGATCCGCTGCGAGCGGGTCCACCGGCTGGCGCTCGTCAGGCCCTGAGTCCGGCTGCGGCGGGCGGCCGATGGCGCCCGCCGCCCGCGTTGCCGCGGGTGTCCGTGTCATCGCACGGACACCCGGTCGGCGGGCGCGGTCACGACCGTCAGCCGGGCGTCTTCACCCCGATGCGATCCAGTGCGTCGCGGAAGCGCTCCTGCGCCGGCCCGTCGAGCTGCTCTCTCGCCGCGTCGTACGTCGAGCGCGCCTCGTCGCGCAGCTCGTCGATGCGCTCGCCGATCTCCTCGCGGCTCGCGTCGCGGCCGGACGTGACCAGCCTCGAGACCTCGGTGGTGGTGCGAGAGATCTCTACGTTGAGCGACGCCAGGCGCGCGCGGGCGCGGGCGCGGTCGGCGGCGGGCAGCTTCTCGGCACGGTCGCGCAGATCGGCGGCGCGGTCGCCGGCGAGCTCTTGGCGTCGCCCAGGTCCTCGGCCCGCCGTTCAACCCCACGGAGCGCGAGCTGGGCGCGCTGCTGGCCCAGAACGGCGACGCGGCTCGCTACGCGATCGCGTTCACGGCCGATCCGCTGGGCAGCATCGCGATCAGGCGACTCGACGCGCTGCGCGGCCGGATCGACGCGCTGCTCGCCCGGGCAGGGCTGCCTGAGGCGCGTGCGAGCTTCGCGGGCGACACGGCGCTGTCGCAGGAGACGATCGAGAACACCGTCGCCGATCTGTGGCGGGTGGTCCCGGCGGTGCTGCTCGCCGTCCTGCTCGTGCTGGTGGTGTTCCTGCGCGGGCTGGTGGCGCCGCTGTACCTCGTCGCCGCCGCGGCCCTCGCCCCCCCTCGCGGCCATCGGGCTCGGCGTCGGGCTGTTCGAGCTGCTGCTCGAGGGCGAAGAGATCGCGTACTACGTGCCGGTGACCGCGGGCGTGCTGCTCGTCGCGCTCGGCTCGGACTACAACATCCTGCTCGTCGGCCGCGTGTGGGACGAGGCGCAGCGGCGCCCGCTGCGGGAGGCGACGATCGTCGCGGGCGCAGGCGCGGCACGCGCGATCTCGGCCGCCGGGATCGTCCTCGCGTTCTCCTTCGCCGCTCTGGCGCTCGTCCCGCTGCTGGCCTTCAGGCAGCTGGCCTTCGTGATGGCCAGCGGCCTGCTAATCGACGCGTTCCTCGTGCGCACCGTGCTCGTCCCCGCCGTGATCGCCGTGATCGGCTACCGCAGCGAGTGGCCCGGCCGGCGACTGCGGCGCCGGGCCGAGCGCCCACGGCTGGCGCCGCACGTGGCGCCGACGCCGGCGCCGGCCGCCCGGGACGCAGCGGTGGCCCGGCCGGCGGCCGCGGCGGCGACGTGGCCACCCGCCACCCGTCGCGCAGGGCCGCCCCGGCCGCCGCTGGTCGCGCTCGCGGCGGCGCTCGGCGCTGCGGTCGCCGCGGCCTTCGCGGCGTACCTGTTGCGCCGACGCACCCGGCGCCCCGGCAGGCGCAGCCGTCGGCGCCGCTGAACGCGGGTCGGGCGCCGGCGCGGGCCGTCAGGCGGCCAGCGTCGCCCGCTCGTCGACTTCGCCCTCGTACGCCGGCGGCCGGCCGAGCAGCATCCAGCCGCGGCCGGATCGGCGCGCGATCCTGCCCGCGCTGACCAGACGCTGCAGCGCGGTGGACGTGGTCGGGCGATGCAGACAGGGGAGCTCGAGCCGCCGGGCCACGGCGCGCCGCCGCAGCTTCTCGGCGGTGGCGGCGTCGAGGCCGGCCAGCAGATCGGGGTCGTGCTCGAACACCCGCACGACATCCGGCCGCCCCCGCCGCGTCGCACGGTCCGTCCAGATCGTGGGCGTGCTGCTGTCGGCGGTCATGCGGCCCTCTCCTGCGTCGGATCTCCGTATCTGTTCGATCCCCCGAGTCGCGCGCGGAACTCTGGTGGCCTGCCACCATCTCCCCACCGGTGGCGCCCCCATCAGCGGTCGGGTCCGATGCCGATGTAGCGCCCGCGAAACAGCCGGATCGCATCGATCGCAGCATCGGTGAAGCGCATGCACCCCAGCAGCCGGCGGTAGGCGGCGACCGCGACCTCGTAGCGCATGCCGCTCGCGCCGGGAGTGACGATCGTGCCTCGGGGGACCACGGTCTGCAGCGTGCGCAGCTGCGCCAGGCGCTCGTCGTCGAGCCCCGGCCGGTAATGGATCACGATCAGCCCGGCCCGCAGCGCGGCCGTCAGCCGGTCGGCGGGCGGCGCCTCCTCGTAGAACCGCGGATGCGCTGCAGCAGCCGTCCGCGGCCCGTCGACCGGCGGCAGCAGCCGCTCGCCGCTGCGCGCGCGGCGCAATTCGCAGCTGCCGTGTTGCACCGCCCTGACCAGCTGGGTCTCGCGCACCGGCGGCAGGCTCGCCCGCATGTCACGGTCGAGTCCGCGCACGATCGCGAGCACGAGCCCCGTCACCGCCGCGCCGATCGCAAAGCAGAACAGCCCGTAGCGCGCGATCGCGCGGATGCGGGCTGCCCCGCCTCGGGTTCGCTGGTCGATGGGCACGGTCTGCATCTCCTCCTGGCCACGGGCTTCCCGCGGTGTTGCCGGCCCACCGCGGAACGTCAGCTCGCGAACGCTCGTCCGCGCCGCACCGCCGTACCCTGCAAGCCGTGCATGCGCGGTACATCCCGCTGTTCTGGCGTCTGTTCATCCCCAATGCCACCGTGCTCGGGGCGGCCGCGCTCGTTCTGCACCTCGAGCCGGCCAATGGGCGGATCCCGGCCATCGGGGGCGGGGTGGCGATGATGCTCGTGGTGAACCTCGTGCTGATGCGCCGGGCGGTGACGCCGCTGGAACGCCTGACGGACCTCATGCGCCGCGTCGACCCCCTGCAGCCGGGCGAGCGGATCCCAGCGCCCCGCGCCGAGTCGGAGGTCAGCGTCCTCTCCGAGACCTTCAACGAGATGCTCGACCGCCTGGAGGCCGAGCGACGCGAGAGCCTGCACCGGGCGCTCTCGGAGCGCGAAGCCGAGCGCCGGCGCGTCGCCGACGAGCTGCACGACCAGATCGGCCAGAACCTCACGGCGCTGGCTCTGCAGCTCGACCGGCTGCACAAGCGCTCGCCTGACGATCTGCGCGACGACGTCGTCGACGCGCGCGACAGCGTCCTGGCGACCGTCGAGGATCTACGCGGTGTCGTGCGCACGCTGCGGCCCGAGGGGCTCGATGCGCTGGGCCTGCCGGCCGCGCTGACGAGCCTCACCACACGGCTCACGCAGCGCACCGGCATCCAGATCGTCCGCGAGCTTCAGCGCGACCTGCCCGAGCTCGACGACGACCAGAAGCTCGTCCTGTATCGCGTCGCGCAGGAGAGCGTCACCAACGCCATCCGGCATGCCGGCGCGAGCTGCATCGCCGTCGTCCTGCGCGCGGATGGCGAGCAGGTCGAGCTGACGGTTCGCGACGACGGCGTCGGCATCGACGAGCGTATCGGCGCGACCGCGGAGGGCGGCATCCGCGGCATGCGCGAGCGCGCGCTGTCGGTCGGCGGACGCCTCGTCGTGCGGCGGCGGGCGGACGGCCCCGGCACCGAGGTGCGGCTCGTGGTCTCATCCGTGCCATGAACGACGCGACGACTGTCCGGATCCTGCTGGCTGACGATCACGCCGTGGTGCGCCATGGGCTGCGCCTGACGCTTGAGGCCGAGCCGGGCTTCGAGGTCGTGGCGGAGGCCAGCGACGGCGCGCAGGCGGTCGAGGCCGCGCTGCACGCCGACATCGACCTCGCGATCCTCGACATCTCGATGCCGCGCCTGACGGGCATCCAGGTGGCCCGCCAGCTCGCCGAGCACCGCCCGGACCTGCGCGTCCTGATCCTGTCGATGCACGACAACGAGCAGTTCTTCTTCGAGGCGCTGCGCGCGGGAGCGTCCGGCTACGTGCTGAAGTCGGCGGCGCACGAGGATCTCGTCGCCGCCTGCCGGGCGACGATGCGCGGCGAGCCGTTCCTCTACCCGCGCGGCGTGGCTGCGCTCGTGCGCGAGCACCTCGAGCAGGCTCGCGATGCGACGGGGCCCGATCCGCTCTCGCCGCGTGAGTCCGAGGTCGTCAAGCTCATCGCCGAGGGCCTGACCAGCCGCGAGATCGGCGCCCTGCTGAGCATCAGCGACAAGACCGTCGAACGCCATCGCGCGAACGTGCTCGAGAAGCTCGGCCTCAAGGACCGTGTCGCGCTGACGCGCTACGCGATCCGGCGTGGGCTCGTCGAGCCCTGACGCCCGGCGAAGGTTGTTGCGGTTCGACGAACGGCAGGTGGCCCAGCAGCCCGCACAGCTCGACGGCGCGCTGCGAGGACGCTGTCCGCGCGATGACAGCCGCTGGCGGCGCGGGCCCGTGGGCGGGGATCCTCCCGAACGCGCCACGGCGCGCCCGGCCAGCGAGCGAAGGGGCACCATGAGAGTTCGAGCACGTGTGTGGCCGCCCTGGGAGGCCGAGGCGATGCGCCGGCTGCTCACCTGCACGCTCGCACTGGGCGCGTGCGCATTCGCCCTGGGCTGCGGCGACGACGACCCCCGCATGGCGAGCCCCGGGCCGCCGGACCCGACGCCGTTCATCACGCTGACGGAGGCGGAGGACGTCATCGAGCGCGGCGCGCTTGCCGTCGTCCGCACCGGCGGCGCCGACATCGAGCCAGACGTCGCCGACGCGGGCCTGGTCGACGCGGCGAGGTACGAGAGCCAGTCCGGCCGGGAGTTCGACGTGCTCGTCTTCGCGTCGCAGGCGGCGGCGCAGCGGGCCTCTGCGTCG
>Ga0136633_1002090_pt1 | contig 14071 bp, 16 predicted proteins | sample AntDrymeUQ832206_2_FD_105494 | JGI IMG/M metagenome (GOLD analysis project Ga0136633, IMG submission 105494) | Polar desert sand microbial communities from Dry Valleys, Antarctica - metaG UQ83 (22.06) | ecosystem: Environmental > Terrestrial > Soil > Desert | place: Antarctica: Dry Valley... | reverse complement strand
TTATGCGGACGTCCGCATAAGCGCTTTCGCGTGAACGGAGCTCTCTCGATCCGGCAGTTGAATCGCGGCCGGTTCGCCTCCACCCCTGTGGTGCTTCCTCAGACGGCGCGGATCGGCTGCGTGAGCGCCTTGACGAAGTCCTCGAGCTGGCCCGTCGTCCAGCACTCGAAGGCCTCGCAGTGCTGCTCGTACGTCGCGATCACCGAGTCGCCGTAGTTCCAGTACAGCCGCGGCTCGGGGTTCAGCCAGAAGGTGCGGCCGGCGCGGGCGGCGATCTGGGCGAAGACGTCGGCGCGCGGGTCGCGGCCGTTCGTGCGCGCGTCGCCGAGCACGATGACCGTCGCACGCGGGTGCAGGTCGTCCTCGACGAGGACGCGGAACTCCGACCATACGCGCCCGTAGTCGGTGTAGCCGGAGATGTCCGCCACGCCGGCGTCGCGGGCGATCGCCTCCGACACGGCGCGGAAGTCGCGCTCGCGGCCGAAGACGTCGGTGACCTCGCTGATGCGCTCGATGAAGACGAACGAGCGCATCTTGCGAAACGAGTCGTGCAGGGCGTGCAGCACGGAGAGAAAGAAGACCGACGCGCTGGTGACCGAGGTCGACACGTCGCACAGCACGTAGATCTCCGGCCGCCGCGGGCGCACCGGCTTGAAGCGCAGGTCGACGGGGACGCCGCCCGTCTGCAGGGAGGCGCGCATCGTGCGCCGCACGTCGACGTGGGCGTGGCGCGCGTGGCCGCGGTGCTCCTGGCCCTGCGTCTTCAGCCGCCGCTTGAGCTGCGCCACCACCCGGTGCACGGCCGCGAGGTCCTGCAGCGGGCCGCCGGGCAGCGCGCGGTCGAGCTCGTTGAGCGGCCGCGACGGCGGCAGCTTCTGCGTGCGCTCGATCTGGCCGCGCTCGAGCTCGCGGCGCAACAGCGCCTCGAAGCGGCGCAGCGCGTCGCGCGGCAGGCCGGCGCGGCGCGGGTCGTCCTCGGCCAGCTCGAGGCGCGGCTCCACGCGCAGCCCGAGCGAGCGGCGGATGCGCTGCACGTCGACGCCAATGACGCCCGAGCCCTCGCCCTGGCGCCCGAAGGCCGCGATCGCCAGGCGCGCGAGGTCACGCATGAGCGACTCGTCGCCCGCCTGCAGCGCGGCGGCGATCTGGCGACGCAGCTCCTCGAGGTCGACCTCGCCGGACTCGGCGCCGTCACGGTCGCCGCGGTCGGCGGCGTGCTCGCGCACCCCCTCGCGCAGCGCCGCGGCCTCGGCCGCGCGAAAGAAGAAGCGCTCGAAGACGAGCTCGAAGAGGCGCCGGTCCTCCTGGGACTTGGCGAGCGTCGCCGCGAGCGCCTCGCGGAAGGCCTCGGGCTCGGCCCATGGGATCTCGGCGAGGACGGCGAACGCGTCGAGCAGCTCCGCCGTGCCGCTCTTGACCCCCTCCGCGCGCAGCTCCTCGCCGAACTCGACGAGGCGGGCGGCCAGGCCGGGCGGGACGGGGCTGACGGCAGGGTCGGACGCGGCGACCATCGAGGCAGCATAGGCCGCGCTGCGTGCGGTATGGCCGGCGGATGGCCTTCCGTAGAAGCTCTGCTACGGTCGCTCCATGACGACGATTCCCCAGCGGGAGCTGCGCAACAACGTCAGCGACATCCTGCGCCGTGCCGAGCAGGGAGAGCGCTTCACCATCACCGTGTCAGGGCGGCCGGTTGCGGAGCTCGGTCCACCGATTTCGGAACGCCGTGGAACGAGCGTCGCCGAGTTGTGGAAGATCCTCGCCGAGAGTCCCGTCGACCCAACCTGGGCCGAGGATCTCAGGCGCATGAGGGAGGAGGACCGCGCGAACTCGCGGGATCCATGGGCAAGCTGACCACCCTGTTTGACACGAGCGCGCTGGTCGGTCCGAACGAAGGCCAGGGTCCACAGCTCGACGGTGCATGCGCGGTCAGCGTCGTCGCCGTAGGCGAGCTCTACGCGGGTGTTCTGCGAGCCACCAAGGACGCGTCGCGGGCGGCTCGGCTGCAACGGCTGGCCAACGTGCTCGCAGATGCGTCGGTGCTCGAGATCGACCGGTCGGTGACGGCTCGTTACGGCGAGCTTCGGGCGGCGGCCGGCCGCTGTCCGTCAAATGATCTTTGGATAGCTGCGACCGCGCTGGCGCACGACCTGACGCTCCTCACCATGGACGAGGGGCAGGCCGCGCTGCCGCTCGTGCGCACGAGGTTGGTGTCGGCAGGAGGCTGAGGTCAGGGCGCGACGACGCCGGGGCCGAGCTTCATCCCCACCCGCTCGGCCACGATGTCCAGGTCGGTGCGGTGCTTGACGATGAGCGACAGCGTCTCGCGGAAGGTGGTCGTGTCGATGTCCTGCGCGCCGAGCAGGAGCAGCGCGCGCGCCCAGTCGATCGACTCGGCGATCGACGGCGGCTTCTTGAGGTCGAGGTCGCGCACCATCCCGATGACCTCCACGAGCCGGCGCGCGATCGTCTCGGCCAGGTCGGGGACGTGCAGGCGCACGATCTCAAGCTCGTGCTCGAGGTCGGGATAGTCAAGCCAGAGGTACAGGCAGCGGCGCTTGAGCGCCTCGGTCAGCTCGCGAGAGTTGTTGGACGTCAGCAGCACGACCGGGTGCGAGCGCGCCTCCACCAGACCCAGCTCCGGGATCGAGATCTGGAAGTCCGACAGAACCTCGAGCAGCATCGCCTCGAACTCCTGATCGGTCTTGTCGATCTCGTCGATGAGCAGCACGATCGGCTGCTCGGAGGTGATCGCGTCCATCAGCGGCCGCGACAGCAGGAACTCCTCGCCGAAGATGTCGTCGTGAACGTCGTCCCAGGCGACGCCGGCGGGGTCGGCCTGGCCGGCCTGGATGCGCAGCAGCTGCTTGCGGTAGTTCCACTCGTACAGCGCCTTGGCTTCGTCGAGCCCCTCGTAGCACTGCAGGCGCACGAGTCGGCGGTCGAGCACCTTGGCCAGCGCCTTGGCGAGCTCGGTCTTGCCGACGCCGGCCGGGCCCTCGACGAGGATCGGCTTGCCGAGCTTCGTGGCCAGGTAGGCGACGAGCGCGGTCGCCTCGCCGGGCAGGTAGCCGACCTCGCGCAGGCCCTGGGAGAACGCGGCGACGGAGTCGGGGGCGGCGGCAGCCATCGCCGGATGATAGGAACTCAGTGTGTCCGCGACGATCATCGGCGCGTCCGACCTGTCCGCGACGCCGGTGGCGCTGCTGATCGGCTTCGGCGTGCTCGTTGCGCTCGTCGGCCATCTCGCCGGCTCGCGGCGCACCGTGGCCGTCGGCATCGCGATCCTCTTCGTCGCCACGGCGCTGCTGCTCGTCGGCGGCTACCTCGCGTACTCCGACGACGCGGTCGACCCGCGGCCCTGCGATGCGCCGGGCGGGTGCTGACAGAGCCTCGGGCCGCGGCTCGTCCGCCTAACGCCTACCTTTGAATCAGACCGCCGCGCGCAACTGCGCCGCGACATCGCCCGTCAGCGGGCCGTAGTGCGCCGGCCAGCAGGTCTCCGGCTGCAGCGCGGCGAGCTTGGCGATCGACTCCGCGCAGCGCGCGTCGGACCAGTTGAACGCCGAGTGCGGCACCCGCGGGCGCTTGCCGGGGAGCGGGAGCGCCGGATGGAAGAGGGCGAAGCAGTCGTTCGTGATCGCCAAGCGGTCGGCGGCGCGCCACAGGCCGATGCAGCCCGGTGAGTGGCCGGGAAGGTGAACGACCTCGAAGTCGCCGACGCGGTCGCCCTCGGCCAGCGTGCCGGCGACGGGCAGCGGCCCGCAGTCCCAGGCGCCGAACGTCTTGCGCGTCAGTCCGCGCACGGGCAGCGGCAGGAGGGAGAAGTCGAAGTCGTGGGCGCCGCCGTCGCCCTCGACGTTCTCGCGGTCGTCGGCGTGGCAGTGGATCGGCGCGCCGACCGCGCCCGCGCCGCCGCGGTGGTCGGCGTGCGGGTTGCCGAGGATGACGCGCGTCGCGCCGCCGAGCGCGTCGGCGGCGGCGCGCACGGCCGGACCCATCGGCTTGTGGCCCGTGTCGAAGACCGCGACCCCGTCGCCCTCGCGCACGAAGAAGACGTTGATGCGCAGTGGAAACCCGCGGGTGATCCGCCAGGTGCCGTCGGCGATCTGCGTGGGGGAGGAGGCCATCGCGGACATACTGCCACCGTATGACGCCGGCAGGGCCTCAGTGACGGATGAGATGGCGCCCCGGCCGCTGCGTGCCGGCGACAGCGATCGCGCGGCCGTCGTCGCGTTGCTGCGCGCGCATCACCTCGAGGGCCGGCTCACCGTCGAGGAGTTCGAGGAGCGCGTCGGTCACGCCCACGATGCGGTCACGCTGCTCGAGCTCGGCGATCTGCACAGCGACCTGCCCGAGATCCGCTGCGGCGCGCGAGCATCGAACCGCGCCGCCGCGGCCCCGGCAGCAGCCGGCGCGCCCCGCGCGCGCCCGGCAGCTTCTCGTTCGTAGAGCGCGTCGAGCTGCAGGTCAGCCCCGCTGTCGCCCGCGAGCAGGCCTTCGAGCACATCGCGCCGGCGCTCGCCCGCGCGGGCTACGAGCTGTCGGCCATCGGCGGCGCGCTGATGTTTCGGCGCCGCTGGCGGCCCGCCTGGACGATCCTGCTGGCGGTCTTCACCTTCCCGATCGGCCTGCTCGCGCTCAGTCACCAGAACAGCGACGAGGTGATCGTCGAGCTCGGCCCGGGGCCCGGCGGCACGACCGAGCTGATCGCACACGGGGTCGGGCCGCTCGCCGTGCGGCGCGCGTTCGCGACCCTGCGCGACTAGCCGTCGCCGTCGCCGCGCGCGCGCGGGACCTCGCCCGGCTGCGGCGGCGGGTCGTCGTCGGCGGGCGGCTCGAAGGTCAGCCTCCGCGCGTCCTCGCGCGTGACGCGCCGGTCGCGCCGCGCGACGACCTCCGTCAGCGCATCCGAGTGCGGCACGACGGCGGTCTGGACGTCGTCGCGCACGAGCTCCCGTGCCCGCGCGCGGGAGCGCGCCTCCGCTGATCCGGGCGCCGGCGTGCGCGGGGGCGGGGAATCGGGCTCGGCGGCCGGCAGCCGCGGCTCCGGGCGCCCCGCGACACGGATGCGCTGGCCGGCGAACGCGAGCGCGCCCGCCGCCACGAAGGCGACGAAGAAGCCCCACTGGATGCCGACCGTGCCGCCCTCGCCGCTGACGTCCGGACGGTCGAAGACGCGGTAGAAGATCAGCGCGCTGGCCCACAGGCCGGCGGCGAAGATCACGGTGCCATCGCCGCCCGGCAGGTGAAACGCGCGCCGGTCGGCGCGCGCGAGCAGCAGCACCATCACGCCGGCGGCGACGAGGAAGATCGCCGCCTCGACGAACGAGACCGCGCCGAAGGCGCTGATCGTGTCGCTCGCGAAGGTCTTGGACCCCGCGATGACGACGTTCTTCTCATACCAGGGCAGGAACATCGCCACGAGCAGCCCGATCGCAGCGAAGGCAGCGAAGCGCTGGTCGCGGTCCAGCGCGGCGTACGCCGCGCGCAGGCGCTTCGGCAGGGTTCTCACGTGGCGCGAATTGTACGCGCGCGATCGGGGGGAACCGCGCCGGCGAGCGTGTAGGCGAGTGCTCGGTATACGAGCATTAGACGACAGGCACGCAGGGATCGCCGCCGCGGCTCGCTCTGTGATCCTGTCGAGTATGGCGACGCTCACGGTCGACGGCCCCGATCTCGTCCTGGCGCTGTCGGGGTGGGAGCGGCTCGGCGGCCTTCACCGCGACATCCGCGTGCCGCTGCGCTGCATCGAGGACGTCGCGGTCACCGGCCGGCCGTTCGGTGAGCTGCGAGGAATGCGCGCACCGGGCACCGGCTGGCCCGGGCGCATCGCGCTCGGCACGTGGCGACGGCGAGGCGAGAAGGGCTTTGCCGCCGTCTACCGCGACAGGCCAGGCGTGGTCGTGCGCCTGCGCGACAGCGAGTTCGCGTGGCTGTGCGTCAGTACCGACGATCCATCGGTGCTGGGCGAGCGGATCCGCGCCGTGCTGTAGCGGCTCAGCGCTTCGCGCGCCGCGCCTTGAGGATCTTCAGGGTGGCCTCGCCGGATCCCTTGCGCCCTGTGATGTCCTGCGCGTGCAGGAGAACCTTGTAGCTCGCCGCCGAGCGCGGTGGCCTGGGCCAGCGGAGCGTGCGCACGCCGCTGCCCAGTTGCCCGCCGAGCACGATCACGGTCCGCCCGCCGCGGCGCAGGCGCAGCGTGACGCTCGACGGCTTGGAGACCGACAGCCTGAGGGTCGCCGGCTTGCCGCCGCGAGCGCGCCGCGAGACGAGCTGCACGACGGGCGGGCGGGTGAGGTACTGCGTCCAGCGCTCGCCCGCCGCGCAGTAGGGAGCGGGGTCGAGCGCCGCCGCCGGCGCCGGCGCGGGGACCGGCACCGCGCCGCCGCTCGGCGTGACCGGGGCGACCGGCGGCTGGGCGGCGCGTGCGGCGTCCTCGGTCATGCGCTCGCAGAGGTTGCGCAGGAAGTCGCGGGCGAGCGTGTGGTAGCTCACGTCCGCGTCGCGGCCGCCGAGCGAATAGCGCGACCAGCCGCCGGTGTCGTACGCGGGCAGCTCGCCGCGCAGCTGGGCCTCGCCGGCGGCGAACAGCGCCCGGCCCTCGGCGTCGTTGGCCAGCGCGGCGAAGTCGCGCAGGCCGTTGAGCGACTGCGTGAACGCGTTGAGCACCCGCAGGCCGGGGGCGAAGGAGTAGATGAGGTAGTGCGCTCCGGCCGGTGTCGCGACCCGCACGCCGCTCGGCGGCGCTTCGCGGAACACCCCGAGCCCGGCACGCGCGGCCTCAAAGTAGCGCGGCTCGCCGAAACGCACGGCGGCGCGCGAGAACGCCTGCAGCGCGGTGCCCTGCGCGAGGCCGCTGACCCACGGCGGCCGGCCGCCGTCGAAGCGGAAGAGGTACTCCCAGGCAATCCCGCCGGCGCGCTGTGCGGCCAGCCCGAGCGCTTCGTCGAGCAGCCCGCGCAGACCGGCGTCAAAGCCGCCCTGCCAGAGGCCGTTGGCCTTGCCGAACGTGCCCAGCCACTGGATCTGCAGGCCCTCGCCGGCGTAGAACTGCCAGACGATCCGGCTTCCGGAGAAGCTGACGCGCGCGCCGTTGCGCAGCAGCGGGCCGTTGGACCACCATTGACGATTGCGCGCCACCGTCTCGAACAGCGCGGGCAGGCGCGACGGGTTCAGCCCGCCGCTCGCCGCGACGTCCTCGAGGTTGCGCAGCACCGCGCCCAGCGCGACGCGGCGGGCGCCGGTCAGCTTGCCCCGCAGCGCGAGCGCGTTGACATAGATCCCGCGCTTGTCGTCGTGGGTGGCCTGATCGATCTCGCCGGCGGCGAGCATCCGCGCGAGCTCGCCGCGGACGGTGCGCCTGGCGACCGCCGCCCGCGCGGACGGTCCACGCGCGGGGGCGGCTCGCGAAGGCGTACGGCGCGCCTGGGCGCCGGTCGGCGACGCCGCTGCCGCCGGCGGCAGCGTGCGGTCTTCGCGCGTGAACGTCGTGCCATCGGGGCGCAACGTCGTCAGCGGCGAAGCAGAGGCGGCGGGGGCAAGGACCAGCGCCAGCAGCAGCGCCGGCGCGAGCCCTGCGATCGGGGTCCGGCGCACGGGAGCGATGCTAGGTTGAACCCCTCGTCCCCGCTGCAGTTGTCCTTGCACGCAGGATCGCCATCGTTTCTGCACATCGGTGCGTCATCCTGGGGTCGTGCCCGACCAGAAGAGTTCTTTCAACGTGACCCGCTCGCTTCGCCACTTTCTCGCCGCCCTGGCCTGCCTCGCGCTGTGCGGCGCGCTCGTCGTCGGCTGCGGCGGCGACGACGACAAGGGCGAGGTCAGCGCGCAGGAGCTGCTCGACCAGACGTTCGGCAGTGGCGCCGCGGCGATCGACAACGGCCGGCTGAACCTCGACTTCCAGCTCGACCCGAAGGGCCTGCTGGCGCTCGGCGGGCCGATCAAGCTCACGCTCGACGGACCGTTCTCGTCGCCCAACGCCGGCCAGCTGCCCCACTTCGATGCCGACTTCGCGGCGACCCTCGCCAGGATGGTCTTCCGCGGCAACGTGCTGTCGACCGGCCGGGCCGCGTTCGTGGAGCTCGACGGGACGAGTTACAAGATCGACCGCGAGTTCGTCACGAAGCTGCGCGAGGGGCTCGCCGACGCCGCCGGCTCTGAGCAGCCGGGCCTCAAGGCGCTGGGCGTCGACCCGCTGCGCTGGGTCAGCGGCGCGCAGGTGCGCGGAGAGGAGCGGATCGCGGGTGTCGAGACCACACGGGTCGCCGGCAACGTCGCGGTCGCCAAGCTGCTCGAGGACATCGACCGGCTGCTGACGAAGGCCGGCGGCTCCGGCGACGGCGGCGGGCTGCTCAGCCCGAAGATCCGCATGCAGATCGACGACGCCGTCAAGACGGCCAAGGTCGACATCTGGACCGGTACCGACGACAAGATCCTGCGCCAGCTCGCCGTCCGGATCGACTTCGCCTTCGAGGGCGGCGAGAAGCCCATCTCCGGCCTCGATGGCGGCAGGATCAACCTGCGGCTGCGCCTGACCGACGTCAACGAGACGAAGCTCAGCGTGATCGCGCCGGCGGACGCCAAGCCGCTGGCCGACCTCACCGGGGGCGGCATCGGGGACTTCTTCAGCGGTATCGGCAACGGCCTGACGGGCAAGGGCGGCTCGCTCACGAGCGCGGCGTTCCTGTCCTGCATCACCCAGTCGGGCGAGAACAGCGCGACGCTCGTGCGCTGCATCTCCAAGCTCGCTGACTAGACCGGTTGCCTGCGGGCAGCGGGCGGTCGGCTGCCCAAGCGGGCGGCCACGTACTCTTCAAGCCGATGCGCACGCCCTCCCACACGGCGATCGGCACATGGAGCGGCGGCCGCTACCTGCATTTCGGCGAGCCGATCACCGAGGAGCGCCTCGAGGCGCTGCTCGCTCCGGGTGACGGCCTTGACACGCTGCTGACCGCCGACGCCTACGGCGCCGGCGAGGCCGACCGGGTGCTCGGCCGAGCGCTGGCCGGGACCGACCGCGACAGCGTCTGCGTCATCGGCGCGATCGGACACGACTTCTACGAGGGTGAGCGCGAGGGCGCCAAGGGCTACCCGCGCTTCACCGACCCGCGCCTGCGCGGACCGGAGGACTACGCCGACTACGTGCGGTTGGCGACCGAGCGCAGCCTCGAGCGCCTCGGCATCGACGCCTTCGATCTGCTGCTGCTGCACAACCCCGACCGCACGGGCTACACGAGCGAGACCGTCTGGGAGGCGCTGCGCGCGGTGCGCGACGAGGGCCTCACCGGCCGCCTCGGCGTCGCGCCGGGCCCTGCCAACGGCTTCACGCTGGACATCATCGACTGCCTCGAGCGCTTCGGCGAGCTGATCGACTGGGCGATGGTGATCCTCAACCCGCTCGAGCCGTGGCCCGCCGAGCTGTGCCTGCGCGCCGCGCGCGAGCACGACGTCGACGTGATGACGCGCGTGATCGACTACGGCGGCCTGTTCTGGGATGACGTCAAGCCCGGCCACGCCTTCGCGCCGCGCGACCATCGCACGTTCCGTCCCGACGGCTGGGTCGAGGCGGGCGCCGAGAAGCTCGAGCGCCTGCGTCCGATCGCCGAGCGCCACGATCTGACGCTGCTGCAGCTCGCCGCCCAGTGGTGCCTCGCGCACGAGCCCGTCGCCTGCGTCGTGCCGACGCTGATCCAGGAGCCGGGCCCGGACGCGCGGCCGATCGAGGACAAGCGCGCCGAGCTGCTGGCCACGCCGGCCGAGGTCCGGCTGGAGGAGCACGAGGTCGCTGCGATCCGCACGATCGGCGACAACACCGGCAGCATGTCGCTCAAGGGCGCCGGTCCCGATCACGAGGGCGAGCCGCGCCCCGATCGCTGGCCGCTCACGGAGGATCTCGACGCCGTCGCCCGCCGCTGGGACATCGAGCCGGACCGTGATCTTCGCCATCTGAGCGCCGCAGCCCGTGGCTGACAAACCAGCGCAGGGGGCGGAACGATCGGGGAGCGCCGTCGCGAAGGCGCGCCGCTTCCTGCTGTCCGGCTCCGGCTGGCCGTACCTGCTCGTCCCGTTCATCCCGATCGCGATCCTGCTCGAGCTCAGCCACGCCGAGGCGGCAATCATCTTCGGCGCCGCCGCGGCCGGCGTCGTGCCAACGGCCGCGCTGATGGGCCGCGCGACCGAGGAGCTGGCGCACCGCTCCGGCCCCGGAATCGGCGGCCTGCTGAACGTCACGTTCGGCAATGCGCCCGAGCTGATCATCGCCTTCTTCGCGCTCAACGCCGGCCTGCAGGAGGTTGTCAAGGCGTCGATCATCGGCTCGATCCTCGGCAACATCCTGCTCGTCATGGGCGCCGCGATGCTCGTCGGCGGTCTCAAGAACCCGACGCAGAAGTTCAACCCGACGGCGGCCGCCGTGCAGTCCTCGATGCTGCTGCTGGCCGCCGTCGCGCTCGTCATGCCGACGATCTTCCAGCTCGTCGCCGGCGGCGGGCTGCCGAAGGTGGGCGAGGAGCGGGTGAACTTCGGCTCCGACCTCGAGCGGATGTCGCTCATCGTGGCCTTCATCCTGCTCGGCTCCTACGTCGCGGGCCTCTTCTTCTCTCTGAAGTCGCACAAGTCGCTGTTCAACCCCACCGCGGGAGCCGACGAGCACGTCGAGGAGCACCCGTGGTCGGTCCGCACCTCGGTGATCGTGCTCGCGTGTGCCGGCGTCGCCGTCGGCGTGATGTCCGAGATCCTCGTCGGCTCGATCTCGGAGGCCTCCGAGGCGATCGGCCTGAGCGAGTTCTTCGTCGGCCTGATCGTCGTGGCGATCGTCGGCAACGCCGCCGAGCACTGGGTCGCGATCTACTTCGCCTCGCGCAACAAGATGGACCTCGCGGTCAATATCTCGATCGGTTCGAGCGCGCAGATCGCGCTGTTCGTCGCGCCGGTGCTCGTCCTGCTCTCGTTCGTCATCGGACCGAACCCGATGGCGCTCGTCTTCAACGGCTTCGAGCTGGGCGCCGTGCTCCTCGCGATCCTGATCGCCAACCACGTCACCCACGACGGTGAGTCGACATGGTACGAGGGCGTCCAGCTGCTCGCCGTCTACGCCGTCCTCGGCGTGGTCTTCTTCTACGCGTAGTGATCCGCTGATGCAACGTCACGAGCAGGCTCGCTAGATGGGGCTCTACGAATTCGGCGGGCTGGTCGTCGTGCTGCTCGCGCTGCTGTGGTTCGACCTGCACTTCTTCGCGCGCGGGCGCGTCGCGACGTTCGCCGAGAGCGTCCGCTGGTCGATCGGCTGGCTCGTGCTCGGGCTTGCCGTCACCGGAGTCGTGGTCGCGCTCAACGGCAGCGAGGACGGCGTCAACTACGTCACCGTCTACCTCATCGAGCGCTCGCTGTCGCTCGACAACCTGTTCGTCTTCATCCTGCTGTTCGCCTACTTCGGGATACCTCACGAGCACCGCGCGCGGCTGCTGTTCTGGGGCATCATGGCGGCGCTCGTGCTGCGCGGGCTGGCGATCCTCGGCGGCACCGCGCTGATCGAGCAGTTTCACTTCGTCCTGTACATCCTCGGCGTGCTGCTGCTCGTCCTCGCCTACCGGATCTACAGGGGCGTGGGGGAGAACGTCGATCCCGATCGCAACCTCGTCGTGCGCGGGGTGCGCAAGGTCTTCCCGGTCACGGAGGGCTTCCACGGTGGGCGCTGGTTCGCCCACAAGGAAGGCCGCCGGCACGTCACGCCGATCTTCCTCTGCCTGGCGGCGATCGTCGCGGCCGACATCGCCTTCGCCGTCGACTCGATCCCGGCCGCGTTCGCGATCACACGCGAGCCGCTGATCATCTGGGCGGGCAACGTCTTCGCGCTGCTCGGCCTGCGCGCGCTGTTCGTCCTCGTCGAGGGCCTGATCCGGCGCTTTCGCTACCTCGACGAGACCATCGCCGTGGTCCTGGGGCTGATCGGCGTGAAGCTGCTGATCGAGGAGTGGGTGCACATCGGTCCGGTTGCGAACCTCGCGCTCGTGGCGCTGGCCTTCACGATCGGAATCGCGGCGTCGCTGATCGGCGACAAGCGCGACCCCGACGGGGCGGCGCGGCGGCGCGCCGAGCAGGCCGGCGAGGTCAAGGACACCGACGAGGCTCACCAGCTGTGAGGACCGCCGCGCCGCTGTGATGGCGGCGTTGGAACCGGTGGGGGTGGTGCGGCGGCGGCTGCGCGCGCAGCGGCTGGCCGGCGAGCCGTTCGCGACGCCGGCGCAGGCGGTCGCCTGGAGCGGAGGGGTGCAGGCCCAGGAGTACGCCGAGGCACTGTGGTCGGTGGCGATGCGGGCGGGCGACGTCACCGCGGCCGACGTCGAAGCGGCCTGCGATCACGGCGAGATCCTGCGCACCCACGTCATGCGGCCGACCTGGCACTTCGTGGCCGCCGCGGACCTGCGCTGGATGCTGCGGCTGACCGGGCCGCGCATCCAGGCCTCAAACGCCGGCCGCTACCGCCAGCTCGGCCTGGATCCCGCCACGCTCATGTGCTGTGACGAGGTGTTCGCGGCGGCGCTCGCCGGCGGCGAGCCGCTCACCCGCCGGGAGCTCGGCGCGGCGCTCGAGGCGGCGGGGATCGACGCGAGCGGGCAGCGCCTCCCGCACGCGCTCCTGCACGCCGAGCTCGAGGGCGTCGTCGTCAGCGGCCCGCGGCGCGGCAGGCAGCACACCTACCTGCCGTTCGAGGACCGTGTGCCCGCCGCCCCGTCGCGCTCGCGGGAGGAGGACGTCGCCGAGCTCGTCCGGCGCTACTTCACGAGTCATGGACCGGCGACGCTGCGCGACTTCGCCTGGTGGTCGGGTCTGACGCTCACCGACGGGCGCGCGGGCGTCGCGGCGTGCGAGGAGACGCTCATGCGGATGGAGGGCCCCGACGGGACGCTCTGGATCTCCGCGGCGCCGGCGCCCGCGACCGGCGACGTGGACGACGAGCGGTCACCGTACGTGGCGCACGCGCTCCTGCTCGGGACCTTCGACGAGCTCGTTGTCGCCCACCGCGACCTGCGCAACGTCCACGCCGACGGGCGTGCGACGAACGCCCTGCTGCCGCGTCCGATCGTCGTCGACGGGCTGACCGTCGGCGGCTGGACGCGGCGCCTCGCGCGGCGCGTGGTGACGATCGAGATCGTGCTCGAGGAGGCGTCGGACAGGCGGCAGGACGCGGCGCTGCGCGCCGCGGCAGATCGGTTCGGAGCGTTCGTCGGCCTGCCCGCGCGGATCGCGTCGGGCGTGGCGTGATGGGTGGACCTGCGGAGTGTCAGGATCGCGCGAGCAGGAGGTACAGCGTCGTCACGATGCCGAGTGCGGTTCCGCCGCAGGGCTGCGTGGGCGCTCCCGCTCGTGCCCGGCGGCGTCCGCTACTCGTCGTCGATCTCGCCGGCCTCGGGCTCGGCGTTCTCGTGATCGTCGACGATCATCCTCGTCGGTGTGGATCGCGCCCGCGAGTCCCGAGCCGTGGCGGACCTGCAAGGCCTGCATGAGCTCAGCGAGATGTGAAAACTGGGGTGACACCCTAGGGCGGGCGCACGGGGCGATGGGTACATTGCCCCGACTTTTGACGCATAGCCGTCGGCGGTCGCCTCGGCCGATCGGTGGGGGGATGCAAACGGGCTCGTGGGCGGGGAAGCGGTGCTTCCTGCTCCGGGAAGGGAGACGAGATGCAAGCTGCTTTCTTCAGCCGTCATCGCAGGCGGGCGGCCTCGCTGGCAGGCGCGGTGGTCAGCATCGCAGCGCTGTCGTCCGGCGTCGCGCAGGCATCTGTCGTGCACCTGGGGCCTGTGGATCTCGGTGACCTCGTGGAGTACTACGCGTCGGCGGGCGAGAACAACGATGTCACCGTGGACCTCACCGGTTCGGTGGTGGTCATCCGCGACACGGGTGCCACCATCACCACGAGCAACGCCGCGGCTTGTGTGATCTCCGACGACGGCCATACCGCGATCTGCACCTCATCGGGTGATGATCCGCCCCTCGTGCAGGTTGGCTTGCGCGACGGTGACGACACGCTCGTCAACGACGGCGCCTTTGCGCTGCGAGCAGACGGCTT
>Ga0136633_1002089_pt1 | contig 14073 bp, 11 predicted proteins | sample AntDrymeUQ832206_2_FD_105494 | JGI IMG/M metagenome (GOLD analysis project Ga0136633, IMG submission 105494) | Polar desert sand microbial communities from Dry Valleys, Antarctica - metaG UQ83 (22.06) | ecosystem: Environmental > Terrestrial > Soil > Desert | place: Antarctica: Dry Valley... | reverse complement strand
GCGCCTGCCCGGGGGCAGGCGACACGCTCGCGCTGACCAGGCTGATCGGCGCTCCACGCTGTCGACGGTGCACTGTTTGTACCCCGGACGCGGCCTCCTCGTACGCGACGTAGGCGCCGTCGGCGCTGATGGCAGACACATTGGCGTAGGCGCCGAGCGCCGACTGGGCCCCACCGGGCCCGACGGATACTCGCTCGGTGGTGCCGAGCAGCACGTCGTGGACGAAGACATCCGCCGCAGCGTTCGTGTCGCCCGGCACGAGGTTGATCGCGGTGCTGGTGTACGACACGTGGCGGCCATCCTGGCTAATCGCCACGGCGTACGACGAGCTGGCCGGGCTGGCTTGCGACCCATCACTCGCGACCGACACCCGGCGGGTCTCGCCTGTCACACGGTCGTAGACGAAGACGTCGGTGGCCCGGTTGGTGTCTTGCGGGACGAGGTCGGTGGCCGCGCTGTAGTACGCGATGTAACGCCCGTCGCCGCTGATGTCCGGCATGTAGGAGTAGCCGTTGGCCTTCGTGTCGGGCGCCGGCCCGGTGATCCGGATCGTCGTGCCCTCTGCCCGGTCCCGCAGATAGATCGCCGATCCGGAGGCGTAGATCCACTCCATCGAGTCGACGACGAGGTTGCTCGCACTGCTCTGGAAGGCGACCCAGCGACCGTCGTCGCTCACGCTTGGCCCATAGCCGAAGAAGTTGGACGGCGCCTCGGAGCTCGACACGTCGACCCGCTCAGTCACACCGGTCGTCCGGTCGCGCACAAATAGCCCGTCGCTGGAGAACGCGACGTACCGGCCATCACTGCTGATGTTGGGCGAGTACCCGCCGTCAGCGAGCTGACCACCTCCGGTCGCCAGGGACGCCCGCTCGGTCACGCCAGTGTCAAGGTCGTACACAAAGATGTCGTGTCTGTTGTTCGTGTCGCCGGGCACCAGGTTGGACGCGTTGTTCATGAAGGCGACAAAGCGGCCGTCGTTGCTCATGTCCATGGTGGTGACGTCGCCGAAGGTGTTGGGGTACTGGGTGCTGCCGACGGCTCGCGTTCCATCACTGGCTACCGACACCCGCCGAGTCGTGCCGGTCGCGAAGTCGCGGACGTAGGTGTCAAAGGTGGGTGTGCCCGCCGGCGTGACGATGTCGTTGTTGCCGGTCTGGAACGCCACCCGGCTGCCGTCGCCGCTGATCGCGGCGCCGTAGACGCAACACTGCTTCGCCGCCCCGGCAACGGTGGCAGGGACTGTCTCGGTCGCGCCGGGGCGTGGGTACGCCGACGCGGGCAGCGCCAGACCAAGCAGCGCGCAGCCGCAGACCAATCCCAAGGCCGCTGCACGCCGGCTTCGCCCTAGCCTCATGAGGATCGCCCGTTTCGTTAGTTGGCTTACGCGTTGACAGATCGACTCAGTCGAGATCAGACCGGACTCGCACAGACACGGCGGCGGCGCATCCACACGCCGAGCGCACCCAGCGCCGCGAGCGGCAACAGGACCACAGCTGGCGCCTCCGGCACGACGGGTGCCGGATCCCCCTCGCCCGTGGGGTATGCGATCGTGACGGCATCGGCCCCCTGGCTCTGGCCGCCTCCCACCACGTAGACGAAGCGACCGTCCGGGCTCACCGCGACCGCCGAGTTGCCCTCGTCACCAACCGGTCCGCTGTAATGGGTTGCCCAGATCTCGGTGCCGCCTGCAGCGTCGTAGGCGACAGTCAGCGCGGGCGCGTGGCCGACCTGGGTCGCTCCCGCCGCAATCACGTTCCCGTTCTGAATTCCGGCGACATAGAGGCGGCGGCCGTCACCGCTGAACTGCACGTTGGACGTCGCCGCGCCGTCGGGTTCGCTGTGTCGATCCACCCACGCCTGCTGACCAGACAAGCTGTCGTAGACGACCGTCGCCGCGTCTCTCACGAAGGCGATGCCGAACCCGGCGACCCGGTTGACGCTGAAACCAGTGACAGCGACCTTGTCGCCCGCGGGGCTAACTGCGAGCCCGAGGGCGATGTCGAGATCGACGTTGACATACCGGGCCACCCACCTCTGGGCACCCGTAGCCGCGTCGTAGGCGACCGTGGCGTAGTCGGAGCCAGTCCCCACCCCGACGCTCTCTCCCGTCACGAAAACCGCGGCGCCGTCCGGGCTCACGCCTAGGGAGTACGCCAGATCACGATCGTTGGCGGGCCCGTTGTAGCGCGCGGCCCAGACCTGCGTCCCGGTGAGTCCGTCGTAGGCCACCGTCGCGAAGTCGGCCGCCACGTTGCTCGCCGACGCGCCGTTGCTGCGGCCAGTAGCAAAGACCTGCTCCCGAGTGCTGCCGTCGGGAAGGCGCACCGTGCTCACCCCGAGCGAGGTGGCGATGTCCCAGAACCGAGCCGGACCGTCATAGCGCGCGTCCCAGATCTGGGCGCCGGTGGCGGCGTCGTACGCCACTGTCGCGAAGTCGTACTGCAGGGCGCCATTGGGCGCGAGCTCGAGCGCTGAATATCCCGTGACGTATGCCCGTTGGCCGTCACGACTCACTGCGATCGACACGGCCTTGCTGTCCTGCGGCGTCGTGTAACGCGTCACCCACGATCGAGCTCCATCAAGAGCGCGGTACGCCAAGGTGACGTAGGAGTTGATCCCGCCGCCCTGGGCGCTGTGGCCCGTCACGAAGACGGTGCTGCCGTCGGCGCTCAGGCCGAGCGCAGCGGCCGTGTCGGCGCCCTGCGCTGGGCCGTCGTAGCGGGCGCTCCACAGCTCGGCACCTGTGTCGGAGGCGTAGGCGATGGTGACGATGTCTGACGCACCCTGTGTGCTGGTGCTCGAGCCGACGACGTAGACGCGCGAGCCGTCTGCGCTGGTGGCGACGTCAACGGCATGGTCGTAGAGGCTCGACTCGTCGTACCGCGCCGTCCAAGCAGGGCAGATGGAGTCGGGCAGGCAGGTCGTATCCGAGGCCGCGAAGGCCGGAAGAGTCATCCCTAGTAACCCGACGCCCACCGCGAGCAACACAGCGACGCCACGTCGGCTACGGCAACCCATCACACCCACCATGCCCTTGCTCTAGGACCGCACCGCGATGAGATTGCAGCCATCCGTGACATCCCGCCCGTCGCTGACAGGAGTTCGCTGGCCGTCGTTGGCTCACCTGCCCCCCGGTGTGGCGAGTCATTGCCAATGGCGTGACCTCGTCAGAGCCAGCCCCGCCGGACCGCCTCAAGCCCGGCTTGAAAGCGGGTCGTCGCTCCGAGAGCGCTCAGCAGGTCCGTGACGCGGCGGCTCAGTGTGCGCATCGACAGGTCGAGCTGGCGAGCGATCGTCTCGTCCTTGAGCCCGCTGGCCAGCAGCTCGAGTAGCCGGCGGTCAGCAGAGTTCACCCGGTCGACGGTTCGCTCGCCGGACAGCGAGGTGCTGCGTGCCCAGAGCAGCTCGAACAGGTCTGCCAGAGGGGCTAGCAGCGAGCTGGCCCTGATCACTAGCACCCCCTCGATCCGCTGCTCGGTGATGTCGAGCGGAACGATCGCGAGCTGCTGGTCGGACATCGCGAGCTTCATCGGCAGCCGGTCGGCGACCCGCGCCTGCTCGCCAGCGGCCGCCGCCGTCTCGATCGCCCGAAGTTGGTGAGGCTGCTCGAGGGAGCGTCGGTCGTAGAGGCAGCGGTAGTGCACGCCGCCCCGCAGCAGCTCGAGCTCAAGCTCGTTGACCTGGGCAACCGCCGAGGCGTACGGCGGCTTGTCGAAGATCCTCACCTCCTCCCGCGCGCTGCGCTGCAAGTGCACGAACCAGTGGTGGACCTGAGGCAAACCGGTGACAACCTCGACCGCGGTGTCCGCGCTGCCTGCACTACCTGGCCCGAGCCGGGCAATCAGGTCGGCGGCCTGCCTCCGCGTCGCCTCAAGCCGCAGCTGCTCCGCATGCAACGCGTCCTGGCGGAGCGCCAACAAGGACTGCACCGCCAGGTCGGGCGTCACCGGCAACAACCCGCGACGGCCCGGCAGCCTGTTCAGCAGTCCAAGCTCTTCCAACCTGGCGAGGCCCCGCCGTACGACCGCGGGGCCGACGCCGGTCTGCCGGGAGATCTCAGCAGCCTGTGCCCGTCCTCGACGCAACGCCTCGAAGTAGAGCCGCTCCTCCACCTCGGTGACTCCCAGCGACTCCAACACGGCTGCTCCTCTCCTGATTTTTTGGCGAGGGCATGCCATTGGCGAGTGACCGCCACCGCACCTTAGGCAAGCTACGGTTTGTAGGGGGCCGGGTCCAGGTGGCAGGAGTTATTGGTCCGTCGGCGAAGAAAGTTTTCAGCCGGCGCCCAGCCGCGAGAGCTTCAGGGGGAATCCACCATCGCTACCCGTCGCAGCCTGCGCCGCAATCGCTTCGTCCCAGCCGCTATCGCAGTCGCCGCCGCTGCCGTGCTCGTTGGCCCGGCACCGCTAGCTCGGGCGGCTGACCTACCTATGGGTCCAGCCCCTGCCTTGTCGTCCCTCGCCGTCCGCACCTTTGTGGCCAACGGCCCCGTGAGTGCGGTCCTTCGCTCGGGAGACTCGATCTACCTCGGGGGACGCTTCAACCGCATCGGGCCACGCACCGGGCCGGGCGTAGAGGTCTCCCTCGACGGGTCGCAGATCGCGGGGCTGCCGGAGTTCGCCGGCGCGGGCCCCGCTCAGTTCAACGGCTCGGGCGGCATGGTGAGCTCGGTCGTCTCCGACGGGTCCGGCGGCTGGTACGTCGGTGGTCTGTTCAGCCACGTGGGAGCGGTGCCGCGCACGAATCTCGCTCACATCCGCGCCGACCGCAGCGTCGACCCAGTGTTCGCGCCGACCCTCGACGCCCAAGTCCAGACCATGGTGCTCTCCGGCTCCACGCTGTACGTCGCGGGGCCGTTCACCTCGATCGGCGGCCAGGCGCGCAACCGCATCGCTGCGCTCAACGTGACCGATGGCAGTGTCACGGCCTTCAACCCGAACGCCGACGGTCCGGTCTCCGCCCTCGCGTTGTCCGCTGACGGCTCGATCCTCTACGCAGGCGGGCGCTTCACCACGATCGGCGGACTGCCGCGTTTGTCGATCGCGGCGCTGAGCACGGCGACTGGCGCGGCCACGCCGACGTTCAACCCCAGCACGACCGGCACCGTGGGCGGGGGGCGGGTGGACGCGCTGGCCCGTTCCGGGTCGACGCTGTACGTCGGAGGCACCTTCAGCAGCATCGGCGGGGCGTTGCGCCACAACATCGCTGCGCTCAGCCTTGGCGCTCCGACCGACGGCGCCCCGATCGCCGCCTTCAACGCCAACCCGAGTCAGGGCACCTGCACCGCGTGCGCCAGCATCTCCGCTCTCACCGTGGCGGGCCCAACCGTCTATGCGGCGGGTTCTTTCACCACGATCGGCGGACAGCCTCGGGCGAGGCTCGCGGGGCTGAATGCCGCGGACGGCCTTGCGACCGCGTTCAACCCCAACCCCGACGGCACGATCTTCACACTCCTGGTGGCCGGACCGCTGTTGTACGTCGGAGGGTCGTTCCGCTCGATCGGCGGCCAGCCCCGCAACAACGCGGCGTCAGTCGGCCTCGTTGACGGCGTCCCGACAGCCTTCAACCCCGACACCAACAACTCGGTTCAGACGGTGGCAGTCGCCGGATCGGCAGTCTTCCTGGGCGGCTACTTCAGCTCCCTCGGCGGTGTGGTGCGCCACAGCCTCGCGGCGCTCAGCGCGCTCGACGGAACCGTGACCGACTTCAACCCCAACCCAGGGGGAGTCAACGGCGGGACCCCGTTGGTGTCCGCCCTCGCGGTGTCCGGCACGACAATCTACGCCGGAGGGAACTTCGCGTCGATGGGCGGGCAAGCTCGCGCCAGCCTGGCCGCGATGGACGCCGCGAGCGGATCGGTGACGAGTTGGGACCCGGGCGCCCGCTACGGCACCAGTCCGGGCTCCGTCGAGTCGCTGGCCGTGTCAGGCGACGTGATCTACGTCGGCGGAACCTTCAACAAGGTCGGCTCCGAGGTTCGCAGTAGCCTCGCTGCGGTCAGCGCGACTGACGGCGCGACGACCCCGTGGAACCCCTATCCCAACTCGGCGGTCGACGAAGTCGTGGTCGCGGGTGACCTCGTCTACGTCGCTGGTTACTTCACGACGATCGGCGGACAGACGCGCAACAAGGTCGCGGCGCTGAGGACGTCCGACGGCACCGCTACGAGCTGGAACCCCGACGCGACGGCCCAGGCCAATGTGCTGGCCCTGGCCGTTTCCGGCTCGACGGTCTACCTCGGTGGCAACTTCACCAGCATCGGCGGCATACCGCGGAAGAACATCGCCGCAGTCACCATTGCCGACGGCACAACGACATCGTTCGACCCGACGGCGAGCGACCCCATGTCCGGCGGTGGGGTCCACTCGCTGGCGGTGCACGGCGACACCGTCTATGCCGCCGGCTTCTTCAGCCTGCTGGGTGGGCAGACGCGGCACCTGATCGGCGCCGTGGATGCCGTCACCGGCAGCGCCACCAGCTTCAACCCGCACGGGGCACCCGGGTTCGGGGCGTTCGACCTTGACCTCGCCCCGGATGGCACGCTCTACGCCGCGGGGTCGTTCCTCACGCTCGACCGGGCCTTCCAGCAGGGATTCGCCCAGTTCAGCGCTGAGACCGACCCCATCCCGGTCGTTCCCGAGGGCGCGCCCTGGCTGCTGGTCGCAGTGGGCGTCGGGCTCGCATCAGTGCTCGCCCGCCGACGGCGCACTGCGTTCGCTTCCTAACCGCCCAGGAGCGGGACGGCCCAACCCTCAGCCAGGCTCCGACCTGGAGAGCAGCACTCGAAGATGCCGGCCGATGCGGTCGACCAGCTCCGGCGTCGCCCCCGACTCGGCGTGAGCGAAGCCTGGCACGACCCACAGCTCGGCCGGCTCCCCAGCGGCGGCAACAAGGGCCTGCGGGTGCTCGAGGGAGAAGTAGGAGTCGCGGTCGCCGTGCACCACCAGCAGCGGAGTCGGTGCGATGCGCCCGACTACCTCCAGCGGCGACTCGGGGAGCACATCCCAGCGCTCGACCAGCCGGGTGCGCAACAGGTGACGAGACACCCGTCGGCCAGCCCGGCGCTCGACCAGCCAGTGCAGTCGGCGCATCGGCCGCGTGTCCCGCACCCCCCATCGACTCGTCGCACTGACGCACACCACGGCATCGACGCCCCGATGCAGCGCCGCGTGCCGCAGGACCGCGGAGCCGCCCATGGACCACCCGCAAGTGACGACGCGGGAGTAGCCGAGCGTGCGTGCGGCACGCACGGCCGCATCCACGTCGAGCACTTCGAGGTCGCCGAGCGTCGACAACCCACCCGATCTCCCGTGCCCCCGCGAGTCGAACGCGAGGACGCCGGCGTACGACGTCAGCCGCCGCGACACCCGGGCCTGCCACGGCTTGGTGTGGGCTCCGCTGAAGCCGTGAGCCACCACGACAGCGACGTCGCGATCGGCCGAGTCACCGGCCCGAGGTAGGTGGGTGGCAGCGAGCCGCACGCCATCCACCGTCTGCAACATCATGCTCGCGGCCCCTCGACCCACTGCGTCCGTCGTCGACCGGGCTCCTGTCACGTCGGGTATCGTGCCTCATGCGGGTCCCGGGCAACGCAGCCCTCCGGGGCCCTTTTGTGTTCCTGGAGCGGGGAGGGACTACGCGATGAGCGTGCTGCTGGTGCTCACCGACGCTCCCGCGTCGTCCGACGTCCTTCCCTCGCTCGTCCTGCTCGCGCACACCGTCCGGACGGCGTCACCGGACGGTGCGGCCCTGCTCGACGCGGCGCCCTGCGACGCGATCCTCGTCGACGGCAGGACTCAGTTGGCCGGCGCCCGATCGCTGTGTCGACTGCTCCGCACGACCGGCCTCGACGTCCCGCTAGTCGTCGTACTCACCGAGGGCGGGCTGGCTGGGCTCAGCGGTGAGTGGGGTGTCGACGACGTGCTCCTCGACACCGCCGGTCCCGCCGAGATCGAGGCGCGACTGCGCCTGGTCAGCGATCGAGTGCGCGGCGACCGCGCCACGACCCCCGACGAGGACGTCATTCGGCGCGGCGACCTCACCATCGACGAGACGACGTACCAGGCACGGCTCCGTTCCGAGCCGCTGGATCTCACCTTCAAGGAGTTCGAGCTGCTCAAACACCTCGCCCAGCACCCGGGGCGGGTCTTCTCCCGCGCGCAGCTGCTGCAGGAAGTCTGGGGATACGACTACTACGGGGGGACGCGCACCGTCGACGTCCATGTACGTCGGCTGCGGGCCAAGCTCGGCGCCGAGCACGAAGCGCTGATCGGCACGGTGCGCCATGTCGGCTACAAGTTCGTCAGCCCGCCCATGCCGACCTCGCTGCCCGCCGAGCCCTCTCTCTCAGCGCCAGTGACGCTGGCGTAGGAGTCTGCTTTTCAGCAGACCCCTAAGGTCAAAGCATGGCAACGTCCGACCGCGCGCACGACCGCATCGATGCACTGGGCCGGCTTGAGCCAGCCGTCGTGGCCGAAACCCTGGCCCTGCTCGAAGCCGCCGCGGATGCCGACAGCGTGCTGCCGCTGTCGGAGCATGCGTGGCTGCACCTACGTCACGGCGGCGATGCGGCGGCGCGCAACCTCCTCGTTTGGCACGACGGTGTCCTCGCCGGCTACGCCCACCTTGACCCCACGGACCGCTTCGAGGGCAGTAGCGGCGAGCTCGTCGTGCACCCGGCTCACCGCCGACATGGCCATGGCCGATCGCTGGTCGAGCAGATGATCCAGTTCTCGCCGGACGGGCGCTTGCGCCTGTGGGCGCACGGAGCGCACCCAGGTGCGACCCGCTTGGCCGAAGGGCTCGGCTTCGACAAGACGCGGGTGCTCTGGCAGATGCGTCGATCGCTGCTTGCCCCGTTGCCCGCGGCGCCGCTGCCCGACGGGATATCGGTGCGACCTTTCGTCGTCGGTCAGGACGAGTCAGCCTGGGTCGTCGTCAACAACAGAGCGTTCGCCGCGCATCCGGATCAGTCTGAGTGGGGCGTCGACGACCTGCAGGCGCGGATCGAGGAGGACTGGTTCGATCCACAGGGCTTCTTCCTCGCCGAGCGGGACGGCCGCCTCGTCGGCTTCCACTGGACCAAAATGCACGGCGGTTCCCACCACCACGAGCACGACGGGGAACCGCACGCCCATCAGCACGACCATCCGGCGATCGGTGAGGTGTACGTCGTCGGGGTCGACACCGACGCGCAGGGCACCGGGTTGGGTCCTGCCCTGACCCGCATCGGGTTGGCGCACCTGCGTCAGCGCGGGCTCTCGCAGGCGATGCTCTACGTCGACGAGACCAACACCAATGCGATCCGCGTGTACGAACGGCTCGGCTTCACCCGCTGGGACACCGACGTCCTCTTCCGCCGCCGTACGCCGTAGCGACTGAGCGGCTCGCGGCCGCCGAGCGGTGCGCGCCGCAGATCGGTCAGCAGGTCCCGCACGCGCCGGTCGATCTCGTCGGGGATCAGTGGGCACCGGACCGCACTGACATATCTGATCTGATATAGTCCTATCCGTGTTGGCGTCGGCGTATGTGAAGGAGGCGCGGCTGCGGGCCGGGCTGACCCAGGCTGAGCTGGCCCGGCGGGCCGGCACCTCCCAGCCGACGCTGGCGCGATACGAGCGCGGTGCGGTGGTCCCGTCGATTGCCACGCTCGAGCGGCTGCTGGCCGCGTGCGGGCTGGAGCTGTCCGTGCGACTCGTCGACATCGACCCGTCGTACGACGAGAACATCGACAGCTTCCTGAAGCTGAGCCCCGAGGCGCGGCTGCAGTCCGCCGTCAACATGGCGGAGTTCACCCTGGAGTTGCGGCGTGGCACGCGAGCCTGAGCCGGTACCTCTCGACGCGGCGGAGATCCTGCGCGCTCTGGACGCACACGCCGTCGCCTACGTGCTGATCGGCGGCATGGCAGCCATCGCGCACGGGGCGCCCTACGTCACCCGCGACATCGATGTCACGCCGCGCCGTGACGCGGAGAACCTCGCCCGGCTCGCGGCCGCGCTCACCGGGCTGGGCGCCCGGCTGCGGGTTCCCGGGGATCCGGAGCCGGTCGACATCCCGCTCGACGCCCGCACGTTCGTGCATATGCAGACGATGACTTTCCGCACGCGCGCTGGCGATCTGGACCTGTCCTTCCGACCAGACGGGACGAAGGGCTACGACGACTTGAACCGCCGGCGGGTCGACATCGCCGCCTTCGGCCTGGTCGTCCCGGTGGCGCACCTCGACGACGTGATCCGGAGCAAGGAGGCGGCCGGGCGAGAGAAGGACCGCCTCGTGCTGCCGCTGCTGCGTCGGCTCCAGCAGCGCCTCGCGGACGACTCGACGCCGTAACGCCTCCGGCTGACCAGGTGTCCGACTTCGCCTGGAGTTCATCCGCCGGACGTCGTACCTGGGAGAAATCCGTCGATTCCCCCTCGTAGCGTCGCCTCGATCCAGACCGGATCAGGTGACGAAGGGGGCTCAACCCGCTCAGGTACGCGCCACCCCGCAAGTGGGAGATCTGGGTGTGGGAATCTGGCGGGCCGAGCACGACCGAGGGGAGTTGCCGCTCACTTGCGGGATGGGATGCACGAGTGGGCGGCGACGGAGCGTGCCAGAAACCGTCGGTCGCGCCTAGAGACCGACGTGCGACTGGTGCGCCGTACCGGTGACGAGGAACTCCACGCGCTCGGCTACCGACACGGCGTGATCGCCGATTCGCTCGTAGTAGCGGGTGATGAGCGCCAAGTGCATGGCCAGGGGTACGTCGTCGGTGCCCGCGCCGACGTTGGCGAAGTAGACGAACATCTGCCGGCACAGCCCGTCCATCTCGTCGTCCATCAGGTCCAAGCGTTCGGCAGTCTCTGGCTCAAGGTCACGGACCGCGTCAGCCGCGCCGCCGAGCAAGAGGTTGGCCTGCGTGCCCATCTCACCGATCAGCCGGGCCACCTCGGGAGGTAGGCGCATCGGGTAAGCGCGCCGCACAGTCTTGGCGATGTTGAGCGCGAGGTCCCCCGACCGCTCGAGGTCGCCGATCATTCGAACAATCGCCATCAGGGCGCGCAGGTCGCCGGCGACCGGCGCCTGTCGGGCGAACATCTCGTGGATGCCGAGCTCCAGCTTGTGGAAGACGTCGTCGATCGCGTCGTCCTGCGAGATCACCGTCTCGGCCAGCCTGACGTCGGCGGTCAGCAGCGCCTCCGTCACCTGCTCGACCGCTCGGCTGACCAGCCCGATCATGTGCACGATCTCGGTTAGCGCCTCGTCGATGCGGTGGTGGAAAATCATCCTCGGCATCGCGTGCGTCTCCGTCTCAGCCGAAGCGGCCGGTGATGTAACCCTCGGTGCGAGGATCCGAGGGATTGGTGAAGATCTTCTGCGTCTCGTCGTACTCGACGAGCACGCCGTAGCGCTTGCCCTCCTCGGCGACATGCGCCGTGAAGAAAGCGGTCTTGTCCGAGACGCGCGCAGCCTGCTGCATGTTGTGGGTGACGATGACGATCGTGTAATCGCCAGCCAGCTGCTGCATGAGGTCCTCGATCTTCGCCGTGGCGATGGGATCGAGTGCCGAGCACGGCTCATCCATCAGGATGACCTCAGGGTCGACGGCGAGCGCGCGCGCAATGCACAGCCGTTGCTGCTGGCCACCGGAGAGGGCGAGGGCCGACTTCTTCGTGTTGTCCTTGACCTCGTCCCACAGCGCGGCCTGCGTCAGGGCGCGTTCGACAATGTCGTCGAAGCCCTTCTTCACTCCCATCAGTTTGGGGCCGAAGGTGATGTTGTCGTAGATCGACCGCGGGAACGGGTTGGGCTTCTGGAAAACCATGCCGATCCGCCGGCGCACCTCAACCGGGTCGACGTCCTTGGCATAGAGGTCCTGGCCGTGGAATCGAATCGTGCCCTCGACCCGCGCCTCGATGATGAGGTCGTTCATCCGGTTGAAGCAGCGAATGAACGTCGACTTGCCGCAGCCGGACGGACCGATCAGGGCAGTGATCTCGCCCCGCGGAATGCCCATCGTGACCGTGTCCAGCGCCAGTTTTGATCCGTAGCTGACCCGTACCTGCTCGACCTCGAAAATCGGGTCGAGCACGGAGTCCGGAGTGTTGGTCGCGGCAGCGACCGCATCGGTGGAGACCACGGGGTCGATCATGCCCGGATCAAGGGCGCCGTGAACGACGGGCCGGGTGTCGGTGGTCTCCATGGGCTGCCTCGCGGTCGGGTTCGGAGTAGCGGATCGGCGGCGGGAGCTCACCATGTCTGCTGGCTGCGACGCCGCAGCGCGATAGCAACGCCATTGATGACGAAGAGCACGCCGAGCAGCACGATGATCCCGGCTGCGGCGGTGATCTGGAAGCCGGCCTGCGGACGGTTGATCCAGTTGAAGATCTGGAGCGGCAGCGCGGTGTAGCGGTCACCGGGGTCGTTGGGCACGCTCGCGCTGAAGACCAGGGCGCCGAGCAGCAGCAGTGGAGCGGCCTCGCCCAAAGCACGAGAGAGGGCGAGGATGCACCCGGTCAGGATGCCGCCGCGCGCTGGCGGCATGACCGCCCGCTTGGTCACCTGCCACCGCGTGGCGCCGAGCGCATAGGCGCCTTGTCGGATCGAGGGTGGCACCGACCGGATGGACTCGCGAGCGGCGATCACGATGACCGGAAACGCTAGCAAGGACAGGGCAATCGAACCCGTCCAGAGTGAGAAGCCAAGACCCAAGCCTCGGGCGACGACGCCCAGAGCGAGGATGCCGTAGATGATCGAAGGGACACCGGCGAGGTTGGAGATGTTGACCTCGATGAGGCGAGTGAATCTATTGCGCGGCGCCATCTCCTCGAGGTAGATCGCGGCACCCACGCTGATCGGTACGGCGATCGCCGTGGTCAGTCCGATCAGCCAGAGGCTGCCGTAGATCGCCGCCTTCACACCGGCATTGGCCGGTCGGCGCGACGGGAAGGACGTCAGGAAGTCCACCGAGAGCCGTGAGCCGCCGCGGTCGAAGACGGTGTAGAGCAGGATGCCCAGGACGACGAGTCCGACCCCGGTGCAGACGAGCAACAACGCCTGGAACGACAGCTCGCCGAGGCGCCGCGACCGGTTGGCCCTGGATGAGGTGAGCGGCCGCTGCTCCCGCTCCAGCACGGTTGTCATGCACGCCACCGCGTGGTGGTCACTGGTAGACCTGCCGGAACCGGGTGACGAACCGCTGGCTGAGCAGGTTGAGCACCAAGGTCATGGCGAACAGCGTCAGCCCGACCGCGAAGATCGACTGGTAGTCGACGGTGCCCTGCTGCGAATCGCCGAGGGAGACCTGCGCGATATAGCCAGTCATGGTCTGGATGCTCTCCCGCACGTCCAGGGTGAGGTTGGGCGTGGAGCCAGCGGCCACGGCGACGATCATCGTCTCGCCCACCGCGCGGCTGATGCCGAGGATGACGCTCGCCGCGATCCCGGACAGCGCGGCGGGGATGACCACGCGGGTGGCAACCCGACGTCGGCCGCAACCCAGACCGAAAGCACCCTCACGCAGCGACTGGGGAACCGCGCTCATGGCGTCTTCGGACAGGCTCGCGATTGTCGGGATGATCATGATGCCCATCACGAGGCCGGCCGAGAGCGCGTTGAAGATGCTGACCTTCTCGTCGCCGAGGATCGACTGGAGCAACGGGGTCACGGTGCGCAGCGCGAAGTAGCCATACACCACCGTGGGCACACCGGCGAGGATCTCCAGCACCGGCTTGAGGATCCGACGTACGCCAGGACGCGCGTACTCACTGAGATACGTCGCCGCACCCAGTCCAAGAGGCAGCGCCACTGCGAGAGCCACCGCGGAGACGAGAAGGGTGCCGCCGAGGAGCGGGAGAACCCCGAACAGCTGCGGCGCGCCCTTGGGCTGCCACACGGTGCCGGTGAAGAAATCCACTGCATCGAAGTCGCGGAAGAAGTCGAGGCCGTTACTGACCAAGGTGTAGACGATTGCCACCGTCGTCACGATCGAGATCATCCCGCAGAGCAGCAGGACGGTCTCGATGATCCGCTCACCCGGTCGCGCCCGGCGGCGGAGGTCCAGCGGAGGTCGCTGGCCCCCCACCTGCCGGGTC
>Ga0136633_1002088_pt1 | contig 14078 bp, 14 predicted proteins | sample AntDrymeUQ832206_2_FD_105494 | JGI IMG/M metagenome (GOLD analysis project Ga0136633, IMG submission 105494) | Polar desert sand microbial communities from Dry Valleys, Antarctica - metaG UQ83 (22.06) | ecosystem: Environmental > Terrestrial > Soil > Desert | place: Antarctica: Dry Valley... | reverse complement strand
CGCTCTTGTCGACGATCCAGCCGGCTACCGCCACATCTCATCCGACGAGAAGACGGCCAGGTCAGCGTGTTCGCCGAGGGAGTGGAAGTAGGCCATCTGGCGCTCTCCCCTCTCCGCGAACTGTGTGTCGGAGTCGTCAGCGGCCCGGCGCAACGCTTCCTCGACGGTCGCCTTCATGGTCTTGCACCCGAGGGCGCGCTTGGCCCGCTCCAACAGTGTCTGGTCGATCTCGATGGTAGTGCGGGCCATGCATACACATTACGTGCTAGAGGCATACATGATCGCCGGGGCGGGGGCGGGGGCCGCTCTACTCGTCGAAGAGGGTGGCCACAGGAACGGATTGAGCCGGCGGGGATAGGCCGAGGTGGGTCCAGGCTGCGGAGGTGGCGACGCGGCCGCGTGGGGTGCGCATCAGGAAGCCCTGCTGGAGCAGGAAGGGCTCGTAGACATCCTCCACCGTTTCCGTCTCTTCGCTTACGGCGACCGCCAGCGTGCTGAGCCCGACAGGGCCCCCGCCGAACCGCTCGCATATGGCAGCCAAAAGGGCCCGGTCCAGCTTGTCCAGGCCGCGGTCATCGACCCCGAACAGGGCAAGGGCCTGTTGCGCGACCGCCAGGCTGACCGTGCCGTCCGCCCTCACCTCGGCAAAGTCGCGCACTCGCTTCAGCAGCCGATTGGCGATCCGCGGAGTGCCGCGCGAGCGACGAGCGACCTCACTTGCCGCGCCGGCGTCGATCGGCACCCCCAGGATGCCGGCCGAACGAAGCACGATGGCCTCGAGGTCGACCGCGTCGTAGTAGTCGAGCCGAGCCACAAAGCCGAAGCGGTCGCGCAATGGTCCGGTGATCAGACCGGTGCGGGTCGTCGCTCCCACCAGCGTGAACCGCGGGAGGTCCAGGCGAATGGAGCGGGCCGCAGGGCCCTTCCCCAGAACGACGTCGAGTTGAAAGTCCTCCATCGCCGGATAGAGCACCTCTTCGACGGCGCGAGCCAGTCGGTGCACCTCGTCGATGAAGAGCACGTCGCCGTCGACCAGGTCGGCGAGCACCGCCGCCACGTCTCCCGCTCGCACCAAAGCCGGCCCCGAGGTGATCCGCAGGTTGGTACCCATCTCGGCGGCCACTACTCCCGCCATCGTCGTCTTGCCGGTTCCCGGCGGCCCGGCGAAAAGGAGGTGATCCGCGGCTTGACCTCGCGCCCGGGCGGCGCCCAGAACGATGCCGAGGTGTTCCTTCAACTCCGGCTGCCCAACGAACTCGTCGAGGCGGCGGGGCCGAAGCGTCAGCTCCTCGACCGCCTCGATCGGGTCCGCAGTGGCCAGCATTTCCTTCCGGGTCATCGGGCGCCGGCCATAGTGCGCAGGGCGAGGCGAAGCAGTTCTTGCTCCGTTCCGTCCTCCGGTAGCTCGCGCACCGCCTCACGGACCTCGTCTGATGAGTACCCGAGGCTGGCCAGCGCGACCCGAACCGCGGCGCGTGGCCCGTCGATCCTTTCGATACCGGTCGAATACTCGAAGTCTTCGCCGCCTTGATCGAGCCGGGCTTTGAGCTCGATCAGCAGGCGGGCCGCGGTCTTCTTGCCGATCCCGGGGACGGAAGTGAGCGTGTCGACATCGTCGGTAGCCACGGCGCGTCGTAACGCGGCCGGCGGATGAACGGACAACAAGGAAAGGGCCAGGGCGGGTCCGACGCCGTGGGCGCCGATCAGCGCTTCGAAGCAGTACCGCTCGTCCGCGCTCGGGAACCCGAACAGAATCATCGCGTCCTCCCGCACGTGGGTGTGAACGTGAAGGAAGACGCTCGACCCCGGCTCCCCCACCGGACCGAGTGCCGACAGTGGGACCATCACGCGATACCCCACTCCACCGACCTCCACCAGCAGGTGCCCATCCGGACCGCGTTCCAGCAGCGTGCCCCGTAACGAGCCGATCATGCCGACACTCTTTGGGCCAAGGGGGCGCGAGCCAGGTGGCACAGCGCGAGCGCCAAGGCGTCGGCGACGTCAGGCGGGTCGGGCGGTGAGGACAGGCGGAGCAGCGACTGCACCATCTTCTGCACCTGCTCCTTGGGCGCCGACCCCGTGCCCGTGACCGCGACCTTCACTTCATTGGCCGCATATTCGACGACCGCCGCGCCCGACTCGACGCCGATCGCCATAGCGAGTCCGGCGGCCTGCGCGACCGGAATGGCGTTGCGCACCGCGGTCTGGAACACCACCCGCTCCACGGCGACCACGTCGGGCTTCAAATCGTTGATGAGGGTACGCAGGTCGCGGGCCAAGGCGGCCAGTCGTTCGGGCAGCGGCGAGTCCACGGGCGTGGAGAGGACGCCGCCGGCTTTGGCGACAGGCCGCCGCCCCGGGGTTCCCTCGACGGCCCCGTAGCCACACCGGGTCAACCCCGGGTCGATCCCCAATACGAACACCTGTTCACCCTACCGAGAATGGCAGGCAGATCCGCGGACTGGATGGAAGGTTTCTATCCCCCGGCCCAGACCCGCGCGGCGGGGGTTGGGGGTCCCCCGCCGCACAGCGATGAGGGCTTGCCCGAAGAGCCGACAAACAGCGCTAGCCGACCGTTTCCAACACATGGTCGGGGATGTCGAAGTTGGCGTGCACCGCCTGCACGTCGTCGTGGTCCTCCAGTAGCTCGATCAGACGCAGGACCTGCCGGGCCTCGCTCTCCGAATCCAGCGCCACGGTGGTCGACGGCACCATCGCCCATTCCGCTGACTCGACCCGCAGCCCGGCAGCCTCGGCCGCGTTTTTCATGTCGGACAGAGCGGTAGGCGGCCCGGTTACCTGCCACACCCCCCCGTCTTCGGAGATGTCATCAGCGCCGGCCTCGAGCGTCGCAGTCATCACTGTGTCCTCGTCCGCGTCTTCCCCAATAACAACGACCGACTTACGATCGAATTGCCAGGCCACCGCGCCGGGTTCGGCCATGGACCCGCCGTTCTTGGACAGCAAAGTGCGGAGTTCCGGACCGGTGCGGTTGCGGTTGTCGGTGAGGCACTCGATCATCACCGCCACACCAGAGGGGGCGTAGCCCTCGTACGTGACCGATTCGTAGCGGACACCCTCCAGCTCGCCGGTGCCCCTCTTTACGGCGCGGTCGATCGTGTCCTTGGGCACGGATGAGTCGCGTGCCTTTTCGTACATGGTGCGCAAAGTCGCGTTGGCGGTCAGGTCGCCGCCGCCTTCGCGCGCCGCCACTTCGACCTGGCGCAACAACCTCGCGAAGCTCTTCGCCCGCTTCTGGTCCGCCGCGCCTTTGCGGTGCTTGATCGTCGCCCACTTCGAATGCCCCGACATCAGACCCCTTCAAGAAACAGTTCGTGGAGTCGCCCGTCGGCGGACAGCTCCGGATGGAATGCGGCCACAACAACCTGCTTCTGCTTGCACACCACCGGCACGCCGGAGTGCCGCGCCAAGACTTCGACCTCCGGCCCGGCCCGCTCCACCAGTGGAGCGCGGATGAAGACCGCGTGCATGGACGACGACAATCCGTCAACCGTGAGGTCGGTCTCGAACGAGTCGAGTTGCCGGCCGTAACCATTGCGCCTCACGGAGATGTCGATGGCGTCGAACGACGTCTGGTCCGGACGGCCATCAGAGATCTCGTGAGCCAGAAGGATCATCCCCGCGCAAGTTCCGAGCGCCGGCATCCCGTCGCGTAGCCGCTCTTCGATGGCGCCCCAGAGGCCGGAGCTCCGGAGGAGCAGGTTCAGAGTGGTCGATTCGCCACCCGGCAGAACGAGGGCCTCGACCCCGCTCAGGTCTTCTGGAACCCGAACGTCGACCGGTGTGGCGCCCGCTTCAGAAAGCGCGGCTGAGTGCTCCCTGACGTCTCCCTGGAGCGCCAACACGCCAACTTTGCTCATGGCTCTTCGCGCAAGCGCTCATCGCTGCCGCCATGGGGCCCCACCCATGGCGATCCGCTGTCAGCGCTCAGTACCACCTTCGGGGTCACCTGGGGGCTTTCCCATACTTACCAGCCTCGGTCGGAGAGGCGTTCCGCGACCTTGTCGGACTCCTGGCCCTTCATGGGCTCGCCCAAGCCGCGGCTTACCTTCGCCACGATCGACGCGTCCCGGAAGTGCGCCGTCGCCTCGACGATGGCGCGAGCCCGCGGCGCGGGGTCCTCACTCTTGAAGATGCCGGAGCCGACGAAGACTGCCTCCGCGCCGAGCTGCAGCACGAGGGCCGCGTCAGCCGGCGTGGCGATGCCGCCAGCGCAGAACAGCGGCACCGGAAGCGCACCCGTCTCAGCCAGCTCCTGGACGAGTCCGACGGGCGCCTGCAACTCCTTCGCCCAGCCGTAGATCTCCGCGGAGTCGGCCTGGGTGATGCGGCGGATGTCGCCCAGGATCTTGCGGAGGTGCCGGACAGCTTCCTTGACGTCGCCGGTGCCCGCCTCGCCCTTGGAGCGGATCATCGCCGCGCCCTCCGAGATCCGGCGAAGCGCTTCGCCCAGGTTGGTGGCGCCGCACACGAAGGGGACGTTGAAAGCCCACTTGTCGATGTGGTGGGCCTCGTCGGCCGGGGTGAGCACTTCGCTCTCGTCCACGAAGTCGACACCGAGCGCCTGGAGGATCTGCGCCTCCGCGAAGTGACCGATACGCGCCTTGGCCATGACCGGAATAGTGACTGCGGCCTGGATGCCCTCGATCAGCTCGGGATCACTCATACGCGCGACGCCGCCGTCGCGCCGGATGTCGGCAGGCACGCGTTCGAGAGCCATGACCGCCACGGCGCCTGCGTCCTCCGCGACCTTTGCCTGGTCGGCGGTGACCACGTCCATGATCACGCCGCCCCGCAGCATCTCGGCCAGGCCGCGCTTGACCCTGAATGTCCCCGTAGTGCTCTCGCTGTCGCTCACGAGCGAGATTCTAATTCAGCGCAGTTCTATGACTCCGTTGGCGTCGGCTCTGGCAAGTTCCACCCATGTCTGGCCGGGGTTGAGGTTGAGCGGCTGGCCGTCGGGCGTCTTGTATTCGGTGATCGCCTCCGCCGATGACTTGGACCACTTGCCCTCCGTCACCATCCCGTCGCGGAACACCAAGACCCGCCCCTCCCCGACCAGCTTCGCCTCGGGCACCGGCTCGCCTGACTGGTCGCGAATTCCCGTGTCCTCATAGGGGACCACTTGAACCACCACGTTGGTGGCAGTCACCTGCCCCCCGTCCGCGTCGACGTGGGCCGTGTCGTTCTGCGTGCGCACCCAACCGGCCTTACCGGCGTCCCACTGCCAGTCGACCAGCGTGACCACCCGGCCCCGGAATTCGAGATGCACCCCTTGAGCCGGCTTTGCCCCGGGCGCCGCCGGCCCGTATTGAAAGATCGGCGGTGGTGCTCCCGACCCGGGAGGCGCAGCCCCGAACAGCGCGGCGCTGCTGGAGAACAGGTCATACAGCGCCGGTCGCCCCCGCTCGCGCCGGTACGCGTTGGGCACGGAGTCGACCCCGATGTCGACGAGCGGGGCCGCTTTGATCAGTTGGAGAAACACGTTGTTCGCTCCGGAATAGGCGAACAGGGGCCGGTTGAGCACGGTGGCCAGGGCGATGTCGGTCGAGCGGGCGGATCGGACCGGGCCGATGACCGGTGGATCCTGTGAGTGGAAGACGGTGAACAAGCGGGTGATCCCGCCCTCCACCGCCTCTTCGATGACGATGTCGGCCTGATTGATCCCAGCCTGCGGCCTGGCCTTCGGCGCGTTGTCGATCTTGACGACCAGCGCAGGACGCGCCGGGCCATCGCCGGGCCGTCCTGTCAGCGGGACGATCGGGCCGGCTACCGCGGTGGTGGTCGGCCTACTGGTCGTCGTCGGCTTCGGCGTGTCGTCGCCTCCTCCGCAGCCAGGGGTAAGGAGAACGAGTCCAAGAACAATCGCGATAGCTCGTCGCATGAGTGTGTGCCCTCCTGCCCTAGAGCTCGCGCAGAGCTTCGATGCGATCCTCCAGCGGAGGGTGGGTGTTCATCATCCGGCCCACCCAGGCGAGGGATCCTTCCTTCTTCTCCTTGGGAACCGGGCCTTCGATCCAGAGATGGGCAGTAGCCCTGGAACCGGAATGGACGACCGTGGTGTCGTTCTTCAGCTTTTCCAAGGCACTGATGAGGCCCGGTGGGTAGCGGGTGAGCATTACCCCACTCATGTCCGCCAGCTGCTCGCGACGGCGGCTTACCGCGGCCTGCATCAACTTGGCTATCAGGGGCGTCAGGACCAGGAGGACGACTCCGATGATGGCTAGAGGCGCGGCCGCGCCGCCCCCACCGCCCCGGCGATCGCTCCGGTGCCCGGCGCCACCCCACCACATGAAGCGGAAGGCGGTGTCGGCGATCAGCATGATGATTCCAACGAGGGTGACAGCCAGGGTCGAAACCAGGATGTCGTAGTTCTTGATGTGAGCCAGTTCGTGGGCGATGACGCCTTCGAGCTCCACGCGGTCGAGCTTCTCCAGCAGGCCGGTCGTCACCGCCACGGCGGCGTGCTGAGGGTTGCGACCAGTTGCGAAGGCGTTCGGCGCGTCGTCCTCGACCACGTACACCCGAGGCTTCGGCAAGCCTCCCGCGATGCAAAGTCCCTCGACGATGTTGTGGAGTCGGGCGTAGACGACGGGATCTGCGGGCCGTGCGTGACTCATGGCTAACGCGACCGCGTCTGATTTCCAGTACGCCAGGAAGGCGCTCGCGCCAGCGACGATCGCGGCGACGATCGCCCACACGGGTCCGTACCCGAGGAGCAGGTCGACTGCCCAGACGACGCCGGCGACCAGCGCAATGAACACGATGATCAGCAGCCAGCTCCGCCGCTTGTTCGCGGCTACCTGATCAAACAGGAGGTGCGGACGCCGGCGGCGCGGCGGGTGGCGGTGTCGCCGGCGTGTTGCCGAAGGAGACCTGAACGTTCTGGCGTCCCGCGTCGTCGGTCTCGAAGTATTCGCGCTCGTCGAAGTTCGCCAGGTTGGCGACGATGACGGACGGGAACGTCTGCGTGAGCGTGTTGTAGCGGTTGACGACGTCGTTATAGAACTGCCGGGCGTAGGCGATCTTGCCCTCGGTGGCCGAGAGCTCTTCCTGGAGCTGCAGGAAGCTGGTGTTGGCCTTCAGGTCCGGGTAGGCCTCACTCAGAGCGAACACCGACTTCAGCGCGCCGGTCAGCAGGTTCTCCGCCTGACCCTGCTGCGCGGGGCCCTGCGCGCTCATGGCCATGTTCCGCGCCTGCACCACGGCTTCGAGCGTGGCCGCCTCGTGCGACGCGTAGCCCTTCACCGTCTCGACGAGGTTCGGGATCAGATCGTGACGCCGCTGCAGTTGAACGTCGATCTGCGCCCAGGCGTTCTCGATCCGGTTCCGCAGCGTGACCAGGCGGTTATAGGTGACGATCCCGTAGAGCAGGAATAGGACGACGACGCCCAACAGGATCCAAACGACGAGTGACATGGGGGCGAGCTTAGGCAGCTATGGGGCTGTGACTACGTCCTTCTGGTCATTGCGAACCACGCGCTCGCTAGCCCTGACGGGCGCGCCCTCGTAGCCCTGACGGGTGGGGGCCAATGGATACGCGGTGCCATGGCTTTAGGGACGAATCGCCGTCAGAGTCGAAATCAGTCATATCCACCACCTATGGGGGTTCACCTAATGAACATCAAGCGCTTCCTAGCGGCCGGGACGGCCCTTGGACTTGCGGGGCTTATGGGCACCGCCGGCCTCGCCGACGCCCAGGCCGCGGGAGTAGGGACATCGAAGGCGTCCACGACCATCCTCAACGTCGACCTCGGCGATGCGCTCAAGTTGCGCGTTGGTGGAGATGACGCTCAGTCCTCGACCGATCCTCAGATCGGTCCTGCCGGCGCGTTCAGCCGCCTGGTGGGCCTCGAGGCCAGTTCGACCATGCTTCCGGCACTGAACGTGAAGATTCCTGACCCCGCCATCGAGTCCCGTACTCCTGGTGGAGCGCCTGAATCGACCCTCGCCGGAGTCGACCTGACTTCTGGCATCGCCGCGATCCCGGGTATCGCAATCCCCGCGTCCGTGGCCACCGGCACGCTCGACGCCACCCTTCGTTCGCTTCTCGACGGCGCTACCGCGCAGTCGAGCATGGACGCGGGAATCTCGAACCTCGGACTCGCGGGCGGGCTCGTCTCCGCTGAGAATCTGGCTTCCACCCTGGCCACCGGCACTAGCGCGACGCAGGCCGACGGAACTCGCAAGGTGGAGGTCGGAGCGATCAACGTCCTTGACCTCGGTGCGCTTCTGAACGCCCTCGACTTGGCGCTCGCCGACCTGCCCATCCAGACCGTCAGCGACCTGCTGAAGGAACTGGGCGTGCCGGTCACCGGCTTGCCCCAGGGCTCGGACCTCAAGTCCTACGTGGCTTCCCTCAACGACGCCATCGACGACGTGCAGGCCACCATCGACACCACCTCACAGACCGTCACCGGCACCGTCGACTCCACCGTCGAGGGCACCCTCGGCGGCCTCAACCTTCCGGTCCCGACCACCGAGTCCACCGTCTCCCAGGTGATGGGCACGGTCGACGGGCTGCAGGCGACGCTCGCCGGCACCCTCACCACCGCTCTGAACCTGCTTGATGGCCTGACCCTCCTGCGCCTCGACGGCGCAACGGTGGGCGTCGCCACCAAGGCCGCTCAGACGGTCGAGGACTCGTCCGCCGATGTCACGGCTCAGATCGGCGGCATCACCGTCGGCGGGATCGCCCTCCCCGGTGTTGACCTCGGCGCCGCGGCTTCTCAGGTCAATGGCCTGGTCGCCACCGTCAACGGAACGCTCTCGGGCGCACTCGGCACCATCCACCCCAGCCTGGGCAGCCTGGTTTCGGTCTCGGTGCTCGACCAGGTCGAGACTGTCACCGCTGACAACGGCTACATCCGCTCCCGTGCGGGCATCACCGCCCTGACGGCGAACATCACCCCGCCGGCCGAACTGGCCGCCGTGCTGTCGACCATCGAGTCGGCTACCGGCATCGGCGAGACGCTCGAAGGAATGGACGCTCCGGTGCCCGCTCTGGACAGCGCGATGTCCAGCCTGAAGAGCACCCTCGGTGGCATCACCGGGATCCTGACCAACGGCGCCACCCTCAAGGTGGCCGACGTGCAGTCCGCCTCGGACTTCACTTTCAGCACCAGCGGACCCGTGCCCGTCAGCGAGCTTCCTCGCACCGGCGGCTACCCCGCAGTGGCAGCACTGGCTGCGATCCTCGTGATCGCCGCCATCGGGACTCGGCGGCTGGCGGTCTCCACCACCAGGTGAACCCACCAGTGCGGACCTCGGTTCGCATTTGACCAAAAGCTGCTGAAGGGAAGGCCCCCCGCAAGGGGGGCCTTCTCGCGTCCGGGACCATCTCTGCCCGAACGGGCACCCCAACCCGTTCCTCGCCGGAGCGTGGGGCCCACCCCCACGCTCGGCCGTCTCTAGGCTCAGGCCCCCGTGCGCGTCGCCCTGGTCTGCCCGTACAGCCTCAGCGTTTTCGGCGGCGTGCAAACGCAGGTGGTCGGGATGGCTCGGGCGCTGCGAACCACCGGCATCGAGGTCACCGTGCTGGCCCCGACGGACGGCGCGCTCGACGAGCCGGGCGTCGTATCCGTCGGACGGAGCATCGGCGTGCGCGCCAACGGCTCGGTCGCTCCGATCTCTCCCTGGCCGAGCGCGTGGAGGTCGACCTGGAGCGAGCTCCGACAGGGATCCTTCGACGTCGTCCACGTCCATGAGCCGTTCGTGCCCGGGCCTGCTCTCGCGTCGGTTCTCCGCAGCACCGCCCCCGTTGTCGGCACGTTCCACCAGAGCGGGTACGCCTGGCCCTACCAAGTCGCCGGACCAGTAGTGCGTGTCTTGGGGCGCCGGTTCGCAGCGGTCGCCGCGGTGTCCGAATCGGCCGCGGCCATGATCCGAGGCTCGTTGGGGCGCGACGTCGAGATCCTGTGGAACGGGGTCGAGCTGTCGCCGGAGGCCCCGCACACCTTGGTGGACCGAGAGGGACCGACGATCGCATTCATCGGCCGTCATGAGACGCGCAAGGGACTCGAGGTCCTGCTGCGGGCTATGGCTCACCTCGGCGCTGACGTGCGGCTGTGGGTGATGGGTGAGGGACCGCTGACCGCCGATCTTCAGCGGACGTACGGCGGCGACGGTCGAATCGAGTGGCTCGGTCGGGTGAACGATGACGAGCGAAACACTCGACTCGCGTCGGCGGACGTCTACTGCGCGCCGAACCTCGGAGGCGAGTCCTTCGGTCTGGTGCTGGCGGAGGCGATGGCCGCGGGAACGCCGGTCGTGGCGAGCGACCTGGACGCCTTCCGCGCCGTCGGCCGTCCCGAGCTCGACGAGGCGCTCCTCGTGCCTCCGAACGACCCGGTTCGCCTAGCCGCCGCGCTCGCCAGCGTGCTTACCGATAAGTCGCTCGCCGCCAACTTCCGCGCCGCAGGTCGAACGCGCGCCGCCGAGCTCTCGATGGCCAGGCTCGTCGAGCGCTACCTCGACATCTACCGCCGCGTCCTGCGGCCCCGCGGGTGGGCGTGATTTGGTCCGGAAACCGGACTCTGTAACGCCCAGCGTCGGCGGCGGGCCGCGGCTGGGCGTGATTTGGTCCGGAAACCGGACTCTGTAACGCCCAGACGGCGCGAGGTCTAGTAGTCGGAGGGCCAGTTGGGTTGAAGTAGGTGCCACTGTTCCGGCGCGCGGCGGATCAGTATCTCCAGCTCGTGCGCGAGGGACTGGGTGATGCGGGCGACGTCGTCGGCCAGCCGCGGACCTAACCGCTCGACCGGCACCGCCGGACGCACGAGGCCGTGATAGCCCCCGTCAGGTCTGAAGTAGACGCCGACGGGCAGGATCGGTGCGCCGGTTCGTAACGCGAGCAGCGCGGGTCCGCCCGGCAGCGTCGTCCGCTCGCCGAAGAACTCGACTTCCGGTCCGGTGCCCGTCAGGTCCCGGTCGGACACCAGCGCCACCACGTGGTTGGCCTTCAACGCGCGCAGCACCGCTGCGCCAGAGTTGTCGTCCACCGCGATCACGTTCATTCCCATGTCGGATCTCAGACGTCGGAACCACTCGAACAGCTCGGGGGGCTGGATTCTTTCTACGACGACGGTGATCGGGTGACCCTGCGCGGCCACCCAAGCGCCGCCGAACTCCCACCCTCCGAGGTGAGGCAAAGCCATGATCGCCCCAGTTCCCGCCTCCCGGGCCTGAAGGATCCGCTCGAATCCTTCGTGCTTCATCTGATCATCCATCTCCGTCTTGCTGCGCCCCGGAAGACGGAACGACTCCAGCCAGTAGCGGGCGTAGGAGTCAAACCCGCCAGCTACCAGTCGGTCGAGGGTCTCCTCGCTCGCATCCGGGCCCAGGACGCGGCCCAGATGGCGACGCAACATCGAGCGCCGCACCGGCAGTGCTCTGAGCAGGAGTTGTCCGATGCCTCGTGCCGCCGGGTCGGCAATGGCCGCGGGGAGTCCCCGCGCCGCCGCGGCACCGGAGCGGTAGGCGAAGTACGTCGCTCGGTCGGTTACTCGGCGACGCAGGCCGTTGCCTGTCGGCGCGTCGCCCTCCGGTTTGGCCGGCGGATTCAGCGAACGGGCGGGCGGCGGCGCTCGCGACGCGGCCGCAACGCCGGGCGGTGCCGTGCCACTTCCGTACCGTCGGCCCGCCTGAAGGTTGGACCGGACGACGCGATGTCGCGCAGGTCCCGCCACGTCATCCAACGGTCGCGGGGCACCCGTGGTGTCCCTTGACGCCATACGAGAGCGAAACGCTGCACTGCGGTCAGGCCGGTCAACACCAACATCACCCAGAGGATCGGTACCAGCAGCGTCGGCACGAGCAAGGCGATCCCCAGCAACAGGAGGCGCTCGGCGCGCTCCATCAGTCCGCCCTTGCCCGAGAAGCCCAGTGACTCGGCGCGGGCCCGCTCGTAGGACACGAGCATCGCCAGCGCGGCAACGGCGAAGGCCAGCACGGGTGCGCCCCCGCCCTGCGTGACCGACAGGTGCCAGGCGACGCCGCCCAGGACCGAGGCGTCCGCGACGCGGTCAGCCACGGAGTCGAAGAAGGCGCCGCGGGCCGAAGCCCGCCCGGAGGCCTTGGCCACCGCTCCATCGAGCACGTCCGGCAGAGCGGAGAGGGCAAGCAGCAGGAGCCCCCAGCGGAACTCGCCCACGGCGACGGTCACGGCTGTGGCGGCCGCGAAGACCAGACCCGCGGCGGTCAGAACGTCCGGCGACAGGCCGCTACGAGCCAGCCCACTACCGACCGGCTTGAGCCCCCGCTCGAAATCGTCCCGCCATCTCTTGTCCAGCACGCCTGAAAGGTTACGTCGCTATTCTCCAAGAAACGGAATTCGGTCAGTTGCGTCGGCCGCGAGCGCCGCCGAAGGCGGCCCCTCCCTGCTGGCGCTCTAGAAGAGATCAGGCGAAGGGTGGGCGGCTCCGCCGACCGCCCGGAGCACCACATAGCTCGCCGAGGAAGCTTGGCTTCCGACGGCGAAAGCGAGCGAAAGCGAGCGCATGGATTCTTTTCCTACTCAGAAGATCCGTAACGTCGCGCTGGTAGGCCACGGTGGAGCTGGGAAGACCACGCTGGTGGAGGCTCTGTTGCTCTGCAGCGGGGGCACCAATCGCCTGGGCCGCGTCGAGGACGGCTCCACGACCACGGACTTCGATCCGGAGGAGATCAAGCGAGGGATCTCCGTGGGACTGGCCATGGCGCCGATCGAGTGGAAGGGCTACAAGATCAACCTGCTCGATTGCCCGGGCTACGCCGACTTCTTCTGCGAAGTCGAATCCGCTCTCACGGTCGCGGACCTCGCGGTGTTCGTCGTGTCGGCCGTCGAGGGCGTGGAGGTGCAGACCGAAGCAGCCTGGCGGCTCGCGGCGGAACGCGGCGTGCCCCGAATGGTCTTCGTGTCCAAGCTCGACCGCGAGCGCGCCGACTTCGAACGCACTCTCGACCAGCTGCGTTCCGTCTTCGGCGCGGGCGTTGCTCCTCTCGAGCTCCCCATTGGCGAGGAAGCCGCGTTGCGCGGGGTCGCCGACCTCTTGACTGACACGGCGATCACCTACGAGGACGGCAAGGCGACTACCGGGGAGATCCCGGAAGACATGGAAGCACTCGAACACCAGGTGCACGACAACCTGGTCGAAGGCATCGTCGTCGCCGACGACGATCTCATGACGCGTTACCTCGACGGAGACACTCCGACGCCCAAGGAGTTGGAGGACACGCTCGCCAAGGGCGTCGCGGCCGCGTCGGTGTTCCCCGTCGTGTGCGGGTCGGCGATCAAAGGAATCGCCATCGACCGGCTGGCTGACTTCATCTGTGAGATCGGGCCGTCGCCGCTCGACCGTCCTCCGGTGGTCGTGGAGGCGGGCGGCACCACGCAGGAGATCTCACCCGATTCTTCGCAGCCCCCACTGGCTTACGTGTTCAAGACCATCGCCGATCCGTACGTCGGAAAGCTGTCGGTCTTCAAGGTGCTCACCGGCACCCTGCGCCCGGATGCCGCGATCGTCAACACGCGGGCGCACTCCGATGAGCGCCTGCACACGTTGGTCACTCTCAAGGGCAAGGAACAGATTCCCGTCAAGGAGCTGGCCGCCGGCGATATCGGGGCGGTGGCCAAGCTGGCCCACACCGTCACCGGCGACACGCTCGCCCCCAAGGGGATTCCAGTCGCCGTGCAGCCGCCCGAACGCGCCAATCCCGCGCTGACCATCGCGATCGTTCCGCACTCGAAGGGCGACGAAGACAAGCTGATGACTGCGCTGCACAAGCTGTGCGACGAGGACCCCGCGCTAAGTGTCAGACGGGAGGACGAGACGCACCAGACGCTGCTCTCCGGTAGCGGCGAGACGCACCTGGCGATCGTTCTGGAACGGCTGACGCGCAAGTACGGCGTCGCGGTGGACAGCGAAGATGTCAAGGTCCCCTACCGCGAGACGATCTCGACAACGGCTGAAGCCGAAGGGAAGTACAAGAAGCAGACCGGCGGACACGGTCAGTTCGGAATTGCCAACATCCGCATCGAACCGCTCGAGCGCGGCGCCGGCTTCGTCTTCCAGGACGCG
>Ga0136633_1002087_pt1 | contig 14088 bp, 25 predicted proteins | sample AntDrymeUQ832206_2_FD_105494 | JGI IMG/M metagenome (GOLD analysis project Ga0136633, IMG submission 105494) | Polar desert sand microbial communities from Dry Valleys, Antarctica - metaG UQ83 (22.06) | ecosystem: Environmental > Terrestrial > Soil > Desert | place: Antarctica: Dry Valley... | reverse complement strand
GGTGGAGCTTGCGTCATCAGCTCGCGGGTAACACCAGCGCGCCGAGGAGCTCGCCGTCGGGGGTGGTGACGAGCAGGCTGGTGGTCCCTCGTCGTTGCATGCGCTCGGTCGTGGAGGCGAGGTCGGCGTCGGCGCGCACGGTGGCTGGACCGGGTTCCATAACCGTCTCGACCGTGTCCGGTGGCGCCGCATCGATGCGATCCAGGCGGAGGCGACCCTGGACGATCTTTCGCTCATTGACCACGACGCAGAGATCCCATCCGGCCGACCGGGTGCGCCCGCCGACATCGGCGACGGACTCGGAGGGACGGCACGTGGGGACATCACGGGCGATCGCGTCGACCACCCGGGGTGTGCCGCTGCCGGGGCCGTCGACGGGGAGCCCGGCCGCCAGCCAGTCGGCTTTGCCCGCCGTGTAGTCATAGACCTCGTGGAACTCGAGCGCTTCGAGCCGCCACGCGGCTCGGGGGCTCATGTCTCAGAGCGAGTCCCAGCAGTAGACGATCACCGGACGCCCGCGCTCGAGCCGTGCAGTGGCAGTGCCATGGGTGAGCTGTTTGAGGGGAAGGTGCAGGGCGCCGGGCAGGTGCATCTCTTCGTACTCGTCGGCGGGGAGGACCTCGACGAGCTGCGCGCCCTGAGCCGCGAGACGCTCGACGTCATGGCGGTGGATCGGCATGGGCATCAGGGACACCGCCGTGACCGGTGGCGCCACCGGGAGAGGGCAGCGGTGACGACCAGCAGGCCGGCGGCGACGAGCAGCCAGCTTCGGAGCCCGATGCCGGCAAGCGCCGCGAAGAACCCCGCCGCCGCCAACACCGGGACGGCACAGCACAGCGCCGCCGCGGCTCCCGCCAGCACCACCAATCCAAGGCCGCCGCGGCGCGGGCCGGGGCGTTCGTCCGTCACGGTTCGGCTGGCACCGGCGTGACCGTCCATGGCGCGCCTCACATCCAGTCGGGACCGATGCGACGGCACGACGCCAGGTGCTCACCGTGCTCGGCGGCGAGCCGACGGCCCTGCTCGAGGAGGCGGCGAACCCTCCGATCGCTCAGGTGGTAGGTCACCGTCCGCCCCTCGCGATCGGTTTCGACGAAGCGGCACCAGCGCAAGCACGCCAGATGATTCGAGATGCGGCTCTGCGGTGCGCCGATCGCGGCGACCAGCTCCGAGACCGTGCACGGCCGCTGCGCGAGCAAGTCCAGGATCGCCAACCTCGTGGGGTCGCTCAGCACCCGGAAGAACCGGGCGACACCCAGATCCTCGGCACTCCTCGAAGCTGCCGCCACGGGCATATCCAACAGGATACCCTGTTTTCTTGAGGCTTGTACCACATCGTGTTCGGGCTGCTGTTGGCGCTGGCGTTCTTCAGCTCGGGGACTCACGGCGAGGATCCGGTCCTTGCGATCGCGGAGGCGGGCGAGACGGTCTGACCCCGGGACCCCTGCCTACTGCTGGCTCATCGGGACCAGGTAGAAGATTCGCTCGTAGGGCGGGTCGGCCAGTGCCATCCGGGTCATGGCGGCGTTGAGGACGGCGCCGGTCTCGGTGGCCCGGTAGAGCCACGATTTTCGCACGCTCGGTCGTGCCCGACGGTGACCTGCTGGGAGCTCGACAGCACAGCGAAGACAAGCGCGATGCGGAGCCGCGCGGAAGGGGAGTGCGATGGCCTCGGTGAGGAAGCACATCCGGATCGATCGCCCGGCGGAGCAGGTGTGGCAGGTGGTGAGCGACGTCGGTGCGATCGCCGACTGGTTCCCGATGCTCGAGGCGTCGTCGGCCAGCGGCACCACGCGCCCCTGCACCATGGCCGTCAGCGGCGAGCTGGAGGAGGAGATCGTCACGAACGACTCCGAGCTGCGGCGCCTTCAGTACCGCATCACCAAGGGAGTCGTCCTCGAGTACCACCTGGCGACCGTCGACGTTCTCGAGGACCGCGACGGCGCGCTCGTGATCTACAGCGCCGACGTCGAGCCCACCGAGGCGGCGGACATGATGGGCCCCTTCGAATCCGGTCTGGAGGGCCTCAAGGCCCACCTCGAACGGTGAGCCGGAGACCGAGGAGCATCGGCCCGGACTTCCTAACCGAGATCAGCGAACCCGGTGGGTGGCGACCAAGATGCCGGCGTTGGACACGCAGAACGGAACCAGATAGGTGACCGCGGACTTGATCCAGACGCCGGTGGTGGCATCGCCGCGCAGCACGACGTCGAGCTGGTTGATGCAGAACAGGACCGTGCCCACGGCGAGTGCGATCAGGACGGTTTTCCGCAGGTGCGGGCTGTATGCGATGACGCGGATCGCTTCCCGCCAGCTCCCCCAGGTTGGAGCGGCGGTCACTCAGGCCCGGAGGGCTCGGCTGAGCTGTGCGACCGAGGGGGCGCCCTCGGTGCCGGCTTCCGTCTGGTAGATCCGGCCCGCCAGGCCGACCGGGGCCGACTCGTCGGCGAGAACCGTAGGCGACCCCCGGAAGCCGAGCCGCTCCGCCTCCTCGGGGCTAGTGACCTTCCGGTAGGTGATGTCGAGGCTCCGCTGGCCCGCCGCCTCGAGCGCTTGGCGCACCCGCTCGTCGGCGGTCTTCCAGTTCGGGCAGCCATCGAAGTAGCGGAGCTCGACGGACATGGATCCTGCCTCTCGTCGCGTCTCAGGCGGGCCGGACACCGTAGAGGTCCTCGAGGCGGTCGTCGAGGGCACCGCCGAGCAACGCGCCGAACGCGACGTCGACGAGGTTCCCCTCGGCGTCGTAGAAGGCGGTGATGGGCATCCCGCCGGGGCCGCCCACCGCCCGGTAGAGGCCGTTGCCCTGCGTCCCGCCGACGTCCTTGGCGAGCGGAAACTCGAGGATGTCGTTGCGTTCGGCCATGGGCCGCCAGTCGCCGTCCTCGTTGGAGTTGACGAAGAGGAAATCGACCTGCCGATCGAGGGCCTGGGCGGTGTCGCGGAACTCGGGGAGCTCGGCGTCACACTGGGTGCACCAGGAGGCGAAGAAGTTCACGACCAACGGACGCCCCCGGAAGTCGGCCAGGCGCACGCGCCCGTCGCCCTCGAGCGCAGGCAAGTCGAACGACGCGGCGTCGGTCGTTGCCGAACCTTCATCTCCGTCGTCGGCCTGGAAGGCCACGACGAGCAGCGCGGCGACGGCGAGGACGGCCACGATGCCGAACGCGAGGGCCGAGCGCCGCCGCCTGAGCGCGTGTGTCGCGCCCACTCGCTGGCGTTCGTGCCGGCCGGGTGTCGGCCGGCCCTTGGGCGGGGTGGGCTTGCGGGCCACGAGGTCCTCCTATCCGAGGTTGACGAGTCGGTCGAGGCCGGCGGCCTTGAGGCCTTCCTGGAGGCGCGCCGTCACCCACACCAGCCGGTTGAACATCAACAGCACACCGAAGACGGCCAGCGTCGCGGCGGAGCCGAACACGATGCCGGTGAAGTGCCGCTTGACGAAGGCGAAGGCGCCGGCCAGGCGGCCCAGCGCCAGCCCCGTGATGAGGAACGGAAGGCCGAGCCCGAGCGAGTAGGCGGCGAGCAGCGACGCGCCCGCCCACGCCCGTCCCTGGCTGGCGGCGACCGCCAGGATCGAGCCCAGGACCGGCCCGATGCAGGGTGTCCACCCGAACCCGAAGGCGGCGCCGGCCACCGGCGGCGCGAAGGGGCCGAAGCGCGAGAGCGTCGGCTGGAACCGCTTCTCCTGGTAGAGCCATGGTGCGTGCACGTACAGCGAGCCGAGCATGAACAGCGCCATGGCCAGCACTACCGCGCCCGACACCCGGGTCAAGAGGAGCTGGTTGCGGAAGACGACCTGTCCGATGGTGGTGGCCGAGAGGCCTAGGAGCACGAAGACGGTCCCGAAGCCGAGCACGAACAGGCCGGTGTCGCGCGTGATGCGCAGGAGATGTTGCCGCTCGCCGGCCCGGAGCTCGGCGAGGTCGAGCCCGGTGACGAGCGACAGGTACCCGGGCACGATCGGCAGCACGCACGGCGACAGGAACGAGATCACCCCGCCGCCGAAGGCCGCGAGGTAGGTGATCGGGCTCAGGTGCTCGTAGGTCACGATCCGTGTGTTGCTTCAGTTCGCGTCAAGGTCCTCCTCGGAGACGGCGAGGGCGTAGCGGCGCAGCCGGGTGATCGCGAGGGGGTCGGGCTCACGGCGAGCCCGGCGGCGCAGGGCGGCCTTCATGTGGAGCAGCAGCCGGGCCGCTGCCTGGCACTTCCGGCAGCCTTGGAGGTGCGCCCAGGCCGCGTCGGCCTCGCGCGGGGCGGCCTCGCGGTCGACGAGGCGCTCGACCGAGCGGCGGAGGCGGCGGTGTCCCACGGTGACCGGCATCGACGAGGGAACCCGGTTGCCCGGGTTCGGGCTTCCCGGCAGGGCGGGAAGCCCGGGCGTTCTCGGCGGGTTTCCCCGGTGTGAGGGATCCGGCCCGGACGGGCCCGCGCGGCTCCGAGGCGGTCTTTCAGGAGCAGGTGGTCCCGGAGATCGACGTGCTCTACCGGGTCGCCCTGTCCATCACCCGTTCGCACGCCGACGCCGAGGACCTGGTCCAGGACACGCTCCTGCGCGCCTATCGGGCGATCGATCGCTTCGACGGCCGCCATCCGCGGGCGTGGCTCCTGACGATCCTGCGCAACGCCCAGGTCAACCGCACGCGGCGGCGCCGCCCCGACCTCCTTCACGATCCGGACGAGGTCACGCGCCGGGCGGCGACGACCGAGGACACGCGCGCTCAGCCCGAGGAGGCCGTCATGGCGGGCGTCCTCGACGAGCATCTCGGCGCCGCGCTCGACGCGTTGCCGGTCAAGTTCCGCCAGGTCGTCGACCTGATCGACGTGAGCGAACTGTCATACCACGAGGCGGCCGATGTGCTCGGGGTCCCGATCGGCACGGTGATGAGCCGGCTGAGCCGGGCCCGCAAGCGCCTGCGCGACCACCTGGCCCGGGAAGGGATCTTGCCGAGGAGGAGGATGTAGATGAGGGCGACCCTGATGAGTCCCCTGATGAGGGGGATGGGTCTCATGCTGCGGGTCCGCCGGCGGCTGCGACCCGACGCCCCGGCGCGGTGCCCCGAGGTGGCGCGCGTGCTCCAGTCCTATCTCGACGGCGAGGTCGACGCGCGGACGCTCCGTCTCGTGTCCGCCCATCTCGAAGACTGCCGGCGCTGCGGTCTCGAGGTCGAGACCTACACCGCGCTCAAGCAGGCTCTCCACCGGGTCGGCGATCCACCCGCCGAGCCCGTCGAACGCTTGCGTACGTTCGCCGCTCAGCTCGCTACCGGTGACATCCCCGATCAGTCCTGATGGACGTGTTGCTGCCTCGCACCGACGCGGCCGTGCTCGTCCAGGCGCTGGTCATGTTCCCCGCGCTCGGTGCGGCGCTGGTCGCGGTCCGACGCGACCGCGAGTGGCGCCTGCTCGTGATCGGGGTGCTGACCATGACCGCGGCCTGGTTCGGCCTCCGGTCGTTGCACTGATGAAGAGGCTGCGCGCGCACGGCTCGGTGGCGCTCCTCGGAGTGGTGGCGGTGGCGTGCGGTCCGTTGGCGAACGACGGCGACAGCGTCGACGCGGGTGACGACGGCGACGCGGTGGCGGTGGAGCAGATGGCATCGTCACCGCGAGAGGACACCGCTTCGGCGCTCGAGAACCCGACCGCCGACGGGCTGCCTTCGCCGCTCATCGACCCGAACGAGCTCCTCGCCGGGGGCCCGCCCCCCGACGGTATCCCCGCCATCGACGAGCCCAAGTTCGTGCGGGCGTCGAGCGCGACCTTCCTCGAAGACGACGAACCCGTGCTCGCGATCGAGCTCGACGGCGAGGCCCGCGCCTATCCGATCCAGATCATGACCTGGCACGAGATCGTCAACGACACGATCGCCGGCCGCCCCGTGACCGTCTCGTATTGCCCGCTGTGCAACTCCGCCATCGCCTACGACCGCCGCCTCGGTGACCGCGTCCTCGACTTCGGAACCTCGGGCATGCTCTACCAGTCGGCGCTCGTCATGTACGACCGCCAGACCGAGTCGCTCTGGAGCCACTTCACCGGCGAGGCCGTCATCGGCACCCTCACCGGTGAGGAGCTCGACCTGATCCCCATGAGCACCGTGTCGTGGTCCGACTGGCTCGATGCCAACCCCGACGGTCTCGTGCTCAGCCGCGACACCGGCCACCGCCGAAGCTACGGCGAGAACCCCTATCCCGGCTACGACGACGTCGACGACCCACCGTTCCTGTTCGAGGGCGAGACCGACGGTCGCCTCGCTGCCAAGGAGCGGGTCGTCGGTATCCGCGGCGACGACGACGCGATAGCGATCCGAACCGCCGACCTCTTCGAGGCCCGGGTGGTCGAGATCGAAGTCGGGGGCCGCCCCGTCGTGGTCTGGCTCGAGCCCGGCACCGCGTCCGCGCTCGACGAGCTCTTGGTCGGCGGCGGCCGCGACGTCGGCGCGACCGGCGTCTTCGAGCCCACTCTCGACGGCCGCCGCCTCACCTTCGAGCCCCGCAAGGGCGGGTTCCGCGACACCGAGACCGGCAGCACCTGGGACGTGCTCGGCAACGCCACCGGCGGGCCCCTCGCCGGCTCCAAGCTCATACCCGTCGAGCACGTCGACACGTTCTGGTTCGCCTGGGCCGCCTTCCTACCCGACACCCGCATCGCCGGGATCTGATCCGCACCGGGATGGCAGAAGGCTCGCAGCGGGTTCCCGTTCCGACAGCGATCGAGCGGCGACGGAGGTAACCCTATGATGCTGCGGGCGACCTGGAACGGCGCAGTCCTCGCCGAGAGCGACGACGTCGTCCGCCTCGAGGGCAACCACTACTTCCCTCCCGACTCGCTGCGTCACGAACACTTTCAACCGAGCCGAGCCCACAGCGTCTGTCCCTGGAAGGGCATCGCCTCCTACTACGACATCGTCGTCGACGGCGCGGTTCACCCCCAGGCGGCCTGGTACTACCCGCACCCGATCCCGTGGGCGCGCCGCATCAAGGGCCGGGTCGCGTTCTGGGGCGGCGTGCGCGTCGAAGCCGTCGCCGAACGGGTGTGAGACCCAACCCGGCACGGGACCGACGCGAGGGAAGAGGCATCGCGCGAGTCGTGCTCGCGCTCCTCCTCCTGGCCATGGCCGCGGGGCAGCTCGCCGACCTGCCCGGATTCGTCGAGGTCCTGGGTACCTACCCCGTCGCTTCTGCGCCGCTGACCTGGCTCGTTGCCCTCGGCCTGGTCGCCGGCGAGGTGACCGCCGGCGCGTTGCTGCTCACCGGCAACGCCTCGGTGCGAGCCCGGGGAGCCGCGGCGGCCTTGACCGTCGCGGTCGCCTGGTCGGCACTCGCGCTGAGCGCGCTTGTCCCCGGCAGAACCATCGAGAACTGCGGCTGCTTCGGCGTGTACCTCGCGCAGCCGCTGCGCTGGTGGGTGCTGCTCGAAGACGTGGAATTCGTCGCTCTCGCCACGTGGGTCCTGCTCGCCGCGCGCCGCGAGGCCGTACACGGCACGGAAGGGAGCTTCGATGTTTCGGCATCGCACACGCAGTAAACCCACCCACTCGGCGGATGGCCCCATCGAGGGCACGTCCGTCGCGACGATCGACGACGAGAGCTTCCTCGCGCGCACCGAGGACGGTTTCACGGTGGTCGACTTCTGGGCACCCTGGTGCGGTCCCTGCCGTGCGTTCGCCCCGATCTTCGAGGAGGTGGCTCACCACTACGGCGACCGGGTGCACTTCGCTCGTTGCAACGTCGACGAGAGCCCCGCGACCGCAGCCTTGCTCCAGATCAGAAGCATCCCCACGGTGATCGCATTCGGCCCGGACGGCAGCGAGCTCGGCCGGATGGTCGGCGTGCCGTCGCGTTCTGAGCTCGAACGGGCCGTCGCCGGGCTGGCCGAGCACGCATAGCCTCCGGGCGGTTTCGTCGGGCCATACGCCGAATTCGGTACGAGCCGACCAACCGCGACACGCGAGGGAAGTCGTGGTTACGCACCCGGCACGAGGACTGCCGACCGCTCGACCGGTGGTGGCGCCACGGGTTCCGGTTTCGGGACGAGCCGGCGGTCACGCCACACGAGCAGCGGTGGCAGCAGGACCAGTGAGCACAGCAGCGCCACCAGGATGTTGATTGCCACCACGATCCCGCGTCGGACAGCCACCGCCCACGACCGATGGCCAGGCAAACCGCGCCGAGGCGGAGATCGGTACGGGCCGCGTGGCGCGGTGACGGCGGCGGGCTAAAGACCCGGGGCTGGGAAGAGGTCGTCCCCCGGCTGGCCAACCTGGTGGCGGCTGCCCGCGCCGTGCGCGACACCTCCCCCTCAAGACGGCACCTGCAGCCCGAGCCGCAGGCCGCGGCCAGGCCGCGCGAGGACGCGAAATGCCAGGACGCGACCGGAACTGCCGGGAACTGCGCAGCTCCCGTTTGCGCAGGTCAGCTGGCACTTCCGGTGTCAGACAGGGGATGGGGGTGGCGAGCCGGCCTGTACGCCGGATTCTGTACGGACACTGACGCGTCCGCGGCGGCCATCCCTCTCGGCCGACCGTTGCCGGCCGGCTCTAGCGGCCTACCCGGGGGTGTCTGCGGACGGGCCGTCCTCCCCCTGTGTGGCCTTGCTCCGGGTGGGGTTTGCCGAGCCGCCCGGGTCGCCCCGGGCGCTGGTGCGCTCTTACCGCACCGTTTCACCCTTACCTGTGCGGGGCCTCTCCGGAGACCGGTCCCGCCATCGGCGGTTTGTTTTCTGTGGCACTTTCCTGCGGGTTACCCCGACTGGGTGTTACCCAGCACCTTGCCATGTGGAGTCCGGACGTTCCTCGGGCCAGGCCGCCTCGCGAAAGACGGCTGGCACGCGGCCGCCCGGCCGGCTCGCCACCACCACCATTGTCGCGCTTAATCGCGTGCCCGGGTGCAGCTCAGAGCACGACGACCGAGCGCAGCACCTCGCCCTGCTGCATCCGGTCGAAGGCGGCCTCGACGTCGTCGAGACCGATGGTCTCCGAGACGAACCGGTCGAGGTCGAACTTGCCCTGCAGGTACAGCTCGATAAGGGCGGGGAAGTCGCGCGACGGCAGGCAGTCGCCGTACCACGACGGCTTCAGCGCTCCGCCCCGGCCGAAGAAGTCGATCATCGGCAGCTCGACGCGGGCCTCCGGACCCGGGACACCCACCTGCACCAGCGTGCCGGCGAGGTCACGGGCGTAGAACGCCTGCTCGAACACCTTCGGGTTGCCGACCGCCTCGATGCACACGTCGGCGCCGAGGCCGTCGGTGAGACCCTGCACCGCCTCGACGGGATCGGTCTTCGAAGCGTCGACCACGTCGGTGGCGCCGAACGAGCGCGCCCACTCGAGCTTCTTGGGATCGACGTCGACCGCGATCACTTTCCGTGCGCCCGCGAGCGCGGCGGCGGCGATGGCGGCGTCGCCCACGCCCCCGCAGCCGAAGACGGCCACGGTGTCACCCCGCCGGATCCCGGCGGTGTTGGCCGCGGCCCCGAACCCGGCCATCACCCCGCAACCGAGTAGCCCGGCGGCCTCGGGCCGGGCGCGTTCGTCGACCTTCGTACATTGCCCGGCCGCGACCACGGTGCGCTCGGCGAAGGCGCCGATGCCGAGCGCGGGGGAGAGCGGCGTGCCGTCGCCGAGCGTCATGGGCTGGGTCGCGTTGTGGGTGGCGAAGCAGTACCACGGCTCGCCCCGACGACAGGCGCGGCATTCGCCGCACACCGCCCGCCAGTTCAGGACGACGTAGTCGCCCTCGTCGAGCCCGGCGACGTCGGGACCGGTTGCCTCGACGACACCGGCGGCCTCGTGACCGAGCAGGAAGGGGAAGTCGTCGGAGATCGCGCCCTCGCGGTAATGCAGATCGGTGTGGCACACGCCGCAGGCCTGGACCCGCACCAGCGCCTCACCGGACCCCGGATCGGGAACGACCACCGTCTCGACGCGCACCGGCTCGCCCTTCGCCGCGGCGATGACGCCGCGTACTTCGTAAGGCACGGGGCGAGCCTACGACGGGCTCAGAGGGCGGCGACCACCGCGACGGATGCGTCGATGGCGGCGAGTACCTCGTCCGGGGTCGCGCCGACCGGGTACACGACCAACCGGTCGACGCCGAGCTCGGCCCACTCCGTCGCCCGCTCCGGCGTGAGCCGTCCCCGGGGCGTCACCGTGATCTCGAGCTCGCCGAGCGCAGGGGGACGCTCGACCCGCGACGCGGCTTCCCGCAACCCGTCGAGACAGGCGGCAGCCCCCTCGGGCTTGAGCGCGAAGCCATACCAACCGTGGCCTCGCCCGACGGCCCGGCGGTAGGCGGGCCGGGTGTGCCCACCCACAACCAGCGGTATGGGCCGTTGCACCGGCCGGGGGTAGGCGTCGACGCCGGCGAAGTCGACGAACGCGCCGTGGTACTCCGGGTGCTCGTCGTACCAGAGGCGCTCGAGCGCATCGAGGTACTCGTCGGTGACCGCGCCGCGTTGAGCGAAGTTGGCGCCGATCGCCCGAAACTCGGGCTCGAGGTAGCCGGCGCCGATGCCGAGCATCACGCGGCCGCCGGAGAGCACGTCGAGGGTCGCCACTTCCTTGGCCAGCACCACCGGGTTCCGCTGCGGGAGGATCACGATCCCGGTGGCGAGGCGCAGCGTTGTCGAGTGAGCCGCCGCCCACGTCAGCGCGAAGAGCGGGTCGAGCGCGGGGTCTTGCGGCGCCATCGGCGACGGCGGCACCTGCGGGTCGGGCAGGACGACGTGCTCGCCCGCCCACACCGACTCGAACCCCGCCTCTTCTGCGCGGCGCACCGCGGCGACGACCGCGTCGGGGCGCGCCGACGAGTGCATGTTGATGCCGAACAGGCCGAGCTTCACGGAGTTCAGTCTCGGGGCACGAGCTCGCCCAGCCGGGCCCGCAGGTCGCGCTCGAACTCGAGCATCTCCGGCGAGGCCTCCTTCGCCTTGAGCTCCTTGAGGCGCGGGTAGCCGGCGTCGCGCTCGGCGTCCCACTCGTCGGCGAAGGCTCCGGAGGTGATGTAGTCGAGGATCTCGCGCATGGTCGGCGCCACGTCGTACTGGTCGAAGCGCCCCGCCCGCGTGAGCTGGCCGTACTGGCTCGTCGGGGAGTGGTGCTCCATCTGGACCGCGTTGCCCTCCAGCCGCACCAGCCGCATGGTGCGCTCGGTCTCGCCCGAGAGCAGCAGCTCGGTGATGATCGCCTCGAGCGGTACCCCCTGCTCCAACAGCACCTGCACGAAGGCGGTGTGCACGTGCCGGAGCACGGGCGAGAGCACCTGCTCGGCGGCGAGGTCGACGACCGTCTCCTGCATCGGCGTGAGCTCGATCGCCCCCTGGTGCAGTCCGCCGATCGCGTGGGCGACGGCCAGGGTGCGCGCCGACGCGGTGCCGGTGACATCCCGGTGCACGCCGAGGGCGGTGATGAACCCGACGCCCTCCTCGTAGCATCGCCGCACTTCCGGTCCGAGCATCCGGGGCGCGACCATCCCGATGTCGCAGCTTGGATCGAGACGGCCGAACGCAAGGGTGTACCCACTGGCCACGATCACGAGCGCGTCCGGCTTCGGGTCGACCGGCAGCCCCGGGATCACGTCGTCGGGTACCAGGAAGCAGACGACGTCGCAGGCGCCGGCGTCGGCCACCTCCCGGGTGGCGAACCCGTCGGCCTCGGCGCGCGCGCGGGTCTCGTCGGCCCGAACGCACACGCTGACCTCGAGGCCGGAGTCGCGCAGGTTCAGCGACCACGACCGGCCCTGGTTGCCGTACCCGACCACCGCCACGCTCTGGCCCCGCAGCACGCCGAGGTCGGCGTCCTTCTCGTAGTAGATCGTGGTCACGATGCAACCTCCCCTGCCGCCCGTCGCGCTGCGACGAGCGCGCCGACCATACCCAGCGTCGCCGCGAACACGACGTTCGCGAACACCCCGCCCAGGTTGAACACGGCCTCGTCGCCCGTGAACAGGCCGCGGGAGTCGTCGCGCACCGCCCAGATCAGCACCCGCAGCGGAACCCAGACCGCGAACGCGCCGAGGCCGGCCAGCGCTCCGGTCGTGAGCGGACCCGTGGCGGTGGCGCGCCCGGCCCACCACCCCGCGACCGTGTACGCCACCAGGATCGCGAGAAAGATCGTGACCGGCCAGCCGGTGTCGTCGAAGTCGTCGATCGAGCGGTCGATGATCGCCCCCGCGATGGTGATGGCGACAATGAGCGCGGTGCCCACCCCCGCGCCGCGCAGCACCGCCCGGCGATCGAGCGTCACACGCGACCTTCCGACGGCTCCGACGGCCCCGAGGGCTCCTCCCCGATCAGCTCGTGCACGTCGGTCCGGAACCCGTCGCGCACGAGGTCGGGCACGGCAGCGCGCTGACGGAAGATCGTGAAGGCGGCGAGCACGAGGTACAGGACCCCGACGCCGACCCGCTCCACTGCCCGCAGGTCGCCCGGGAGTGCTGCGCCGAGGACGAACTGGCCTGCGAACAGGCCCAGCAGCATGAACGCTTCGCGCACGCCGAGGCTGCGATTGGAGAGCACCGCCACCGCGAACGCCGACTGCGCCGCGGTGAGGAACAGCTCCTCGCGCTGGAGAGAGTCGACCGGCAGGCCGTGGGTGGCGCCGGCCGAGATCGCGAACACGATCGGCAGCGTCCCGACCAGCAGCGTCCACTGGTTCACCTTCGACGACACCAGCGCGCCCAGCGCCGCGTTCGTGTTCAGGCGCCACGCGAACAGGCCCGCCACCAGCAACTCGGGCGCCTCCGACGCCAGCGGCGCGAGCCACTGCACCAGGAGGAAGGTGCTGATCCCGAGCTCCTCTCCCGTCGTCACCAGTGCCTCGGCGAACGGCTCGGCGCAGGCCAGGATGACGGCGGCGGCGAAGAGGAACATGCCCGCCACCGCGGTCCGACGCCGCGCCTTGGGAAGGCCGCCGATGAGCTCGGCCGGTCCCACGAGGTGGGGCTCTTCGGCCGGCGCCCGGCTGATGCGCAGGACGTAGAGCGCGAACAGCGTCACCAACACGGCCGCGTCGACGAGCGTCAGCGTGCGCTTGAGGGGGAGGGTGAGCGAGTAGAGCGTCGCGACCGCGAGGAACGAGATCTCGATCGCGTGGGAACGGTCGAGCTCGACGTCGGTTGCGATCTCCCCCTCGTACCCCTGCGTCCGCGCCACTCGGCGCATCCGCCACGCCGCCAGTAGCACGACCATCGACCAGCCCACGCCGATGAGGAGCCGGTTGGCGCCGGTCATGTTGGCGAGCGCGAGGCTGGCGAACTCGTCCGGGTCCTTCCCCGCCTTCCACGTGAACACGAAGTCGACCGCGTACTCCGGGAGGACCGCGATGAGCGCGAGGAGCGCGAGCGCGAGGCCCTGGGAGACGTCGAGCTGGACGGCCTCGGCCGCCCACGCGAGCAGGAAGGCGGCCCCGACGATTGCCACGCCGAAGATCACCGCCCCCAGCCACTCGACCGGGTGGGCCCCCGAGAGCCGCAGGGCCAGCCCGGGAACCGTGAGCGCGGCCGCGCCCGCGATGAGTGCCCGTTGCCGCTGGGGGTGGGAGGCCGGTTGGGGGGGCTCGGGGCGCATCGGCGTGATCCTAGGAAAGGGCGGGGATACGGCCCCGGTCCGGGCCCTCCACCGGGCGCCGTTTCCCCCTCAGGCGCCTGGGAATAGGTGACGAATACGTAGGTGTTGAACCAATTCCCCCGGCCCTGCGCCGGTAACCCTCCAACCGTGCGGGATGCACGTGAGATGAACCCTTCCTGGCATCAACTGGCCCGGTGTCGAGGTGTCGACCCCGAGGTCTTCTACCCGGTCTCCGACGACGATGACGCCGCCGAGGAGGCCAAGTCGATCTGCGCGCTCTGCCCCGTGCGCGAGCCCTGCCTCGAGTTCGCCCTCTCCACCCGGGAGAAGGATGGCGTGTGGGGCGGGCTCACCGAGCGCGAGCGTCGGCGCGTGCTGCGCCGCCGCCGCAAGACCGCCTGACGGCCACCTTCCCAACGACCAAGATCTGGGGCCCGCGCAGCGCCCTCCGCCCGGGGCGCTGCGCGACGGCCCCGGTAGGCTCAACGGGTGAATTTCGACCTCCCGGCCGAGCTCGTCGACCTCCAGGCG
>Ga0136633_1002086_pt1 | contig 14098 bp, 14 predicted proteins | sample AntDrymeUQ832206_2_FD_105494 | JGI IMG/M metagenome (GOLD analysis project Ga0136633, IMG submission 105494) | Polar desert sand microbial communities from Dry Valleys, Antarctica - metaG UQ83 (22.06) | ecosystem: Environmental > Terrestrial > Soil > Desert | place: Antarctica: Dry Valley... | reverse complement strand
TTGCCCGTGCGATGAGAGTGGGCGGATCACTGGCGGCCGGGGTACTGGTGCGCGCTGAGGAGGTCGTCGCTCATGAACATCGTGGGCGCCATATGGATGCCCACGTCCGACAGCTTGCCCGTGAACTTCGGGCGGATGCCGGTGGGCTTGAGGTGTCCGAGATGGCGGCCGTGACCGTCGATGCCCATCGAGTAGTCGAACAGGAAGATGTCCTGCAGCGTGATGACGTCTCCCTCCATGCCCTCGATCTCCGAGATATGAGTAACCCGGCGGCTGCCGTCCTTCAGCCGGGCTTGGTGCACCACGAGATCGACGGCGGAGGAGATTTGCTCCCGGATGGCCCGCACGGGCAGATCCATGCCCGCCATCAGGACCATCGTCTCGAGGCGCGAGAGGGCGTCGCGAGGCGAGTTGGCGTGGAGGGTCGAGATGCTGCCTTCGTGCCCGGTGTTCATGGCCTGAAGCATGTCGAGCGCTTCGCCCCCTCGCACCTCCCCGACCACGATGCGGTCGGGCCTCATGCGCAGGGCGTTGCGGACGAGATCTCTGATCGTCACCTCGCCCCGCCCTTCGATGTTGGGAGGCCGCGCTTCGAGCTGAAGCACGTGCGGCTGACCCAAACGCAGCTCGACCGCATCCTCGACCGTCACGGTCCGCTCGTCGGAGGGGATGTAGGTGGAGAGGACGTTCAGAGTGGAGGTCTTGCCCGCCCCGGTTCCTCCCGAGATGATCAGGTTGAGCTTGCCCCTGACACAGAGCTGGAGGAACTCGGTAACCGTGGCGGTGAGAGTGCCGAAGGAGATGAGGTCCACATCGGTGAGGGGCTCGGCGGAAAACTTGCGGATCGTAAGAAAGGGCCCGTTGATGGCGAGCGGGTGGACCACTGCGTTGACTCGAGCCCCGTCCGGCATCCGGGCATCGACCATCGGCGAGGCCTCGTCGATGCGCCTGCCGACGCGCGCCACGATGGCGTCGATGACACCTCGAAGGTGGTCCTCGTCGACGAAGCGGCGATTCGTCCTGAAGAGCTTGCCCGCGCGCTCGACGTAGATCTCCGAGGGACCGTTGACCATCACCTCGGTGATCTCGGGGTCCTTGAGCAGCTCCTCGATCGGGCCGTGGCCGAGCACGTCGGCTTTGAGGTCCTCGAGCAGGGCGGCCCGCTCGGCCGTCGACATCGGGGTCGGCTCCTCTCGCAAGAGCCGCGAGATGTGATCCAACACGAGCTGCGAGAGCCGGTCGGGGTTCAGGTTCTGTTGATAGAGAACGGTTCCGAGCTCCTGGGCGACGCGGGCGTGGAGACGCCTGCGCAGCTCGTAGAGCTCGGAGCGCATGGTGTCGAGATCACCGTCCCAGACGGGCACCTCAGTGCTCGGTGGCCGGGAGACGGATTGGCGCCGCAGATCGGTGAGCCGGCGTGCCAGATCCGACATGTCGGAGCTCATGACTGCGCCGGGTGCGCCCGGGCCGTCCTCATCAACGGCGAGCGCGCTCCGGGATGGGGTGCCGAGAGCAGCTCGGCCTCGAGCTCCTCGACCATTCGCCTGAGCGCGCGAGCCACCTTGGTCTTGGGGCTGTCGAGGGCCACGGGGACTCCGTTGTTGATCGAGCGGGGGACCGCAACGTCGCTGGGAAGCTCGTATGAGACCGGGCGCCCAAGCGCTTTGCTGACCTCGTCGGAGGGAAAGCCGACGTTGGAGTTGGCGCGGTTGAGCACCACTCGCACCTTGTCGAGCTGGAGGTCCAGGTGGCGGAACAGAGACAGCGCCAGCTTGGCATCCTTGACGGAGGTCAGCTCGAGACTCGTGACCAGATAGGCGCGCTCACACGCGGCGAGCGCCGCTATCGTGAACCCGTCGAGAGTCGAGCTGGTGTCGACTACGGTCAGCTCCGCGCTGCGCCTCAAGCCCTCCAACACCCGGGTCAACACAGACGGAGGGATCTTCTCCGCCTCCAGGGGGTCGGTCGGGGCGCACAGTATCCGCAGCGAGGTCTCGTGCCGGCTGAGCGTGCTCCCGAGAGCCGACTCGTCGATGGGACCAGCGATCCCGGCGAGGTCGGTGAGCGTGCGCTGAGGCCTGACCCTGAGGGCAGCGGCGCAGTCCCCGAACCACACGTTGGCGTCGACCAGCGCCGTCTTGATCCCGGAGCGGGCGGCGAGCGTGGCGAGATTCGTGGCGACCAGTGTCTTGCCGGTCCCGCCCTTGGTGCCGAACACGGTGACGACCGTTCCGGAGGCATCCTCCGGTCTTTCGGTGGACGACAGCGTCTGGACCGGGGCGCTGTGTGCTCTCTCGATCGCGGCCATGAGGCCCGACTCGGCGTCTCCCACGGGCACCACCTCCCGCACTCCCGAGCGCATGGCTCGCTGCAGGGTCTCGACCTCCAGGCGATCGGTGACCTGGACGAAGGAGGCACCAGGATGGTCTCTGAGGGCGCCCGGCACCAGTGCGAGGTCCGCCTCGTCGGTGCTGGGGCCCAATACCACCACCGACCGGAGCTGAGCAGAAAGCGCCTTGCGCAAGTCGTCCCACGCCGAGGCGGTGACGACCGCTCCCACCGAGGCGTCGCGGCCCACGATCTCGGCGAGGATCGCGCACACCTGCCGCTCGCGGTCTAACACCACAACCTCCACTACGGAGCCTCGCCGGGACGGGTGATGAGCGTGAACCAGAGACCGGCGCGCTCCTGAGCATCGATGAGCGCAACGGCGTCCTTTGCGGTGACCGCCAGGACCATCGTGCCCGGCGCCTGGAAGTCTTCGCTTGCAGGCGGCTGTACCTCCACCACGGAAAGGCCCTCGGCTATGAGCGAGGTGCCCTCGTCGCGAGCCGAGAACGCGTTCAGCCTGTCCCCCGCGGCGACGTGACCGGCGACGCCGCGCACGTGGTCGACGGGAAGCGATAACGCCTCGGTTCCTGCGGGAAAGCGCTGGGCGAAAGCGGCGGATGGGCTGCCGGCAAAGTGACTCGTCATCAGCTGGTCACCTGCCGCCAGCTCGCCGGCGAGCACCTTGTCGTTCAGGAAGCTTGGATCCGTGAGCGCTCCGGGGGCGACGTAGCGGGCGGGGATCTTCTGCTCAATGAGCGCGCCCTGGATCGACCTGATCTCCGAACCTGCGGTGCCGGCGGCAAAAGTGCGCCCGGCGACCAGGACGGTCTGGGGGCTGAGCCCGCGCGCGGAGTCCTCCTCGACTTGCTGCACGTAGACATAGACACTCGCCACCGCCACGGCGCCCGTGAGGATGGCTACCACCAGCATCACAAGCCTGCTTTTCATCGCCGCTCCGTTTCCGCTTTCGTCGAGTCACTCGACGTTTCCGCTTCCGCCCGGCTCATTCGGTCAGCTTCACGACGCAGACCCCGTCCCCGCTTTCACAGGGGGCTTCGTCCATTCCTGCCTTTGCGCTGAAGAGCCCCTGTAGCAGGACCCCTTCGTAGACGGCCGCAGGACCGAACACGGTTCCAGCCGGTTGGGTTCCCGTCAAATAGAGGAGCGCCAGCCGGGAGACCGTCACCTGCTGTGCCACCCCGGGCTCTGCCGCGCCCGGATCCGCCACTATCGGCACCGCCACCAGGCACGGGTCGTCGAGGTCCCTTACGTGGGCGAACCCGGAGGCGTCGATCGAAACGGCCTGATCGAAGCCCGAGCACCCCGCCAGGCGGCTGCCCAGCGCCCCCGCCGTGCGCGCCTGGAGCACCTCTGCCGGCTCCGTCAGAGTCGTGAGGCTCGCGCCCTTGCCGATCTCGCAGGCGAGGCCGCTCCCCGAAAGGAACTCCTCGTAGCCTGTGCCCGAGAACGCCCCCGAGGGCTCGGGACAGGAGCCTTCGGCGTGAAGGCCGACGCCCACCAGGTTGCCCCGCTGCTCGGCGGTTCCGAACGACAGAGCGATCTCCTGCCCGCCCGAAAGCGACGCGCAGGAGGCGGGGCCGCCTTCGGGGGAGAGGCAGTCGATGATTCCCCACGGGATGAGCTTGTCGCCGCCGGGAGTCCCCGCCTTGAGCTCTGCGGTCGCGGACGCGCTCAACGAGGTGTCCCCGAATCCCAGCACGCCGGCAAACAGCAGCTCGAACCGTTCCACGCCGATCTCGACCGAGCAGCCCGCCCCCGAGCAGGAGACGACGTCTGCTCCGGTGGGCGAGTGATGGTAGGGCGTGGGGTTCTCCTCGATGAAGCGGCGCGCCACCGCACTCGGGTCGGGCCCCTGCCAGGCCGCTTGGGCGCCGGACAGGGCGGCCGCGTCTGCGGTCCTCTGGAGCTCGGAGCGCTCTGCGTAGATGCGGGCCGCGTCCACGGCGAGCGCCACGAACCCGAACAGGACGACGGCTACGATGGCGACGATTACGACCACCGCGCCGCGCTCGTCTGAAGCCGCTGTAAGCCGCCTCACTCCTTGCGCATCCTCGCCTCGGAGTCGAGCGTGATGGTGTCGGGCAGCGACAGCAGCTGGGGAACGCCGACGTCGTAGACCGTTCGGCAGCTCATGATCGCCGTCTCCACCCCGGTCGCATCGATGTTGGTCGAGGGGCTGCAGTCGACGGCCGAGCCGAGATCGGGGACGGCGCTCTCGGCCGAGGCGGAAGCCGCTCCGGGGTCGACGCCGATCGCGAGCTGACGAACTCCCTCTCTGGCTGCGTGGGTGACGCTGATATAGCGATTGAAGATGAAACCGAACTCGATGATTCCGAAGACGAGGAGAACAAGGAGCGGCAGAACCAGCGCCATCTCTACGGCGGCCGCGCCCCGCTCGCGCGCAGCTAGTCGGTGCGTCCTAAGCTCGCACCGGCGCGCCTCGCTGCTGGCTCCATGCCGTGGTGAAACGATCCACACCCCCGATCGCCGGAGTCCGGAATTACCCCCCTCCGGGCAGTCCGTCCCCGACCTTCTTGAATCCCGCCTCGATGTCGGTGCCGACCGCGCTGACCACAGAGATGATCACTGCGGCGATGAGCGCGATCATGATCCCGTACTCAACCGCGGTCGCGCCCCGTTCCCCGTCGCGAATCTCGTGGACTCGGTTGACGAACTCGCACCACATCCGAAAGAGCGTCTTCTGCATCTGCTCACCTCCCCCTGCTGCCTCCCATGACTCCATTGTGCCTGTACCCTTTCAGGTGATTGTTACCAGCCAACTCCCGCCCGTCTAAAGCCTGCTCTGGTGTCGAGCCCCAGATTGCGCACCGCCACGATCACGACTGCGGCCACGAACACGAGCAGGAGGCTGTACTCGACCGCGGTCGCCCCACGCTCCCCGCTCCCTACCTCGAGCAGACGGTTCGAGATGTCGCACCGCACACGAAGAAGCAGATTTCCCAAGACGGCTCCCAGTCCCTCGAGCCGGTCGCCCCTCCCACAAGCAGCAGCTACCAGCCTATGACAACCCTGATCCAACCCTGATCCAACCCTGATCCAGTCCACCGATTCCAGCACACTGCTTTCGGCTTGCAGGCATCTTGCAGGTGCCCGCGCTGCCTGTGATCAGGATGACGTGCGCTGGGGGAACAGGGAATAGTCAGTTATGCGTAGGCGAGCTCGGCTTGGCCGGGCCCTGGTCCTGCACTCGGCTATCAAGCTCCGGCTCTGCCGAGTCGCGGCCCGAGGTTTCTGCCGAACAGGGGATCGAGATCGTGAAGGTGGTCCCGTGAGCGCTCGAGGCGAGGTCGATGTGTCCCCCCATCGCGGACACGATCTGGCTCACCACGAACAGCCCCAAGCCCACACCCTCCTGGCCGGTGGTGGTCTGCTCGATGCGACTGAAGGCGTCGAACAAGGCGCTTCGCTTGTCGTCGGGGATCCCCGGCCCCTCGTCGGAGATCTCCAGGACCACCCCCTGCCTCACGCGCTTGACCCCCACGGAGACCGGGGTCTTCTCGGGGGTGTACTTGTAGGCGTTCTCGACAAGGTTTCGTACGACCTGATCGAGCCTTGAGGCGTCGATCTCAGCGCGGATGGGCTCGATGAAGACTTCCAGGCGGTGGGAGCGGCGCTTGGAGGCGGCTGAGTCGAGCGCCTGGGTAACCACCGTGCGCAGCTCGGTCCACTTGGGCTTCAGCTGCAAGTTCCCCGCCTGGAGGTGAGAGGTAATCATGAGGTCTTCGACCAATCTCGCCATCTGGTGTGCTTGACCTGACACTATCTCGAGCAGATTGGTGCGCTGATCGTCTGAGAGCCGGGCGCCCCGACGCCAGATCGTGTCGATCCCGGTTATTACCGCAGTGAGGGGGCCGCGTATCTCGTGCGAGGTGACCGCCAGAAATCGATCTTTCAGCTGGTCGATCTCGAGGAGGCGCCGGCTGCGGACGGCCTCAGCCTCTACTCGGGCACGCCAGCGCTGGGAGGCCTCGGCCACGGTTACGCCTGCGGCAGCCGCTGCGGCGACGCATACGAGGGCGGAGATGAACCCTCCTCCTACGAGGAGAGTCGCGGCCGCAACTCCGGCGCTTCCTCCAGCCGCTCCGCGAGGGCCGTAGCGAAGCCCTCCCTCGAGCGGTACCAGTACCAGCAGGGCGGCAGCGGACGCTACGCCTTGGCCCTGGAGGAGCGCGGCGAACCCGCAGAGGGCGAGGGCGTCGAGGGCCCACGCGCAGGCACCGAGTTGGTGCAGTCTCTCGGTGCCGGAAAAACGGCCGGTTCCGACCCACAATGCTCCCACCCCGGCCAAGGTGACGAGCAGGAGAGCCACGGCCGTAACTCCAGCGCCGGCCGCTAATGCGGCCACGCCGGCGAGCACGGCAACGCCCGCTCGCACGACGCCCGCGCGTCGTTCCACTGCCTGGAGGTCGGCCACCGAGATCACTTTCCAGCTATCGGCATGAAATCGTGCGACCTGACCCCCGACCGTCCCGAACGCCGCCGCCCGCGGGGCACTAAGGCCTGATAACAACTCCCCGCCCGGCACGTCGGCTCCGCCCCTCCCGCCGGCACAGCTTTGTACGAAACCGACCTTATATCCCGTTTCTGGACCAAAACTCCGCTCGATGAGTGCTGACTGGGAGGGTTGAAAAGATCAGATCGGCTCGCCGTCGGGCGGATCTCCACTCTTTCTCTGGCCGCCTAGGGCCGCCTCGGAGAGCTGAACCGGGAAGTCGACTCGAGCCACCTCGTAGTCGTCGAGCGAGAAGATCGCCCGATAGACGCCCTCGACGGCCCCGAGGTCGAGGTCTGAGACCTCGTCCTGCAGCCTCTCGGTGTGGCTTCGCGTGGGCATGTGGATCTCACGCGGCACGCTCTGATAAACGATCGCACCGTCGGGCCCCTCGATGCGCCACTGCTCGGTGAACGTGCCGTGGTCGTCGGACCAAGCCCGCAGGACGAGGAAGGCAGCAGCCGGGCCGCCGTAGTGCGGGATGACCACTTTGTTGGGCAGCCCGGGGTGAACCCGTCCGCCCTCCCGGTAGAAGAAGTATTGATCGAGGACCTTTGCGTACTGCAGCCGTGCGCCCACGTTCGTTCTCCTTACTAGAACCTGCCCGCTTGTTGATAGACGTCGACCGAGACCTCGAGGTTGATGAGCTGTTTGTGGAGAAAGTCGGTCCCGAATGCCTCGATGGGGGTAAGCATGCCCGAGACCTCGAGCGGCCCGGAGGCAAGGGCGATGGCCGCGGACGCGAGCAGCTCGGCGGTTGTCCCATACACATCGGAGCCCCTCAGAGCGACGTTGCGCCACCTCTGCCCGCTACGGGCTTCGGCCAGAACAGACCACGATCGGGTAGCGCTATTGCGGCCGGGACGCGGCGCCAGCTTGGCCGCCGCCCCGAGAGCCCGCCGCAGGGTCGCGGCGCCGGCTAGTCGCCTGAGTGGGGGAATGGCCCAGGGCAAAACCGCTGCAGGGAGCCTCTCCAGCGCCAGATAGGTCTCCAGCGAGCGTAGCTCGAGATGCCGAGGGGCGAGTGGTAGCTCGGCTAGGGGAGCAGAGAGCGCGAGCTTCGGGCCGACTGGCGGCGGCAGCGGCGACCAGCGCTTGCGCTCGGCAAAGGAGACTTCCACGACCCTGCCTTCTTCGATAAAGGCCGCGCTGCCGGCAAGGATTCCGGGGATGGAGTGGATGGTTCCCGGTGAGGCGGCGGTGGGGGCCGCGTAGGTCAGGATCAGGTCCGAGGGAGCGAAGCCCTCGGTTGCGACGGTTGCGGCGACCTCGGCGACGACCTCGTCGAAGCCCATGGCGGGAGCCAGCACCAGGCCGTTCCGGCGGGCGCGTTCCGAGTAGCGGGTGATCAGGCTCTCGATGAACAAGCTCTCGCCGCACGAGTCGACGTAGTGGACCCCGGCCCTCAGGGCAGCCTCGACGGCCGCCTCCCCCAGCTGGGAGAAAGGGCCTACGGTGGTGACAAGGACCCGGCATCCCCTCAGCGCCGCAACCAGAGAGCCGACATCTCCTGCGTCGGCCACCCTGACCTCGACTCCGCCGCAGGAGGAGGCGACGCGTGCGAGCTCGTCGCGATTGCGCCCGGCGATTGAGAAGCTTGCTCCCCGCCGGAACAGCGCCTCGGCTACGAGCCGGCCCGTGTACCCCGTCGCTCCGAACAGCAAGACCTCGGGCATGACTGCAGCCTACCCACTGTGATCCCCGCCCTGACTCCCGCCCTGCCACTCCCATTCGGTCCGTACTCGAGGCGTGCCGCGCGCTCCTGGGTACGACCGATTCCGTACCTGAGGGCGCTCAAAGCCGATCGCCCCGCCCCGCCCTCCGGCCGCCGGCCCGGGCCCCGCCATCCCGACTCCCGGCCTGGGTAACCGCCGCCCCCAGCTTTGGGACAAAACGCCGGCTATAGGCCCTCCGTTTCGCACCAAACCTCGCCGGCCCCCTCCGGCTCCTCCGGCCCCTTCCGCCCGCGAGCTAACTTTGGTACAGAACGCGCCTGTAGCCCGCGTTTCGTACCAAACCTCGCCGGCCCCCTCCGGCTCCTCCGGCCCCTCCGCCCGACCCGAGCCAACTTTGGTACAGAACGCGCCTATGGCCCTCCGTTTCGCACCAAACCTCGCCCCTCCCACCACGGCCGGGCCCCGGGGGGGCCCGCCTAACTCCCGCCCCTGAGCTGGCTCTAAGCCAGACTAGGGGCGGATTCCGCACCTTTCCTGGCACAAAGCCGAATCAGGGGTTGCCCCCCGGGCCCCCCGGGCCCCCCGGCTCCCCTGCGCTCCGCGCCGCCCTCCGGCCGCCGGCCCGAGCCCGCCATCCCTTCGGGCCCGGTACTCAATCGCGCGTGGCGCGCCCCTGAGTACCGATTCCGTACTGAGAGCGCTCAAAGCGCGATCGACTACCCCCGCCCCCGGCTTCGGCGGCGGGGACTCGGGAACGCATAGGGCACGATTGCGACATGCCCACTATCTATCTGGTGCGTCACGGTCAGGTCGAGAACCCGAAGGGAATCATCTACGGACGCTTGCCCGGCTACCACCTCTCGGAGCTCGGCCGGCTCCAGGCAAAGGCCGCCGCCGACCACCTCGCCGGGGCCGACCTGGGGACGGTCTGGGTCAGCCCCTTGGAGCGCGCCCAGGAAACCGCCCAGGTCATTGCCCTGCCGCACGACCTCGAGGTCGTCACCGACGAGCGCCTCACCGAGAGCGCCAACACCCTCGAGGGGCTCAGCCGCTCGCTCATAGGAATGTTTCGTGACCCCCGCCAGTGGTGGCACTTCCGCAATCCCCTGCGGCCTTCGTGGGGCGAGTCCTTCTCCGATATCAAGGCTCGCATGCTCGGGGCGATCGAGGAGGCCACGCTCGCAGCTGGGGGCCGGGAGGTCGCCGTGGTCTCGCATCAGACGCCGGTATTGGTTGCGCGGGCGGCCCTCATTCATAGCCGGAGGCCTCCCCTTGCCGGCCTCGTCGCCTGCGAAACGGGATCGGTTACCACGGTAATCGTGCCCGAGCAGGGGGCCGCATCTGCTTCCTATTTCAGGCCCCCGGCACGTCTTCGAACGCCCGAGCCGGGGGGGGCGGCGTGACCTCCTACGATGCCGTCGTCGTGGGTGCCGGCCACAATGGGCTCACCTGCGCCGCCTACCTCGCCCGTGCCGGACTCGATGTCCTCGTGGTGGAGCGCTCCGAGATGGTGGGCGGGGCATGCGTGACGGAGGAGCTCTTCGACGGCTTCCGGATGTCGACGGCCGCCTATTCCCTGTCCTTGCTACAGCCGCAGGTCATCTCGGACCTCGACCTGAAGCTGGACGTCAGGCGGCGCGATCCCGTGGCGTTCGCTCCCTACGAGGACGGAGGGGGGCTCTTTCTGTGGGGCGAGCGCGCCCGCAGGGCCGCCGCCCTCGCCGAGCTCTCTCGCAAGGACGCCGCCGCCTACGATGAGTTCTATGCGCTCTTCGACGAGGCCGCTCAGAGGCTGCGGCCCCTGCTCTCCTATCCCGCGACTCGCAAGCAGGTAAAGCGTGCGTTCAAGGCGTCGGAGATGCCCGAGCTGTTCGAGCGCACGATCGAGGGCTCGATTGCGGCGCTGTGTGAGGAGCATTTCGAGCACGAGTTCATACAGGGCTACATCGCCTCGCAGGGGATCACCGGAACCGCGGGGGGGCCGCGCACCGAGGGAACGGCGTACGTTTTCCTGCACCACGCGTTGGGAGAGGCGGCCGGCGCCTCGGGGGCGTGGGGCTTCGTCAGGGGCGGCATGGGCACCATCACTGAGCAGCTCGCCGATGCCGTCCGTGCTGCCAGCGGCGAGATCAGGCTCTCCTGCGAGGTCGATCACATAAGGCTCGACGGAGGCCGCCGCGCCTCGGGCGTGGTTCTGAGCAGCGGCGAGGAGATAGCCGCCACCGTCGTGTGCTCGGGGGCAGACCCCAAGCGAACCGTAGCGCTGGCTCCGGCCGAAGCATGGTCTCCGGAGTTCGTCGAAGACGTGGCGCTGCTACCCTCGAACGGCCCCGTGGTAAAGGTCAACTGCGCACTAAGCGCACTGCCCAGTTTTCGCGGTGTGGGGCGAGAAGGCGAGGCCGGCCCGGAGCACCTCGGGATGATCGTCGTGGCGCCCTCGATCGACTATCTGGAGGTCGCCTGCAAAGCTGCGGCAGGGGGGAGGCCCGCGGACCCGATGTTCGTCGAGGCCTGGATCCAGACGGCGACTGAGCCCGAGCTCGCCCCCGAAGGTAAGCACACACTGTCGATCTTCGCCCAGTACGCCCCCTACGAGCTTGCCGAGGGGACCTGGGACGAGCGCCGGGACGAGATCGGCGACATCGTGATCGCGACCCTCGAGCGCTACGCCCCCGGGCTCTCCGAGTTGATCGAGCACCGCCTGGTTCTCGGCCCCCCGGACCTCGAGGCCCGCTTCGGCCTGACCGGCGGCAACATCTTTCACGGCGAGATCCTGCCCGACTGGATGTTCGAGAGGCGGCCCGTAGGCGGCTGGCACCGCCACCGGACGCCGCTACCGGGCCTCTACCTGTGCGGTTCCGGCGCCCATCCAGGAGGCGGCGTCACCGGGGCTCCCGGCCGCAACGCCGCGCGCGCGGTCCTCGAGGACCGAGTCGCGAGCGGCCCCTGACGCATGGCCCCCGCCGCTCCCGCGAGGTTGTCAATCGAGCGCAACGCGCGCTCCTGGGTAACGAATCCGTCGTACTTCAGAGCGCGTTTCGATTACCTCGGCAGCGGGCGGGCTGAGCGAGGGGAGGCGGTGCGAGTGCGTGGGCCGAGGTCGGGTGGTCCACCTGCGACAGTCGCAACTCAGCCACTGGTTTGGGTGGTCCACGTACGACAGTCGCATCTCAGCCACCGCTAGCGCTAGCCGAGGGGGGCGCCAAGTTTGAAGTCTGGACATTGGGGGAAAAAGGTGCACAATCTACCTGAATGAACTTCCCCGATCGGGGGGCCTCGGCGCCCTCAGGAGGTACATCGTTATGGGTATAGGAGTGGGTCTGTTTCTGGTGGCCCTCGGAGCCATACTGACTTTTGCGGTCGAGATCGACGCATCGGGCCTCAACCTCGACGTCGTGGGTGTGATTCTCATGGTGGTCGGCGGTATCGGCCTCATCCTCTCGGCGCTGTTCTGGAGCAGCTTCTCGCCCTACCGCAGAGGCAGCGAGCGCACGGTGGTTCGCGACCGCGAGGTGCTCTAGAAGCCGCCTATTAGGCGGCGCGCCCGGCGAGCTTTCGGACGATCGCGTCCTCGATCTCCACGGCCCTGTACTTGGGAATGTCGCTGGAGATGATCGAGAACTCCGCCCACGCGCCCCGTCGCCTCAGCCACACCCAACCGGACAGCGCCGACGCGTCGATCAAGGTTCCGGTCTTGGCTCTTACGCGCACTCCTTCGAGGCGATTCTTGAGTGTGCCTCTGCCCGGGGACGCCAGCGTGTGACGCAGCGCCGTGGACCAAGGCTTGGTTGCCGCGTCCTGCAGCAGGCGAATAAGGCCTTGCGTCGACATTCGGTCGGCGTGTGAGAGACCCGAAGAGTCGTGGGCGGTGACACGCACACCGGCCCTGCGGGCGTAGGACTCGAGGATCCGCGCGCCTTTGGCGATTGATCCCTGAGGCCCCCGGACGGCTGCGCCGAGTGCCTTGCCCAGGATCTCTGCGAAGAAGTTGGAAGAGGTCACGTTCATGTGGGTCATCAACTTCGCCAGCGGCGCCGAAGAAACCTGCGCGATGGGGGTGAGGCGGGCGGGAGCGGCCCCCGCACCGGCCCTGCCTGAGACCAGGACGCCCATTTTTTCGAGTCGCTCGGTCAGGGCTCGGGCCAGGCGAATCTCGGGATTCCTGATGTACTGCCTTCGGGCGATGTTGCCGTTGAGCGTCAGGGCAGTCGGCAAACCCACGTAGTAGCTACGCCAGCCCGGAGCGTCCCAGTCGTGCCTGAAGTAGCCGGTTCCGCCCATGACCCTGCCCTCGATCTCGTCGACGCCGGCAGAGTCGATCGCCCGTGCCAGCCGGCCCACATATGTGGGCCGTACCAGCATTGAGCGCGCGTGGCGTGGATCACTGCTCACGGTGGGATCGCCGCGCCCTGTGATCCAGAGGTTGCCGTGCACTACTCCGCCGTCGAGGGGAGTCGAGCGAGCCCGGGTCTGGATGCGATGGTGGGGCCCGAACCGCTCTAGCAGAGCCATCGAAAGCAGGAGCTTCTGGTTTGACGCGGGTCGCCTCATCTTGCGGGCATTGTGGTAATAGAGACGCCTGCCGTCGAGCGAGACCGCAACACCGATGCTCTTGTGGGCGACCTGCCGGTCGAGGCGCCGCTTCCAGCGGGGCCTGGTGACGGCGACGAGGGGGGCGGTCTGGGGGCGGCGTCGCTCCGGAGCCATGGCCAGGAGCGGCGTGCTCGTGACCTGCCCACCACCGGTGCGAGCCGACCCCAGCTCGGCCACCGCCGACTCGTAGACGGGATGCGTTAGAGCTGGAAGGGCAATCGAGGCGACCAGGGCGCCGGCCAGCACAAGCTTTATGCCTCGTGGGGGAGTGAGCAGTCGCGTGAGCAAACGGGGGGGCCGGGTGGGCAAGCTTTCCTTTCCTGTTTTCCGGTTGGCGACGGCCCTAAAGCGTGCCGATCGGGAAAGGCTATCCCACCCAGGCCCCAGTTTCAGGAAGAAACCGGTCACCCAGCGTCGTCGAACAGAGTCCCCTCGCGAACAAAGAGGCACAGCTGGCCGGGAATCTGGGCGCTCTTCTGCGGGCGGTCTATCGCCACCGCGAGTCGGTGATAGCCCTGCTCACGGGCAAGCTGGAGGTCCCGACGCGAGGCGCGCTCCCGCTCGGCCTCGTGGCGTTTCTCCGCCGCACGGACGGCCTCGTCCACGAGCTCCGATTCCCACAGCGGCCGTTCTTGACTCATCGATCCTCCTGGCTTGCCCTTCTATGCCTTCACATGGCGTCGCGGGACTTTGGAGTATGGGGCAGTCGGACGTGGAACGGCCGGATTTGGCGCCGGCCCCCCGAACCGGCCCCCCGGACCCTGCCCCCGGCCCCCGAACCCCCCGGCCCCCGGCCAACTTTGGTACAGAACGCGCCTAGCCCGCGTTTCGTACCAAACCTCGGGCCCGACGCCCGCGCCCGCCCCCCCGAACCCTGCCCCCGGCCCCCCGGCCAACTTTGGTACAGAACGCGCGGCCTATAGCCCGCGTTTCGTACCAAACCTCGGGCCCAACGCCCGCGCCC
>Ga0136633_1002085_pt1 | contig 14104 bp, 13 predicted proteins | sample AntDrymeUQ832206_2_FD_105494 | JGI IMG/M metagenome (GOLD analysis project Ga0136633, IMG submission 105494) | Polar desert sand microbial communities from Dry Valleys, Antarctica - metaG UQ83 (22.06) | ecosystem: Environmental > Terrestrial > Soil > Desert | place: Antarctica: Dry Valley... | reverse complement strand
GAGCCCGTGGGGCCAGGCCTTCCGTGACAAGGAGCTGGAGGAGCAGGTTCTCGAGCTGACCCGCAGGAACGGGATCGGCGCCCAGTTCGGCGGGAAGTACTTCTGCCACGACGTGCGGGTCATCCGGCTGCCCAGGCACGGAGCCTCGTGCCCCATCGGCATCGGCGTGTCCTGTTCGGCCGACCGCCAGGCCAAAGGCAAGATCACCCGCGACGGGGTGTTCCTGGAGCAGCTCGAGACCGACCCGGCCCGCTTCCTCCCCGACATCGACGAGGCCAAGCTGGGTGGGACCGAGGCGGTGGAGATCGACCTCAACCGGCCCATGGCCGAGATCCGAGGCGAGCTCTCCAGGCTCCCGATCAAGACCCGCCTGTCGCTGTCGGGATCGATGATCGTGGCCCGCGACATCGCCCATGCCAAGTGGCAGGAGCGACTCGACCGGGGCGAGGGGCTGCCCGAGTGGGCCAAGGAGAAGGTCATCTACTACGCGGGCCCGGCCAAGACGCCCAAGGGCATGGCCTCGGGCTCGTTCGGCCCCACCACGGCCGGGCGCATGGACTCCTACGTGGCTGACTTCATGGCCGCCGGAGGGAGCTTCGTGATGCTGGCCAAGGGCAACCGGTCCAAGGCCGTCACCGAGGCGTGCCGCGAGCACGGCGGCTTCTACCTGGGGTCGGTGGGTGGACCGGCGGCTCGTCTGGCCCAGGACTGCATCACCAAGGTCTCGGTCCTCGAGTACCCCGAGCTCGGCATGGAGGCGGTCTGGGAGATCGAGGTGAAGGACTTCCCCGCCTTCGTCATCGTCGACGACAAGGGCAACGACTTCTTCACGAGCCTCTGAGCGGTCGTGGTTTCGTTCATCTCGGCGCAGGAAACAGCCCTGGCATGACGCCAGCCGACGCAGCGCAGTGTGCCGCCGGCGAAGCAGGCCTGCGCTACGTCCATGACCACTCGCCAGGGATCACGCGTCGCCGGCGGGGGACGGGCTGGTCCTACCGCCGTCCCGACGGCTCACCGGTCGCTCAGGACGACCGGCAGCGCATCACCCGCCTGGCCATACCTCCGGCGTGGACGGGCGTGTGGATCTGCCCCCACGCCGACGGGCACCTGCAGGCAACAGGGCGCGACGACCGGGGGCGTAAGCAGTACCGCTACCACGACGGCTGGCGCCAGGTGCGCGACGCCACCAAGTACGAGCAGCTGGGCGACTTCGCCAGCGCACTTGGCCCGCTGCGCAAGCGCGTCGAGGCCGACCTCGAGCTCCGGGGCATGCCCAGGGAGAAGGCCCTCGCCCTCGTCGTCACCCTCCTCGACCGCACCCTCATCCGGGTGGGCAACGACGAGTACGCGCAGACGAACGACTCCTACGGGCTCACCACCCTGCGGGCCCACCAAGTGGCCATCGAGGGCCGCCGTGTGGCCTTCGACTTCAACGGCAAGTCGGGCGTGCGGGCCCAGATCGCGCTGGAGGACCGCAGGCTCTCCCGCCTCGTCTCCCGTTGCCACGAGCTCGGCGGTGTGGAGCTGTTCGCCTACGTCGACGGCGACCGCGTGGTTGACGTGGGCTCGGCCGACGTCAACGCCTACCTCCGAGAGGTGACGGGCAGGACCTTCACGGCCAAGCACTTCCGCACATGGGGCGGCACCTGCGCGGCGGCCGGGGCGCTGGCCCTGTCCAAGCCCCCGGAGTCACCCACCGAGGCGACCCGGCAGGTTCTCGCGGCCATGGACGTGGCCGCCTGCGTGCTCCACAACACGAGGGCCGTCTGCCGCTCGTGCTACGTCCACCCGATCGTGCCCGAGGCATTCGCAGACGGTTCTTTGCACGAGTGCTGGCGCACGGCCCGGGCCGGTGGCGGCCTGGCTCGCATAGAGCGCGCCGTCCTCGCTGTCCTGAGCGACACCACCGAGGGCGCCCTCCAGCTCGCGGGCTGAACCCACCCGGGGGAGGGCCTTGTTTGTGGGAGCCTTCGGGACATGGCGAAGGTGCTCACATCACAGGCTGACGACTTCCCCCGCTGGTACCAGGACGTGGTGGCCAAGGCCGACCTGGCCGAGAACGGGCCTGTGCGGGGCACCATGGTGATCAAGCCGTGGGGCTATGCCATCTGGGAGCTCTTGCAGGCCGAGATGGACCGGCGCATCAAGGCTGCCGGTGCCAAGAACGCCTACTTCCCACTGTTCATCCCGGAGTCGTTCCTCCACAAGGAGGCCGAGCACGTCCAGGGCTTCAGCCCCGAGCTGGCCGTCGTGACCCACGGCGGAGGGGAGGAGCTGGCTGAGCCCGTGGTCGTGCGGCCCACCTCCGAGACGATCATCAACGTCTACTTCGCCAAGTGGGTCCAGTCCCACCGCGACCTCCCGCTCCTCATCAACCAGTGGGCCAACGTCGTGCGCTGGGAGCTCCGGCCCCGGCTCTTCCTGCGCACCACCGAGTTCCTCTGGCAGGAGGGCCACACGGCCCACGCCACGAAGGACGAAGCCCGCTCCTACGCCCTCCAGATCCTGGATGACGTCTACGTCGACACCATGCGCAACGTGCTCGGGGTGCCCGTGGTCGTCGGTCGCAAGCCCGACCACGAGAAGTTCGCGGGGGCCGACGCCACCTACACCTGCGAAGGCGTGATGGCCGATGGCAAGGCGCTCCAGATGGGCACCAGCCACGAGCTCGGGCAGAGCTTCGCCAAGGCGTTCGGCATCCAGTTCCAGGCCGCTGACGGCGGCCCGCCCCAGCACGTGTGGCAGACCTCGTGGGGCGCGTCCACCCGCCTCCTCGGGGCCCTGATCATGTGCCACGGCGACGACGACGGCCTCCGCCTCCCGCCTGCGGTGGCGCCGGCCCAGGTGGTGGTCCTGGCCGTGCGCGAGGACGACGACGTTCTGGCTGCCGCGAACGAGGTCACGGCCCGGCTGCGGGCCGCCGGCCACAGGGTCGAGCTCGACGACAAGACGGCCACCTCGTTCGGCCGCCGGGCCACGGACTGGGAGCTGAAGGGCGTGCCCGTGCGCATCGAGGTGGGCCCACGCGACCTGAAGGAGGGGCTCGTCACGGTGAAGCGGCGCGTCGGGGCGAGTGGCGACCAGGTCCCGCTCGCGACCGTCACCGAGGCCGTGGCGGCAGCTCTCGAGCTGGCCCAGCAGGACCTCCTCGCCGAGGCGAGCCTGCTGCGGGCCCGAACCACAGTCGAGGTGGAAGACCTGGCCGCGGGCATCGAGGCCGCGCGCTCGGGTTGGGCCAAGCTGCCCTGGGACGTAGTGCGCTCCGGGTCGGCTGCGGGTGACGGGTCCGGGCTGGAGGGCGGCGTCACCGTCCGCTGCCTCCAGCGAGCCGACGGCTCGCTCCCGGACTCACAGGACGAGCCGGACCTCGTCGCCTACCTGGCCCGCGCCTACTGAGCGGCCTCTCGGGACGGCCTCCTTGGGGTCAAAGCCCCACGGAGTGCTAAGTTTCCCCATCCGCCCTACCGGGCTCCCGGTGGGGCGGCGCCATGTCGGCATCGTGACCGACCGGCGTCCCCGAACGAAGCGAGCTACGAGGAGGTGCAAAGTGACTGCAGCGGCCGAGAAGGCCGAGGCTTTGCTGCGCCCGCTCGTCGGTGCCCAGGGGTGCGAGCTCTTCGACATCGAGTGGAAGGGCGGCATCCTCCGGGTGAGCGTCGACCGTGAGGGTGGCATTGACGTGGACACCCTCGGCACGCTCTCTCCGGCCGTGTCCGCGGCCCTCGACGAGTCCGGTCTCTTCCCCGGCTCCTACACCCTTGAGGTCTCAAGTCCCGGCCTCGAACGTCAGCTCCGCACCATCGACCACTTCCGCCGCTTCGTCGGCACCACCATCCGGGTGAAGCTGGTGCCCGACGCCGCCGCCGACGAGGAGCGCCGAGTCGAGGGAACCCTCACCGATGTCGACGACGACGAGATCGTCGTCGACGGCCAGCGCATAGTCCACAGCCACATCGACCGGGCCACCACCGTGTTCACCTGGGGCCCTGCGCCCAAGCTGGGTGGCCCCAAGACCAAGAAGAAGGCGAAGGCATGAAGCCGAAGGACAGCAACAGCCGCGACGAGATCAGAGGCGCCCTCGAAGCGGTCGCCCAGGCCAAGAACATCTCGATCGACACCCTGCTCGAAGCGCTGGCCACGGCCATGCTGACGGCCTACAAGCGACTCCCCGACTCCGAGGAGTACGCCATCGCCACGATCGACCCTGAGAGCTTTGAGATCCGGATCATCGCCCAGGAGCTCGACGAGGACTTCAACGTCCTTCGCGAGTGGGACCACACACCGAACGAGTCGTTCATGCAGCGGGTGATGGCGCAGACCGTCAAGCAGGTCATGTCCCAGCGCATCCGCGAGGTCGAGCGCGACCAGAAGTACGAGGACTACGCCGGCCGCGAGGGGCAGATAGTCACGGGCATCGTGCAGCAGGTCGACCAGCGCTTCACGCTGCTCGACCTCGGCAAGGTCGAGGCCCTGCTGCCTTCGGCAGAGCAGGTGCCGCACGAGCGCTTCGAGCGCTCGGCCCGGCTGAAGGCGTACATCGTCGAGGTCCGCAAGACCACCAAGGGCCCGCAGATCGTGGTGTCCCGCACCCACCCGGGGCTCATCCTCAGGCTCTTCGAGCTCGAAGTGCCCGAGATCGCGTCCGGCATCGTCGAGATCCGGGCCTGCGCCCGCGAGCCCGGCCATCGCACCAAGATCGCCGTCTACTCCCACGACGCCAACGTCGACCCCGTCGGCTCTTGCGTGGGCGCCCGGGGCGCCCGAGTGCGGATGGTCACGAACGAGCTGCGGGGTGAGAAGGTCGACATCGTCCCCTTCTCGGACGACCCGGCCGAGTTCGTGATGCGCGCCCTCCAGCCCGCCAAGGTCCGCGAGGTCCGGCTCGACGACATGACCGGCATCGCCACCGTCGTCGTGAACGACTACCAGCTCTCGCTCGCCATCGGCCGCGAGGGTCAGAACGCCCGCCTGGCCGGCCGCCTCACGGGCTGGGAGATCCAGATCAAGTCCGAGTCGCAGCTGGCGGAGGAGGAAGCGGGCTACGCCGAGGGCGAGTGGATCGAGCGTGACGGCGAGATGGTCTGGCAGCCCGCGGACGGCGGCGAGGCGCTGTCTGCCGACGCCTACTACGCCGAGGCGAGCGGCGAAGCCGTGCCTGAGGTTGCCGAAACGGCGGACGCTGCTACCGAGGACGCTGCTACCGAGGACGCTGCTACCGAGGACGCTCCTGCTGAGGATGCTCCTGTCGAAGTGAACTCGATCGAGACCACCACCTCCGAGGACGCTCCTGCTGAGGACGCTTCGGTCGAGGACGCCGCGGTCGAAGAACCCGCCGCGGAGGCCCAGGACGAGGAGACGGGGGCGTAGCAGAGCCCACACGCACCTGCGTGGGGTGCCGTGAGCTCCGGGCTCAGGACGGCCTGCTCCGGGTGGCGCGGGGTGCGGACGGCGAGCTTGCGGTCGACCGGACGGCCCCCGGCCGGGGGGCCTGGGTCTGCGCCACGACCTGGGACGAATGCCTCACGCTGGCCGCCAGGAGGCGGGCCTTCGAGCGGGCATTCAGGGCCGAGATCCCCGCCGGTGCAGTGGACAGGCTTCGCCAGTACCCCCGCTGATCTGCGAGACTGTTTGCTGAACGTCATCAGCCCACCTGAAACCAGGAGGCAGACAATGCGAATCTACAAGGTCGCCATGAGCGGTTGACCATCTCACGAAGGGTGAAGGCAGGACTTGGCAAAGAAGATCCGCTTGCACGAGCTCGCAAAAGAGCTCGGCATCTCGAACAAGGACACGCTCGACCTCGCTGTCGATCTCGGCATCGGAGTGAAGAGCCACAGCTCCTCGATCGAGGATGCGCAAGCCGACCGGGTCCGCCGCAAGGCCGACCAGCTCGGCCTCGTCCGCGAGACCCAGCCTGAAGAGCCGGCCGCTCCCGCGGCCAAGGCTTCGAAGGCCGCCAAGGCCCCCGCGGCGACGGTCGTGGCCGAGGCGCCCGCGCTCAGCACGCCCGAGCCCGTCGCCCCTGCCGCCGCAGCTCCGGTGGCCGCCCCGGTCGAGCCCGTCGTCAGCGCTCCTGTACCCGTGGCCGCCAAGGCCCCTGAGCCCACCCCGCCGCCCGTCACCCACCCCGATGCACCGGTGGTGGCATCCGAGCCCACCCCTCTGGCCGACCGGCCGGCCATGACCTTCCCCTCCGTCGAGCACCGGGCGCCGATAACCACCGGCCCCGTCCGGCCCACCGCCCCGGCGCCCCGTCCGCCAGCTCCTCCGGCGGCGCCTGTGCCGCCCCGGCCCGAGTCTGCGGGCTTCGCCCCCGCCGATGCGCCGGCCGCCCGCGATGCCGCCCCTCGGCCGCCCGGGCCGCCCATGCGCCCGGCCGGTGGAGCCATGCCCGCGCCGCCCAGGCCCACTTCACTCAGCGGCAAGCCCATCCCCCCGCCGCCGGGCACCAAGCGTCCTCCCATGTCGGCTACAGGCAAGTCCATCCCGCCCCCCCCGGGGCTGGGTGGACGCTCCGCGCCGCCCCCCACCCGCCCAGGTGGCCCTCCCGGCACTGGCGGTCCCGGCGGGCCCGGCGGGCCCCGACCCGGTTACGGCGGTCCGCCCCGTACGGGCGGTCCGCCACGGCCCGGCGGCTTCACCGGCCGGCCCGGGGTCACAACCGGCGGCATGAGCGGTGGCCCTGGCGGCCGCCCCGGCGGTGGCGGTCCCGGCGGAGGTGGCTTCGGTGGTCGTCCGGGTGGCGGCTTCGGCGGGCCCGGTGGCCGCCCTGGTGGTCCTGGTGGTCGACCCCGGCCTCAGCGGGGCCGGCGCCGCAAGCGTCGCCTGAGCGAGGAGGACCTGAAGGAGCGCGAGCTCACCCGCTACACCAGCGTGGATGCGTCCGTGCCCGAGGGCGAGGTCGTCATCGAGCGCGGCTCGACGGCCCAGGACATCGCTCCCAAGCTGAACCGCACCCCGGCGGACGTCCTGCGCTTCCTTCTCCAGCAGGGAGAGATGGTCACCGCCACGGTGGCCCTGTCCGACGAGGCCATCGAGCTGTTCGCCGACGAGATCGGCGCCGAGGTCGTGCTCGTGGAACCCGGCACTGCTCAGGAGGCCGAGCTCGCCCTCAAGTACTTCGATGACGAGGACGACCCCGAGGAGTCCCTCCGCATCCGGCCACCCGTCATCACCGTCATGGGTCACGTGGACCACGGCAAGACCACGTTGCTCGACCGCATCCGTAGCGCCAACGTCGTCGCTGGCGAGGCCGGCGGCATCACCCAGCACATCGGCGCCTATCAGGTCGAGCTCGACGGGCGGCACATCACGTTCATCGACACGCCCGGTCACGCCGCCTTCACCGCCATGCGCGCCCGCGGCGCCCAGGTCACCGACATCGTGATCCTGGTGGTCGCGGCCGATGACGGCGTCATGCCCCAGACCCGTGAGGCCATCGCCCACGCCAAGGCCGCGGAGGTGCCGATCGTCGTCGCCATCAACCGGATGGACAAGGAAGACGCGAACCCCGACAGGGTGAAGCAGCAGCTCTCTGACCTCGACCTCATGCCCGAGGACTGGGGCGGCAGCACCATCATGGTGCCCGTCTCCGCCCTGCGGGGCGAGGGCATCACCGAGCTGCTTGAGCAGATCCTCGTCGTCGCCGACGTGGAGCTGGCCGAGGACCTGCGGGCCAACCCCGAGGGCAAGCCCTTTGGCGTCACGCTCGAGGCCAACCTCGACGTGGGCCGGGGCCCCGTGGCCACCGTCCTCGTCGAGAACGGCACGCTGCGGGTGGGCGACTTCGTCGTCGCCGGCGCGGCCTGGGGCAAGATCAGGGCCCTCATCGACGACAAGGGCAAGCAGATCAAGGAGGCTTTCCCCTCCCAGCCCGTGCAGATCCTCGGGTTCAACGAACCGCCGGCTGCGGGCGACGAGTTCCGGGTCACGAAGGACCAGTCCACGGCCCGCACCGTCGGCGAGCTGCGCGGCAACGCCCGCCGCTTCCGCGATCAGCGCTCCACCGCCTCTGTGATGGGCAACGTGGCCTCTGGCGCCAAGCTCGAGGACATCTTCGAGCAGATCCAGTCTGGCGGCTCGGCCACGCTGAACCTCATCGTGAAGGCCGACGTGCAGGGCTCGCTCGAAGCGGTCACCGAGAGCCTCCGCAAGCTGGAGCGCGATGAGGTGAAGCTCTCGTTCGTCGAACGGGCGGTCGGTGGGATCACGGAGAACAACGTGCAGCTGGCGGCCGCGTCGAACGCCACCATCATCGGCTTCAACGTGCGACCCGACCGCAAGAGCCGCGAGGCGGCCGCGCTGGCCGAGGTCGAGATCCGGACCTACGAGATCATCTACAAGCTCCTTGAGGACGTCGAGTCTGCCATCGTCGGCATGCTCGCCCCCGAGTTCGAAGAGGTCATCACGGGCGAGGCCGAGGTCCGCCAGGTCTTCACGGTGCCGAAGATCGGCGCTATCGCTGGGTGCATGGTGCGCACCGGCACGATCACCCGAGGGTCCAAGGTCCGCTTCCTCCGCGACGGCGTAATCATCTGGAAGGGCGCCATCACATCCCTCCGGCGCTTCAAGGACGACGCCCGCGAGGTGCAGGCCGGGTTCGAGTGCGGCATCGGCCTCACGAACAACCAGGACCTCCAGCCCGGAGACCTCATCGAGACCTACGAGGACCGCGAGATCCCGCGCACCTGACATCGAGCGCTCTTGGCGGTAGCAGTAGCCTCATCGGATGGCCCGTCCCCGCTCCGGCGCGTCCCCGCGCCGCTACCAGCGGGCCGACCGCCTGAACGAGCTGCTGCGTGAGGTCATCGCCGACGAGCTGCGTAGGGTCGGCAGTGACGACCCCCGCCTCAGGATGGTCGCCATCACCGGTGTGGAGACGGCGGCCGAGCTGGTCGACGCACGGGTCTACTTCTCCAGCCTCGACGACCCGCTCGAGGTGGCCGCCGCGCTCGAGGGCGTCCGCCACCGCCTGCAGAAGGCGATCGCCAGCCAGATCACGGCCCGTCGGACGCCTGTTCTGTCGTTCCTGCCGGACCGCGGGGTGATCGACGGCCGTCGCATCGACGAGCTCCTCTCCGAGCACCCCTTGCGGGAAGGCGAGGTGCAGGTCGATCCTTCGGTCTACAAGGACGGCACCGAGCTTGGCTGACCCTGCCGGCCCGGGGTCACGGCCTGACATGACGCCGGCGCTGGACCGCGCCGCGGAGCTGATCGAGGGGGCCTCGGAGATCGCGCTGGCCTGCCACGTGAGCCCCGACGGCGACGCCTTGGGCTCGGTCCTCGCTCTTCACCTCCTGGCCCGTCAGCAGGGGGTGGCCTCAGTGGCGGGCTGGAGCGAGCCCTTCGAGGTGGCTCCCCACTACCGGTTCCTCCCTGGCCTCGACACTTGCACCAAGCCCGCTGACTTCCCGGCCGAGCCGCCCGTCCTGGTCACCTTCGACTGCGGGTCGATCGCTCGGCTTGGCGACCTCGCCCCGGCCGCGGAGTGGGCCCGGAGCCACGGTGAGCTCGTGGTGGTGGACCACCACAGCACGAACGACCGCTTCGGCACGTGCAACCTGGTGGACGAGTCGGCTGCCGCCACCGCCGTGCTCGTGCGGGCGCTGGCTGCGCGCCTGGGCTGGCCGTTGACCAAGGACGCAGCCACCTGCATCTACACCGGGCTCGTCACCGACACCGGCAGGTTCCAGCACGCCACGACCACGCCCGCCGTGTTCGCCCTGGCCGAGGAGCTCGCAGGGTTCGGTCTGCCAGTCGCGGCCATCACCAGGCAGCTGTTCGAGGAGCACCGGTTCGCCTACCTGCAGCTTGCTGGCCGCTCCCTGGCCCGGGCCCGCCTCGTGCCCGAGGTGTCGTTGGTCGTGGCCTGGCTCACGTGTGCCGAGCTCACCGAAGCCGGCGTCCTGGTGGAGGAGGCCGAGGGCCTCATCGACCTCGTCAGGCGCACCTCGGAGGCCGAGGTGTCCTGCGTGTGCAAGGAGACCCCGGACGGAGTCCGGGTGTCGCTCCGCTCGATCACACATCAGGAGCGGGACGGCACGGACTGGGGTGTCGACGTGGGGGCCATCGCCGTTGCACTCGGCGGCGGCGGGCACCGCTATGCCGCAGGGTTCACGATCGCGGCTTCGGTGCCCGAGGTGATCCGGGCTGTGGAGGAGGCCGTGCGCGCGGCCCCCATCCTGGGACGGCCCCGTGACCCGGCGGGCTGACAGCACCGTCCACGGTCTGGCCGTCGTCGACAAGCCCAGCGGGTGGACGAGTCACGATGTCGTGGCCAAGAGCCGTGGGCTCCTCGGCACCCGCAAGGTCGGGCACTCCGGCACCCTCGACCCTGATGCCACAGGGGTGCTCTTGCTCGGCGTCGGCGATGCCACCCGTCTGCTCCGGTTCATGGGCGACCTGCCCAAGTCGTATGAGTGCGAGCTCGTGCTCGGCGTGACGACATCGACGCTCGACGCAGCGGGCGACGTCACTGGAACGTTTCATATGGATGTCACGGAGGCGGAGGTGGCTGGCGCCGCGCTCGCCTTCGTGGGACCCATCGAGCAGATACCTCCGATGGTCTCGGCCATCCAGATCGGTGGCCGTCGCCTCCACGAGCTGGCCCGCGAGGGCATCGAGGTCGAGCGCGCGCCCCGGCCCGTCATCATCCACGGTCTCACCACCGCACCGACCCCGGACCCGCTCGTCTATCGCCTGGAGGTCACCTGCTCCTCGGGCACCTACGTGCGCACCCTGGCCGACGACTTGGGCCGGGCGCTCGGTGGCGGCGCCCACCTGCGGGCCCTACGGCGCACGGCCATCGGGCCGCACACAGCGGAGGGGGCCACCGCGCTCGACGACCTGTCCCCTGCGTCCCTGCTCCCCGCAGCTGCGGCCGTCGCCCACCTGGTCACCGTCACCGTCGACGACGACGGGATGGCGGCCGTGCGGGTGGGGAAGGCGCTCCCGCTCGATGCGCTCGGTGTGGCGGCCGACTCCGGGCCCTGGGCCGTCCTCGGGTCGGACGGTGGGCTGGTGGCGGTGTACGAGCTCTTCCGAGCTGAGCTGGCCAAGCCCGCAGTGGTGCTGACGTCAGCCGCGAAGTAGGCGCGCCGCCGTCTCCACGTCCGAGCCGATCTGTCGCGTGAGGTCGTCGACCGAGGGGAACACCTGCTGACCCCGGATGCGGTGGGTGAAGCGGACGCGCCCCACCTGGCCGTACAGGTCGCCGTCGTAGTCGATGAGGTGGGGCTCCAAGAGTCGGTCGCCCCTGTCCTCATAGAACTGGGGCCGCCGGCCAAGGCTGATGGCGGCGAGGCTCCACGACCCATCGGGGTGGCCGTACCAACCCGCGTAGACCCCGTCAGCCGGCAGTTGGATGCTCCCTGGCACGTCGACGTTCGCGGTCGGGTAACCGAGGGTGCGGGCCCTCCCGTCTCCGCGCTCCACCACGCCTCTCACCTCGTGGGGCCGGCCCAACAACGCATTGGCGGCGTCGACCTCGCCCTCGGCGAGGAGCTCACGGACCCTGGTGCTCGTCACCGCGACGTCGGCCTCGGCGTGCAGGTGGAGCCCAAGGACGTCGAAGCCGTGGCGGCTGCCGGCCTCAGCCAGGAAGGGCACGTTGCCCTCGCGTCGGTGGCCGAAGTGGAAGTCGTGGCCGACGACGACGGCCTTGGCTCTCAGGCACCGCACGAGCGTCTCGTCCACGAAGTCCTCGGCCGACCGCTTGGACGTGGCCTCGTCGAAGGTGACGACGACCACGTGGTCCACCCCGAGGGCTGCGAGCAGCTCGAGCTTCTGGTCGAGATCGGTGAGCAGCAGGGGCGCCGACTCGGGGCGCACGACCACCGCAGGGTGGGGCTCGAACGTGACGACTGCGGTCGAGCAGCCCCGGGCTGCGGCCAGGCGCCGCACCTGATCGAGGACGGCCTGGTGGCCCAGGTGCACGCCGTCGAACACCCCGATCGTGACGACCGTCCCCGCGGTGTCGGGGCAGCGCGCCGGGTCGGTGATGACGTCCACTTCGCGCAGGTTACGGCGACGGGCGGCCGTAGGCGGAAGTCGTGGGCGCCGGCGCATGGATCGTAGGGTGCTCGCCGTGCCGTGGCCCGGGCCCATCTCCACAGACCTGCCTGCGTCCTTCGGCCTGGGGACGGCGCCGATCGGCGGCCTGTTCGAGGCCGTCGAGGAGGACGAGGCGCAGGCCACGCTGCGAAGGGGCATCGCGGCCGGGGCCACGGTGGTCGACACGGCGCCGCTCTACGGGTCGGGGCTGAGCGAGTCCCGTGTCGGATCGGTCCTGGCCGAGGTCGCCGTCCCCGCCGGTCTCCTCTTGTCGACCAAGGTCGGCCGGGTCCTCGTTCCGGCCGACGGCTCCCCGTCGGAGTTCAAGGGAGCCCCGCCGCTCCGGGCCCAGTTCGACTGGTCGGCTCAGGGCATCGAGTCCTCGTTGCGCAGCAGTCTGGACCGGCTGGGCGTGGACCGGGTCGACATCGGCCTGGCCCACGACGCTGACGCCCACGAGGAGGACGCTCTGGCCACCGGCTTCCCGACCATGCGCCGGCTGCAGGAGGAAGGCCTCATCGGTGTGGTCGGGGCGGGCATGAACCGGGCGGAGATGCTGGAGCGGTTCGTCGTCAGGGCCGAGCTCGACGTGATCCTCCTGGCCGGTCGCTGGACGCTCTTCGAGCACCTAGACCCGGCCCGGCGCCTCCTGGATCGCTGCCGCGCCGACGGGGTTGGGGTGATGCTCGGAGGCATCCTCAACAGCGGCCTCCTCGCGGGCGGGAGCACCTTCAACTACCAGCCCGCGCCTGCCGATGTGCTGGCTAGACGCGATGCGCTCGGGGCCGCGTGCGCGGAGCACGGCGTCACCCTGGAGCACGCCGCCCTGCGCTTCGCGGCGGGCCATTCCGCGGTCTCATGCGTGCTCGTGGGGGCCCGCACGCCCGCCGAGGTGGACAGCGCCGTGGGTTCTCTGAGGGAGCCGGTGCCGGAGGAGCTGTGGGAGGACCTTCGCCGCCGCGGCCTCATGCACCACGACGTGCACGTCGCTTGATAAGGCTCGCTACTCGCCGAACGAGCAGGTGAGGACCTTGCCGGAGTCGACGGAGCAGTGGAGGAAGCGGGTGGGGGCGAGGGTGGCGTCAAAGGTGCCCTTCTTGGTGCTGCCCTGGAAGCGGTAGTCAGGGACGACGACGCCCTGGTCGTTCTGGCGGGAGTAGGGCTTCCAGGGCTCGAGCTCGTCCATGGCCTGTTTGGAGGCGAAGCTTGCGGCCGAGGCCCGGTTGCCATCGAGCACGGCGTCGACGAAGCGGCGGCCCGCGGCCTCGGCGGGCTCGTAGCTCCCACCGTCGGGAGCCGGGGCCTTGGTGGAAGGCGGGAGGGTGAAGTAGGCGATGGTCGACGAAGTCGGCGCCGACTTCTTCGTGCTCGTGGTCGACGCTCCACCGGGCACCGGTTCGGTCGTGAGCGACGTCACTCCGTCACCCGCGCCCACGCTCGTGGACGTGCCGTCGCTCGAGGCCGACTGCGTCTGGTCGGAGCCGCCGCGGCAGCCTGCGAAGCCGCCGAGGGCGACGCTGAGGGCGAGGGCGACGAGCACCGGCTGTCCGGGCAGGCGGATGCGCATCCCCACAGGATCGCGCCAGCAGAGGGCGAGTGGGCGCATGGGGAGGGCCGCTGGTCAGTCGTCGTGGCCGTCGCGGCGCAGGCGCTTGCGCTCGCCGGTGCGCTTCTTGGCCTGCAGGCGGCGCTCGATGGCGCCCTTGCCAGGGCGTGTGGGCCGTCGGCTCCGGGGGCGGACAAGCCCGGCGGCCAGGCGGGCCGCGAGGCGTTGCAGGGCCAGCTCACGGTTGCGGGCCTGGCTCCGGGAGTCCTCCGCCACGGCCCGGGCCACGGGACCCACCCGCTCCAAGAGCAGAGCCCGGTGGGTGTCGGACAGCGAGGGCGAACCAGCGATGTCGAACGCCACCTCCACCCTGGTCTCGGAGGTGTTGGCGTGCTGACCGCCGGGACCACCTGACCGGGTGGTCCGCACGTCCACCTCGCTGAGCGGTATGGCGAGCGGTCCGGTACCGTCGAGGAACCGGTCGTCAGCCACATCGCCCAGACTACG
>Ga0136633_1002084_pt1 | contig 14114 bp, 14 predicted proteins | sample AntDrymeUQ832206_2_FD_105494 | JGI IMG/M metagenome (GOLD analysis project Ga0136633, IMG submission 105494) | Polar desert sand microbial communities from Dry Valleys, Antarctica - metaG UQ83 (22.06) | ecosystem: Environmental > Terrestrial > Soil > Desert | place: Antarctica: Dry Valley... | reverse complement strand
GTGATCACCTCGGACGTGCCGGTGGCTGTCGATCGCACCGTCTCCTGGCACGACGCGCGAGGCGTCGCGTACGGCGCGCATGCCGAGACCAGCGTGGCCGGACCCGCACCCCGCTGGTATCTGGCCGAAGGCGCCACGCACAGCGCCTTCGACCTGTTCTAGCTGCTGCAGAATCCATCGGCCGCCTCGGTGCCGGTGCGCGTGCGCTACCTCCGACCGGTCGGGCCGCCACTGGAGAAGACCTACACGCTCGCCCCGCGCAGCCGCACGAACATCTGGGTCGATCACGAGCTCTTTGGCGACGCGTCGACGCCGGACCTGGCAGCCAGCGACGTGTCGGCCGTCATCGAGACCATCGACGGCACCAGCGGCATCATCGTCGAGCGGGCGATGTACTTCACGCCGGGCGGGCTGACATTCCAGGCCGGACACGAAAGCGCCGGCGTCACGGAACCGGCCACGCGCTGGTACCTGGCCGAGGGCGCGACCGGTCCGTTCTTCGACCTGTTTCTCCTGATCGCCAACCCGACGACGCAGGAGGCCGACGTCAACGTGACCTACCTGCTGCCCGACGGCACCCAGTTGCGCCAGTCACACCGCGTCGGTGCGTTGCAGCGGTTCACGATCTGGGTGGACCACGCGGCGCCGGCGCTGGCCAACACCGCAGTCTCGATGCTGGTGGAGTCAGGCAACGAGGTGCCCTGGTCGTGGAGCGCTCAATGTGGTGGCCGGGCGACAGTCGCACCTGGACCGAAGCCCACAATTCTCCTGGCGCCACGACCACGGGACTGGCGTGGGCCGTCGCCGACGGCGAGGTCAGTGGTTCGCCGGCCAATCGAGCCACCTACTACCTCATCGCCAATCCAGGGGACACGCCCGCCGCGGTGAAGGTCACGCTGCTGTTCGAGGACGGGTCACCGGTGCGGTCGCAGACGTTCCCTGTGCTGGCCAACAGCCGCTTCGGGCTGAGTGTCGGCGACGCCTTCCCGAGCGCGGTGGGGAAGCGCTTCGGCGCGATCGTCGAGAGCGTCGGCGCGTCGCCGGCGCCGATCGTGGTCGAGCGTGCGATGTATGCCGACGCCGGGGCGGTGACGTGGGCCGCCGGCACCAACGTCCTGGCGACCCGACTGCGCTGAGATGCGGCAGGGGGCCACCATCGAGCTGGCGCGGCCGTTGCGCTGTCGCCGAGGTGCGACACTACAGGGGTGATACGGAGGGGGCGCGCGTGGATCGCAGGGCAGGATCGCATCATCCGCTGGGTGGTGTTGACAGGCATGCTGGGAGGCCTGCTGTTCACGGGGTGGGTCTGGAAGCAGACCTGGGCCGTGCACAAACTCACCAGGGGCGTGGGCGACACCTGGTTCCATACCTCCGATGGCCAGCGGTGGTTCAGGCTCGATGAGCAGCGCCAGGACGTCCCGCTGGCGTCCATTGCGACGGCCCTCCAGCAGGCGTTCATCGCCGTCGAAGACCACCGGTTCTACGTGCATCCCGGGATCGATCCCGTCGGCCTGGGTCGGGCGGTCTATCGAAACACCCTGACCGGGCGCAGCGAAGGGGCCAGCACGATCACCCAGCAACTGGCGCGCACGCTGTTTCTGTCCAATCGCAAGAGCTACACCCGCAAGGCGCGTGAAGCCGTCATCTCGGTGCAACTCGAGCTGCAGCTGAGCAAGGCCGAGATCCTCGAGCTGTATCTCAATCGCATATACCTGAGCGCGGGCGTCTACGGGGTCGAGCCCATGTCGAGGCGGGTGTTCGGCAAACCGGCCAAGGCGCTGACGTTGGCCGAGAGCGCGTTCATTGCCGGCCTGGCCAGGGCGCCGGCCACGCTGTCACCCTGGTCGAATTTCTCTGGTGCCGTCGAGCGCAGCCACGTCGTCCTGGCCCGCATGCGCGAGGCCGGCTTCATCACCGAGGCTGAGCAGCGCGCGGCGCGCAGTGCTCGACTGCGGGTGCGGCCGTACCAGCCGTCGAGCACCGCCTCGGATGCCTACGCGCGCGCCTACCTGCGGCAAGCGTTCCGCGACACGCTGGGCGGCGACCACCCGCCGGACTGGCGCGTGGACACGACCATCGACAGCACCCTGCAGGAGGCGGCTGACCGGGTGGTGCGCGAGGGACTCGGGCGCTTCGGCAAGCCGGAACTCCAGGCCGCGCTGGTGGCCATGGACCCGGCCAGCGGCGATGTCCTGGCGCTGGTCGGAGGCCGTGACCCGGCCCGCTTTCCGTTCAATCGGGCGACCCGCAGCCGCCGACAGCCAGGGTCCGCGTTCAAACCGCTGCTGTTTGCCGCGGCACTCGAGGACGGCTTCTCTCCGGTCACCCTGCTGGAGGGGTTGGACGCGATCACGCCACAGGGGCCGGACGAGTGGGCGCCCGAGAATGCCAGCGGCAAGACCCCGCCGTCACTGACGCTTCGCGCCGCCCTCATCGAATCCAACAACCGCGCGGCCACGCTGCTGCAGCAGCGAGTCGGGACGCGCCGCGTGATGCAGGTGGCCAGCGATGCCGGGTTGCGGGACCTGCCCAACGTGCCATCGCTCTCGCTCGGTACCGGCCTGGTCACCCCGCTCGAACTGACCACGGCGTTTGCGATGTTTCCCAATGGCGGACGCGCGGTCCGTCCTCGCGCCATCCTGCGCATCCTCGACGCCGACCGCAGTGCGGCGTTCAGCAATCCGGTGGTCCGCGAGAACGTCATTGCGCCCGAGGTCGCGTACCAGATGGTGTCGATGCTCCAGGACGTGGTTGACCGAGGCACGGCCTCGGACCTCCGGCGCATGGGCGTCCGCTTCCCGGTCGGCGGCAAGACGGGTACGACCGACGACTTCAAGGACGCCTGGTTTGTCGGCTTCTCCTCGTCGATGGTGGTCGGCGTGTGGGTCGGCTTCGATCAACCGGCCACCATCGGTCGCGACGCCTACGGCTCGCGATACGCCATGCCGATCTGGGCGGACTTCATGCGCCGCGCGGCGCGGGTCCGGCCCCCTGGCACCTTCGAACGGCCAGCCGGGCTGCGCCAGGAAACGCTCTGTCGGGTGTCCTACAAGAGGCCGGTGGTCGGATGCCCCGTCTATACCGAATACCTCAAGCGCGCCGATCAGGCGCCTGACCAGATGTGCCCCATTCATCGCGGCACCTTGCGTCAACGTGTCGGGCGCACGATCGAAGGCTGGACCGGCGAGGTTGGCCGCCGCATTCGCGGACTGTTCAAGTAGCGGCAGGCTGTTGCGATTTGCAACGGCTGCCGTGACTCGGACCACTCCACACTCCCGACCCGGTCGCCGCCTCGTCGCCCAGTGGCCGCGTCGCAGACCTGCCGATTCTCGAGTTTGCAGGCATCCAGGTCCGGGAGTTCCCTCATCGGACCGTGTTTGCGCAGTCACTCTTCTGTCCCCCTCGGTTGGCACGGTTCTTCCTTTTGTAATAGGGCAAGACACACGTGCCAGGCCCGTCTTGTGCCTGGCCGGTACATCCAGGGAGACGCAGCAGATGGCAACACAGAAGACAACTCCGGGCCGCGGCGGTTTCGACAGCAGCAGCGGCGGCACCCTGAACGACCTGAACAAGGAACTTCCGGGTGAGACAGGCCTGGGCAGCGGCCTCGGCAGCGGAACGAGCGGATTCGGCAGCGACGGGTTCGGCACCACTGCCACAGGCGACCGCGGCCTCCAAGACGTCGCATCGCAGGTGCCGAGCGTGGCGGGCGTGATCGACCAGGTCAAGCAACAGGCGTCCAGCCGTGTCAATGAACAGAAGGCGCGTGCCGCCGAAGGGCTCGGATCGGTGGCCTCGGCTATTCGCTCGGCCAGCGAGAATCTGCGTTCCGAGAACCAGACCCTCGCTACCTACGCCGATAAGGCCGTCGACCAGATCCAGCTGTTCGCCGACCGCATGCGCGACAAGGACCCCGCGGAAATGGTTCGCGATGCCGAGCGGTTCGCGCGCCGGAACCCGGCAGCCTTTGTCGGTGGGGCCTTCGTGCTGGGCCTGGCCCTTGCGCGATTCCTCAAGAGCTCGGGCGAGACCGGTGCGACACAGCGCGGTCTGACGCATTACGACTCCGACTTCGGCGACAGCGGAGGTGCGACCCGCTCGTACGCCGTGCCCGGCGAGACGGGGTTTGCGCGCCCAGGCAGCTTCGCCCGTGTCGACGACCTCGCACAATCCGGGGGGCACACGACTGACGCCGGCCCGGGCATCACGAGCTGACGCACATCGCGCACGGGAGAGACCTCATGGAGACATCACGCCCCGAGCGATCGCTCGGCGACCTGTTCGCCGATCTATCGCAGCAGACGTCGCTGCTCATTCGACAAGAAGTGCTGCTGGCCAAGAGCGAGCTGTCGCAGAAGGCCACGCAGGCTGGCCGCGGCGGCGCCATGCTCGGTGTTGGCGCGCTGGTCGCCAATGCGGCGCTGCTCGCCTTTGTCGCGACCGTGATCCTGCTGCTGATCCAACTGGGCGTCGCCGCCTGGGTCGCTGCCGGACTGACGGCGGTGCTGCTGGGGGGCGCAGGTTACGCAATGGTGCGCAGTGGACTCGGTACCCTGCGGATGCCCATGGCGCCCGTCGAGACAATTGATTCGCTCAAGGAGACGGCACAGTGGCTGAAGAACGAGACCAGGTAGTCCTGCCAACGGGGTCGCCGCTCGCCCCGGACCTGCCAGTCACGCCCGCGATGGGCGCGACGGAACTGGACGACGTCGACGTGCCGCGCAGCGTCAGCACGGTGGGACTCGGGCCGGGTGGCTCGGGCGACCGCGTCGATGTCGCGGTAGTACCGGGCGCTGCCGCCACGGCCGGCACCGGTGCCGTGGCTGTGGCCAGTGACGACCCGGATCGCATCCGCGAGCAGATCGAGCGGACGCGAGAGGACATGAGCCAGACGATCAACGAGTTGCAGGAACGCCTGAGTCCACAGCACCTCGCGCAGCAGGCGCGCGACACCGTGCGCGAGGCGACGGTCGGGCGAGTGCAGCAGATGGTGGGCACGGCCAGCGACACGGCGTCGCAGGTCGCCCGACGAGCCCAGGAGGCCGCCGGCCCCGTTGTGGAACAGGTGCGCGAGCATCCGCTGCCGTTGGCCCTGGCGGGCGCCGGCGCGGGCCTGATGTGGTATTTGATGCGCCGCTCATCGAGCCGGCAGACGTGGAGCAGCAACGACATGTACGAATGGGATGACGATGCCACCGGGACGCGCGATTACGCGTCCCTCGACCTTCGCGATGACTCCCGAGGCGAGGCCGGCTGGTTGCAGATGCTCCGGGACAATCCTGTCCCGGCGACGATCGCCGCGGCCAGCATCGGTTACATGCTCTGGAGCCGTCGCTCGGCCGCGTCCTACGATTTCGACCGCAGCCCGGCCTTTGCCGGCTATGACGAGAATGCGTATGACGCCTCGACCGGCGAGCGGCTCACCGCCGCGGCGCGCGACATGCGACGCCAGGCGAGCGAGAAGGCCAGCGAGATCGGCGGCCAGGTCAGCGACACCGCCAGCGCACTCGGTCATCAGGTGAGCGAGAAGGCCAGCGCACTGGGGCACCAGGTCAGTGAGAAGGCCAGTGCCATCAGTCACCAGGTCAGCGATCAGGTGAGCGGGACCGTCCGCTCGGCTCGCGTGCGTGCAGGCCAGCTGGGTCGCGATACCTCGACGCAGTTCGACCGTTGGATGCGGGACAACCCCATGGCCATCGGTGTTGCGGCCCTGGCCGCCGGCGCCGTGGTCGGACTGACCGTGCCCGTGACCAACGCCGAGAATCGCGCGATGGGCGCCTCGCGCGACGCGCTCCTCGAACGTGCCAGCGATTCCGCACAGGAGATCAAGGACCAGGTCCGCGACAAGGTGCAGGAAGTGCGGACCAAGGTCGAGGAAGTGGCCGGCGAACTGGCGACGACGGCGTCCAACGCGGCGAAGACGTCCAACGGACCCGCAGGGGTCTGACTGCCGGCTCGAGCCGGGTGAGGGCTCGAGCACGAGGATCGGGCCGGGACGCTGTGCACGTGCGCAGCCTCCCGGCCTTTTTCATTGCCCTCGCCTCAGCAGGCTATTGGTTCAGGACAGCATTCCCTGTCCGATCGCATCGCCATCGGGTGAGGTGATGATGAGCGGCACCCGCCGGCCATCGTCCAACACCAGCACCAGGTCGTCGCGGTGCTCGGAAAACCAATGAAATAGATCCGCCACCCTGGCCCGCAGCAGCACGCGAGTCAGGAAAGGCCCGCCTCCATGAGGGTCGGGCTGGTCAGCGCTCGGCGCGACGATGGTGATGGTGTAGCCCACCGGCACCGGGGCGAGGAGACCGGGTGTCTCGATCTGGCCCAGGCCGTCCATGATGGCCAGGAGGTCGTCTTGCGGGGTATCTGCGCTCACGTCGATCGGGCTACACGCGACGGGGTGCAGCCGCCGTAGTGTATGGCAGTCTGCGGGTGGCGGCGGGGTGGACCGGGAGCAGCGCGAACGCAGCGTAGAGGTTGTAGCGGGCGCGTGCATCGAATGGCGAGGTGATGCTCACCGGTGCGCCGCGCTGGAGTGCTGTTCGAAGACGAGTGGCCTGAATGCCAGCGGGGCGTGGAAGGTCGGCGCATCCGGCACCGACCAGGCCGCGTAGATCGCCCCCTCTTCGGGCCGAGCCGGCCCGCCCGGTCGCTTGATGCGGAAGACATTGAAGTGCCAGACGTCGCCGCCGACCGCCGGCATGCAGGTCGCGACCCGCGGTGCGAGCGATGCGAAATCGGCAAACGGCATCCAGGCGATGGCGCTCCAGTCGTCGCCGTCCCGATGTACCGCACTCTGGAGTCCGGCGAAGTCCCACGCGAGGTGCACGCGCCGCTCTGGCGACAGGCGTTCGATGTGCAGGTCGCACACCACGTTGGCCGGGCTGATCTCGAGTTCGGCATAGTCCTGCCCGCTGCAGGTCGGGTCCAGGAACACCTCGACGACCTCGGTTTCCCACAGGCAATCGTCCCGCTCGGTGCGCGTCGACCACGGTGCCCGGTCCTGTGCATCCCAGCGGACGCAGAGGCCGGCATCGGTCCAGAGGGCCCGGAAGGTGGTCCGGTAGTCGGCGGGCCCCCATGACACCGCCATGGCATCGGCCCACCCGTGCTGCGCGAGCAGACGAGCAGGCGTGTGGGTGGTCGGACGCACGCTGTAGACGGCCGGCTGCAGTGCCGCTTCAGGACCTCGATACATGTCGACCATGACTGGAATCAGAGCACGGAGGAGGACAGCAGCGAGTAGACGTCCAGCAGGCGCTGTTGCGCGTTGACTGGTTCGGTACCGTCCTGCGGCTCCACCCGGTCGTACGAGCCATCGGTGCGGAGGAGTCGGCACCGATCGGTATCGAGCATCAGCGTCCCGAGGACGACGTCGCGCAGGTGATCGCGCAGGTCGGTCTGATGGACAGGGCAGAGCACTTCGACACGGCGATCGAGGTTGCGTTCCATCAGGTCGGCACTGCCGATGTAGACCTCGGGTTCACCGCCGTTCTCGAACGAGTAGATGCGGGAGTGTTCGAGGAAACGGCCGACGATCGAGCGCACGGTGATGGAGTCGGAGATACCTGGGATCCCCGGTCGCAGGCAGCACACCCCGCGGACGATGAGATCGATGGGCACGCCGGCCTGGCTGGCGCGGTACAGGTTGCGGATCATCCCCGGGTCGGCGAGGGCGTTCAGCTTGAAGACCAGGCGGGACGGCCGGCCAGCACGGTGGTGCTCGCACTCCCGGTCGATCAGCGCCTTGAACTGGCTGCGCAGCGCCACTGGCGCGACCAGCAGCTGTTCGTATGAACGTCGGCTGGAGTACCCGGTCAGGTAGTTGAACACTTCCGAGATGTCGTCGACGATCGCGGCATCCGACGTGAACAGGCCGACATCGGTGTAGACCTGTGCGGTCGCGCGGTTGTAGTTGCCGGTACCGACATGGGCGTACCGCCGGATCCCATCGGGCTCCTTGCGGATGATCAGGCACAGTTTGCCGTGCGTCTTCAGGCTGACCACCCCGTAGACCACGTGGATGCCGGCCGCCTCCATGCGGGTGGCCCACTCGATGTTGTTCCGCTCGTCGAAGCGTGCCTTCAATTCGACCAGCACGGCCACCTGTTTGCCCTGTTCCGCGGCGGTGACCAGCATGTCGACCAGCGGCGAGTTGGCGCCGATCCGATACAGGGTCATCTTGATGGCGATGACCTGTGCATCCTCGATGGCCGCCCTCAGGAAGGCTTCCACCGACGAGAACGAATCGAACGGGTGGTGGACCAGCACGTCTTCCTCACGCAGGTCATCGAAGATCTCGGTGTACCCGGACCAAATCGTGCGTGGCGAGAACGGCGCGTCCTTGAGATGCGGCAGGTGCAGTTTGGTGAGCTGGTGCCAGTCGTCCCAATCGAGCCGCTCGCTGGTGCGGACCACGACGTCGTCGTCGATCTCGAAGTTCTCGACCAGGATGTTCAGCACCCGCCGCGGCATCACCTCCTCGACTTCGAGCAGGCACAGCGCGCCATACCGCAGTTGCTTCAGGCTGCGGTCGACCGACTCGAGCAGGTCGTCGGCTTCGTCCTCCTGGATCACCATGTCGGTGTCCCGGATGATCCGGAACAAGTGCGCCGATTGCAGCTCGGTGCCTGGAAACAACTGGTCGAGATTGGCCCGGACGATGTCTTCCAGGAAAACGAAGCTGAGCCCGGCATGCGGGGACATGTCGGACGGAATGGGGACGAAGCGATCCAGCGTGGCTGGGATCTTGACGCGCGCGAACTTGGTGCGACCGTTGTGACGAACCACCACCGCGAAGTTCCGGCTGAGATTGGAGATGTAGGGGAACGGATGACCGGGATCGAAGGCCAGCGGCGTGAGAATCGGCAGGATCTCGTTACGAAAGTAGTGCGTCAGGTGCGCCGTGAGCGCCGCCGTGTACTCGGCCGGCTCGAGGATGTGCACGCCCTCGGCAGCCAGCGCCGGCCGCAGCTGGTCGCGCCAGCAGCGCTGCAGCTCGCTCATCATCTCGGTGGCGCGCGCCCGCGTCGCCGCCAGCTGTTGCTCGGTGTTGAGCCCGTCGGGGCTCACATCCTCGATGCCTGCGCGATACTTCTTCAGCAGGGTGGCCACCCGCACCATGAAGAACTCGTTCAGGTTGGTGGCAACGATGGCCAGGAACTTGACCCGTTCGAGGAGCGGGTGGGCCGGGTCGAGCGCCTGGTCGAGCACGCGCTGATTGAACTCGAGGCAGCTCAGTTCGCGGTTGATATAGAGCGACGGATGCTCGAGATTGGCCGGGTCGCACTGCGACCAATCGGTGCGAAGGTCAGGCAGATGGATGCGGCGTTTGGCGCCGCGTCCGCGGGGCGGGCGGACCTTCGGAGGTGGGGTGGCGTTCATGCGCTCGCGTCGTCGCGGGTTCGAACCGATGATAACAAAGCAGTGAGACCGCGGTGGAGGCCGCTGCCATGCAGATCACCCTTCTCCCACCTCTGTTGCCCTCCGAAGGTGTCGTCAAGGTGGCGGCGGCGCACCAGGCCTTCACGCCGGGCAGCCGGATGCTGGCGACGGTGATCGGGGCCGGTCTCGAAGGCGGGACGTTGCTGTCGCTGGGGGGCCGCCAGGTGCTCGCTGACGGAGCGCTGCCGTACGCCCCCGGCACGACTCTCCAACTCGAGGTCGTCGAAGGTGGACGGCAACCGTCGCTGCGACTGGTGTCCGGCGCCGACGCCGTCGTCAGTCCAGGCGACGGGGTGGACGGGCCACAGGCCGCCGCACCACCGGTCTCCGCGGTGACGTATGGCATGGCCGCTGCCGTGCTGGCGGCGCGCGGCGACTCGGACGTCCGCGGTGCCGCAGTGGCGTTGGCGCGCTGGATGCCTGCGCTGGTCGCAAGCGGCGTCCTCACGTCGTCGCAGGCCGACGCGCTGCTCGCGGGGCTGGCCCCCGTGCGGGTGCCGACAGCACCATCGACGACTCCGGACGGCGCCAGCGCGGTCGCGACTGCGGCGCACGCCATCGCGGAACGCGTCAGCGACGGAGGGCTGCTGCTGGAGCGCCGCCTCGCCGACATCGTGCGCGGGGCCGGAACGTCGGCGCGCGTGCTGGCGGCCAAGGATCTGCGATCGCGACTGGCGGTGGCGGCCCATCTGCTCGAACAGGCGGGGCCGGAGCTGGAGGGCGCTCGCGAGGCCGCCTCCCGTCTGCAGCACGCGCTGCTCGCCGAGCAGGCCCGCAGCGCGGCGCACCTGGCTGGTGACGGCGTCGTCGATCTCCGCATCCCACTGCAGGGTGAGCACCAGCTCACCGAGATGCGTGTGCGCCTGCGTCTGCAGCGCGACAGTGCCGAGCCTGCAGACGGCGAGGACACGACACCCTGGCGTCAGGTGCAGCTCGACCTCGATCTCGACGGTCTCGGACGCATCCACGTCCGGCTCGGGGTCATCGCCTCACAGGTGCGCGCCGAGTTCTTCGTCGAGGATGCGGGCGCGGCGGACCGCATCGAAGGGGGTCTTGCCCATCTCGACGCCTCGCTCGAGGGGGCCGGGTTCGGGCGGGTGCTGTCGCGGGTGGTGGTCGATCCCGTGCGGGCGTGCCAACCGGACGCGCTGCCGGACCTGCCGGCGCAGCACTCGATCCTGGATATGCGCGCATGACGGGCGGTCCCGTGCGGCGTCGCCGGCAGGCGGCGGCCCTGCGATACGCGTCCGGGGAGATGGCCGCCCCCGAGATCGTGGCGACCGGCGAGGGCCAGCTCGCGGAGCGGATCATCGCGCTGGCAGGGGAGCATGGCATTCCGATCCACCAGAGTCCGGAGCTCGTCGGCTTGCTGACCCGCCTGCCGCCAGACTCGGCCATCCCGCCCGAGTTGTACCGGGCCGTCGCGGAAGTCATCGCGTTCCTGCTGCGGACTGCGACGCCACCCCGGTAGCACGAGAGGCCCGCCGGCGATGCCGACGGGCCTCGTGTAGCGACGCGCGCAGCGCCGGCAACAGGTGTGGTGCTGCTACTTCTTAGCGCTGATGGCGACCGACTGCTTCATCGTGCCCCAGTGCAGTTCCAGGTTACCGCCGACCACGGCGACCGTCAGCTGCTCGGCAGCCGCCGGGAGCGTGCCGGCCGTCATCGGCGTGCGACCGAGGTCCTGACCTTCGCTGTACTGGGTGCCCCACTGTCCGGTCTGCTTGTTGACGATCAGCTGCCATGGCGAGCCCGGCAGCGTGTACAGCGTGTAGGTGCCGGCGGGCACCGCAATCGTGCCCACCTGCAGGGCCTTGTCGGTCTTCAGGGTGGTCGCCTCGTCGGCGCCCGTGCGGTACACCTTGCCTGCTGGGGCGAGGGTGTCGATCGTGCGGCCCTTCATGTAGGGACGGCCGTACGTGATCGTGACGGTGGCGTCACCGACCTTGTACTCGACGGTTTCGTGGGGACTGCCGCCCTTGCCCGGCGTGGTCGACACGACCTTTTGCGCAAGCGCGCTGGTCGGCAGGGCGAGGGAAGCGGTGGCGACCGCTACCACGGTCAGGATTATCAGCGCACGTCGCATCGAGGTTCCCTCCAAGGGAGAGCCTGCCGACGGGCAGGCCAAACGGAAATCATCGCACAGGACACGTCGTTCACAGAATCCGCAACCCGAGTGCGCTGGCCGCCAGTTCTGCCGCCAGCGTCGCCGTCGTGTTCTGGACGTCGAGGACCGGGTTGACTTCGACCAGGTCGAGGGCGATCACCCGCCGCGCATCGGCAAGAATCTCCATGGCCATGTGCGCCTCGCGGTAGTCGAGACCGCCGCGCACCGGCGTACCGACGCCCGGGGCAATCGTCGGGTCGCAGACGTCCAGGTCGAAGGACACGTGGATGCCGGCGGTGCCGTGTCCCGCAATCGCGATGGCTTGCTCGATGACCGCCGCGGCGCCGCGCCGGTCGATGTCCTTCATCGTGAAGACGTGCACGCCCGACGCCCGTACGGCGTCCTTCTCGCGCTCGTCGAGGTTGCGCAGACCCACCAGCACCGTGTGGGCCGGCAGGACCTTGGGCGCATACCCGCCGATGAGGGCGAGCTCCTGTGGATCCTGGCCGAGCAGCGCCGCCAGCGGCATGCCGTGGACGTTGCCAGACTCTGTCGTGGCCGGGGTGTTCATGTCGGCGTGCGCATCCACCCAGATCAGGCCTAGCGGTGCGCCCTGTCTCTGGGCAAAGGTCGCCGACGCGGCGACAGAGCCGGCGCCGAGACTGTGGTCTCCTCCGATGACCACTGGCAGGGCGCCGGCAAGGTGTGCGTCGAGCGCCTGCGCATACAGCGCCTCGCACACCTCGCGGATGTCGTGGACGTACCGCTTGGTCGGATCGCCGTCATCACGGGTCTCCGGCGTCGGGGAGACGATGTCGCCGCGGTCGCGCACGTGATGACCGAGCGCCGCCAGGCGCTCGGCGATGCCGGCGATGCGCACGGCCGACGGTCCCATGTCCACGCCGCGTCGCCCGCCACCGAGATCCAGGGGCACGCCAATCAGGTGGATCAGGGCCATGGTGACCTCAGCGCTTGACGCTGATCGACACGCCCTCGCCGCTCGGTGCGACGATGCTGGTCAACACGTCAGGGCGGGTGTTGACGGTGTGGAGGAAGTCCTGCATGTCTGCACCCTTGTTGATGACGTTGTGCGCCAGGATGAGCCCGCCACGGCGCACGCGTGGGAACGTCATGTCGAAGTACTTCTGGTAGTCGGCTTTCCAGGCATCGATGAAGACGAAGTCGAACGTGCCCGGCTCGGCGGGCACCGCCGTGAAGGCATCACCGGCCACCACCCGGACGACATCGTCGAGCCCGGCGGCGGCGATGTTGGCCGCGAGCTCCTTGGCCCGCGTGGGGTCGTACTCGACGGTGGTCAGCGTGCCGCCTGTTTCACGCAGGCCCAGTCCGAGCCAGATGGCGCTGTAACCGCTGGCCCCGCCAATCTCGAGCGCCTTCTGGGCGTGCGTGGTCACGACGAGCAGGCGGAGGAAGCGCCCGTCCTCTTCCGAGATGGCCAGCTGTCCCTTGTCGGCCTCGCGAATCCTGGTCAGCAGCTGCTGCAGGTCCGGGGTCAGGGCCGGCAACGCCGCGATGTCGCTCGCGGTGCGCGCGGCGGCAGGACCGGCTGCGTCGGCGTGCGGAGCGCTGGGGCCGGCCTCGCGGGCCGGCGACCCACAGGCGAGGGAGACGAGTGCGCTGCAGGCAAGGGCAGCAGGAACGAGGCGAAGGCGCGGGACGTTCATCGCGGAGAATTCTAGCCTGCGCGCCAGCGGTCCAGCAGGAGGCCCACCGCGCGCCGTGCGTCACTGGCGACGTCGGGGATGCCAACGGCCCGGAAGCCGCTGCCGCAGATGCCGGCCGGGGGCAATCCGGCGAGCGCCTCCTCTATGCGCTGCACCCGCGCCGCATGTCCTACCTCGTGTTGCGGGCTGGTCAGCGGCCAGCGGACCACGCGGGTCAGCATGGGGAGGCCCCCGATGTCGAAACGCCGCGACCAGCTCGCATGGGCGTCGTCGATCAACGCATCGTCACTCCGGCTCAGCGCGTCCTGGTCGAAGGCGCCGCCGACAAATCCGCGCAGCACGGCATACCCGGCTGGGGCGCGGCCCTGCCACTTGTTGCTGAGCCAGCTGGTGGCCACGAGCCGATCCGTGGACAGATCAGGCGTCGACACATAGCCGCTGCCGCGCAGCGGCTGTCGAATCTGCTCGTCGCGATACACCGCCAGGACGCCTGCGGTCGAGACGTAGCGGATGCCGGCTGCCAGTTCGGCGGCGGCCGGCGCCACCGCGCGGAGCCAGCCGGCGACCACGCCGGCCGGCGCCGCCAGCAGGAGCAGGTCGGCGGTCAAGACCTGGCCCGTCGAGGTGCCCACCTGCCAGGTGCCGGCGTGCCGACGCAGCGTCTGCGCCGCCTCGCCGAGCCGCATCGCGTGCGCTGGCAGGGCCGCCGTCAGGGCGTCGACCAGCGTGGCCATGCCGCCCCCGAAGCTGCGGAAGGCGCCGCCTGGCACCGCGTGCTGGGCCTGCCGTCGCAGGGCCAGCAGCACGCTGCCACCCTGGCGTTCGGCGGCAGCCAGTTGCGGCAGGACGGCGTCGACCGACAACCGGCTGAGGTCGCC
>Ga0136633_1002083_pt1 | contig 14122 bp, 10 predicted proteins | sample AntDrymeUQ832206_2_FD_105494 | JGI IMG/M metagenome (GOLD analysis project Ga0136633, IMG submission 105494) | Polar desert sand microbial communities from Dry Valleys, Antarctica - metaG UQ83 (22.06) | ecosystem: Environmental > Terrestrial > Soil > Desert | place: Antarctica: Dry Valley... | reverse complement strand
GCCTGGATGCACGGCACCCACCGCAGCGTCTCGCCCGAGCACCTGCCCGCCTACCTTGACGAGTTCGTCTTCCGCCACAACCGCCGCGGCACCCCGATGGCCGGCTTCCAGACGCTCCTCGGGCTCGGCCTCGCCCGCGACCCGATCACTTATGACCAGATCATCAACCGAGCCGCCTAACCGCTACTTGGAGCTAACCCGGTACGCACTTCGTGCGTTGTCAACATCACCCGCGGTGCGCTCTACATCTTCCGCCGGTCCTGCCGACCCTTTGACCTCAACGTGTCGCGTCTCGGCGTAGACGAACGAGTACGAAAGCATGGGCGCGGAGACTGCGCCTACGGCACCGCCGTCCGCGTCCGCCCCGCCTGAAGCGGCGGCGCAAGGCTGGGCTGTCAGTGGTGCACGAGGTCCACCGACCAGGCCCCCGGTGGAACCAGTGGAAGCTGTGGAAGCTGGCGGCGGGTACCGGGGGCCGCGTGCTCGAAGGCCCGTGACGCGACGGCCCATCCACTGTCCGGCGGGGCGGTCTCGCTCCAGTCGCGGGGGATGCCGACCAGCATGGTGCATGCCAGCGCCGCTGAAGCCACCGCCCGGACAAGCAGCGGGTGGCCGCGCCCGACGCACCACAACATCGAGGCGACGAATGCCACCTTTGGGAGCAGCCAGTAGCGCGTGATCGCTGGTTCTGCCGCCAGAATTGGCCATGGGTTGAGCGGACGCACGAGCGCTAGGGCGAGCAGCCCGGCTGCGAAGAGCACCGCGGCGCGAAGCTCCACGGACGCCTGTTTCGGGACCGCCACGGCGACCACCAGGACACCGAGGACCGCCACCAGCCCGAAGGGAGTCGAGCCTAACGCGAGGCCGGCTTGGTCGCCCACCAGAGTCCCGAGAATCACACGCCCGCCAACGATCTCCCACAGAAGAGGTACCGAGGCATCCAGACCCCCCGATGACCTTCCTGCGGTGGTCACGGGACCGAGGGGGTTCGCACTGAGATACACCATGGCGATGATCTGGAGGGCGACGCAGGCAGATAGGAGGCGGATCGTGGCCCGGGGAACCGGACGCCCGCGCCAGCGGCCGACGAGCAATGCGACAGGAAGCAGGACGAGAACGTAGACGCCGGTCAGGCCGCAGATAAGCAGCACGGCCCGGTCGAAGATCCGGCCTGCCGTGCGCTCGCTCGCGGGCAGCAAGAGAACGATCACGGCGCTGATCGACAGGTACCACTGCGAGTTGATGCTCGTGGCGTGCACCTCGCTCACCCCGGGAAGCGCGACGATGAGCAAGCCAAGCAAGGTGCGCGTCGCCAGGCTCGGCCCCAATGCCTCGGCGCGCCTCGTGAGGAGCAGACCCAGAGGGAGCACCATGGGCAGGATGCCGGCTGCGTTCATCACCAGCGGCGCGTGGTGGAGCGGGACGAGACGCGCGAGGCCCGCAGTGAGCGCAGGAAAGGTCTGCAAATATCCGGACTGGGGGGTGATCGCCGTCGCGAGCAGTCCATGGTTGTAGACGTTGGCGAAGTACACCCCGTCCTCGCCGTAGAATTGAGGGTTCGTGAGCACATCCGGACGCCGTAGCCACACGAGCATCGCGGCGAGCAGCATGCCCGACAACGGGAGGAGCCACGAAGCGATCCGGCCGGGATCGACGCGGAGAGTCGTGGGCAGCGCGACCCAGAGCGAGGCCTTCTGACGTAGTTGGCGCGCGCCGCGGCGACCTAAGGAAGCTTCGGTAATTACGCAGGATTTGGGGTGGGTGGTATCGATAGGAGTCGTAAACGAGGCCGAGGCTGCGATCGCTGAGCGGCAGTCGTGCTCGCGAAACTCCTGGATCCTGCAAGTCACCCGGCTACTTCTTCCAGTGGACGTTAGACCAGTTGCGGTTCTTGACGCCGTTGAACTTCTTGGCGCCAGCGATGACGATGCCCGCAGCGACTAGTGCTTTGCCGATGACTGTGAGCGCGAGCGCTCCGATCTTTGTTTGCGGACCAACCGTAGCGCCGCCACGGCCGTGGGCAGTTGCGAGGCCCGCGGCGTGTCGCTGGCTCGGGTACTGCTACTGCTCGACCTTGACGCCTTCGGCGAGACCGTCGTGCCTCGCAGCCGCATCCCCGCTATCTGCTTGGCGGCCGGCGCGGGACCGGTCTGAGCCTGGCGCCGCTTGATATCTCTGGGTCCGCGGGTTTGTTTGTCAGCGACGCCCGCGAGCTCATCCGGCCTGCCAGCTGGCTGCGGCTCGCTGCTAGCGTCTGCGTGCGTTGCCGTCTCCGGACCCATCCAGTGAGCGCAGCTTGGGCACCCCACCGAGCGTGACGGACGCAAGCTGGCGCCGGCTGACCGACGTCGTGGTGGGCCGGTTTGCTCGTCACCCTGTCCTCAGCGTTTTCTTCGTCGCCCTCGTGGTCAGAGTCGTCGCTGCCGTGGTGGTGGCGGTCGGCTTCGACGGCTTCTTGTTTTTTGACGACGCGAACTACTCACGGCTGGCCGAGCTTGCGGCCGACGGGGCCGTTCGAGATCCCTACGACAGCTTCCTGTACGAGCGAACGGCCACCCTGCTCGTCCCGATCACCGGCCTGTACGGACTGTTCGGCCCCGTCGGGCTTCTTGGCCAGCTATTCGTGGCGACGGTCGGCGCTGCGACCGCCGCGGCGGTCACCCGTTTGGCGAGGGAGGTCGTCGCGTGGCCGTATGCAGCGCTCGCAGGCCTGATCGTGGCCCTGTTGCCCTCTCAGATCCTCTGGTCGTCGCTCGTCCTCAAGGACGCGGCCGTCTGGGCCGTTCTCAGCGCCCTGGCCCTAGTGGTCGCGCTCGCGGCGCGCGGCGGGGGCCGGCGGCTGGCGCTGCTGGGCGTTGCGGCCGCAGGACTCCTCGTGCTGCTCGGCTTCCTGCGTCTGCACAGCCTCGAGGTTGCTTGCGTCGCGATCGTCCTGGCGGTGCTCGCGTTTCCCCGTCCGCGGCCGCTCGCTCGCCTGGCCGGCGCTGCCGGCCTCCTGGTGTGTGTCCCGTTCGCCTTCGGGATGGGCGTCGCCGGCAGCTCGTTCGTCAAGAGCAGAGGCGACACCGGCTACCAGCGCGCGGTGAACGCCATCGACGCCGAGAGCGCCGTCGTAGCCGCGCCTCCGGTTGCCGAGCCTCCGCCGGTCGTTACGCCGCCCGCCTCCACCAGCGAGACCCGGACTCCGAGTCGTACCGCGTCCGCGCGCAGGCGCAAGTCGCCCCGCAGGACTTCGAGCGCTCCTGGTGCGCGCACGCCCAAGGCGCCCGATACGCCGGCGCGCGCGGGCAAGACCACGCCTGCACCGGCGCCTGCGCCTGCACCGGTGCCGACCGACGACCCAGCTCCCGCGGCAAGCAGCCTGGCCTACCTTCCGACCGGCGTCACGGTCGTCGCGCTGCGGCCCTGGCCGTGGGAGTCGTCGAGCCGGAACCTCGGGATCTCCATGGCCCGTGCCGAGACGATCATCTGGTACCCGCTGCTCCTGCTCGCCCTGATCGGGCTCTCCGCAGTGTGGAAGCACCGGCGTGCGCTCGCGTTCCCGGTCCTCGTCGGCGGGGGGGTCCTCGCGACGTACGCCTTGACCGAAGGGAACCTCGGCACGGCGTACCGTCATCGCGGCGAGTTCGTGTGGGTAGTGGCGCTGCTCGCCGCGGTCGGCGTCGAGCGGGTCGTCGCCTGGCGCAACGCCCGCCGGCCGCCCCCGGTGGGGGCGTAACGCGCGCCGCTGGACGTCGCCGGCCACCGGGTGGGATGCTGCGTCGGCCGTGGTCCCCGCCGTGCTCCACCTTGTGTACACGCCCCTCGGCGAGGAGCCCGTTCGCCGCTTCCTGCGCTCGTACGACACCATGCGCGCGGGTGCCGAGCACCGCCTGGTGCTGATCCTGAACGGCGGCTCGACGCCGTGGTTCGAGAGCGTCGTGGAAGACCGGGACGTCGACGTCCACCGGATCGAAGGAGACGGCATCCTCGATCTCGACGCCTACCGGCTTGCCTTGAAGCACCGGGCCGCCGGTGCGTACTGCTTCCTGAACAGCTACAGCGAGCTGCAAGCCGAGGACTGGTTGACCAAGTTGCTCGGGCCCTTGCGGGAACCAGGCGTCGGGATGACCGGCGCAGGCGGGTCCTACGAGACGCTCCGGGCGCACTACCCCTGGATGCCGCCGGTGTTCGCGAGCTCATCGGCGCTTCCGGGCAAGCTTCGCGAGAGCCTCGGGGCAGCAAGGGCCCGTCTGTGGGTCAACCGCCGGTTCCCGCCCTTCCCGAACGCCCACGTGCGCACCAACGCGTTCGCGCTGCGCGCCGACGTCATCCGGCGGTTGGACTGGCCGGCGGTTCGAACGAAGCCTGATGCATGGGCGCTCGAGAGCGGCCGCGCAGGCCTGAGCAGCCAAGTGCAGTCGCTCGGCCTCCAGTTGCGGATCGTCGGCGCCGACGGTCGGGCGTTCGCGCCGGCTGACTGGCCGGCCTCGGGAACCGTCCGATCCGGAGGTCAGCGCAACCTGCTCGTGGCCGACAATCGCACGAAGGAGTACGCCGGTGCACCGCCCGACGGCCGCCGCGCCTTGCAATCACTTGCCTGGGGACCACCCCAAGCGGTGGCCGAGTGACCCGAGCCCCCATGCGAATCCTGCATGTCATCACGACGCGCGACGGCATCGGCGGTGCCGAACGGGTGATGGAATGGCTCGTTCGGGGCGCGGTCGAGCACGGCGGCGATGCATTCGTGCTCAACCCTGGCGCCACGGCCGGCGCCGATCTCGGGCGAGTGCTGGATGGCGCCTGGCGTCCGCTTCCCGTTGACGGACCGGTATCCCTGGGCCGCACCCTCATCCGCTTTCGACGCCACGTCTCCGCGTTCCGCCCGGACGTCGTCCACGCCCATCTGCCCGGTGCGGCTGCGCTGGTCGCCTTCGCAGGAGACGTTGGCGTCCCGCGGTTGCTGTCGCATCAGCACGGCGATCACTTCGTGCAGGTGGGACGACCGGTGCTCGAACGGCTCGACCGGGCGGCGGGCAAGCGCTTCGACGCGGTCGTCGGCTGCTCGGGCTTCGTCGAGCGCTTCCTGCAGGACCGCTACGGCTACGACCCGTCGAGGATCCGGACGATCCGCAACGGCTGGAGTGGGACGCCGCTGCCCCGGAGCCCCGCGAAGCGGCCGACGGTCGTGTGTATCGCCAACTTCCGGGCCCAGAAACGTCACGATCTGCTGCTGGAGGCCTTCGCCGTCGTACGCCGCTCGGTGCCTGCCGCGCGATTGGTGCTCGTCGGCTCGGGCCCGCTGGAGGCACAGGCGCGTGCCCACGCCCACCGGCTCGGCCTGCCGGATGCCGTCGAGTTCGCGGGCTCGACGGCGCACGTTTGGGAGGTGCTCTCGACGGCATGGGTCTTTGCGCTGGCTTCGTCGTACGAGCCGCTGGGCATCGTGGCCCTGGAGGCGCTCGCCGCTCAGGTGCCCGTCGTGGCGTTCGACGTCGGAGGGCTAAGCGAGGCCGTGGACGACACGCTGACGGGGCTGCTGGTGCCATTCCCGGACGTCGGCGGTATGGCCCGCGCGATCATCGGACTACTCACCGACGACGACCGTCGGCAGCAGATGGGCGCCCGCGGTTCGCGTGCCGCGGCACACCACACCGCCGACGTGATGGTCCGCGACTACTACCGGCTGTACGCAGAGCTCGCCGAAGCCACCTGAGACTTCCACAGGCGCGAGGCGCGACGCGGGAGAAGGCGACATGCTAATCGGGTGAGAATCCTCTGGATGCCTTCTGTCTGCCCGACGCCGGCGACCGACGGGAACAAGCACCGCAACTTCAACCTCCTCCGCTGCCTCGCCGTCGAGCACGAGATCACGCTCGTCTGCCCGGTCGATCCACGGCAGGGCGACGACCTCTCCGAGCTGAAGGCGCTCGGCGTCGACGTCCGGGGTTGCCCGGCGCGCCACCCGGGCGGGCGCGTCCGGGCCCTCCTCCGACGCCGACCGTCGTGCACGGTCCCGGGATGTCTCGACGACATGGCATGCGCGGTCGGCCCGGACGAAAGATTCGACGTCGCCTTCGGGGCGCTCAGCGTCGCGCCTGCGCTGCACGCCACGGGTCTACCCGTCGTGATGGACGAGCACAACGTCGAGCGGGACGCCTACCGGCGCCTGTTCTTCCTGGAGCCCCTGAGCGTGCGGAAGCTCGCCCGCGGGCTTGACTGGCTGGAGGTCGGGGCGTTCGAGCGCAGATGGCTCAGGCGCGCGAACCACGTCACGTGCTGCTCGGAGCGAGATCGGCAGATCCTGAAGCAGATCGCCGGACGCGTCCCGGTGACCGTGGTCGACAACGGCGTCGATCCCGAGCTCGTGACCTTCGACGACGGCCCCGGCACCGACGACCTGGTGGTGTTCGTCGGGGGCATGGGCTACGCGCCCAACGCCGACGCCGCGCGGGTGCTCATCGAGCAGGTCATGCCCGCGCTGCGCCGCCGTCGTCCCGGCGCGCGGCTGAAGATCGTCGGCAAGGACCCTTCAGCCGAACTGCTCGCCGCGCAGAGCGACGACGTGGAGGTGACGGGAAAGGTCGCCGACGTCGGTCCCTACCTCCGATCGGCCGCCGTCACGGTGATGCCGCTGCGCACCGGCGGCGGCACGCGCCTGAAGGTTCTCGAGGCCATGGCGGCGGGCACGCCGATCGTCGCGACGAAGATCGCGATCGAGGGCCTCGAGCTCGTGGACCGCAGGGACGTCCGCGTCGGGCGCCCGGCGGAGCTGGCGGGAATGGCCGCGGAGCTGATGGCCGATCCAGACCTTCGGGCCGGTCAAGCCCGCGCGGCGCGAGCGACCGTGGAAGCGCGCTACGCTTGGAGCGACATCGTCCGGCGTCTCGAGAAGGTCCTCGAGGAGGTGGCCGCCGGGTCACCAGCCACGCCGCGGAAGGACCGAGGCGAGCCCTGAGGCGAGAACGAGCGGGGCGCTGCGCAAGAACGCAATCGGCGTTCCCCACGACCAGGCCTGCCGGAGCCACGGGACCGCGTTCTTCGGCTGCCTCGCCCTCACGAACTGGCGGGCGATGTTCACGGCCTTGCCGTGACGCGCGAGGCTGAGCTCCGGCTCGACCACTAGTCCTTCGCGCTCCATCAGATCCAGGGCGGGCCACGTCGCCTCCGCGTTCGACGGGTCCGCCGTGGAGTTTCCGGGGTGGACGTGAACGCGGACTCCGGTGAACGGCACGATGGTCGGCGGGATGCCGGCGCGGGCGAGGCGCACGAGCAGCACCCAGTCCTCGGCGCCTTGGACCGCCCGCTCCTCCGGGTAGCCGCCGACGGCGTCGAAGCTCTCCCGGTCGATGACGAGCGAGGACCCCGAGCCGTAAAAAAGGTTTGTCCGCGCGATGTGGTGATGGGCGTCGCGCGGCGGGACGCGCTCATCGGAGAACGTGCGCCCCTGCTCGTCCACGTTCACCATCCCCGTCACCGACGCTCCGCGGGCCGGGGTCAGGGGAATTTGCCGGCTGAGCTTCTCCGGGAGCCATTCGTCGTCGGAGTCGAGGAACGCGAGCAAGGGCGCCTCCGCCAGCTTGGCACCAAGGTTGCGCGAGGCGCCGCGCTCGATGTTGCGCTCCGAGCGAACGATGCGAAGCCGCGGATCGGTGACGTCGGCCAGGCTCACGTCCACCGGGACGTCGGAGGCGTCGTCGACGACGACGACTTCAAAGCCCGGATCCACGTGCGACTGCCGCAAGGCGGAGTCCACGGCGCGGCGGAGCAGCTCACCTCGGTTGTGAGACGGGATGATGACCGAAATCCAGGGTTGACTTGTCGTCATGTTCTTGCTCTCACGAATGGGCAGCGCAACCTTCAATCGCATCCTACGAGGATCAGAGCTGAGAGACCCGCAGGGCCTGGAGCGAGCGCTCCTGCCCCACCGCGAGTAACTCGCCGAGCCTCGGCGGGTGCTTACATGGCGGGGCATGCCCGGACCCCCCCTCGGCTTCGACGACCCGACGCATCCGGGACAAGGGACGAGCGGGACGACTGTCGACCTCTCCGGACCGCCGGACCCGGAGGGGTTCGGCACTCGAGCTGCGTCGGGCGCGCTGCTGCTGACCGTGCGGTCGGTGGCGACCCGGCTGGTGAGCCTCGGCGCCAGCATCATCCTCGCGCGGCTCCTCGTGCCCGCGGAGTTTGGGCTCCTCGCGCTCGGGCTGACGATCACGACCGTCGTGGGCTTCACGGGGAACGTCGGGCTCGCCGCCGCGCTCATCCGGCGCCCGGCCACCCCGGAGAGAGCCGATCTGCAGACGGTGCTGTTCGTCCAGTTGCTCGTGACGACGCTGAGCCTTCCGGTGCTGTCGGGGCTCATCCCGGTGTTCGGCACCCCGGTGGCGATCGGGGCGATCATGCTCTCGTCACTGCCTATCGCCGCTCTGCGCCTGGGAGACCAGGTCATGCTGGAGCGCGAGCTCGTCTACGGGCCGATCGCCAGAGTGGACGTGACCGAAATGCTCGTCCAGTCGGCGCTGTCCGTGACGCTGGTCGCGCTGGGCGCCGGCGTGTGGGGCGTCGCCGTCGCGCTCCCGATACGGGCAGCCGTCGGCACGTTGATCATGTGGCGTCTGGGCCCGATCGGTCCGTTGGCTCCCAGGCTCTCCCGGGCCCGTGCGCGGACGCTACTCGGCGAAGGGGCGGTGTTCGCCGCGCAGGACGTGGTCGGCCTGGCGCGCGACCAGGGGCTCAACGTGGTGATCGGAAGCCTCGGCGGGTTTGCCGCGCTCGGGGCCTGGTCGCTGACCGCGCGCCTGATGCTCGTTCCCGGGGTGATCCTGAGCTCCCTGTGGCAGGTGGCGTTCCCGGCGATGTCGCGGATGCGGTCGGTCGGGGGCGACATGAACTCGCAGGTGAGGCGTGCCCTCGGGCTGACCGCAGTCGGCCTGACCCTCCCCGTCGCAGCGCTCATCGGGTCGAGCCAGACGCTCGTGCCCGTCCTGTTCGGCCCGGGGTGGGATGCGGTGGCGGCCGCGCTCCCGTGGACGGCGGCGGGACTGCTCATCGCCGGTCCGGCCTCGGTGGCGTTCGGCAGCGCGCTCTTCTCCGAGCGGCGGGGCAAGGTGGTGCTCTGCTCGGCGGTGCTGCACTCGGTCGCGGCCCTCGTGGTCACCCTCCTGCTCTTCGACCGCTACGGCGTGACGGCCGCGGGCGTCGCGACCGTAGCCGCGGGCGTCGTCGAAGTGGCCGTCTTCGGCGTCGCGTTCCGGGGCGACACGTTTCGGTGCTTGAGCGTGGCACTCGGTCCGCTGGTGGCCACGGCGCTCGGGGCGGCCGCCGGCCTGCTGCTCGCCGATGCGTCGCCGACCACGGCCGTGGCCTTGGTCATGCAGGTGGCGTTGGCCACGACGGTGGCGGGCGGCGCTCTCGTCGTTCTCGCCCGTGGGCCGTCCCGCGACTTCGTCCGGCTCCTGCGCTCCGCCTCCGCCCGCAGCAGGAGGACGCAGGCCGGGGCTCGTCCCGGGGATCCCGAGGAAGCGGGCGGTGAACGGGTCGTGCAGCGGTGACCTGCGAGGACGGCGCCTGGCCGGCGACGGTGAGCATCGGGATCCCGACGTTCAATCGCGCGGCGGGCCTCGAGCGTGCCCTCGAGTCCTGCCGCGCGCAGACCCATCCCCGCCTGGAGATCGTCGTCTCCGACAACGCGTCGACCGACGGGACGGCCGACCTCTGCCGCCGCCTCAGCGCGGCAGACGACCGCATCCGCGTCGTGCGGCAAGACCGCAACGTCGGGCTCGACGCGAACTTCCGCGCTGTGCTCGAGCGTGCCACCGGCACGTACTTCATGTGGCTGGCCGACGACGACTGGCTGGACCCCGAGTACGTGGCAGTCTGCGTCGCAGCTCTCCTCGACGACCCGCAGGCCGTGATCGCCGGCGGAGAGGTCGAGTACGCGCTCGACGGGAGCAGCTTCCGCGATTCGCTGCGGCCCTGCGTCGGCGCGTCACCGAGACGCCGGATCCTCGCCTATCTGGGGACGGTCTCTCTCAACGGGTCGCTCTGCGGAGTGATGCGAAGAGCGGACGCGTACGCGGCCGAGTGGCCGGACACGCTGTCCGGCGACTGGTACTTCATGGCCCAGATCGCCACGCGCGGGCGAATGCTGGTCGAGCCGTCCGTCCTGGTGCACCGCTCCCTGTCCGGCGGCTCCTCGGACATGCGCGCCCTGGCTCGCAGCTACGGCGTCGCGCCGGGCTGGGGGCGGAACATCCACGTCTGGACGATCCGGCTGCTCGTGCCGCCCCTGTGGGCGGGAAGGACGTCGTTCGGGCTCATGTCCCGCCGCGAGCGCGTCTGGACGGCGCTGCTGCTCGTGCCGCTGCTGACAGCACGCTGGGTCATCTCGATGCTGCTGCGGCAACCGCACGCCTACCGGGCACTGCGGCTCGTGCGCCGCGGCGTGCGCCGGGGCCTGGGTCGTTAGCGACCGGTCGATGCGCTCGGCCCGATCGGTGGATAGAGGGCTGAGCCGGCCAAGGCCTCGGCGAGCATCGCCTCGTAGCGGTTGAGGACCTGCTCGAGCCCGAAGCGCTCGACGGCCTCGTCGACGCGGCGGCGCGCGTCCGCCCGCGCGCTCGCGTCGTCAAACGCCTCGGCCAGCGCCCGGGCCAGGCCGTCCGCGTCGCCCGGGGCGAAGAGGAAGGGGTGATCGCTGCCGAGGATCGCGGTGTTGCCCGGGATGTCCGACGCGACGACGAGCCGCCTCTGGGCGCACGCCTCGAGGAGCGCGTTGGAGAGCCCCTCCCACAAGCTCGGCAACACGAACACGTCGGCGTCGAGCAGGAAGGCGTTGACGTCCTGCACCCACCCGGTGAACGTCACGGACTCCCGCAGCGTCGCGTCACCCATCGTCCGCGCGCGCAACTCGGCCTCGACCGAGCCAAACCGTCCGCCCTCGCCCACGAGGGTCAGTCGCGCTCCCGGACGACCGGCGGCGACCATCGCCCAGGCGTCGAGCAGGAAACCAAGCCCCTTCTCCTCGGCCAGGCGTCCCGTATACACCGCACGCGGTCGGCCGTCCAGCGGTGGAGCGAGGGCGGGCAGCTCGACGGGGTTGGGGATCACCACGACGCGTTGCGGCTCGGTGAGCGTCTCGAGCTCGCCCCGCGCCGCATCGGTCTGGCCGACGAGCCGCGTCGCCTCTCGTAGCATCCGGCGATGCAGGCCCCGCCAAGGGGAGCGCAGCACCTGCAGCACCTCGCCCTGCTCGCCGTTGGAGGTCGACAGCGCCACCGACGGCCGTGACCACAGGCGCGCGCAGAGTCCTGCGGCCAGCACCGGAGAGCCCAGCTGGAACGCCATGAAGACCGCCCGCCGGCCCCAGAGCATTCCGAGTCCCGTCGCGCAGACCAGGTAGAGCACCGCCCCGAGCCGGTGGCCTCCGGGGACTTCGATCACGGTCAGGCCGGGTCGTCGACGAAGGCGCGGCCGGTGTGACGCCGCCGCGCGGCTTATGACGCGGACGTCCCAGCCACGCTCGGCGAGGCCCGCCGCCAGCAGGCTCGAGTGGCGGCCGCAGCCGCCGATGTCCGTGTGTCCCGTCGAGAACAGCACCACCCGTCGGCGTGCGCTCATCGTCGTGCGCTTCCGGCCCACGCGATCAGAAGCTACCGGACGGCCCCATCGTCGCCTCGTCCCCTTCCAGCCGCGCCGTCTCGGTGCCCCGCGATGGACTTCGCCAGCTTTGCCGGCCCGGCGCGACGTTCACCGCTCCACGGTCGACGGCTGCGGTGAGGAGTGGTCGACGTTCGGGCGCGGGTTGCTTCGTGTCGGCCGTGCGGGCGCCCCCGGTAACCTGCCACGCATGCTGACACCGAGGGCATTGGCGGGCCGTGCAGTGAGCCGGCTTGCGGATACCGTCGGCCACGACCTGGTTCGTCGGCATTTCTACAGCCCCCTACCAGACCTCACCGGATTGCCGGAGTCCCTCTGGACCACCCCACGGGCGCTGATCGGGGTCGATCTGCGTGTCGACGACGCGATCGAGTTCATGCAGACCACGTTGAAGCCGTACCTGGCGGAGTTCGACCCCCCGCACGATCCCTCCGAAGCCGCGACGGGCTTCTTCATCGACAACAGCTACTACGGGTCAGTCGACGCTGAGGTGCTCTACGCGATCGTGCGTCACGCCAAGCCCGGGCGGGTCGTCGAGCTCGGGTCTGGGGCCTCGAGCCACGTCATAGCCCTGGCGCGGGTGGCCAACGCAGCCGATGGTGCTGCGTTCGAACACGAGATCTACGACCCGTTCCCGTTCGCGGCGGGGCGAATGGGTCCCGTGACGGGTGCGCGGGTGCAACGGGTGCGCGCCGAGGAGATCGATTGCGGCGCGCTCGCGGAGCTCCTGACGGCGGACGACATCCTCTTCGTCGACACGACTCACACGGTGAAGACCGGTGGAGATGTCGACCGCATATTCCTCGATCTCGTGCCGCGTTTGCGGCCCGGGGTGTGGGTGCACGTGCATGACATCTTCCTGCCCTACGAATACCCCCGCTACTGGGTGGTCGACGAGCGCCGGGTGTGGGCCGAGCAGTATCTGCTCCAGGCGTTCCTGGCGTTCAACGACGCCTTCCGCGTCGAGTTCCCGGCTCACGCCGTGGCGGGGACGGCGCCCCAGGCGTTGAGTGAGGCCGTGCGCTCCTTCCGCCCCGGCCTGACTCCCGGCTCTTTCTGGATGCGACGCGTCTAGGTCTCCTCGAATGCCTGCTACATGCCGGTTCTGCTCGGCCCGTAGCCCTCACCACCCGTGCTCGCGCAGGAAGACCTCAAGCGTGAGCAGCGTCCACAGCACATGGCCGTGCTGCCTGCGGCCCTCGCGGTGCTCGCTGAGCAGCCGGTCGATCGTCTGGCCGTCGAGGTGCTTGCGCACGCTGGCGTCGGGCGCTCCCAGCCGGCTATCGACGTAGCTGCCGAGGTCCTCGCGGAACCAGCGGTCGAGCGGGACCCCGAAGCCGCGCTTCGGGCGGTCTGCGATGCCGGGAGGCAGCAGATCGGCCACGGCGTGCTTGAGCACCCGCTTGAGCTGGGTGCCGCGGGCCTTGAGCTGCGGCGGCAGGCTGATCGCGTGCTCGAGCAGCGCCCGGTCGAGGAACGGTGAGCGCACCTCCAGACCGTGGGCCATGCTCATGCGGTCGGCCTTCACGAGCAGGTCGTCGAGCAGGTAGGTCTCGAGGTTGAGCTGCAGGACGCGGTCCAGCATGCCCGCTCCCGCGGTGCGCGTCCATCGCTCCTCGTAGTCCTCAAAGCCCCAGCGGGAGCCCTGCGGCGCGAGCGCCGCCTGCGTGTCGGGGTCGATGAAGCTGATCCAGTTGCGCAGGGCGCCGGGCATGCCCAGGTGGGCGTTGTGCGCGAAGCGCTTCGCCCGGACCCCCCGGCCGCCGGCCGCTGCGTCGGGCACCGCCTCGGCCAGGCGCCCGGTCAGCGCCCGCACCGGCTCGGGCGTGCGGCCGACCCACTCCGCGAGCACCGCCGCCTGGAGGCGCTCGTACCCCGCGTACAGCTCGTCGCCCCCGTCGCCGGACAGGGCGACGGTGACGTCCTGGCGCGTCACCTCGCTGAGCAGAAAAGTCGGCACGGCGCTCGAGTCACCGAAGGGCTGGTCGTGGTGCCAGACGAGCCGCTCGACGAGGTCGACGGCGTTCGGCTGGACGACGTGCTCGTGATGATCGGTGCGGTGGCGCTCGGCCACCGCGCGGGCGAAGGGTCGCTCGTCGAAGCCGTCGCGGTCGTCAAAGCCGATCGTGAAGGTCGCCACGGGACGGTCGGATAGCTGGGCCATGATGCCGACGATGGCGCTCGAGTCGACGCCCCCGCTGAGGAACGCCCCCAGCGGCACGTCGGCGACCATCCGACGCCGGACGGCGTCCGTGAGGAGCCCGCGGACCTCGCGAGCTGCGGTCGGCAGGTCCCGCGTCCCCCTCCGCGTGCCGTTGTGGGCCCCGGGCGCCGATGGGGCCCAATACGGCTCGATCGTCGGCTCCCCGCCGGCGTCCAGCACGAGCACGCAGGCCGGAGGCAGGCTCTTGATGCCCGCGAAAAAGGTGTGCGGGGTGGGGACGTAGCCGAAGGCGAGGTAGGCCGGAATCGCCCGCGGGTC
>Ga0136633_1002082_pt1 | contig 14124 bp, 15 predicted proteins | sample AntDrymeUQ832206_2_FD_105494 | JGI IMG/M metagenome (GOLD analysis project Ga0136633, IMG submission 105494) | Polar desert sand microbial communities from Dry Valleys, Antarctica - metaG UQ83 (22.06) | ecosystem: Environmental > Terrestrial > Soil > Desert | place: Antarctica: Dry Valley... | reverse complement strand
GAGGGCCATCCGTGGCACGAAGAGCTGCCGTTCTCCTTGAAATGGTGACCATGACCGGAACGATGTGGTGCTAGAAGCCCGGTTAAAGGGACCGGAACGATCTGATGCTATGTGTGAGCTAGCCTTTCGCTTCGGCGCGACGACGACAAGCCAGACTCCTAAACGCCATCGTCGGAGCAGGTAGTATTGCTGATGGTCCTGGCCGCTGAAGTAAACGGACCCATGTGATGGACGCGCTCACCGGCATCGTTGAAGAACTCGGCCTCCCACTTCGTTCGGAATGTGCCCGACCCCGTGGTTGATCCAGCACAAGGCTCAAAGGTCACGCTGACATTGAAGCCGGTCGAGTTGCTCCGATCCACGCGCCAAGTCTCCACGAGTTTCCAGGAGCTTCCGACCTTCCGCTGCAGTGCGAGCCAATTCTTGATCTCGTTGTGCTGGTCCTGGGTGGACACAGTCGTGCCCATCGAGATGCTGTTGTGGTCTTCCCACCGCGGGCCGGTGAAAGATCCGTTCACCGAACCATGAGCAATAGCCGCCCAGGGAATGCTGACGACCATGGTCGCTGTAATGATAGCCAACATCTTCTTTGTCATCTATGGACCCCCGAAAGCCAGATGGGACATGAGGAATCTTACTGGATGTGTCGATCAAAACGAAGGCTGGTCCGTCTTCGGGGGGGCCGAACTCCTGGAGGCTGGCCTCGAGATAGTGGAGCAGCTTTCATCGTTTCTGCTGCACATATGCTGCACGGCCCCGATTCGGTCGATCCAGGACCTCGGCAAACCTCAGAAAACCGCCCCTGACCTGCAGCTTTAGCAAGTGGGCGGTGACGGGTTCGAACCGCCGACCACTGCGTTGAAAGCGCAGCACGCCCCGAACACCCTACCTGCACCAATAGCCGTTTCCCCTGTTCAGAGGGGCCTTTCGGCCTTACACCTGTTCCAGCCGTTTCAAGCCTGTTTCGCATTGTCGTGTGGGGTTTTTGTGGGTTCGAAAGGGAGGGGGACATGAACGTAGTTGGGGTATCTGCGGGTGTCGACCGAACGACAGGCGGAAAGGGTTTTGGCCTCGAGGTGCAGGAGGAATCGATTCGGGAGTGGGCGGAGAAGAACGGCCTCGAGCTCGTCGCAGTCCTGCGCGACGCTGGGGTGTGGGGGACACGCGAGGCCGCTGATCGTCCGGGCCTGAGCGAGGCCGTGAGCCTCGTTGAGATCGGTGAAGCCAAAGGCATCGTCGTGGCCAGGCTCGACCGTCTGGCACGCACGCTCGTGGTGCAGGATGGCATCCTCGGCAAGGTCTGGTCGATGTGGGCTCGCGTCGACTCGACCGACGCCGGAGAGGTCGTGCAGGACGACCCCGACGATCCGATGAGGACTGCTCTCCGTCAGATAATCGGCGTCTTCGCTCAGATGGAACGAGGCATGATCGCGGCTCGCCTGCGGGCCGGCAGGCGGCCACAAGCATCTCAAGGGCGGCTACGTCGTACGGGGCCCCCGGCTATGGCTTCTCCGCCGAAGGCGGTTCAATCATTCCGGTCCCTCATGAGCAGGCTGTCCATCGCCCGCATGAGCCAACTGCGCGTCGTTGGCATGTCGCTGCGAGCGATCGCGGCGCAACTGGATCTTGAAGACCTGAGGCCGCGCCGAGCAACGCGGTGGGTCTCGTCCTCCGTCGGGCGCATTCTCGCTCGCCTCGAGGAAGCGGCGGAGATAGCCGCTGAATGAATAGGTAGGCGTCGCGGCGGGCCCGTCCTTCTGCTTGGCAGACCGATCGCAGGCATCGCTCGCGCCGGATTCCGCTCTTCTCTGCGCCCTGAGGAAGTCGTCTAAACCGCCTACAGGCGTTCGTTGACACAGGTGTAGACGCCAATGTAGGCGCGCAACTTCTCTGCGTCTATGACCCCTTCTCCCACGCACAGAACATCGTTCAACCACCGGTAGCTTTCGTCCTCCGCCTCGAACGTGACGGCCAAGTTTTGTCCTCCAGTTGCGCCGTCCTCCGAGAAGATCGTTCGGCCTTTAAGGTCGAAGACCACATGCGCCCCGTCGGGCGTCTCTATGACACCGCGCGCACTGGGAAGCATGGATCCGTCACTACGTCGGTGGGGGTGGTTGGACCACCGGACTGCGCCACTGAGAGTGTCACCAGTCACGGTGCCGTCTCCTTCACCGTATGCCGACCCTTCCTCTCCGCCATATGGCCGAACAAGGAAGAACTCGGTCGTGTACCCGAGGTCCATGTCGCAGAGATGTTCAAGTCGCATACGGTCCCCTCACCATCCTCCACACCACTCTAGGGAGGGGGCCGTCCTCGCGCAATGGCCCTTCGGTGCTCTATCGAAGAACGCGAAGAAATATCCGTGGAGTCCCTTGCGGTCGAGACCTCTACGGACCGGTGCTGGGGACTATCTCGGTGACTTCACCGTGTCGATCCAGGTGCCCGACGAACTCGCCTATTAAAGGACGAGGCTCGATACGACCGCCTCATGCGTTGAATGTCGTCAGGCATTCCTAGCAAGGCTAGTTCCCCGATCCGGTGAAAGCGGTTTCCTCGAGACCTAGCTGTAGCGGTTCGCCTCCTCTGGGAGGAGCCGGAACTGGGAAGCGCGTCGCTGAGTTTGCCGCCGAAGAATAGAGGCCTCGGCCGTTTCATGTCCTTGTAATGCGGTGAAGATCATGCCCTGAGAGGCCTAGAGGTCGCCCTCCACCGCTGACCGCGCTGGCTCGGCCTCGCGAGGCGGCTCTTCCGCTTGCTCATGCATTTTCCTCCTGAGCGTCCTCGAGCGCGTCCTGAATCTTGGGGTGAAGCTCAACAACCTCCTCGGTCTGTTCGTCCTCCACATGCTTCTTAAGTTTTGGAGGCGGGGCTTTCCAAGCTCTCATCCCCTGGACTTCACGGTGGTCGGGTGATGTGTGGTCGGGCAACAGCTGGTCGAGAGTCGAGTGGGGCGACTAGCAGCCGGCGCACGCGTTTGCAGGTCAGATCCCGAGGAAGGCCTCGCGCACGTCCTCGCTCTTACGCAGCTCCGCCGACGGTCCCGAGCGGATGATCCGGCCCGTCTGCAACACATAGGTCCGGTCGCTCACCTCGAGGCACTCGCCCACGTTCTGCTCAACTAGCAAGATCGTCTCGCCCTGCTCCCGCAGCTCGCCGATCGTCTTGTAGATGCTTTCGACGAGCACCGGTGCGAGACCGAGCGACGGCTCATCGAGCATCAGCAGTCTCGGGCGCAGCATCAGCGCGCGGCCGATCGCGGCCATCTGCTGCTCTCCGCCCGACAGCGTACCGGCCGCCTGAAACCTCCGCTCTTTGAGACGCGGGAACAGCTCGTAGATTCGATGGAAGCCCTCGGGAGAAGGTTGACCGTGGGCGTACGCGCCGAGTGCCAGGTTGTCCTCGACGCTCAAGTAGGGGAATAGCCGGCGGCCTTCCGGCACATGCGCGATGCCGTGCGACGGGATCTCGTGCGACGAGAGTCCCGAGATCTCCTTGCCGTCCATCGTGATCTTGCCACTGCGGTCCACCATCCCCGAGATCGCCCGCAGCAGCGATGTCTTGCCGGCGCCGTTGTTGCCTATCACGCCGACTACCTCGCCCTCATTGACCTCGAGGCTGACGCCGTCGAGTGCCAGCGCGCCGGCGTAGTCGACCGACAGATCATCCACCCGAAGCAACGAATCTCTCCCCAAGGTAGGCGGCGACAACCCTCTTATCGCGGCTCACCTCTCCGGGCGAACCCTCGATCAGTTTCTCGCCCTCCACCAGCACGATCACGCGGTCCGACAGCGGCATCACGATCTCCATGACGTGCTCGATCATCACGATCGTAAGCTCGTCGCGCAGCGACCGCAGAAGTTCGACGGCCTCGGCCGACTCCCACTTGTTGAGCCCCGCCATCGCCTCATCCAGCAGCAACAGCTTCGGCTCGGTGGCGAGTGCCCGCGCCAGCTGAACCCGCTTGCGTCCGGCCAGCGGCAGCTCTCGCGCGAGAGCGTCCGCCCTATTGCCCAGTCCCACGTGCTCGAGCGTCTCTTGCGCCCGGCGACGAGCATCCGAAGTATCCCTGTGGCGCAGAAGCGCCGCCACCATGACGTTCTGCAGCACGGTCAGGTCCGCGAAGACGCGGATGATCTGGAATGTGCGCGCCATGCCTGAAACGCATACTCGATCTGGCCTCAACCCAGTGATGTCGTTGCCGTCGAAGACGACCCGGCCTGAATCCGGCTTGCGGAACCCCGATATCTGGTCAAAGAGGGTCGTCTTACCGGCGCCGTTCGGCCCAATAATGCCGACGAGCTCACCTTTGTCTATCTCGAACGTTAGGTCGCGGTTCGCCGCCACACCACCAAAGCTCTTCGAGAGTCGCTCGACCGAGAGAATCGCCATCAATGTGACCTTCCCCGGAGGAGCTTGACGCGCTGGGCCATTCCGATCAAGCCGTTCGGTTCGAACGCGGCAATCGTCATCACGAGCAGGCCGTAGACGACGAGATTCAGCGCTTCACCCGTTCCTCCGAGGTACAGGCGCGCGGACTCGATCAGTGACAGCAGCACAGTGGCACCAATCACCGGACCCCACATGCTGCCCACGCCGCCGAGCACGGCTGCGATCGTGATCTGGATGGAGATGGCGAGCCCGAGCGCGCTCTCGGGGTCGATGAAAAGCACGTACTGAGCGAAGAATCCGCCTGCAACCGCCACCACGATCGCCGAAAAAGACAGCGCGATCTGCTTATAACGGGCGACCGGGATGCCGACCGACGCGGCGGCGTCCTGATCTTCGCGAATCGCGATCAGATAGTAGCCAATGCGCGACCTCAAGATTGCCCTCGTCGCCAACAATGCCAGCAGCAAGAAGCTCGCGGCGATGTAATAGTACTCCCATTTCTGCTGGCCGGAGAATTGCAGCTCCAGGAAACTGTCCTCCTTGATCGGGATCGAGAGTCCGCGGGCTCCTCCGACGAATCTCCAGTTCAAGAAGATCAAAAAGGCGATCTCCCCCACCGCGATCGTGGCGATCGAGAAATAGTGGCCGCGCAGCCTGAACGCCGGAAGGCCGATCACCATCGAAACCGCCACCGCAATCAGGGCGCCCAAGAGGAGTCCGAGCCACGGGTTCAAACCGAACCGAACACCTCCGACCGCAGTCGTGTACTCGCCGATCCCGAAGAACAGCGCGTGGCCGAGTGAGATTTGGCCGGTGAACCCCCCCAACAGGTTCCAGCCAACCGCCATCAGCGCGGTAATGCAGATCAAGACCGCGACGTTGTGCTGAAAGGGCGCGCTGTAAACGATCGGCATCAGTCCGAACACGAGGAGGAAGATCGCCCATGGGCCGAGTGCCCGCCACCGGACGGGCTTCGTCCGTCGCGGCTCGGCCCCGTCTTCGGCCGACACCTCGCTTCTTGCCACCTCGGCGCCGCGCATCTCGGCCACTACCTCCTCCCCAATAACCCCTGCGGGCGGGTCAGCACCACGATAAGGAAGAGCAGAAATATCCACAGCTCCTTATACTCCGACGGCAAGTAGAAACCTGCGATGTTCTCCAGCAGGCCCACCAGGAAGGCCGCGATGAACGCGCCGCCGATCGAGCCAAACCCGCCCAGCGCAACGATCACGAACGCGGTTAGCCCGTAGGCCACGCCCGCGTTGGGATGCACCGGCTGGTAAGCAGCCACAAGTGCGGCCGCGGTGCCGGTGGCGAGCCCACCGACAAACCACGCGAGGGCGAACATGCGGTGTGGGTTGATGCCCAGCATCGCCGCGGCCTCGCGATCCTGGGATGTGGCCATCAGCGCCTTACCGGCGCGCGTACGCCACACGAACCACCCCAGCGCGCCGGTGCCGACCAGGCTCCCGACCGCCGCGGCGAGCTGCGGGCCCGGCACAGAAACGCCCCCGAGCGAGAAGCCGATGCCGGTCAGAAGGCTCCCCCGAATGGCCCGGACGTTCGACGTGAACAGCGCCTGCGCTGCGCCTCGGAGGAATATCAACAAGCCGAACGTCACGAAGATCTGCGACAGCAGCGTGCCACGCATTGCGTGGCGGACGAACGTGACGTACGCGAGCACACCCAACAGTCCGACGGCGACGGCGGACAGCGGAACCGAGAGGAGCGGGTCGAGCCCGGTGATGCTCCAGGCGAAGAATGCGACATACATCCCGACCATGACGAACTCGCCGTGGGCGAAATTGACGATGTCGACCACGCCGAAGATCAACGTGAGTCCAACCGCGATCAGGGAAAGGACCGCACCCAGCAGCAGCCCGCTGACTACCGTTTGGACGAAGGCCTCCACCCGCTTACCGCTTGGGGAACGGCGGCAGCGGCCACACCACGTCGGTCGTCGCTTTCTCGAAGGGCCAGATCAGCTTGTAATCGCCATCGATGTACTGAAGGATCACGCCCTTCGCCAGCTCGTTCTGGCCGCTGTCGTCGAAACGGATCCCGTCCCACGGCATGATCGTCTGCTCCGCCGGCACGTCGATGTTGTTCATGGCCTCCTGTATCGCCTCGGGCTCGCTGGAGCCCGCCTCGTCGATCGCTTGAAAAAGCGTCAAGGCTGCGGTGAACTCCCGGGCAGAGTTCTCGTCCATCGCGTGCCCGAAGCGTTCCTCAAACATCCTCGCCACTTCGACCGCGGAGGGTTGATTCTTCACAGCGTCGAGCGCCCACGCGGCGCGCGAGATGACGTAGCTCCCGGCATTCCCGACAGCCTCGAAGTAGGCGGCGTCGGAGTAGCCGGCGCCGTAAGCCAGGATGTTCGGAACGTAGTCCAGTTGCTGGAACGTCTTCGTAAACAAGATCGCCTCGGGCGTGTACGACGCCTGGAACACCGCGTCCGGGTTCTGCGACTTCACCTGAGATGCCTCGGGCGTCACGTCCGACACTCCGTTGCCGTGCGGAATTGTCGACACGACCTCAAAGCCGCGCTCGGCGGCAACCTCCTCGGTCACGTCCGCCGCGTCGGTCCCGTAAGCGGTGTTCTCGTGAAGGATGACGACCTCCTTGACGTCGCCCCCCTTCTCGGAGTTCAGGTCGTCGAGGAAATCGAAGAAAGATTCCGCGAAGGTCCGATCGGACGGGCCGGTGCGCCAGAAGAAATTGAGATCGCGGCCCTCGGTGAGCTGCGGAGAAGACGACGAGCCGTTCACGAACGGGACGCCCAGACGCTCGGCGCGCTCCGAGGCCGTCAGAGTGACCGACGAGAAATACGCTCCGATGACCGCGGCGACGTTCTCGCTCGTAATGAGCCGCTCCGTCTCGGACGCTCCCGTCTCGGGATCCTCCTCGTGGTCGGCCGAAACGATCTCGATCGAGGCTCCGTCGAGGTTGGGAAGCCCCTTTCCTTTCGCCAGCGGCAGGTCCAGGTCGATGTTCTCATTGACGATTTCAGCCGCCAGCGTGAGGCCTTCGAGGGTCCTCTGGCCGGTAGACGCCGACGCGCCGCTCAACGGATAGATCGCTCCGATCTTGATGGTGCCACCCTCAGCGCCGTCGCCGTCGCCCGCACCGGGAGCGCAGGCAGCCGCTATCAGCGCCGTGCAAACGAATAAGCAGGAATAAAGCCGCCGCATCATCTGACCCCCCTGTCCAGCCACCTGTGACATCCCAATGATTACACAACCCCCAGCCGTACCGGGGTGGTGCTCATCGCCCGAGGAACCTTCCCTTGAACACGTCGAGCTCCCGATTCGGCACGTCGGTCAGGAACATGCGTGCCGGGCTATGCGTAATCATCCATTCTGGCCTTGCGTCAAGTCCAACCGACTGCGGCGTCACGCCGCAACTCCAGAACACAGGCACCTCTCCCCGTTCAATGGGAACCGGATCCCCGTAGTCGGGACTGTCGATCTCCGCGATGCCGATGGTGGCCGGATCGCCCACGTGCACCGGAGCGCCGTGGGCGTGTGGGAGACACGCGGTTATCTGGACCGCACAGCTCACCATCTCGGCGGGAATCGGCCTCATCGAGACGACCATCCGTCCGTGAAAGGGGCCCGCGGGACGGGTCTGGATCGACGTGCGGTACATGGGCACCGTGCAGCCAACCTCCTGATGGCGCACCGGGATCCCTCCATCGACAAGTGCCTCCTCGAAGGTAAAACTGCATCCGAGCAGGAACGCGATCGCGTCGTCGGTCCAGTCCGACGAGATGTCGCTTACCTCGGCAACGAGTTCCCCGCCCCGGTAAATTCGGTATGCGGGCACGTCGGTCCGGACGTCGGCCGTGGGGGTCGTCAACCTGGGAATCGGGTCGCCGGACTCCAGCACCTCCATCACCGGGCACGGCTTCGGGTTGCGCAGGCAAAACACCAGGAAGTCGAAGGCCAGGTCGCGAGGAAGGACGACCAGATTCGCCTGCGCGAAGCCGGCTGCCTGACCCGCGGTCGTGCCGCGCCACCGCCCCGCTCGGATCTCCGCCCGCAACTCGGCAGGATCAGTGAAGCGCGCCCTCGTCTCTAGAGCCATCAGCCCCCCATCGCAGTGATCCACCCCATGTTACGGTTACTTGGCCCCCAAGGCAACGCGGAAACGGTGGAAACGGAGGAGGATCTTGTCGTTCGAGGGGGTCCGGCTCTCCTTCCTGGGTGAAACGGCATTCGTGCTTACCGTCGGGAGCGACGTAAGCCTCGACGCGCACGAGAAAGTGAAGGCTGTCTCCCATCTCCTCGAGTCCGCGCCACCCGATGCGATGGTCGAATACGTCCCGGCATTCACAACCGTCACGGTGATCTACGACCCGATGGCGGCAACCGACGAAGAGTTCGCCGATCGCCTGCGGAGGCTGCTTGAGAATGCACCCGAGGCTAGGCTCGCCGTCGAGGGCCGGCTGGTGGAGATCCCGGTTTGCTACGGAGAGGCTTTTGGACCGGACCTTGACTTCGTCGCCTCCCACAACACCATCACGCCGGACGATGTGATAGCGATTCACGCTGACTCCGAATACCTCGTCTACATGATCGGATTCGCGCCGGGCTTCCCGTACATGGGTGGGATGTCCGAGCGAATCGCGGCCCCGAGGCGCGACTCGCCGCGCCAGAGGGTCCCGGTCGGCTCGGTCGGAATCGCCGGCAAACAGACCGGTATCTATTCGATCGAGACGCCGGGCGGGTGGCAACTAATCGGACGCACACCAGTCAGGCTTTTCCGGCCGGACGAAGACGAGCCGAGCCTCCTCCGCACGGGGGATCGCGTCCACTTTCACGTGATCGATCGTAAGCGGTACGACGAGCTGATTAAGAGCGAGGCGAGAGCGTGAGACTCCTCGAATCAGGGCTCCTGACGACCGTTCAGGATCTCGGTCGGTTCGGCTACCAGAAACACGGTGTCACGCCGAGCGGTGCGATGGATCCGGTGGCTTTGCGCCTCGCCAACTCGCTCGTCGGCAACGATCGCCGCGCGGCCGGGCTCGAGATGACGCTTCGAGGCCCGGCGATCGAGTTCCGGCACGACGCGCTGATCGCGATTTGCGGCGCCGACCTCTCTCCCGAAATCGCCGATATGAGGCTGCCCACTTGGTGCGCGATCCTCGTACAGCGAGGTTCCGTGCTGGAATTCGGCGATGCCCGGTGGGGATGCCGTGCCTATCTCGCGATCTCCGGCGGCGTAGCGGTCCCCGAAATAATGGGCAGCAGGGCAACCTACCGACACGCGCGAATCGGCGGGGTCGAAGGACGGGCCCTTCAAGCCGGAGACGACCTCCCGGTGGGCCGTGCAGACGAGCGTGTTCTCGATGTAATGCGGGATGCCGCCTCGAACCTCGGGCCTTTTCCCTTCGCGCTGTCCATCCACCGATTCGCGTTAGGGGATGTGATGGAGCTGTATGAGCGAGATTCTCGCGTCCGAGTCATGCGGGGCCCACACTTCGACATGTTCGATGAGCGCGACCGCGACGCCTTTCTCAACGAAGCCTTCGTTGTCTCATCGCGCTCGGACCGGATGGGATATCGGCTAACCGGACCCATCCTCGACTCAAGCGAACGAGACGAGCTGGTCTCGAGCGCGGTCTTGACCGGCACCGTCCAGGTCCCTGGCGGAGGGGAGCCCATCGTACTGATGGCCGACCGCCAAACGACCGGTGGGTATCCGATGATCGGTCAGGTCGCAGCGGCTGATCTTCCGGTGCTGGCACAGCTGAAGCCCGGAGACAAGGTCAGCTTCGAAGAGATAACGATCGAGCGTGCGCAATCGGCACTGCGTGCGCAGTGGGATCGCGTTCAGGCACTGAAAGAGGGAGTGGGACATGCATCGAGTCGACCTTAACTGCGACATGGGTGAGAGCTTCGGCAACTACCGGCTCGGAAACGACGAACAAATTCTCGAGTTCGTCACCTCGGCCAACGTCGCGTGCGGCTACCATGCCGGGGATCCAAGCGTGATGCGCAAGACCGCGCGGATGGCGCTCGAGAAAGGGGTTGCGATCGGAGCGCACCCCGGATACCGGGATCTGCAGGGCTTCGGCCGGCGTTTCATGGACGTCTCCCCCGAGGAGGCTCAGGACATGGTCGTGTACCAGATTGGTGCCCTCGCTGCCTTCGTCCGCGCCGAGGGTGGCAGCATGCAGCACGTCAAGGCACATGGGGCGCTCTACAACGCGGCCGCGGTCCGAACACCACTCGCGGACGCGATCGCACGCGCCGTCTTCAGCGTCGACCCGGAGCTGATCCTCTTCGGACTATCCGGCAGCGAGCTGACGGCCGCGGGAGAACGGGTCGGGCTACGCACGGCGAGCGAGGCATTCGCCGATCGCAGATACCAGTCCGATGGGACGCTCACCCCACGCCGGCACCCCGATGCCCTGATCGACGACCACCACACCGCAATCGAACAAACGATTCGACTCGTGAATGAGGGACGCGTGGGCTCGCGGCAAGGTACCGACGTCGAGGTCCGGGCCGACACGATCTGCATCCACGGAGACGGCCCCCGCGCTTTGCCGTTTGCAAAGCTCATCGGCGAGCGACTAGAGAGCTCGGGGATAGAGGCGAAAGCGATCGGCGCGCCGTGACCGAGGGAGATTGCCTCGCGACGCACACTCTGTTTCTTTGTCGGGAATGGCTGAAACAAAGCCTGGCCTTATGTGGTCGCAATAGCTGGCCATGAGATCGGTACTCTGTTTGCGATTGCTCACACGCGCCAGCAACGAAGAAGTCTGGAGTCGCGCAATTGAGTGCGCCCAAATGATGGTGTGGGTCAGTTGAGGTGCCCTCGGCGACCAGCTCGTCGAGTTCCTGACGGTTCCCGCCTAGAGGTTGTCCCCGGCGCCGTTGAAATTGAAGTGGCGGCTCCGCCTGATCTCTGCCACAGCGTGGTAGTGGTCAGGCTGAGAAAAGGAGGTACCGCCATGGCCAAGGTAACTCGCCCGCTCGGGGAGCTGGCAAGGTCAGGCAAGGCTTGCTGGGGATCGCGGTCGCAGTCGGCTCGATGTGTCGCCACCTGCTGGAGCAGGACGTCACCGCAATCGTCGGGGACAAGGGCAAGCACAACCCCTCTCGCGCGGCCTACCGCCACACCACCGAACGCTCCTCGGTCGTGCTCAGGGGCAGACGGGTCACGGTCGACAAGCCGCGCGCTCGCTCCGTCTCAGGCGGCGAGGTGCCTTCATAACTGCAGGCAAGAGCAGGAGTTGCGTCGAGCCGTCACACGCTGACACGCTTCCTCCAAGGGCTGGCTTCTCCTAAAAGCTGCAGGCAGTACGTAGGCGATCTTGGCCTCTAGGAGACAACACCTCCCGGATGTACAAATCGCTCCTACTTCCCGTGACCACTGCGTTCCGGGCGGAACAGAGCAAGCATGGTTTCGAATCGGCTTGCGGAACATATGCGGAACGCGGAGCAGGCAAACGGGATTTTCGACGGTGCCGACGGAGCGAGGAAACAGGCTTTGACCTGCACCTTCGCGTGGTGGGCGGTGACGGGTTCGAACCGCCGACCCCTGCGTTGTAAGTGCGACCCGGTGGAATCGCGCTACCAGGGAGAATCCGCGTTTGCCCTGGTCACCACCGCTTTTCGAGGTGTCGTGATTGTTCCCTCGATTGCCTGCTTTTGCACTCGTCCGCGGACTATCCGCGGACTGGATTTGTAGCCCGAGAGGCGAGACTCCTCGGGGCCGATCAGAGAGACCCCTAACCGCATGTGCGCTATGTCGCTACTGCTTGTCGCCGAGGACGAATCTTGCTCTCTCAGTTCGCAGCATCTCGAAGGGTGACATGCACTTGATTCCCAGCCCTATGCACACACTTGGAATCTTGATCTTCCTTGTGGAGTGAGCGACGACTTCATGCGTGACGACGACGTGCTCGTGCGCATGGGCATGAGCGATCAGGTAGTAGTCCGCCACCTGAAGAAAGGTCGTCACCGCAGCAGCATCGTAATCCTGACTACTCACCCATCGGCTGACCTCTTGCAGACTCGGGACGACGGGAGAATCTGGCTTAAGGAATAGTTCGGACTTGCGACGTTCCACCCAGTCCGCAAGCTCATCACCCCCGCCAATAATCTCGTCGGCGACCTTCTCGATGCTGAAGACCTTTTCAGACTCATTGGCGGCGTCGATCCAGTCCCAGAACGCTGGACAAAAATCGAAAGCGTAATAGCGGTTCTTCGCCTCAATGAAGATGTTGGTGTCGAGCAGATATGCCATCACGCGATACCGAGTCGGTGGCTGAGTTCCTGGAACGTCGACAGCTTCTTTATTCCGAGCATTTGCAGCGCGTCTCGGTAAAGGGTCTGGCCTTCAAGAGTGCTAGAGATTACGGCGCTGGCAAACCGCCTGCTCACCCGGACGGGTTGCGTGTTGTAGAAGTTCCCACCGCTCGAGATCCCCTCCCCGAGGATACCGAGCACACGATCCAGTTCGGCGGTGTAGGCACTCCGGTATTGCTCCACCGTCAAGTGTCCGGCATCGTGAATGCGTCGCAACACAACGAGCGTGCTGACCTTGAACTCCCGAGCTAGTCGATCAAGTTCGTCCGTTAGCAGTCGACCCGCAGAGAAAGCATCGCGGAGGGAATGAAGGGGAACCAGCATTTCAGCAGCAACCTCATTGCACCACCGCTCAGTCGTGTTACCAGAGGTAGAAGACACCTCCACATCGGATAGAGCAGACTGGCCGAGCCAGATATGCGCCAATTCGTGTGCGAGGGAAAATATCTGCGCGGCTTTGGTGTCCGCTCCGTTGACGAAAATGAGCGGGGCGATGTCATCTACCATGGCGAACCCGCGGAACTCCTGAGGGTTGAGTTTCCGGTGGGTGTTACTTCCCACGACACCATTCACCATCACCAAGACTCCAAGCTCTTCTGCCTGTTCGGTGAGCTTGCGGAAGGCATCCGCCCATCGCGCCCCGCGATCTTCGACTTGGAAACCGAGAGCCGCGCCCATCGTCGCGGCGGCCTCGACGATGCTCGTTGTGATGTCCAGGGAGCCGACGAAGCTCAATGGCTCATCACGATTCGCCCGACCGTAGTCCCGGTACCACTCCTGACGCTGCTCGCACTGGAACAAGGTGTCCAGAAGATCCGGGCTGGGCCGCCGACGGGCCGCGTCGGCCATGGTGCGGAAATCAGGGAGCGGAACGGATTCCTCGGGCGGTTCAGGTAGGAACAAGAATCCAAGCGGCGCGTGAGTAGCCTGAGCGAACGCCTCAAGCTGCTTCAGGGTGGGCGTGACTTCTTCGCTTTCCCACTGCTGCAGCTTGGGAAATCGCCGGGATAGATCGTCCAGGTCGGCTCGCGCCCGCTCGCGAGCCCATGTGATCAACTCCCCTCGCACCTCTGCACGAACCGTCATTAGTGCCTCATTCTGCTCCGCGTAGACCAGGCCCGGCACGGATTTGATGACCCGCTCGTCACCGCCAGCCCGGGAATGGGGCCCAGGAAGAATCCTCCTGACCCGTGATTAGGGTAACCAACAACTACGACAACTTCAGCCGGCACTGTTTTGCGTCTGACTTAATGAGACAAATCGCGGGGAGAATAGCCAGCCAAGAGTCGGTTCCCAGGACCGACAGGAGGTTGGTGGAACGTGGCAACAGGAGAGGCTTCGAAGAGGAGGAGACGGCGACGTCTCACGCCACAGGACAAGTACCAGATCTGGCTCGAGGTGACGACCGGACAGG
>Ga0136633_1002081_pt1 | contig 14125 bp, 17 predicted proteins | sample AntDrymeUQ832206_2_FD_105494 | JGI IMG/M metagenome (GOLD analysis project Ga0136633, IMG submission 105494) | Polar desert sand microbial communities from Dry Valleys, Antarctica - metaG UQ83 (22.06) | ecosystem: Environmental > Terrestrial > Soil > Desert | place: Antarctica: Dry Valley... | reverse complement strand
GTCTGGAGGAACTTGTAGCGGTCGTCGCGGTAGCGGAACACCGAGTAGCTGGTCGCGCCGTACCGCAGGGCGACGGGCGCGATCTCGGCCAGCGCCGCTTCGAGCTTGTCGCCGCTGAAGCCCGTGGCGTACCAGGGGATGTGGACGACACCGGCCACTAGTTGCCCACCTCTGCGCGGATCGCGCCCGGACCCTCGGCGGTCTTGCCCTCGCCTTCGGCCTCAGCGCCGACGAGGATGGCGATCTTGCCTGAGTGCTTGTTCTCCTTCATCAGCTGATGAGCGGTGGCGACGTCCTCGAACGGCATCGTCTTCCACAGCACCGGCCGGATCTGGCCCGTCTCGATGAGCTTGTTGGCCAGGTTGCACTCCCACGCATTGGCGAAGTGCGAGCCGAGGATCTCCTTCTGGCGCATCCACAGGTAGCGCACGTCGAAATCCAGCGTGTAGCCCGAGGTGGCGCCGCAGATGACGACTTTGCCGAACGTCTTGACGGTGAACACCGAGGTCGGGAACGTGGCCTGGCCGACGTGCTCGAAGACCACGTCGGGCGACTCGCCGAGGATCTCCTTGACCCGCTTGGCGAACGCACGCGAGACCTTGAAGCGCTCCTTTTCGGCGTCCTTGTCCTCTTTGCCGGTCCGCATCATGCCGCTGAACTCATTGCGGTTGATGAAGTCGGTGGCGCCGAGCTGCTTGACCAGCTCGCCCTTCTCGTCGGAGGAGACGACGCCGACCGACTGGCCACCCGCCGCGGCCACAAGCTGCGTGGCGAACACGCCGAGGCCGCCCGCGGCGCCCCAGATGAGCACCTTCTGGCCCGCCTGGAGCTGGGCGCGGTTGAACAGCATCCGGTAGGCCGTGAAGTACGTCAGGCCGTAGGACGATGCCTCGGCCCAATCGAGGTTCGCGGGCTTGGGCAGCAGCTGCTGGGCCTGGACCTTGGTGAACTGCGCGAACGAGCCCCACGTGGTCTCGTAACCCCAGATCTTCTGCGAAGGCGCGGCCATCGGATCGAGGCCGTGGACCTCGGGATCCTCGTAGGAGGTCTGGTTGCAGTGCACGACGACCTCGTCGCCGGGCTTCCAGCGCGTGACCCCCGGGCCAACCTTCCAGACGATGCCCGACGCGTCGGAGCCGCCGATGTGGTGGCCGTACTCCGGGTGGTCGCCGTAGCCGAAGACCGAGACGGGGTTACCCATTGCGGCCCAGACGTTGTTGAAGTTCACGCCGGCCGCCATCACGCGGACGATGACCTCGAAGGCCCCAGGCTCGGGCACCTCGATCTCCTCGAGCTGGAAGGCGTCGACGGGATCGCCCTCGCGCTCCTGACGGATGACCCAGGCGGCCATCGTCTCGGGCAGCTCGCCCGGCTCGGTGTCGACGGTGCTGATTCGCTGTAGATCCACGGCCATAGGTGGCCGGGACAATAGTGGTCTCAGCCGTTGAGGCGCGCCCGGCGGAACCACAGCAGCAGGCCCGCCACGGCAAGCACCTCGAGCCCGATGCCGAGCCCGAAGAACGCCGCCGGGGAGTCGACGTGGTCGACCATCCAGCCGAAGTTCTGGCCGAAGAACCCGGTCACCCAGGTCAGCGGGAGAAAGACGGTGCCGAGGATCGTCAGCCGGGTGATCACCGTGTTCAGCCGATTGGACTGCGCGGAGAGCTGCACGTCGAGCAGGCCCGTGAGGACGTCGCGGAAGGACTCGATCGAGTCGTTGATGCGCAGGAGATGGTCGTAGACGTCGCGGAAGTAGTCGTGAGAGCCGTCGCCGGTGAAGCCGGGCAGGTTGGCGAAGAGCGTGTCGGCGTTGCCGAGGATGTCGCGCTGCGGGCCCACGAGCCGGCGCAGCGTTGTGAGCTTGCGCTTGAGCCCGACGATGCGCTGGAGCACCTCGGCGTCGGTTCCCCCGATGACGGTGTCCTCGAGGTCGTCGATCTCGTCGTCGAGCTGCTCCAGGTATGGGAAGAACGAGTCGGTGAGCGCGTCGAGCACGCGGTAGACCGCGTATTCCTCGCGGTCGTGATCGATGCCGACGACGCGCTCACGAGCATCGAGCAAGCTGGCGATCTCTTCACGGCGCACCGTGACCATCGCGTCACCGTGGACGACGAGATGGACCTCGACCGGCTCGCCCGCCTCGATTCCGAAGAAGACGATGTGCAGGAAGCGCTCGTAGTCGTCGATCTTCGGTCGCTGGTCGAAGTGCTCGAGGTCCTCGAGGGCGACCGGGTGCAGGTCTAAGAGTTGGCCGAGGTCACGCAGCTCTTCGACGCTCGGGCCCACCAGATCGAGCCAGAAGAACTCACCGGCGCCGCGCAGGCGCTCGATCTCACCCTGGTCTATGTGATCGAGGACCTGCACCATCGCCCTCGTTCGACACGTGCCGGGCTACGCCTCCACGATCAGATCTTGACGTCGATCGCCACCTCATAGGACTCGACGGAGATGCGCCTGCCGTCACCTTCGCTCACATCGGGGTTCATCGCGTTGAGCGCCGCGTCTCCCGTGCGGAGATCCTCTTCCGTCTCGAACAGCGCGATCGCCAGGCTCCGGCCGTTGTCGGGGTCGATGAGCAGGAGAAAGCCCTTGCCCGGCACGCCCGGGGGCGGGCCCGTCTGGCTCTTCATCCTCTCGGCTGAGTCGCGGAGCGCCTGCCCCTCGGCGCCTTCCCATCGTGCCACGCGTGCGTACATGCTCGTTCGCCTCCTTCGTCGGGAAGCGCGACCTTACGCGGCGGGTGGCGGCCGGTCCAGCGGCCGTCCGCCGAAGCCTAGGGCTGGAGCAGCTCGTTCTGAGCGCTCTCGCGCTCGGGGCCGACCGTGATCCTGGCGCCCGCGATGCCCTGGCCCTCGACGCGGATCTCGTAGTCGCCCTCTTCGACCTCGGCCTTGAGCGTGGCGGTGTCGCGGGGGTTGATCGGTCCCGTCCGCTCGTTGGTCTGCGGCTGGCCGTTGACCTGCCGGATGATCGAGATCCGCTGTGACGCGTCGGTCTGATTGGCGACCGTGAGGCTGATCGGTCCCGCGCCGAACTCGGTGGGGGAGACAGACACCTTGTCGGGCAGGATCGCTGCCGCGATGACGATCGTCTTGGGCGGCCGCGGGTCGTTCTTGTACGACGAGTCGCCGCCGCATCCGGCGATCGCGATGAACGCGATACACGCAGCTATCGGCGTCAGGCAGCGCCGCCTTCGATGACATCCTCTCATCCCGGCGCGCAACCCTAGCCGCTTAGGCGGCGGTGTGCGAGCCGGAACCGTCAGCTGGACGTTTCGAGATCGGCGCGCTCCGCGGCCACTCCGGCCAAAGCATGCTGGAGCTCCTCCCACGACGCAGCCTCCGTGACCTCGTAGTCACGACCCTGCAGGTCGCGCAGGCCCTCCCGGTAGTCGGTCCATGCTTCGCGCTCGAGCTCAGCAAGCTCCTCGAGCCTGTCGGGGGTGATCGTCGTCATGTCATCCACCTCCTGTGCCGGGTTCGTTCGGCACTGTAGACCTCCTCGCGGCGGGAACGGATGCACGGCGTGTTGCGGGGTGTCCGCGAGCGGCGGTAGGACGTCGGGGTGATCGATCTCGCCCACTCGCTCGCCGGCGCCGAGTTCCTCGCCGTCGACACCGAGACCAACGGGCAGGCCGGCGATGCATGCGAGGTCACCGAGGTCGGGGCGGTGCTGGTCGGGGGCGGCGAGCTGCACGACCGTTGGGAGACGCTGTGTGCGGTCCGCGCGCCGCTCACGCGCGGCATCCAGCGCTTCACCGGCATCACCCAGCAGATGGTCGACGCGGCGCCTGCGGCCGAGACGACGCTGCCCGAGTTGGCGGAGCTGATGGAGGGGCGGGTGCTCGTCGCGCACAGCGCGAGCTTCGACAGGCGCGTGCTCGCGCAGGCGTTCGCGCGAGCCGGCCTCCGGTGGCCCGAGCCGCCGGTGCTGTGCACCGTCGCGCTGGCGCGGCGGCTGCATCCGCTCGCCCGGCAGCGCAAGCTGCGGCCCTTGGCCGAGTCGCTGGGCATCGAGGTCGAGCTCTCCCATCGCGCGCTGGCCGACGCGGAAAGCTGCGCGCGCGTCTTCTGTGCGCTGTTCGGCCGGCTCTGTGCGAACGCTGACACCGTTGGCGAAGCTCTCGCGCTGTTGCGCCCGGTCAGGCGCGCTCGCCACCGGGCGGGCGAGACGTTCGGGGGCGCGACGCCCGCCGGGCACCGCCGTCGGCGTCCGGATGTCTCGGGCCTGCCCGAGGAGCCCGGCGTCTACATCGTCCGCAACTCTGAGGGCCAGACCGTCTACGTCGGCAAGTCGACCGATGTGCGGACGCGTGTGCGCTCGCACTTCGCGCCGTCGTCTCCCTCAAGCGCGTGGACGTTGCAGGCCGAGAGCGTGGACTGCGAGACGACGAACTCCGAGCTGGGCGCGCTGGTGCTCGAACGGCGGCTCATCCGGCGCCTGCGTCCTCCCGGCAACGCTGTGCTCAAGCACACCGACTCCTACGTCTACCTGCGCTGTCGCTTCGATATCCCGTTTCCGGTCCTCGAGGTGGCGCCTGAGCCCGCCGCCGGCCATGCGGTCTCGATCGGCCCGCTGCGCGGCCGCGCTGCTGCGGTCGAGCTCAAGGAGCAGCTCGACTCGCTGTTCGGGCTTCGGCACTGCGGGCGAGGGCTCCCGCGCCGCCAGTGGGCGTCGGCCTACGGGCAGATGGGACGGTGCCTCTCGCCGTGCCTGGGCGACCTCGACCCAAACCTCTACCGCCGGCGGCTCGACGAGGCGCTCGGCCTGTTCGCCGGTCCGCGGGCGGGACGCGCGCTGCTCGACCACGTCGACGCCGAGATCGCCTCCGCCGCCGCCGCCCAGCGGTTCGAGCGCGCTGCGTGGCTCACCCGCCGGCGCAAGCGGCTCGGCGAGCTGCTCGAACGCCTCGGCGCGGCGCTGGCGGCCACCCACGCCCGGCCGCGGCTCGTGCTCGCCCGGCACCCGCGCGAAGAGCGCCGCTTCGACGCGTTCTGGCTCGTCGGCGGGCGGATCGCCGACTGGGGGCCGCTGGATGCCGGCGACCCGTGGGAGCGCACGGTGGCCGCGCTGCGCGGCTGGCGCCCGTCGGCCACGACGTCGGTGCCGCCCGACGAGATCGGCGAGGTCCGAGTCGCGACCACGTGGATCGCGGCCCACCGGCCTCCGGCGATGGTCCTCGACACTGAGTGGCCGCAGGCCGGCCGGGGCCGCAGCGCGGTCGAGAGCTTCGTCGCGCGGCACGCCGGCGAACGGGTCGTGATCGCCGCGGTCTAGGCGACTAGGCGAACGGCAACTCGACCACGGCCGAGCCGTCGTCGAGCGTTGTGCCGGGTGGCGCCTCCCGCCGGACGAGCGCCAACGCCACCGGACCGAGGCGAGGCGAGACGACGGCGCTGCCGAGGCGGCCGACCTCCTTGCCAGCGAGGGTCAGCGGGGCGCCGGGCGCTGCGGGCGCGGCCAGGCGGATGCCGCGCAGGTGGCGGTTGGGCTTCCCGCGCCAGTGCAGCCGCGCGACGGTCTCCTGGCCGACGTAACACCCCTTGGTGAAGCTCACGGCGCGTTCGTTCAGGCCGGCCTCCTGCGGGATCACCGAGTCGTCGAGGTCTACCCCGTAGCGCGGGCGGCCGCGCTCCACGCGGCCGATCTCGGCCTCGGCCTCGTCGATCGGCTCGGCGCCGGCCTCGATCAGGGCCGCGGCCACGGCTTCGGTGTCGCCGGCCGCGCAGAGCACGTCGACCCCGGCGTCGGTGGCGATCAGCCGAACGGGGTGGCTGGCGATCTGAGTAGCGATGTGGGCGTGCTCTGCCTCGGGAAGTTCTCCCACGCCGGCGACCTCGCGGGCGTCGGACCCGATCAGCGACAGCAGCCCGGACTCCATCGTGCGCTTGTGCAGCTGCACGTCGTGGCCAATCGAGAACCGGCGGACAAGGTCGAACAGCCCCTGCAGGGCGATCCGCTCCGTGTCGAGCAGGAGTTCGTCGGGCGCCTCGAGGATCCGCAGGTCGCCGAGCATCTTGCCCTTGGGTGTGAGGAACGCGGCGTAGCAGCCGTGGCCGAGTTCGAGCGCCTCGACGTCGTTGGTCACCTGCCCGTTGAGGAACGCCTTGCGGTCCCCGCCGGTGAGGGCGAGCTTGCCGCGTTCAGAGCGATCGAGCAGGCCGCAGTCCATCTGCTGCGAGGGTAGCCTGGGAGCCATGGCGCAGCTCCTGACCGAGATCTTCGACGAGGTCGTCGGATCGCTCCCCGACGACTGGACCGACCTCGAGCTGGACCTGCGAATCCTCGACGAGGATCAGTACATCGACGCCGCCGTGTTCATGGTCGTCTGCAACGCGCAGCCGTACTCCAAGCACGACTGGCACTGGAAGATCCTCTGCGCGCACCGCTTCGGGCACGCCGCCGCCCCGTCCGCTGTCCGCACCTCGCTGAAGCTGCTCGACGAGGCGCAGATCGACGGCGAGCTGGCCGTGCGCAAGGTCACCAGCGGGCGCGTCGAGGTCGTCAACTCCTGGGGCCGGCCGGAGTCCTGGCGCCAGGAGCACCGCCGCCTGCGCGCCCAGTAGCATCGCCCCGCTCGCTGCCCTCGACTGAAGGAGTTCTCGTGGAAGACCGCGGACCCGCCGCATACGTCGCCGAGTTCCTCGGCACGCTCATCCTCGTGTTCGCGATCGGGATGGTCCTCTCGGTGCATCCGAGCGCGGCAGGTCTCGACAGCCTCGACTTCGCGGTCATCGGCCTCGTTCACGTCTTCGTTCTGGCGATGCTCATCCACTCGCTGGGCGGCACGTCGGGGGCGCACTTCAACCCCGCCGTCACCGCCGTGATGGTGGTCATGAAGAAGATCCGGGCCGGGCAGGCCGCGGTCTACGTAGCGCTGCAGCTGGTCGGCGCCCTGGCGGGCGCGCTGCTGGTCAAGATGCTCCTCGACGACGAGGGCGATGCGGTCGGGTATGGCGCCGTGGGCGTCAGCGACTTCCTTTCGGGGTCGGCAAGCCTGGGGTTCCTCGCAGAGGCGATCGGCACGTTCCTGCTGGTCTTCGCGATCTTCGGCGCGGCCGTCAACCCGCGCAGCGAGGCGAGCTGGGCGCCGTGGATCATCGGCGGCACGCTCGGCATGGCAGTCATGCTGTTTGGCCCGTTGACCGGCGCCGGCTTCAACCCGGCGCGCGCGTTCGGCCCGGCGGTCGTGGGCAATGTGTTCGGCAGCCTCGGCGACTGGCTACTGGCCTTCGTCCTCGGCCCGGTCGTCGGGGCGGTGGCCGCCGGGGTGACCTACACGAAGCTCGTGCTCGAGCCGCAGGAGCGTCTCTTCGGTGGCCGCTTGGTCGATGCCGATGTCCCGCCCGGGCGCGTGCCGGGCGAGGTCGAGGCGACCGTGCAGGCGCCTGGCGAGCGTCCGGTCGACAAGTTGAGCTGATCGGGCGGGCGGTCGAAAGGCGGGGCGGTCAAACTAGGCTTGGGTCGTGCGCCGTCGGGTCACGTTCTCCCGCAATGTGACGCTGTCGCTGTCGCGGACGTGCGTGTCGCACTGCAAGTACTGCGCGTTCGCCACCCACCAGCCGCATCTGCACACGCCCGACGAGGTGACGGCGCTGATCGACGGCGCCGCGCGTCGGCAGGTCAAGGAGCTTCTGGTGCTGACGGGCGATCGGCCCGACGACCACCCGGGAGTGATGGAGCGGCTGCGGGCGCTGGGCTTTGAGGACTTCGTCGGCTACGTGGTGTGGTGTTGCGAGCGGGCTCTGGAGCAGGGGCTGCTGCCGCACACCAACCTCGGGGCGTTGTCGCGCGAGGATCTGGGTCGTTTGCGGGAGGTGACGGCCTCGCAAGGGTTGATGCTCGAGTCGCTGCGGCCTGATCTCGTCGCGCACCAGGCGTCGCCGACAAAGGACCCGGGGTTGCGGCTCGACACGATCCGGGCGGCTGGCGAGCTTCAGATCCCGTTCACGTCGGGGATCCTCGTCGGCATCGGGGAGACCGCGGAGGACCGGCTCGAGGCGCTGGGCGCGCTGGCCGCGGTTCACGCCGAGTTCGGGCACCTGCAGGAGGTCATCCTCCAGAACTTCGTCCCGCATCGCCGCTACTACGGCGAGGAGCCGGCGGAGATCGCCACGGACGCCGCCGAGGTCTTCTGGCGCACGGGAATCGGGACGCCGCCGGCCCATGCCGCTCCGGACTGGGCGTCGCCGGTGTCGATCGAGGACATGAAGGTTCTGATCGCGCACGCGCGGGAGCTGATGCCTGACGTGGGCATCCAGATCCCGCCCAACCTGGCGGACTGGTGGCCCGAGCTGGTCGCGGCGGGAGCGACGGACCTGGGCGGCTTGAGCGCCAACGGCGACCACATCTCGCCTGAGCATCCGTTCCCGTCGCCGCATCAGGTGCGCAAGCGCCTGGCGCTTGACGGGCACGCGCTGACCGAGCGGCTGTGCGCCTACCCGCAGTACCTCGACCCGACGTGGATCGCCCAGGGCGTGCTCGACGTGGTCAAGATGTCCTTCTGGTCGTTCATCCCGCGCGGTGGGTCGGGCCGGCAGGAGGCGCCGTTCGCCATCCGCGCCGATCTCGTGGGTCCGGCGACCGAGAAGGCTCGCGACGGAGATTGGCTCTCGCCCGAGGAGCTCACCGCGATGTTCGCCGAGACGCGGCCGGAGGCGATCGAGGCGATGCGCCAGGCCGCCGATGAGCTGCGCGCGGAGCTGGCGGGCGAGACCGTCACGTACGTGGTCAACCGCAACATCAACGTCTCGAACGTATGCGTCGTCGGGTGCGCGTTCTGCGGGTTCGGGCAGGGCAAGCGCTCCCCCGACGCCTACGACCTCGACGAGGCCGAGCTGCGCCGCCGCGTGCGCGAGGCCGTCGCCTATGGCGCGACCGAGATCTGCATGCAGTCGGGTATCCATCCCGATTGGGGGCTCGACGAGTACCTCGGCTGGCTTCGGGTCGTCAAGAACGAGGAGCCGGCGCTGCATCTTCACGCCTACTCGCCGATGGAGATCGCCCACATGGCCGACGTGTCCGGCCTGCCGCTCGCCGAGCTGTTCGCCCGCCTGCGCGACGCCGGGCTCGGCTCGACGCCGGGCACCGCCGCCGAGGTCCTGCACGACGGCGTGCGCTCGAGGATCTCGCCCAACAAGCTCCCGGTTGCGCGCTGGGTGGAGATCATCGAGGCCAGCCACGCCGCCGGCCTGCGGTCGACCTCCACGGTGATGTTCGGCCACATCGAGGAGCCGTGGGAGCTGGCCGAGCACATGCGGGTCATCCGCTCGTCGCAGGAGCGCACGGGCGGGATCACCGAGTTCGTCCCGCTGTCGTTCATCCCGTTCCACACGCTGCTGGGCCGCACCCACGGCGTCGAGGAGATCTCGCGCGAGGAGAACCTCAAGCACACCGCCGTCTTCCGACTCGCCCTTGGCCGCAGCATCGTCAACCTGCAGGCGTCCTGGGTCAAGATGGGCCTCGACGCCGCAACCGAAGCGCTCCGCTGGGGCGTCAACGACCTGGGAGGGACCCTTATGGAGGAGAACATCAGCCGGCTGGCCGGCAGCTACCACGGGGTGCGTCTCGACCCGCCGCAGCTGATCGCCGCCGCGCACGCCGCCGGCCGGCCGGCGGCCGAGCGCACGACGCTCTACGAGATGCGCGTTGAGCATCCGGTCGCGGCGGTGGCGGCATGACCCCTGAGGGACCGCAGGTCGAGATCGAGGGCGCGATCACCGCCGAGGGACTGGAGAACCTCAAGGCCGAGCTCGCGGAGCTCGAGACCGAGGGTCGCCGCACCATGGCCGCCCGCATTCTGGCGGCGCGCGACCTCGGTGACCTCAAGGAGAACGCCGAGTACCACATCGCCAAGGAGGACCAGGCGCACCTCGAGACGCGGATCCTGCGGCTGACGCAGCGCCTGCGCGAGGCGCATGTCGTCGAGGCGCCCGTGGGCGCGACCGACACGGTCGTCTTCGGCGGGACGGTCACCGTCGCGGACCAAGAGTCCGAGAAGCAGATGACCTACACCATCGTCGGCCCAACCGAGGCGGACATGGCCGCCGGCAAGCTGTCGGCCGAGTCACCCGTCGCCCAGGCGCTGCTCGGCGCCAGGGTGGGTGAGGTCGCGACGGTCACCACGCCGCGCGGCGAGCGCCGGTTGCGCGTCGAGAAGCTCGGCTGATGGCCGAGGCGCTCGCGGTCATCCCGCTCGTGCTGGGGTGGATCGCGTTGCCCGTCCTCTACTTCAAGTTCTTCCGCAAGAAGAAGGACGAGCGCTAGGCGAACAGGTCCTCATCGCGCGAGCGGAGCAATGCCGCGGCGCCCGGGCCATCCTCGTCGGTGACGAACCGCTCGAGGCCGCGAACGATCACCACGGGCTCGCCGGCGTCCTTGCCGGCGCGGGCCAGGTCGGCGGCGCTCGCGGCCTGGTCGGCGACCGCGATCAGCGTCGCCTGCATCTCGCGGCCTTCGCGGTCGGGGCGCCCGCGCCAGTCGTCGAGCGGTGCGAGGCCGGCGAGGCCGATGGCGACGTCTGTCTGGCCCACGCGCCAGGCGCGGCCGAACGAGTCGGCGACGACGACTGCGCAGCCGTTCGGCAGCTGGGCGCGCAGAGCACGGGCGCTCGCGTCGGGGTCGCGGGGCAGAAGCACGAGGCAGCCATCAGGCGCGTTGGAGGTGTCGACCCCCGCGTTGGCACAGACGAACCCGTGGTGCGTGCGGCAGATCAGGACGCCGGGGCGCGAGCGGACGATCTCGGCGGTCTCGTTGAGGATGACCTGGACGTGGCGCGGATCCTTGCCGTGCTCGTTGGCCAGCGCGAGGGCTCGCCCGGTGATCTCGACTTTGTCGAGCTCGACGACGCGCCCTTCGGCCTTCGACACGACCTTGTGGGCGAGGACGACCACGTCGCCGGCGCGGGCGTGCGGGGCGATCAGGGCGCCGAGGTCGTCGCCCGCGCCGATCTCCGGCAGTCCGGTTACCGCTTCAGCGCTGAGCATCCGCGGCGGCGAGGTCGTCGGCCGTGTCGACGTCATAGGCGAACGCAGGAACGTCCTCGACCGTCCAGGACATCCCGCGGTGGTGGGAGAGCTCGGCGTGGCGCTCGCGGCTGCCCATGCCAAACGAGGGGGCGATCGCATCGGGCGGCGTCAGCAGGAGCCCGTTGGTCCCGGTGCCGTGACGGTCGGCGAGGATCACGACGCCCTCGCCAGTGTGACGGTCGAACAGCGCGTCGATCTCGTGGGTGGTGAGCAGGGGGCAGTCCCCGGCGGCGAGCAGCACCCGCTCGGCGCCCAGTTCGAGGGCGCGCCGGATGCCCAGGGTGGCTGCCGCGCTGTGGCCGCGTACGTCGTCCTCCTCGACGATCTCCGCTCCGAGCTCGTCGGCGAGGTCCATCATCGTTCGCTCGCGCGTGACGACGAGCACGCCGTCGGCCTTCGATGCGCACAGCGCTCGCAAGACGCCCTCGGCCATCTGCGCCGCCAGTTCGGGCTGCGGGAGGCCGAGGTCCTGGGCGAGCCGCGTCTTGGCGGCCTTGAACGACTTGACCGGCAGCACGGCGATCGTCTTCACAGTGAGCGGCCGCCGGCCCCGCGCAGCGCCCGAGCGAACTCGACGGTCTGAGTCGCGACGCGGCGCCGCGCCTCGGGGTCGGCCATCAGCGTGTCGGTCTCGAGGGTGGTGACCCCGTCGACGCGTTCGTCGGCGACGAGCCCGTCGATCACGCCCGCGTAGAGCTGGGCGATGCCGGCGCTCGTCGGCTCGACGCCCGCCCAGCGCATGAACCCCATGGTCGGGCCCTTGACGCTCGTGCCGCCCACGATCGGGCTGACCGCCACGACGGGAGCGAGGCTCGCCTGGAGCGCGGCTCTCATGCCGCCGACCTTGAGGATCGGGCCGATGCTGATGACGGGGTTCGACGGCCCGATCACGATCGCTTCCGCGTTGGCGATCGCCGCCTGAATCTCGGGGGTGATGCGGGTCGCCTCGATGCCGGCCAGCTCGACACCTTCGACCGCGTCGAACTCGACCGCGCCGCCGCCTTGGCGGATCATGAACGCCTGGAAGTCATGCCAGGCGCCGGCGGTGCGCACGCGGGTGCGGACGGGCTCGTCGCACATGGGCAGGACGGCGGCTCGCAGCCCGAGGCCGGCGCCGATGGCCACCTGTGCCTCGGTGAGGCTCTGCCCGGCGTCGAGCCGGCGCTTGCGCTCGATGGAGTAAGCCAGGTCCCGGTCGCCCAGCGAAAACCACGCGTCGGCGCCGATCTCCTTCAGGCCCGCCATCGTCTCGAAGGTGTCCTCGAGCAGACCCCACCCGCGCGGTTCGATGCGATCGAGCAGGCTGAACGTGACGAGGTCGGGGTCGGGGGAGACGTACGAGCCGTAGATCTCGAGGTCGTCGCCCGTGTTGGCAACAACAGTCAGGTCGTCTTCCCCGACCACGTCGAGCATCCCGCGGGCGAGCTTCGCGCCGCCGGACCCGCCGGCCAGGACGACGACGCCCATTTACTCGGGTAGGCCGGTGATCTTGAGGCCCGCGTGTGTCTTGTAACGGACGTTGAAGCCGATCAAGAGCGCGGTCAGCGCCTCAGTGGTCCGGGAGTTCTCCAGCAGGCCGCCGTCGACGGCGCGCAGGCCAGGGATGCGGTTGATCAGCTCGATCACCGGGGCCTTGTCCGCCTTCTTGCCGCACACGATGGTGTCCTCGTCGAGTGGGTGGTCGAGATCGCGCAGCATCTCGGCGCTGACCGTGTGCAGCGCGCTGACGACGCGCACGCCGTCGGGGACCATCTCGGCTGCCTGCTGGGCGGCGCTGCCCTGCCACACGCCGAGCATCCGGGTGGCCTTGCCGCTGACGGCAGCGGCGAGCGGAACGGTGCAGTCGACGAGGATCTGCTCCTCGCGCAGGTGGCTCTTGAGGTTGGTCAGCGTCTCTGACTGCGAACGGAACGGGACCGTGAGAAAGACGATCTCGGACCGCTTGGCGGCCTCGTCGTTGGCCAGTCCCTCGAACGAGCCCTCGGGCAGCCGGCCGGTGGCGTCCTTCGCCGCTTCGGTGGCGCGAGACGCCTCGCGTGAGCCGATCACGATGGGCACACCGAGCTGGGCCAGACGCAGGCCGAGGCCGAGGCCGAGCGCGCCGGTGCCGCCGATGATCGAGACGCTGTCGGACATTCGGGTATCTATACCGTCATGCCGGTCGGTCAGACGCTCGAGCACGAGTTCACCGTGGAGGGGATGCTGCTCACCGACGTCGGCGGGACGATCCCGGTCAAGGTGCTCTCGACGCCGGGGATGATCGGGATGATGGAGCGGACCGCGGCGATGCTGGCGCTCGAGCACCTTCCCGAGGGCACCGCCACCGTCGGCTTCGAGGTTTGCATCAAGCATGTGGCCGGCGCCGTGGAGGGTGCTCGCTGCGTGGCGCGGGCGACGGTGCGCGAGGTGGCCGACGGGCGCAAGTGGCGTTTTGACGTCGAGGTGCTCGAGGGTGAGCGCACGCTTGGGGTGGGCACGCACGAGCGCCGGACCGTGCAGCGGGCATGAACCTCCCGTCGCGCGTGCGCATCCGCGAGGTCGGCCCTCGCGACGGCTTCCAGAACGAGCCCGAGGTCATCCCGACCGGTGAGAAGGTCCGCCTGATCGACATGCTCGCCCGCACCGGGCTGTCGCGCCTGGAGGTGACGAGCTTCGTCCGGGCTGACGTCATCCCGCAGCTGTCCGACGCCGGTGAGGTTCTGAGCGCGATCGACGTGCCCGACGACGTCGATGTCACCGTGCTCATACCCAACGAGAAGGGGCTCGACCACGCGCTGGAGCTGCGCGATCGGTTCGCGGAGGTCAACTGCTTCCTGAGCGCCAGTGAGACCCACAACCGCAAGAACGTCAACCGCTCCGTCGACGAGTCGCTGGCTGGGCTCGAGCTGGTGATGGCGCGCGCGCGCCAGGCCGGACTGCGCTGCGAGGCGGTGATCGCGACGAGCTTCGGCTGCCCTTACGAGGGCCTTGTTCCGGTCGAGCGGGTGCTCGAGATTGCCGGACGCCTGCGGGACTTCGGCGCGGCGGAGGTCGGGTTCGGCGACACGACTGGGATGGCGAACCCCTTGCAGGTCCGCGGGTTCTTCGAGCGGGCGCGC
>Ga0136633_1002080_pt1 | contig 14133 bp, 17 predicted proteins | sample AntDrymeUQ832206_2_FD_105494 | JGI IMG/M metagenome (GOLD analysis project Ga0136633, IMG submission 105494) | Polar desert sand microbial communities from Dry Valleys, Antarctica - metaG UQ83 (22.06) | ecosystem: Environmental > Terrestrial > Soil > Desert | place: Antarctica: Dry Valley... | reverse complement strand
TGACGCGGCGCTGGTCCGACGCGACCGGTTGACGGCGTCGGACGCCCATGCCTCCGCCTCGGCCAGCTCGGCGTCGGTGAAGGCGCCGTTCGCCTGCTCGAACTCCGCCACACCCTCCAAGCCCTCCTGGAGAAGGAACTCCTTGCGAGCTGCTGCCGCCAGCCAGGCACTGTAGGTGACACCGCCCGCCTTGGCTGCCTCCTCGATCTGGGCGTCGAGGTCCGGGGGCATTGAGATCGACCGTTTCTTCCGTCCAGCCATGGGCCGTGGTAGTACAGGAGTAGGACAAAGACGACCGGCGGTCGCCACCACGACCCTGGTCGCAGGCTCTTCGGGGGCTGCTGCATCTGCACCGAATCTCCATGGGACACGCGGGACTCCTGCACATGCGGTTCTTATCCTGGGACCGTGCAGCCGCGGACGAAGATCGTGAGTGAGGACGAGGCGGGTGTCGCCACCGCCGTCGACGGCCCCGCCCGGGTAGCCGTCTGCCGTGACCGCAGCCCCGACCTGGTGATCCTCGACCTCGTGCTTCCCGGCCTCGATGGCATCGAGGAGCGCAGTCGGGTGCGATCGGCCCTCGCCCGGCTCCCCCGCAAGCAGGCTGCCGCCCTGGTGTTGCGGCACATCGGCCTCAGCTACGCCGACGTCGCTGCCGCGCTCGACCTGTTCCCCCGCCCGGCCCTTCCTGAGGAGTTGACCCGTCATGCGTCATCCAACTGAAGGCGTCCTGCGCCGGCTGTCCGACGAGCCGTCCGGCGTGGCCGACGCCGACCGCCGGCATGTTGCCGGCTGTCCGCAGTGCCTCGGCAGGCTGGCCTCCAGGATCGAGGACGCCGTTCCCGATGCGGCCGCAACGCTGCCCCGTGCCGGCCGATCGCGCAGGCTTCTGCGCTGTCCCGCTGTCGCCGCCCTCGCCGTTGCAGTCGTCCTGACCGGCGCCGGTACGGCTGCCGCAAACGACTGGCTGCAGATCTTCAAGACCAACCAGATCGCCCCGGTCAGCGTCGGAACCTCCGATCTCGTCGCCCTGCCCGACCTGAGTGCCTACGGCGAGGTCGTCGTGACGGGCGACGTCGACGTACGCCCGGTCCCCGACGCAGCGGCCGCGTCAGCCCAGACCGGTCTCGACGTGCCGGAAGTGACTGCGCTGCCCCGCGGGGTCAGCGGCGAGCCGGTCCAGCAGGTGGGCGTTGGGGTGAAGGCCACCTTCACCTTTTCCGCCGACCGCGCCGCACGGGCCGCCGCCGAGGCAGGGAGGACGCTGCCGATCCCCCCGCCGGGCCTGGACGGCAGCCAGCTCCGGTTGGCCGCCGGCCCGGGGGTCGCCTCCATCTGGTCCCAGCCGGCCGGCGTGCCCACCCTCTTTGTGGGACGCGCGGTTGCCCCCACGGCCCTCTCTTCCGGGGTCCCGTTCGAGATGGTGCGCGACTACCTGCTGTCGCTCCCCGGCCTGCCCGACGACATCGCGACGCGGCTGCGCACATTCACCGCGAACGGCTCCACTCTGCCGCTGCCCGTGCTCGTCGACCGGGTCACCACATCGTCCACGCAGGTGGACGGAGTGCCGGCGACAGTGTTTGCGACCCGCGACCGGACGCTGGCCGCCGTCGTGTGGGTGGAGGACGGCGTGGTGACCGTCGTGGCCGGTGCGCTCGACCCCGGCGAGGTCCTGAAGATCGCCAGGGAGCTGCGATGAACCTGGCCGATGCGGCGCACCTGCTCGTTGGCCTGCCGCCCGCGCCCGCCGTCTGGTGCTCGGGCCTGCGCAAGCGGTACGGCAGGCAGCTGGCAGTCGAGGACGTGTCACTCGAGGTGGGCCGCGGCGAGGTCGTCGGTCTGCTCGGTCCGAACGGGGCCGGCAAGACCTCGGTGATCAAGATGCTCCTCGGCCTGGTCCACCCCGATGCGGGAGAGGTGATGCTCCTCGGGCGGCCCGCAGCCGATCCGGCCGCGCGCGCCAGCGTCGGCTACCTGCCGGAGCTCTTCCGGTACCAGCCGTGGTTGAGTGCGGCCGAGGTGCTGATCCTCCACGTCCGTCTGGCGGGGGTCGGTGTGCCCGCGCAGGAGCAGCGCGACTGCCTGTCTCTCGTGGGCCTGGCCGAACGCGCCGGCGACCGCGTAGGCGGCTCCTCGAAGGGCATGCAACAGCGCCTCGGCCTCGCGGTCGCCCTCGTGGCGCGGCCCGAGGTCGTGGTCCTGGACGAGCCGACCAGCGCGCTGGATCCGCTCGGCCGCGTCGACGTACGCGACATCGTGCTCGCACTGAGAGCGCAAGGGGTTGCGGTGCTGCTCAACTCGCACCTGATCGGCGAGGTCGAGCGCGTGTGCGACCGGGTGGTCATCCTCGATCGGGGACGAGTCGCCGCATCCGGGACCCTCGCCGAGTTGCTCGGTCAGCGCGAGCTCCGGCTCCAGCTGGCCGACCTCTCCCGGGCGGCGGAGGCGCGCCTGGCTGCCACCGGCGACGTCGAGCGGACGGGCGACTGGTTCACCGTGGCCCTGCCGGCCGACGACGACCAAACGGCGGTACCCGACCTGGTGGCTGACCTGGTCGCTCTCGGTGCCCGGGTGCACGCGGTCGAGCCGGCACGCATCAGCCTCGAGGAGCGCCTACTCGGCATCCTGCGGGCGGGAAACGGGGGCAACCAGTGACGACGGCCCGGACCGTGGTGACTATCGCTGCGCTCACCCTGCGCGAGGCGTTGCGTCGGCGCGTGGTGCTCGCCCTCGCGGTGCTCACCGTCGTGCTGCTCGGCCTGAGCGGCTGGGGGTTCTCACGCCTGGCCGCCGAGTCGGGCACAAGCACACTCACCAGCGGAGAGGCCCGGCTGACCGCCTCCATCCTGCTCAACCTGGTGATGTTCGGCTTCAGCCTGATCGCGGCGCTGGGCACCGCCTTCCTCGCTGGTCCCACGCTCTCGGGCGAGACGGAGTCAGGCATCGCGCTCGCTGTGCTTGCTCGGCCGATCCGACGCTCGGCGGTGCTGCTCGGCAAATGGCTGGGGCTGGTGGGCTTCGGAAGCGGCTTCGTCGTCATCGCCGGTCTGGCCCAGTGCCTCGTCGTCCGGGCGACGGTGGACTACTGGCCGCCCCAGCCGACGCTCGCCTTGGCGCTCCTCGTGGCGCAGACCATCGTGCTGCTCACCCTCGCCTTGCTGCTCTCGACGGCCATCTCGCCGATGGCCTCGGGCGTGGTCGCGGTCGGCCTGTTCGGCGCCACGTGGATCGCCGGCGTGGTCGGTGCCATCGGTGGATCCCTCGGCAACGACGCGGTTGCGCGCGTCGGCACCGTCTCGCGGATGCTGCTGCCCACCGATGGCCTGTGGCGAGGGGCGATGCGCGCGTTTCAGGACCCCTCGGCGCTTCTCGAGATGGGCGGGTCGGAGGGGGAGGCTTTCCCGTTCCTGAGCGCGGCACCGCTGACGGCCACCTACGTCGTGTGGGCCGCGGTGTGGGTGGCGATGATCTGGGGGCTGGCGGCGGCGTCCTTCCTGCGCAAGGACCTGTGACCGCTCCGATTCAACCGGACGAGGCTGGTCATCGCCGGTGGTTGATCCGGTCCAACTCGCCCCGACTGGAACCGACAGGGATGCGGGACCGCATGCCGCCGGCGGCCGCCGCCCGGACCGCTGTGACGATCGTCTCCGCGGCCCACGCCACGACCGCAAGCAGCAGCAGTCGGAGGAGCACGGTCACCGGGAGCGCCACCCGGCTGGCATCGGCAGCGGAGAGCAGCGCCGTGCCGGCCAGGGCTGTGTACCCGGCGAGCAGGGCGAACCCGATAGGCCATCCGAGCGATCCCCTTCCCATGAACTCCGCCGTCGCAACCCCGAGGCGCCGGCTGACGGAGGCACGGGCAGCGAGGGCCGCCCCCGCCAGCGCGGACCACATGAGCAGCGGGCCGAGGACCGATCCTCCACGGCGGGTGAAGAAGAGCCGTTCGACGGGCCTGGGCACGAGGGACGGTAGCGACTGCTCGCTTACGGCGTTCTGCACGCTCACGACGCCGGCGTCGCCGAGCGCGTCACGGAAGTACGTGAGGGCGGCCGTGGGATGCCGGGAGAGATGCCGCGCCAGGGTCGAAACGTACTGCTCGCTCAACCACGCCTGTCCTTCGGGGCACGCGAGCCTGTCGACTCGGACACGGTCGATCGGTGGGTCGTCAGGAGCCGGCGCCGGGTTCTGACGGATGCAGGGCGGTGCTCCGGCGGCCACCATGGCATCGACGACCTCGGGCCCGGACGGAGTGGTGTACGCCGCCAAGTAGTACTGGGTGAGCGTCCGGCCGTTGAGTCCGGGCACGCTCATCCAGTCACCCCAGGTCCGGTCGACCTCGATGTTGTAGCTCCAGGCGTAGGAGATGGTCCCGATGCCGAGCATGGCCAGGACCAGCGCGGGTACAAGGGCGCGGCCGGTTTTGCGCCGGCCCGCCGGCCTCGCCAGACACGCGAGCAGCACGGCGACGACGACGAGGGGGATGAGGACAGGCCGCAGGACACCGAGCAGCGACGCGACACCGAAGGTGACGGTCATGGTGGGCAGCCGGCCACGACCGCTGCCGACCGAGAGAAGCCCGCCGACGAAGAGGGCGACCATCGACATGGTGAAGGACTCGCTGAGGAGGGCTGCGTCGAAGCCGGAGACCCCGGACGCTCCGGCGAACCCGGCGACCATGAGCCCCAGCCCGAGCGATGCGATCCGGTGAGAGGTCAGTCGCCCGAACTGCCAAATGCAGAAGGACCAGCAGCAGGTGGCGATCAGGAACTGGACGATCACCCGCCAGGTGTCGTTCGGGGCGATGGCGTAGAGCACGGTGATCGGCCAGGGTCGAAGGCTATGGCCCGTGAGGCTGCTCGTCCCGAAATCCAGCCACGGCTGGCCGGGGCGACGGTACATCGGCGTGTCGGCGGTCACGACCGGGTTCCCCAGCATCGCCAGTTGGACGAGGCGCATTAGCAGATAGAGACCTGCCGCCCGACGGGGCGCCCACAGGCTCGAGGGGCGCCTCACACGCCGGGCAGGCGGGCGCCTGACCGGCCTTTCACGAAGCGCAGTGGTCACTTCTTCAGGCTGACCTTCACCCCGAGCTGGATCTCGCTTCCGATGTCCCGGGTGGATTCCCGGCCGCTCTCCTCGCCGTCGACGTTGAGAATGACTGTCATCAGGTCGTCACCAGACGTGATCTTCCGCACGTTGGCCTTGAACTCCTTGGCCGTCTCGCTCCCTGTGTTGGGCACGTCAAGAGTGGCGGTGCCCTGACCCGTCTGCTCGACCCCGCCGATGGTGCCCTTCCATGTGACCGACGCCGGCGCCTCGATCACCACCTGAGATGTGGCGTCGGCGACCCCCTTGGCGACCTTCTCGTTCTGCTCCAGGTTGGCGATGACCCCGACAACGACAGCGATGAGGAACAGGACGACGAACCCTGCCGCCACGCCCAGTGCGACCTTCACGACAGTCTTCATGTGGGCTCCCCGTTCTCGATCCTCATGTGGATGACGGACGGCCCGCCGATTGCCACGTCACGCCCTCGTGTTCTGCTGATCCTCGCCGCCCCGTCCCGCCCACACGGACTAGACGTGTGGGCCCGGGGTTTGGTTGACACCCCTCACGACGGTTGCCGCGGGCTTCTGAGCACACGCCACCGGGCGGTCCCATCTCGTCCAATGCGTGTGGGGTCGGGTTACCCCTGCGTCTCGTTCAGATCGACCACATCGAGGTCGTCCTTCGCATCGCGACCTGACCAGCCGAGGCCCGTGGTACCGAACGACGTCGGCACCTCCGGCGCCACCTCGTCGTCGTTCTCCGGTTCCGGTTCCGGTTCGGCGTGCGTACGGCTTCGCTTGAAAGGCATGGGCCCTATGTTGCCAAAGCGCGGAACGCTCCGCCACGGTCGGCGGGTCTCCCGGATCACCGGCACGCCTGCCGCGGCGTCCCGACGTTCCCGTTTCCGGCGCTCCTGTTGCCGCGGCGTTACGCCCACGTTCGCGGTCGGTCCGTATGTTGCCGACATGGACGGGTACGCAAGGGTCAGCTCGCAACCGGTGAAGTCCGAGGGCGGAGAGGGCCTGGTGTGCCAGCGCGATGGCACGCGGACACGGTTGCGGTGCGCCAGGTGCGAGACAGGGATCTGCCCTACCTGCCTGGTGCGGACTCCAGTCGGCTACAAGTGCGCCGGATGCGCCGGTGAAAGGGAGGCCACCGGCGGAAGGACCCGGACCGGTGTGCTGGTCGCCACCGGCGCAGTGGTCGTCGCCCTGGTGATCGGCGCCGGCCTGATCAGGACGACGGGCGGTACTCCACCAGACGGAGTCGCGGTGGACACATCGATGGACGAGCCGCCGGCCACGGAGCAGCCGATGATCGGCGAGGAGGCTCGCGACGGTCAGCTCGTGTTCGTCGTCGACGACTTCGGATGGGAGGCCAAGCCCCCGCCGACCACGGGAAGGCTCTGCATGCTTCGCTTCCACGTGACCAACGCGAGCAGCTCGCCCGCCATGCTCCTCGGGCGGTTCCAGTACCTCGTCGATCCTCAGTCGAAGACCTATGGCGCCGACGATGCGCTGACCCGGGCCATCTCCGAGAACGGCCGCAGCCTCGCTGAGCTGAACATCAATCCCGAGGTCACCGTCGCCTTGACATTCGTGTTCGACCTGCCCGACGCTGTCGAGCCCATGGAGGCGCAGTTCCGGGGAACCGGTCGGAGTCGCATCGGCGTCAGTGTGCGCCTGCAGCGGCGGGCGTAGTGCGAGCCCGGACTGGGGCCCTGGTCCTGGTGGTGGTCATGATGGGCGGCGTCCTCATCTCATGCTCCGGAGGGGGCGGCACGAACGCAGACGCCACTGCCGGGGGAACGGGCGGGAGCGTGGTGTCCGACTGCCCGGCCGCGGGCCACCGTGACACCTTCGCAAGCGGACTCACCCCCGACCGGATCCCCAACCTTCCGTCCGGCTATTCCTTCACCTTCGTGAAGGACGACGGCTGCACGCCGGCCCGGTTCGATCCCTGCCAGCCGATCCACTATGTGATGAACCCGGCCCAGGCGCCCTCCACGGGGGTGGCCGACGTGGACGAGGCATTCTCCCGTCTGGCTCAGGCAACCGGGATGACGTTCGTCAACGACGGCGTGACGGACGAGGTCTCACGGAGGGGGCCGTACGTGGAGGACCGCTACCCGGGCCGGTGGGCGCCGATCCTCGTCGCCTGGAGCCGCCAGTCCGGGGAGCGGGCGAACGTCGAGGTGGTCGGCTCGGGCTTCCCGTACCACGTCGACGACGTGCTCGTATCGGGAACGCTGACGCTCAACTCCGACGCAGTGTCCGACCGGGAGCGGAGCACCCCCATACCCGGCGGTTTCGGTGCCGCGCCGGGGTTCGGAGCCATCGGGGCCGAAGGTGTGACGTGGGGACGGGTCATCCTCCACGAGCTGGCGCACGTCGTGGGGCTCGGTCACACCCGCGACCGTGACCAGCTGATGTACCCGGACACGGCTCAGCAGACCTCACACACCACCGAATACCGCAGCGGTGACCGGGAGGGACTGCGCCAGCTCGGCCGGGCCGCCGGATGCCTGCCGTCGACGCCGTCGCCCGGCCCAGCCCGGTAACCCCGTTCCAGCACGAACCAAAAGGCCCTCAGCCCGGAGCGTCACCACTGCATGAACCTTGGTCCCGGTCCGTGCGCGTCGCGCGGATGCCCGGAGCCGCTCCCTCGGCCAGCAACCCCAGGGCCGATGCCCGTCAGCCCACCCACAACAGGGTCAGGAGAGCCGCAAATACCAGGCAGTCGTGGGCCACAGCTCGTCCAAATAGACTCGGCCGAATTGCCTCAATAGCCCTTGCACCAAGCGCCGAACACATGTACGATTACGTTCATGTTGGAGAGCCTGGCGGCGGCAATCGAGAACCTGGTGCTCCCGGTCGATGGCGACTCGCTGGTCCATGCCATTGCCCTGCGCGACCAGCTCGACGCTCGGATCGCTGAGGCCACCGCCGGATTCGAGGCCACCGGCTGGTGGGCCGGCGATGCATCGGCGTCGATGGTCGCCTGGCTGCAGGCCCACGCCCGGATGACCCGCCGGTCAGCGCAAAGACTGCGCTCACTTGCGGCGCGATTGCGGCGCCTCCCGGTGTGCGCACAGGCCTATTCCGACGGGACGCTTTCCGGAGGCCAGATCGATGCCATCGTGGCCCACCTCGACGACGAGGTCATGGAGACCTTCGTCGCCCAGGAGGCCGAGCTCGTGCCTTACCTCATCCCGCTCACGGTTGCCGGCGTGAGTCGGGCCATGGGGGTGTGGCTGGTGCGGGCCCGTCCCGAGCCGGCGGAGCCGAAGGAGCCCGACCGGTCGCTGCACCTGTCCCGCACCCTCGATGACCGATGGGTCCTCGACGGGTCCCTCGACGCCGAGGGCGGCTCCGTCGTCGCCACGGCCCTCCGCCTGGCCATGCCGGCGCAGGACGACCGGGCGAAGAGCCCCGCCACCCGCCGGGCCGACGCCCTGGTCGACCTCTGCCGGTTCTTCCTCGATCATCAGCAGACCCACGCCGGCGGGCGTCATCGCCCGCACATGAACGTGGTCGTCGAGATCGACGATCTCAAAGCCGGCCGCGGCGGCCAGGTCGTCGACGGGCCCGGGCTCGACGGCCCCACCGTCTCCCGCCTGTTCTGCGACTGCTCCGTCCACCGGGTCGTCATGGCCGGGCGCTCGGCGGTCCTCGACTATGGCACCGCCACCCGCACCATCCCGGCGCCGCTGTGGAGCTCCCTCGTCATCCGCGACGAGCATTGCCGCTTTCCCGGCTGCGACCGCCCGTCGGTGTGGTGCGAGGGCCATCACGTGGTCTGGGTCACCCACGGCGGCCCGACGGAGCTGCCCAATCTCATCCTGCTCTGCTCCCGCCATCACCACGTGCTCCACCAGCCCGGCTGGCACGCCAAGCTCCTTCCGGACGCGACGTTCGAGGTCACCGACCCCGATGGGATCGTTCGGAGCACCTCACCTCCACGTGCCGAGACGCCCTGGTGATTCGCGGCGGCGGTACGGGTCGGAACGGGCGCGGGCGTGGCTTGGATTGAGCGGGTACGGCAGGACTCGACCGGTCCGGGGACTCATCCGCCGCCGCCAGCCGCCCTGTAGGCGCCGCCGGGTTGGGCCAGGGAGCCGTGGTCGACGACGACCCTGACGCTGCGCCACCTGCGCCGGTGGTGGTGACATCCACCGTCGCCCATCTCCCGCCCTCCAAAGGCAAGTCAGCCCAACGCCACCGAGCCACAGATGGTCGAAGATCGCCGACGGAGTCACCGTGCGCTGCACATGGAGCCGGCGACACGTGGCCCGCTAGCGGCTTCATCACCAACGGCGGCACACCCGCGCCGGTCGCCAACTGCCGAGTCCGTCACCCCACCGATCGGCGGAGGGAGCATCGGGCTGCTAGGAGCCGCGCGACCGCGAACGCGTCAGGTGTGTCTCGTAGTCGAGGTTGGAGCTTGTTGGGTTGCGCATCGCGTAGACGTGGGTGATCCGGCCGTCCTCGACGACGGGGCTGACTACGGTGTGCGTCTCGTTGTCGAGCACGATCCGGATCGCCGCGACCCGTTGAGCGTGAGGGGCTCAAGCTCGGCGGTCGGCAACGCGTCGGCCGCCCGGGCGAGGAGCCGGGCGACCTTGGTTGCCCCGGACACCGGACGCTGGAGGGCGGGCACGAGGCCCCCGGTGTCCGACACGAGGACGACGTCCGGAGCGACCACCTCGAGGAACGCTGCCGGTGCTCATGGAGAAGACGCTGCGGACGCTCCGCGGGCTGGCGGAACCGGTAGGCGGCGCAGACCATCGACCCCCTGCCCAGGACACCAGGAGCATCCGGCGGGTTCAAGGCTCCTGATCCTGTCGGCGGGGACATGCCGTGCGCAGCGCCGCGCTGAACGTGCCGCCGCGGCACCACCGTTGCGGACCCGGCGCAGGCCCTACAAGATTGATCGGCGCGTACCGAAATGGGTCGAACGGCCGACCCGGAGACTTGCGTATCTCAGACGAACGAGAACACACTCGGTTCGTGGGCAAGCTCGGCGACACGAAGGCTGGTGGGAAAATGACATCAGAGCGTGACTACCTCACACCGGGGCGAGGTGGCCAGGGCCATGCATGTCTCGGCGAAGACGATCATCCGATGGGCCAACGAGGGTCGCATCGCGCACACCTTGACCTTGGGCGGTCATCGGCGGTTTCTCCGAGCCGACGTCGACCAGATCGTCGCCCGGGCCGAGCAGGCGGTGCGGGAAAGGAAAGCCTGAGCCGGATCATGGCCGGTGCCCGTCGCAGCGAATCCGACAGGACGGCAGAATCGCTCCGATGGTCCGCTTTCGTAGGTCCGACTCGTCCGAGTGGTGCCTGGTGACGGTCGGATGAACGTCGTGGTCGTCGACGACGACGAGGTGATCCGGCTCGTCATCTCCCAGATGGTCCGGAGCTTCGGCCACCTGGTCTTCCCTGCAGAGACTGCGGACGCCGCTCTCGGCCTGATCGGCCGTGAGCGCATCGACGTGGTCATCAGCGACTGGATGATGCCGGGGAAGGACGGGCTCGAGCTCTGGGGGCTCGTACGGTCCATGGAGCCGTTTCGCTACGTGTACTTCATTCTCGTGACGGCGTTCAGCGACCGGGACCATGCGATGACGGCTCTCGGTGGGGGCGTCGACGACTTCCTTGTGAAGCCGGTGGACGCCTTCGACCTGCGCCTGCGGCTCATCTCGGCCGACCGGATGACGACCTTGCATCGGCGGCTCGTGGAGATCATGCCGGTGCTGGAGCAGCAGACCTTGGAGGCTGAGGCCAGTGCCCGCACCGACCCTCTCACGGGGCTGGGCAATCGCCGGAAGGTGGGGGAGGAACTGGAGGTGTTCGTCTCCCGCAGGGACCGTTACGGGCAGGAGTTCGGCGTCGCGCTCCTCGACGTGGACCATTTCGAGATCCTCAACGACTCGGCCGGGCACCAGGCGGGCGACGAGGCGCTTCGCAAAGTGGCCGAGATCGTGCGCCGGGAGCTGCGCGTGGCCGATCAGGCATTCCGCTTCGGTGGCGAGGGCCTGCTGATCGTCCTGCCCGTCGGTGTCGAGCGCGTTGCCACCGCCGCGGAGCGCGTCCGGAGAGCAGTGGAGTTCGCCCGCATTCCGCATCCCGGTCGCCCCGGACCAGAAGGCGTGGTGACCGTGAGCGCCGGCGTGGCCGCGGCGGAGGGGGAGATGGCGTGGTTCCTCGCCGCCGCCGATGCCGCCCTGCACCGGGCGAAGGCGGAAGGCCGGAACCGGATCACCGTCGCCGGCCTTCAACCGGCCTGACCCGTCGCCTTTCCGGCGCCGCGGCGGTACGTGCGTCGAGCAGGGGTGGTTGCATGGGCTGGCCGTGTCGAAGCGGGGCTGGTGGGTGAAGGCATGGACCTGATCGACGAGGCCATGGCTTTCGCAGTCACTGCAGCGTCGACGCCGCCGGCCGCCACCGCCTCGGCCGTCGCAGCGAGCGTCGCCGCCTTCTCGGCTGCGGCCAAGGCCCGCTTCAGGTGGGCGGAGTGCGAGGCCTGTCGGAGGTGGAAGCTGCGCTCGGGCCCGTCGAGGCGTGAGCCCACGTACCGCCGGCGAGCGCCCATCAGGTGCAGGCCGTCGTTGGGATGGAAGGTCAGCCGGTCGCTGTAGCGCTCGCACCGGTCCCGGGTGAGCGCGACCAGGAAGTCGGCATCGAGCTGGGTGTGCAGGCGCCAGGTCGACGGATCGGGGAGGCCCAGCCGCGTGCGCTCGGCGATCATCCGACACCGCAGGCCGCGACATCCCGTAGGGCGTCGGCCGGGTCGACATCAGGGACACGTGCGGACGAGCGCGGCCTCCACGCGCGGGTCGTCAGGCATCGGCAGCGGGGGAGCCCGGGTACGCGAGGAAACCGGATGAGCGGAGCGGGGGTCCGGCTCCGGCCGTCACGTCGCCAATATGACCGACACGGCGGTGGCGTGCATGCGCCGGGCAAGCGAGCGTCAAGTGGCTTTCAAGCGGTCGACCGCACCATGTGGACAGGAGCACGGACCCACCGGCTCCCCAGCCCCAAAGGAGCCCACACATGGCCTCGACTCTCAAGCCCCGCTTCCTCCGCCCGCGTTCCGCCGCCGCCGTTACCAGCGCAGCGATCGCCGTCATCGTCCTGGGCGAGACGGCGGCGGTCACCAACCACAGCGCCGATGTGATCCACGCCTGTCAGAAGACCCAGAACGGCAGCGTACGCATCGTCGCCTCGCCTTCGGAGTGCGGGAACGGCGAGACGGCGACGAGCGGAACAAGCAGGGCCCGATCGGGCCGGTCGGTCCCGCCGGCCCTGCCGGTGTGAAGGGCGACTCGGGCGCCACGGGCCCTGTCGGTCCTGTCGGCCCTGCCGGGCCGGCTGGAGCGGATGCTGCCGGGTACTCGGTGCGTGTTCCCGGCCCGGTCGACGTGTGGTGGTACTGAAGCGGTGGCGCCGCGTGCAACGTGTACAGCTCGGTGGCCTGGCTCGACCTCCCGGCCGGCAAGTACCTGGCCTCGGCCAAGGCATGGTTCCGCAACACCCGCGGCGTGTTCGACGGCGACGCCGACGCCAAGTGCCACCTGTACGACCTCGGCGGACACGAGCGGGACGACACCAACCTTTTCCTGCCCCGCACCACGCTGGGCCACAGCGGCTACGCCGCCTCGTGGAGCATTGCCATCGACAACCCCAACCCGGTGCAGGTCAACCTGATGTGCGGGAGCGGGGACAGCAGCGGCAAGGTCAAGGCCCAGGACATCCGCATCTCGGCAGTCAAGCTGGACACGCTGGCCGCCGCGTAACGATCCACTGCGACTTGGAGACGACGGGCCTCTTCGGGGGCCCGTCTTCTACGACGAGGACCACCTGGTGGCAGCCTCCCTCGGGGTTCCCTCGGGGTTGTCCCTGATTCGCCCCGGGGGTGCCCGAACCTAGACTGCAGCCGTGACGACATTGGGGCGATTGCGCCAGACTGGGTCGGGATCTGGGTCGGGATCGAGGTCGGGATCGAGCGCACGCGGCCGTCTGCGGGCCGTCGTCGTGGGGCTGGCACTGGTGGCCGGTGCCTGTGGTGGAGGTGGCGGCGACGACAGTGCCGGTCTCGACAACGAGTTCCGGCCGACTCCTGGCGAGCGCGACGTGACCTTCACCGGTGCCGCGAAGCTCAAGATGGGCGCCACGCTGGCCGTCCCGCAGGGCGCCCAGGGCGCAGTGCCGGGGGTGCTGATCATCCCGTCACACGGCGCCGCCAACCGCGACGGGCCCCTGACCGCCCGGCCGCCGGACCCGCTCTACAAGGACCTCAGCGCCGCCCTCACCTCCGCAGGCATGGTCACCCTGCGTTACGACCACCGCGGCATCGGCGACAGCCAGTTGGAGTCCGGCCAGCAGCTGAGCTGGGACGACATGGTGAACGACGCCAAGGAGGCACTCGCCTTCCTCAGCCAGCGCCAGGAGGTCGACGGCGCCCGGATCGCCGTGGTCGCCCATGACACGGCCGGTGCCATCGCCCTCAAGCTGGCCGCCACCGACCCCCGGGTGAAGAGCGTGGCTCTCGTGTCGGCGCCGGGCCGGCCCCTGATCGACGTGTGGGCCGATGGTTACCGGTTCACCCACGGGCCGGCGTCGGCCGAGGCCTTCCGGTCAATGGTCAACGGCCTGATCGCCAACGGCTCGCTGCCGTCCCGGGAGACGATCCGCCCGGAGTTCCAGTCCACCCTCCCGCCCAACCAGGACCCGTTCTACAAGACGCTCTTCTCTCTCGACCCCGTGTCCGACGCCGCCGCCGTCAAGGTCCCGGTGCTGATGGCCCTCGGTGAGCGGTCGAACACCGTCACCTCCGCCGACACCCAGCGTCTGAGCCAGAGCCTCGGCGGGAAGAGCGAGGTGGTCGTCGCCGCCAACTCCAGCCCCACGCTCCAGCAGATCCTGGCGGCTCCGGTCCGGCCGTTCGACCCCCTCGACATGGACTCCCACGGCCTGGGCCCCCCGGTCGCCGAGGCGCCGCGGCAGCAGGTCACGGTCGACCGCATCGCCTCCTTTGTCGGCACCTCGGTAGGTGCCCGCGCTGCGTAGCTAGTGCTAGT
>Ga0136633_1002078_pt1 | contig 14134 bp, 5 predicted proteins | sample AntDrymeUQ832206_2_FD_105494 | JGI IMG/M metagenome (GOLD analysis project Ga0136633, IMG submission 105494) | Polar desert sand microbial communities from Dry Valleys, Antarctica - metaG UQ83 (22.06) | ecosystem: Environmental > Terrestrial > Soil > Desert | place: Antarctica: Dry Valley... | reverse complement strand
CTAGGTCGTGCTCAGGGATCGAGTACCGGAGCGACGGGCCAGGGCCTAATGGACCGGACAGACGCCGAACAATCGCCGGTACGAAATAAGCGGAACGGGGAGGAAGGAAATTGGCAGGACCGATGGATAAATCAGCCGGCAAACGTTTGGATCCCTCACGGCTGGTAGATTTGGAAAGGCTGGTTCATTCCTACTACGCCTTAACCCCCGAACCGGACCAACCCGATCAGCGTGTGATCTTTGGTACCTCCGGGCATCGGGGGTCAGCCTTCAAGGGCTCCTTCAACGAGGGGCACATCCTTGCGATCGCCCAGGCGATCTGCGTCCATCGAAAAAGGCGGGGCGTTGACGGCCCCCTGTTCCTGGGGCTGGATACTCATGCATTGTCGGCTCCCGCCCTTCGGACGGCCATCGAGGTGTTCGCGGCAAACCAGATCACGTCGCTGGTCGACAACCGCGACGGATATACTCCAACGCCCGCGATCTCCCATGCGATCCTCGGATATAATAGGGGACGCTCGCACGGTCTCGCCGATGGTGTCGTCATCACCCCGTCGCACAACCCTCCCGAAGATGGAGGCTTCAAATATAACCCGCCGCACGGAGGGCCGGCGGACGCGGAGACAGCCGGTGCCATCCAGGAAATCGCGAACGAATTTCTGGTCGGGAGGCTGCGCGGCGTGCGGCGCATGCCGTATGAGCGTGCCCGCACCTCGCCCTTCGTTCGCGGCCACGATTACACAACGGCCTATGTCGCCGACCTCCACCACGTCCTCGATCTTGGGGCGGTGAGCTCGGCTGGCGTCCGCATCGGCGTCGATCCGATGGGTGGGGCCAGCGTGGGCTATTGGCCCGCGATCATCCAGCGCTACCGTCTGGCGGCGACTGTGGTCAACGTCGACGTGGACCCCACCTTTGGTTTCATGCCGGCGGACTGGGACGGCCGAATCCGCATGGACTGTTCATCTCCTTACGCCATGGCCCGGTTGATAGCCCTCAGGGGTGATTTCGATGTCGCTTGGGCAAATGACCCTGATGCCGACCGCCACGGTATCGTGACCCGCTCGCAAGGGCTCATGAATCCCAATCATTATCTCGCCGCCGCAATTTCCTATCTGTTTGCCGACCGAAGACGTTGGCCACTCGATTGCGGCATTGGCAAGACCATGGTCACGAGCTCCCTGCTCGATCGGCTTGCCGCGAAGCTTGGACGCCCACTCATCGAAACGCCGGTAGGATTCCGTTGGTTCGTCGACGGACTGTTGACCGGTGGATTGGGATTCGCGGGCGAAGAGAGCGCAGGGGCCTCGTTCTTGCGGCGGGACGGCTCGGTCTGGACGACCGAGAAGGACGGGATGATGCTCGGCCTGCTCGCGGCGGAGATAACCGCCAAAGCGGGGCGAGACCTCGACGCGGTCTATCAAGACATAGTGTGCGCTCTGGGCACCCCATATTATGAGCGGATGGACGCCCCCGCGAGCACGGAGAAGCAAGAGCTTCTCAAGCGGATCGCGTCCGACGACGTCGACATTCGGGAATTGGCCGGCGAAGCTGTTCTCGCGGTGGAGACCGCCGCACCCGGCAGCGGCCACCCGCTGGGCGGTATCAGGGTGCGGACGCAGAATGGGTGGTTTGCCGCCCGGCCATCGGGTACGGAAGCCATTTACAAGATTTATGCGGAGAGCTTTGTGAGCCTCGATCATCTCCAGCGGATCAAGACCGAAGCAAGGGCTTTGGTCGATGCCCTTATCGATCAGAAAGAGGATGGGGCCGACGAAAGTCGGTGAGGGGTAGCGTCAGACTAACCAGAATTTGGTTAGTTTCGGCCGTGCGAGGCTCTGCTGCTGGCCTCGCGCCGCTGTTCCCTTGAGAATATAAGTGGGAGCATAGCGCGCACGATGGTGCCGAGTTGATAAGCCTAACCAAGTAGGAAAATGACCAGCAGTTAATCTGACAGTGCCTGACCTGATGACCCCCGTCTTTCATCCAGCGGCGACCAGAGACCGACTTGTGTTTGAGGGTCCCCCGGTTTCTCATCCAGGCTGAGGGTGAGTATCCGGCGTTCATTCGGCTGCCTGGGCCGCCGCGGCAGCAGCATATTCGATCGGCGTCAGCCAGCCAAGCGATGTGTGAGGACGGCTCTCGTTATAGTCTCGCCGCCAGGCCTCGATCTTGGCACGGGCGTCGTCCAGCGACAGGAACCAATGGGTGTTCAGGCACTCGTCGCGCAAGCGACCATTAAACGATTCCACGAAGGCATTGTCGGTCGGCTTGCCGGGGCGGCTGAAGTCGAGCGTCACGCCATTCTCGTAAGCCCAGCGGTCGAGCGCCTTCGAGATAAACTCCGGCCCATTGTCGACACGGATCGTTCGGGGCGCACCACGCATCATCGCGATCCGGGTCATCGCCTGAACCACCTGCTCACCCTTGATGCCCTGATCAACGTCGATCGCCAGCGCCTCGCGGGTGAACGCGTCGACCACCGTGAGTGCGCGAAGGCGACGGCCGTCGAACAGCGCGTCCGAGACGAAATCCATCGACCACATCTCGTTCGCCGCCGAGGCCGCAGGTTTGCCGATCTCGGTTGGCGGCGCTGACGTTGCGTCTTGGCCTCTTGAGCCGAAGGCTCAGACCATCATCCCGGTAGAGCCGGTAAACCCGTTTGTGGTTCACGAGCCATCCTTCCCTGCGCAGCAGGATGTAGATCCTGAAGTAGCCGTACCGCGTCCGCATCGCCGCCAGATCGCGGATGCGCAGAATCAGTGGCGCCTGATCGGGCCGGTGTGACACGTACCGGATCGACGACCGGTCGACGCCGAGCACCAGGCAACTGCGCCGCTCGCTGACGCCATGGGACGCCTGAACGTGCGCGACGATCTCGCGTCGCCGCCCAGGCGTCAGAGCTTTTTTGACAGGACATCCTGCAGGATATGCTTGTCGAGGCTGAGGTCGGCCACCAGCTGCTTGAGCTTGCGGTTCTCCTCCTCGAGCAACTTCAGGCGCCGCAGCTCACCGACGCCCAGCCCGCCATACACCTTCTTCCAGCGATAGAACGTCTGCTCCGACATGCCCATCCGACGGATCACATCCGCCACCGGCGTGCCCGTCTCTGCCTGCTTCAACGCGAACGCAATCTGCTCCTCGCTGTGCCTCGTCTTCTTCATCTCCAGCTCCTTCCTCATGATCCATCACAAGGCCGGAAAACTCTCACTCAAACTGGATGAAAAAACAGGGAGGACGTCAAACACCCAGCCGAACGGCCGGAGGGGCTCTGTAAGAGCTTCGGGAGAATCTGACCCCGTGATCGCGAGCAGCCCATTTGATGGGAACAGACGCGAATATGCCATGAACAAAAGGTGCCAGGGCGCGCTCCCTGAAGCCTCCTAACCAAATGGGAATTCGGCCTGCAATTTAGTCAGACAACACCAAATTGTGCTATGTAGTAGTCGCGACTCGCACAGAACGGGTCGCCCCCGGACAGGTCTGGATGGCTGCAATGAACTTTGTAGCGGAACAGAATGTCGCGCGCTTTAGGAAGCTCCTCGAGTCGGAAAGGATCCGACAAAACAGGCGGTTCTACTGCGCCTGCTGCGCGACGAGACGGCAATTGCGGCATCCGGTCGTGATCAGTCGACCAAGGGTGGACCGGAGAGCAGCTAGACTCGCGGTCCTGAAGGTTGCGGCATTGCCGGTAAGGGATGTTGCGTATGTCGCGCGAGCCGAGGCTGCAGGAAAGTCACCCGGCCGCGTTCGGATCGAATTGCCATGACTATTCGAGATCGCATCTGGAAACGCTTCAAGCGAAGGGGACGGTCGATGAGTTCACTGCAACCCGGGGGCATTGAGGATGGTTCGCCTGCACCGGCTCTTTTCATGACGCGCGCACCTGCAGCGTCCTCGGCGGCCGCGAAGGGCAAAGGGCCGCATTGGCGCGTTCTTGCCTGTATCAACGGTGCGCCGATGAACGCCGCGGTCGTTCGGCATGCGCTTGCCGTCGCGGGCGGCCTCGACCTTCCGGTAGCCGTCGGCCGCGTCCTCGAGACGCCACGGCAGCTCGACAGCCCGGCCGATCCGCTGGATTGGCAAATGCGGCGAAGCGAGTGTCGCCGCAGTCTCGACCAAGTCGCCTCGGCGGAAGGCGGCAGGAACGAGCTGGAGAGCGTGCTGCTTGCCGGTTCCGCCGCCGACGAGCTCGCCAATTGGTCTCGGGACAATGACGTGACCCTGATGACGCTCGCCACGCACGAGCACGCCCGGCACGGCAATAGAATGCTGGGATCCACGGCGCAGGGCCTGCTCGATCGTGCCGAGACGTCGCTGCTCCTCGTCCCGGTCGATGGACCCGGCGGCGAGACGATCTCCTATCGCCGGATCCTCGTGCCGCTCGACGGCTCGCCGAGAGCCGAAAGCGTGCTGCCGGTCGCCACGCGCCTCGCCCGCGCGCACGGCGCGGAGCTGATCCTCGCGCATGTCGTGCCCAGGCCGGAGACCGTGGACGAGGCGGCTCCGGAGGCGCAGGCGCGCGACCTTTGCGCTCGCCTCACGGATCACAACGAGCGCGGCGCCCGTGCCTATCTTGAGGAGTTGCGCGGCCGGCTGTGGAACGAAAACCTGCGGGTCCGCTCGATCATTCATTCCGACGGCGATCCGCGCGCCCAGCTCCGCCGGCTGATCGCCGATCAGCATGTCGATCTCGTGGTGATGTCCGCGCACGGCAGAAGCGGCATGGGCGACATGCCCTGCGGCAGCGTCACCGAATATCTCGCGACGCACGCCTCCGTGCCGCTGCTGATCGTCCGGCCCAATTTCGCCCACGTGTTCGGCAGCGACGGCAATCCCCCGGCTGAAACACTCGCGCGGCCGATTCTCGAATCCACCCGCTAGTGGCGGACAGGTCGGTCGAGTCCGCCTGGTCGCTGCTTCCGGCCGCGCAGGAGCTGAGCGCGCGCCACAGAATCATCCCCGGTTCCGCGAGCCCGCTTCCCGCCTGGTCCGAGGCGCGGGCGACGGCTTCCTGGCTCCACGACATTCGCATCGCCTGCACCGACCCGCCGCCCGAAGCGGGCAAGGCGGCCGAGTGGCTGCTCGACAACGATTATCAAATTCATCGCGCGCTGCGCCAGATCAGGCAGGATTTGCCGGCCAGCTTCTACGATCGGCTGCCTGCGCTCGAATGCGGAGTCGGGAGGACCGTTCCGCGGATCTTCCCGGTGGCCCACGATCTGATCCGGGTAACCAGGCTGCAGATCTCGCTGGCGGGCGCGGTCCGCTTCATCCGCGCCTATCAGAAGCGTGCGCCGCTCACCATCGCCGAGCTGTGGGCCTTCCCGACGATGCTGCGGATCGCCTGCCTCGAAGTCGTCGTCTCGGCGATCACGCCCTTCTTCGCCGGCCGCGTGGCGATGCCCTTCGAGCCGAGCGCCTGGGCCTTGGAGCGTCACTCCATCGACGACACCGAGCGCGTGGCGCGCGGCATCGCGAATCTGGGCCTCATCGCGGCCATCCCCTGGGAGGATTTCTTCGACCAGGTCAGCCTGGTCGAGGAGGCGCTGCGGGCGGATCCCAGCGGCGACTATGGACGGATGGATTTCGAGACCCGCGACCGCTACCGGCGCGCGATCGAGGATATCGCCGATCGAGGCTCTGGCGGTGAGATCGAGGTGGCCGCCGAAGCGTTGCGACGGGCAGGAGCGGCCGGCGAGCATGAGGCCGCGCGTCATGTGGGCCATTGGCTGATCGGAGACGGACGCCGCCGGATCGAGCCGCACTTCCACGTGCGGCTGCCGTTCAGCGCGAAGTCGCGCCGCTATGTCCTCGATCGGCCCGGCCTCTTCTACGCCTTGGCGCTTGTTGGCTGCTGCCTGGGCGCGCTGATCCTGCCGGTCTTCTATCTCATCGCCATCGGGGCCGGGCTGGGCGGCGCGATCGCTGCCCTTCTGGCAACTTTGATCCCGGCGTCGATCCTGGCGGTGGCCCTGGTACATGGGGCGGTGACCAGGCTGGTTCCGCCCCGCGTTCTGCCCAAGCTCAATTGCGGCAAGGGTCTCCCGGCGGACTGTCCGACCCTTGTCACCGTGCCGGTGGTGATTGCTTCCATCGCGGAGGTGCCCGGGCTGGTCGAGCAGCTCCAGACACATTGGCTGGCCAATGCCGATCCGCGGCTTCAGATCGTCCTGCTCGCCGATCCCGCCGATGCCCCGACGGAGAGCATCGCTGGCGACGCCGAATTGGCGGAAGCGCTCGACGCCCGGATCGCGGCGTTGAACAAGCGCCATGGCAAGAAGGGTGTCGGCCCGTTTCACCTTCTCCTTCGCCCGCGCCGGTTCAATCCGGCGCAGGGATGCTGGATGGCTTGGGAGCGCAAGCGCGGCAAGCTCGAGCAATTCAACCGCTTGCTGATCGAAGGAGACGATGGCGGCTTCTCGCTGCACATCGGCAATCGCGAGGCGCTGAACGGCACCCGGTTCATCGTGACCGTCGACGCGGACACGATGCTTCCGCCCGGTTCGGTGGCCAGGCTGGTCGGGACCTTGGCCCATCCGCTCAATCGGCCCCGGTTCGACGCGTCGACCGGGCGGATCAGCTCCGGCTATTCGATCATCCAGCCGAGGACCGAAATCTCCCCGCAGAGCGGCACGCGCACCACGTTCGCGCGCCTGTTCACCGGCGAGACCGCGATCGACATCTACAGCCGCGCCGTGTCCGACGTCTACCAGGATCTGTTCGGCACAGGCATCTTCGTCGGCAAGGGCATATACGATCTCCACGCCTTTCACCGCAGCGTGGATGGGCGCGTTCCCGACAACAGCATTCTCAGCCACGACCTGTTCGAAGGGGCCCATGGGCGCGTCGCGCTGGCCACCGATATCGTCCTCTATGAAGGCTTTCCGTCGACCTATCTCGAATATGGGCGGCGCCTCCATCGCTGGATCCGCGGCGATTGGCAATTACTGCCCTGGCTGCGGCGATCGGTCCCGGCGGTGGACGGATCAAGGCTGCTCAACGCCTTTCACGCGATCGACCGGTGGAAGATCCTCGACAATCTTCGCCGCAGCCTCGTCGCCCCGTCGATGCTTCTTCTCGCCCTGGCCGGCTGGCTCATCTTGCCGGGTCGGCCCTGGTTCTGGACCCTGCTTGCCGTTCTTGCGCCGGCGGGCCAGCTGTTCACGGATTTGGTGAGCGGGCTCGCCCGGGGGCGGCGCCGCGGCGCCGTGCGCGGCCTTTTCGAGCAATTGGCGGATCAGGCGGGACGCTGGCTTCTCGCCATCGTCTACCTGATGCACGAAGCACTTCTCTCCCTCCATGCCATTCTGATCACGCTGTGGCGGGTCTATGTCAGCCACCGCAACCTGCTGGAATGGAGCACCGCCGCGCATGTCGCCGCACGGCTGCGAGGCGGGCGCTCGCGGGCCGGCATATGGCGCCGGATGTGGCTGGGCCCGTTTATCGCGGCGTCCGCCGCGCTCGCTTTGTGGTACGTCCGTCCGGAATCGCTTCCGGCGGCAATGCCGCTCCTGCTCCTGTGGATTGCCGCGCCCGAGTTTACTTTCCGCATCGGCAACAGGCGCAAGGAACAGGTCGAGTCGCTCGACGCGAGCGACGCGGCCTATCTGCGCGGACTGGCCCGGCGGACCTGGTTCTTCTTCGAGACCTTCGCCGGCCCGGAGGATAATTGGCTGCCGCCGGACAATTATCAGGGCGAGCCGCACGAGGAGATCGCCCACCGCACATCGCCGACCAATATCGGCATGATGCTGCTCTCGACCGCCACCGCCTGGGATTTGGGTTATCTCGGCCGGGCCGAACTTTCCGCGCGGACCGCAGCGATCTTCGAGAGCCTGGATCGGCTCGAGCGCTATCGCGGCCATTTCCTCAACTGGTACGACACCGAGACCTTGAAGCCGCTTGAGCCCCGCTATGTCTCGGCGGTGGACAGCGGCAATCTGGCCGTAAGCCTGATCGCCTTTGGTGCTGCACTGCGGGAGGCAAGCGCCGCAGTCGAACTCGAACCGCAACGCTGGGAAGGCCTCATCGATGTAGTCGATCTTCTCGGGGAATCGCTTTCCCGGCTCCGGGATCCCCCCGCAATGATCGTGGCGAGCGTAGCCGAGCTCAAGGGCCGATTGCGGCGCGACGCGGACGATCCGACTGGCTGGGCCGCGTCGCTGGGCGAGATCTGCCATATCGCGCTGCCCGTGATCGAGGCGCGGATCGCCGAAACGGCGCAGCCGGCATCGGGTGAGACAGCTGCCCGGCGTGAGATCTATGTCTGGATGGACCGCCTGAGTCACCAGGCGCGCGCGATGCTTCGCGACCTTGACGAAAAGGTCACGGTCGCCGCGCCGTTGCGCGAGCTCGCGGACAAGGCAGCGGCAATTGCCGAACGGATGAATTTCCGGCCGCTTTACGACGCTGAGCGGCGCCTTTTCTTCATCGGCTACAATGTCAGTTCGGGCCGCACCGATCTGCATCGTTACGATCTTCTCGCCTCCGAGGCCCGGCTCGCCAGCTTCTTTGCGATCGCAAAGGGCGATGTTCCGCTCGAGCACTGGTTCCACCTCGAGCGTCCGGTGACCCGGGCCGCGCATGGCCTGACTTTGCTCTCGTGGAACGGCTCGATGTTCGAATATCTGATGCCGCGCCTGCTGCTCAAGAGCGGCCCCGAAACGCTGCTCGGAGAAAGCGAACGGATCGCCGTCGAGGTCCAGCGGCTCTATGGAGCGAGCCGCAACGTTCCCTGGGGCATCTCCGAATCCGCTTATGCCGCGCGGGATCCCGAACACCGCTATCGCTACCAGGCCTTCGGCGTCCCCGCGCTCGGCCTGCGCCGCGGCCTCGCCCGCGACATGGTCGTTGCGCCTTATGCGTCGGCGCTGGCCCTGGCGGTCGCGCCGGGCCGGGCCGCGGCCAATCTGCGGGTCCTCGACCGATTGACCGAGGACAAACGCTTCGGCCTCGTCGAGGCGATCGACTTCACGGCAGATCGTGCAGGGCCTGCCCAGCGCTTCACGCCCGTCAACGCCCATATGGCGCATCACCAGGGCATGATCCTGTGCGCGATCGGCAATGCGCTGAAGGACGACATACTCGTTCGCCGCTTTGCCCGCGAGCCGCGCATGCGGCTGATCTCGTTGCTGCTGAGCGAGCGGATTCCGAAGGAAGTCCCCTCCGAGATCGAGCGTATCGAAGAGCTCGATCGCCCGACAGTAGCGGGGCCGCCCCTGCGGGTCGCCATGCCCTGGTCGCCGCCGGCGCTCGCGCCGTTCCCGCAGCTGAACCTGCTCGGCAATGGCCGGCTGTCGAGCTGGATCTCCGACGGCGGCGGGGGCTGCCTTCGCTGGCATCGCAAGGCGCTCACCCGCTTCCTTCCCGACGCCACCCGCGATCCCGATGGCCTGTGGATCTATGTCGCCGACGAGGAAAACGGCGCGCTCTGGTCGGCGACGCGCCAGCCGACCGGGACCGCTGCGGAGGAATATCATGCCACCTTCCACGGACATGCGGCCGAGTTCCAGCGCAGGGATAACGGCATCCGGCTGCGCCTGGAGGTCGCCGTCGCCGCCGGGGACGACCTCGAGATCCGGCGGCTCAACATCGTCAACGAAAGCGGGCGACCGCGCCGGCTGCGCCTAACCAGCTATGGCGAGGTGGTCCTCGCGCCGCCTTTGGAGGATGAGCGCCATCCGGCCTTCAGCAAGCTGTTCGTCGTCGGCGAGCCCCTTCCGAAGCTGGGCGGACTCCTGTTCACCCGGCGGCCGCGAAGCAGCGCCGAGACGCCCCCGGTTCTGCTGCACGTCCTGATCGGCAGCGAGGGGCCGGTCGAAGGCCTGCGCTTCGAATGCGACCGGCGGGCGTTCATCGGCAGGGGCCGCGACCTGCGCCGGCCCGCGGGCGCCAGCAATGAGCTCGGCAACAGCAGCGGCGCCACGCTGGATTCGGTGATGGCCCTTCAGACCCTCGTCGAGCTCCAGCCGTTCGAGCAGCGTGAGCTGTGCTTCGTGACCATGGCCGCCGCGTCGCGCGAGGCCGCGATAGAGGTCGCCGAGCGCTACGCCACCCTACCTGCGATAGACTGGGCGCTCGGCGACTCCGCATCCGCCTGTGCGCATGCCGTCGAGCGGCTCCGCCTTGACCCCGAGCAGCTGGCCCCGCTGCACATGTTGGCGTCGCTCCTCGTCCATCCCCATTCGTCGCTGCGCGGCAACGTGGCCAGTGCGCGCGCGAACAAATTGGGTCAGTCCAACCTGTGGGGATTGGCCATTTCTGGCGATCATCCGATCCTGCTGCTGCGAACTAGCGCCGGCGGCGACCCACTGCTCGGCGAACTGATCGGCGCGCACACATGGTGGCGACGGCAAGGTCTCGACGTCGATCTCGTGATCCTCCAGACCGGAGGCTCGGCCTATATCGAGCCGATCCGCGACGACGTCGTCGAGCTGCTTCGCGACCGGGGGATCGACGAAATGCTCGGGCGCAGTGGCGGCATCCATCTCGTCTTTGCCGACCAGATCGGTCCACAGCAGGTCAGGCTGCTGGAGGCGACCGCCCGGGTCGTGCTCGACGGCGGGAACGGATCGCTCGACGACCAGCTCGCGGCCGCGCTCGAGACGCGCCCCGAGCTGCCCCGGTTCGCGCCATCCCTCGACGCCGGCCTGGATGGCGCGACGGCCGCGCTGGAGCGGCCGGCAGACCTGCTTTTCGACAATGGCGTCGGTGGTTTCACACCCGAGGGCCGGGAATATGTCATCCACCTCGAAGCCGGTGAAACGACGCCGGCACCCTGGTCGAACATTCTCGCCAACGACCTATTCGGCTGTCTCGTCACCGAAGCCGGCGGCGGCTTCAGCTGGGCGATCAACAGCGGCGAGAACCGGCTGACGCCCTGGACGAACGATCCGGTGCTCGATCGGCCGGTCGAGACCCTTTATCTTCGCGACGAGGAGACGGCGGCCATATGGAGCGCGACCCCGGCCCCCGCCGCCCGCGGCACCGCGTTCGAGATCCGCCATGGCGCGGGCTACAGCCTGTGGCGCAGTCGCGCCCACGGCATCGAGCAGGAGATGCTGGTCTTCGTCCCCATCGACGCGCCCGTGAAGATCGTCCGCCTCAGGATCCGCAACCTGCTGAAGCGGCACCGCAGGCTGACTGCCACCTATCTTGCCGAGTGGCTGCTCGGCGCTTTGCCATCCCTGGCGCGCCAGCATGTCGTGTGCAGCTATGATGCGGCCGCCCACGCACTCCTCGCCAGATCCTGGTGGAATTTCGATTTCGCCGGCCGCACCGCCTTCCTGACCGCCAGCCTGCCGCCGCACGGGCTGACGACCAGCCTGCAGGAGTTTCTCGGGCGGGAAGGCGATCCCGCCTTGCCGGCGGGGCTCGCACGCTGTGGACTGAGCGGCGAGGCCGGGGCCGGCAATGGCGATGCCTGCGCGGCCTATCAGGTCCATCTCGAGCTCGCCCCCGACGGCAGCGAGGAGGTTGTCTTCGTGCTCGGCCAGGGCGAGGACGAGCGGGAGGCGACAGCGCTTGCCCGTCAATGGGCCGGTCTCTCCGTCGTGCAGGCGGCGTTCGACCGGCTCGAAAGCCACTGGGACGCTCTGCTGGGCGCGGTCGAGGTCCATACGCCCGATCCCGGCTTCGACATCATCGTCAATCGCTGGCTCCTCTATCAGAGCCTGTCGTCCCGCATTCTTGCGCGTACCGGTTTCTACCAGTCGAGCGGCGCGATCGGCTATCGCGACCAGCTCCAGGACGTCCTTGCGCTGCTTCACGCCGATCCGGGTCGCGCGCGTGCGCATATCCTGCAGTGCGCCGCGCATCAGTTCGGAGAGGGCGACGTCCTCCATTGGTGGCATCCACCTTCGGGCCGCGGCGTGCGCACGCGGTGTTCCGACGACCTGCTGTGGTTGCCCTACGCGGTGGGTACCTATGTTGGGGCGACCGGCGACGCATCCATCCTCGCCGAAGAGATCGCATTCCTCGACGCGCCGCCGCTCGCGGCCGACGAGGAGGACCGCTACGCCCGCTACGAGCTTTCCGCCCGGCGCATGCCGCTCATCGACCATTGCGAGCGCGCGCTCGAACAGGGGCTTACCCAAGGCTCTCACGGGCTGCCTTTGATCGGCAGCGGCGACTGGAACGACGGGATGGACCGGGTTGGCCGCGGCGGGCGTGGCGAAAGCGTCTGGCTTGCCTGGTTTGCGGCGGTTGCCGCCGGGCTGATGGCGGACGTCGACCGGCGCCTGGGCCGCGATCAGGCGGCGGAGCGCTGGGCGACACATGCGCGGACCCTGCGCGAGCGCGCCGAGGCGAGCGGGTGGGACGGCGGCTGGTACCGGCGCGCGTTTGACGATGACGGACACCCCCTGGGATCGGCCGAGAATGACGAATGCCGGATCGATTCAATCTCGCAATCCTGGGCGGCTTTCGCCGAAGCCGATCCCGAGCGAGTCCGGACGGCCCTGGCGGCCGCATCGCAAGAGCTTCTCGATCCTGACGCGGGGCTTGCCCGGCTGCTATGGCCTCCCTTCGCCGATACGCCGCGCGACCCCGGCTATATCAAGGCCTATCCGCCGGGCGTTCGCGAGAATGGCGGCCAATACTCTCACGCCGCCGCGTGGCTTGGGCTGGCATTCGCGCGGGCCGGGCAGGCCGACGACGCAATGAGGGTCTTCGATATGCTGAACCCGATCGGGCGCGCGACTGACCGCGCCAAGGCGGAGCACTATCGGGTCGAACCTTATGCGGTCGCTGGGGACATCGCTTCCGCCGGGCCGCTTCGCGGTCGCGGCGGGTGGACATGGTATACGGGGGCCGCGTCCTGGACGTGGAGGCTGGCCGTCGAGGGCATATTGGGGATCGGGCTTCACGAAGGACGCCTGGTCATCAATCCGTGCATAAAGTCCGCCTGGGGCGGGTTCGAAGCCGTTCTTCGCCGGCCGGGCGGCTCGATCTCGCTCAAGGTCGTCGATCCGGACGGGCGCGGATCGGGGCCGGTCGTGCTCACGGTCGACGGCGTCGCTTTCCAGGGCCTGGAGGTCGAGTTTCCCGCCGACGGCGGGAAGCGTGAGGTCGTGGCTCGGATCGGCAAATAACGCGCCGAGTCACACTCAGCGACTGTGCGGTCCGCTCATCCGAATCCGGCGATCGCTAAGGTGTTGTCAAAGCAAACTGACGCAATTTGGGTGTCGGTGAACGTACTGGAAGGCTGTGTCAGGGCTCTGTCCAAAGCAACGTGGCCATCGCCAACAAGCTTGCCCGCATCGCCTTTGCGGTCATGACAACCGGCACTTCCTATCGCGCTGCCCAGACCTGAACGCGCACTCCGCGCCTTGCCATAGCGCTCCATAATCTCGGGTGGCCATGAGGTGATGCGACACAACCGGACATAATCTGCCAAGCCCGAGGTGCTGTCTGCGCAGCAAAGCGCGACCGACTGAATGGGGCCCGCAGATCAGCGGGCAAACATCAGGGCCAGTGGACAAACCCACGCTCAAAGGCCGGAGACATGACCGCTCCCGCGACCGTCGCCAAACCAAATATCACCCTTGATCGCGGGGCGCCACCCAGACATGACAGCACCCTCGGGAATGATGGCCGGCAGGCTGGCGGGCGCGCGGTGGGCGAGCCGGCTTCAAGCGGAGCTCGCTTGATGGAGCGGGCCCATTCATCCCTGTCGTGCTGCTGCCCTTTGGAACGCCAGAAACAGCGTGACCCCGGCAAGGTTCATGACGAGATCCTGCATGTTGTTCTCGTAGCCGCCGACGCCGTTGTCGGGCACGGTCAGGAAGGCGAGATATTCGATCATCTCGACCGCCGCGCCGGCGCCGAGGACCAGGCCTGCGACGATCAACGGGCGCGCCCTGAGGCCCGGCTGAAGGAAGTGGTCGATAAGCGCTCCGGCCGTGAAGGCGTTGAGCAGATGCACATAATTGTCGAAGCGAAGGCCCCCCAGATATGCGTCGTAGAGCCTTCTGCCCTCGATCGGCACGAAGGCGCCGGCGAAATGGGCGAGCAAGCCCAGTTCGGTCAAGATCAGCAGGGAGGTCGGGCAGGATAGGTGTCTAAGAGCCTGATCCGAAATTAAGTTGAGTGGCATCAGCTGGTTAGCTTGACGGCTGACCAAGTCGTTGGT
>Ga0136633_1002077_pt1 | contig 14134 bp, 13 predicted proteins | sample AntDrymeUQ832206_2_FD_105494 | JGI IMG/M metagenome (GOLD analysis project Ga0136633, IMG submission 105494) | Polar desert sand microbial communities from Dry Valleys, Antarctica - metaG UQ83 (22.06) | ecosystem: Environmental > Terrestrial > Soil > Desert | place: Antarctica: Dry Valley... | reverse complement strand
ATGAGGGAGACGGCGCCGACGGTCGCCTGGTTGAAGCGCGGCGCGCGGGCGTCGATGACGTCGGTATCGCGATACGGATGGGCGGTGCGGGCGGAGGCGGTCATGGGTCGAGGGCTCCGAGAATAGGGGCAGGCGGAAGCGGGATCTAGGGCATGAGTGGCGGGAAGGAGGGCCTCAGAGGGCCGGCGGACCGTGAAGATGCGCCGATGAAGCGGGAGCGGAGCTCCTCCCGCCTAACGACAGATGCAGGTGCAGATGCTGCGGAAAACGTCGGTCACGATGCGCGTAGCCTACGCGCCGCTCGTCGATCAAGCAAGCAACGCCTAGCGCGAGAAGCTGCCCGTCGCACGGGCAGGACGCCGCCGGCGACCGGCACCGAAGCGGACGCGACCGCGGTCGGCCGACTCGTGGCGCGCTCTTGGCGGATTCCGACGCTGGCCGCCCTGCATGCCCGTGCGCAGTCGGATCGGCTCCGGCCGAATCGCCGCGTTCGGCTCGAAGCCCGCAATCAGCTGCGAAGGGATCGGGCCGCCGAGCAGGCGCTCGATCTCGCGCAGCAGTGGCGCCTCGTCGACGCAGACCAGCGATACGGCGGTGCCAGTGATGCCAGCGCGGCCGGTGCGGCCGATGCGATGGACGTAATCGTTCGCCACCATCGGCAGCTCGAAGTTGACGACGTGCGGCAGCGCCTCGATGTCGAGGCCGCGCGCCGCGACCTCGGTTGCGACCAGCAGCAGCACCCTGCCGGCCTTGAAGTCGGTCAGGGCGCGCACGCGCTGAGGCTGTGACTTGTTGCCGTGGATTGCGGCGGCCGCGATGCCGTCGCGGTTCAGCTGCTCGGCCAGGCGATTTGCGCCGTGCTTGGTGCGGGTGAAGACCAGCGCCTGGTCGATGACGCGGGTGCGCACGAGGTGCGTCAGCAGCTCGCGCTTGCGCTCGCGGTCGACGCGGTGGACGACCTGGTCGACGAGGTCGGTGGTCGTGTTCTCCGGGGTGACCTGGACCGATGCGGGCCGGTCGAGCAGACCGCTGGCCAGGGAGCGGATCTCCTTCGAGAAGGTCGCGCTGAAGAGAAGGTTCTGGCGGCGCCTCGGAAGGAGCGCCAGGACCTGGCGGATGTCGCGGATGAAGCCCATGTCGAGCATCCGATCGGCCTCGTCGAGGACGAGGATCTCGACCCCGCGCAGGTCGATGGTGCCCTGGCGGGTGTGGTCGAGCAGGCGTCCGGGCGTGGCGACCACGATCTCGACGCCGCGACGCAGCGCGTTGAGCTGCCCGCCGAAGCCGACGCCGCCGTAGATGGCGGTCGAGCGGGCGGTGCCGCCGGAGTAGGTGCGGACCGACTCCTCGACCTGGATGGCCAGCTCACGCGTCGGCGCGAGGACGAGGACGCGGATGCGCCGGTCATTCGAGGGTCGTGCGGCCAGTCGCTGAAGGATCGGCAGCACGAAGGCGGCGGTCTTGCCGGTGCCAGTCTGGGCGCCGGCCATGATGTCGCGGCCCTCCAGGACGAGCGGGATCGCCTCGCGCTGGACGGGGGTGGGATCAGTGTAGCCCTGGCGCGCCACGGCGCGGAGCAGGTCGGGCTGAAGCCCGAGGGCTGAGAAGGACAAGGGAGAAAGCTCCTGATCGAGGCCCTCCCGCGAACGCGGGGTCCGGTCAGGGCGAAAGAGGTTAGCGAGGTCGGGCGGGGTTCAAGCCGTGGCGCAGACCGGTGCGCCAATCGAACACGTGTGCGAAATGTACCACACCGGATCGGTGTACGCTAGGGGTACCCACCAGAAAGGCGGCTATGACCGACCGATGCATCCATGGATTCGAGGAGCAGCATTGCGCCTCGTGCCGCCGATGTCCCCACGGATTGTTTGAATCCCGCTGCGCAACCTGCCGCCCGAAGACCGCCCGCGAGGCGACCATCATGCTGGCGAATGACGCTGCTCGCCCCACCGAAGCTCACCGCGGCTACGAGATCCTGTACGTCGCCGGCGAGCGCAACTGGTACATCCGCGCCGACGCCGACGCTCCCCGTTCCCAGAACTCCTACCGCTCCGCCTTCCAGGCCCGGCGAGCCATCGACGAGATCCTGGACCGCCCGACCCCCGTCGCGGCCGGCGGCAAGAAGAAGAGGGGCTGATTCGAGCTCGGTTGAGCGCCAAACCAGTTGGCCCTCTGACCGATGAATCCACCCTGATCGGCCGTACCGCCAAGCCGGCTGGCATCCCGACCGAGGTGCGGGCATTTCCGGGCGCTGGTCGGTCCTAAAGCCAACTGGCATGGCGATAAGCCGCCGGTAAGCGGGCGGTACATCGCGCCCGACATGCTGGGCACATGACTACCCGCCAAAATCGGATCGACGAGGCAACCCGGCGTGCGGAGCGCCAGTTGCGGCAGGCCATTGATGACGGACGACAGGCCAGGCTCACCCACGGGCTCACACACGCGCAGCTGGCTGCCGCGCTCGGCTGCTCCCGCCAGCTGATCGGCACCATCGAGGCCGGGCAACTCGAAGACGTTGGCTCGATCCAGCTTGCCCGTTACTGCGCGGCCGTCGGCCTGGACTTCCCGATTCGTACCTATCCGACCGGATCACCTCTTCGTGACGCCGGGCAGCTGCGACTCCTGGAGCGTCTACGAACGGCTATCGGCGACCGATGGGGATGGCGGACTGAGGTCCCTGTCAGCAGCGATCCGCGCGACCGCCGGGCATTCGATGCGCTCCTCATCAATGCACCGCACCGAGTCGGCATCGAGGCCGTCACGCGACTGGTCGACGCACAGGGCCAGGTGCGGCCGATCATCCTCAAGCAGGAAGCCGCTGGCCTTCCATGCATGGTCTTGTTGCTCGCCGACACTCGCTTGAATCGACGTGCGATCGAGGATGGAGCTCCTACGCTCAGTCCGGCTTTTCCGATGGGAGCGAAGGCCCTCTTGAGGGAGCTGCGCGCGGGGCGGCAGCCCGCCACGAATGGGCTGCTGCTCCTCTAGCAGGTGTTCGTCGCAGCTTAGGCTTAGTGCCAACTGGGTTGGCCTTGCGACCGACGAATGCACGCTCATCGGTCGTAACGCCAAGCGGGTTGGCATCGCGACGGACCAGCCGGCAATCCCAGGCGCTGGTCGGTCGTAAGGCCAACTGGCTTGGCATCGCGTTCGGCGGCTCAGTGGAGCCGCCAGCGGTCGGCGGCTCAGTGGAGCGCGAACGTTCGGCGGCTCAGTGCAGCCGCGAGCCGCCGCCGCCCTCGGGTTCATCGTCGTTCCCACCCTCGCGCAGGAAGCGCTCGATATCGGCGATGAGCTCGTCCCCTTCGGGGAGGCGTGACTCATCGGCGAGAAGCTCCAGGCGCTCGACATGCGCCTTCGTGCCCTCGTCGTTGGCCGCGGCCGCGTCGAGCATGTTGCGGCGCTCCAGGGCGCGGGTCGCCAGGGGCCCCACCGGCACCTCCACCCCCAGGTGCCGCCCCAGCGCGGTGAGCAAAGCGATCGACGCGGTGGGGTAGCTCGCGTTCACATAATGCGGGACCTGCGCGAAGAAGCCGACCGCCGGGATGCCGGAGGTGGAGACCGCGAGCTCGAGGACAGAGAGCAGCGCCGCCGGTACGCGCAGCAGGCCATCGGGCCCCTGTCGGATGCCCTCCGGCAGCAGCCCCGGAGCCGATGCCGTGGCCAGGATCGGCACCGGCCTCGTGTGCGGCACGGCGGCCGGAATCGCGCCCAGGCTTGCCCAACTGGTGACGCCGAGCCGCTTCGCCAGCTCCACGACGTCCATCGCCAGCTCGCGCCAGCGGTAGTCCGGCTCGGGCCCGCTCAGGACAAGCAGGTCGCGGTTGCCGACGCGTGAGGCGGTCAGGCGCAGCTCGGCCCAGATGAGGCTCATCGGCTTTCCATCGACGATATCGAGCGTCGGACGGCGTGAGCGAAAGTCATAGATCGCGTCGGCATCGAAGGTGGCCACCAGGGTGCCGTCCTGCGACAGCTGCGACGCGGCCGTCGTCCCGGCCGAGCCCGCGTCGACCCAACCCTCGAGCGCGGCCACCAGGATCGGTCCGGTGAGCTGCGGATCCTCTTCGAGCCGATACAGCGACATGCGCCAAGGATACGCGGATTGCCCACCGGCCTCGTAGTCACCCAATAGGCGTAACGGCCATGCGACACGAGAGCTGTCACAACCGCCTCGGACACTCGTCGCAACGAACCCGCCTCAGGGGAACCACCCCAATGACCACATTCAACGCCAGGACCGACCGCCAGCTCGTACGCGCCAACGCACGCAGCCGGCGCCACGTCCTCCTGGCCCTCACAGCTCCCAGGCCGCGACGCCGGAAGGCGACCCGGCCGCCGGTCAATGTGGCCTTCGTGATTGACCGCAGCGGCAGCATGGGTGGCCCCAAGATCGGGCTCGCCAGGTACGCCGCCGAGCGCGCATTGATTGGCCTGAGCCCGAAAGACCGATTCAGCATCGTGGCTTATGACGACCACATCGAGACCGTCATCAGCAGCCGCACGGCCACGCCGAAGGCCCGACAGGACGCGCTCCTGCGCCTCCAGACCGTGGATGCGCGCGGCAGCACCGACCTCCACCGCGGCTGGTCCGCCGGCGCGGCGCAGGTGAAGGACCGGCTGGCGAAGGACGGCGTGAACCGATGCCTCCTCCTGACCGATGGGCTCGCCAACGTCGGTCTGACCGCCCAGGAACCGCTGGCCGCCTTCGCCCGCGACCTGCGCGCATCGGGTGTGGGGACGAGCACCTTCGGCCTGGGAAACGACGTCGACGAGGTCCTGCTGACCGCGATTGCCGACGCCGGCGGCGGCCACTACTACTTCATCGGTGCCCCGGAGCATATCGTGGATGCCATGACGAGCGAGCTCGGCGAGCTGCTCGAGACGGTGGCGCGCGAGGTCGTCGTCGACGTCAAGCATCACCCGGCGCTCGAGCTGCGGGCCCTCTCGCCGGTCGTCGACTCGGCCGCCGTGCCGGGCGAGCTGCGACTGCTCATCGGCGAGCTCGTGGCCGGGCAGAACGTCGAGCTCATCATCGAGGTCCGATTCCCTCAGGCGCCGGCCGGGCTCGCCACAACGGCTTTCTTCACCATCGTGGACCGAGACGGCGTCCTCAAGGCCGATGGCTGCACGCTCGCCTGGCAGCACGCTGAGCGTGCGGATGTCGACGCCCAGCCGCGCGACCGTGATGTCGACCGCGCCGTGGCACGTATCTACGCTGCGAGGGCTCGCCAGGAGGCGGTCCACCTCAACCGCATCGGCGAATACACCGACGCCCGTCACGCGCTCCGGGGGGTCGCGCGACGGATTCGGCACTACGCCGGGGCGGACACCGAGCTGAACGACCTCGCCGGCCAGCTCATCGCGGAGGAGACGGCCTTCGGGGCGCAGATGTCCGAGCTGGACCGCAAGAACGCCCATTTCAGCTCCGCGAACATCCAGCGCTCGCGCGACCCCGACGGCCACGCGCGCCGTCAGTCCTAGTGGTCCTTGGCATGCGACCAGGGGCGAGGGCTGCAGAAGGCAACCCGGCTCCCGGTCAGGCTCTCCGTCAGTAGGCAAGGCTGCCGAGCGCAGGAACATGCCGGAGGCTCCGCCGCCGCCCAGCTGGATCGATCAGCTCCCGAAGGTCGATGCCGCCGCGGTCCGCAAGCTCATCGGCGCCCTCGAGCACGAAGGCATCGCGGATGCCGAGGCGCTCGTCCGCCGGGACCGCGAAGGGCTGCTTCCGGCGGTGGCGACCCGGCTTATCGAGCGGCGGCTCGAGGCGCAGGTGGGCGAGCTGCCCGCCAGGGAACGCGACGAGGCACTCGCCCTGCTGCGCCGCGCCACCGAGATCTTGACCGCCGAAGGCAGCACGGTCACGGACCCTCTCCCGGGATGGGTGCTCGTCGAGGTCGGTCCCGAGCCGGAACCGCCGAATCGGCGGATCGACCTTCGGAGATAGGCGTTGGGATGCCGGAGCCCCGTCCGTCGCGCGACCAACAACGACATTCCGGCGGCTGGCCGCGACACTGGCCCGTGCATTCGCCCACGACCCGTTCTACTCGTTCCTACGGCTCGGTTTCGACGTGGTGGAGGAGCTCACGCTGCCGAACACCGACATCCACGGGTGGCTCATGCTGCGACCCGCCCCGGCTGACCCTCCTCGCCCCTAGCCCTTGCCGTCCACCGAGGCGAACTCTTCCCGCGCCCGCGCCAGGGCGAGCTTGACCTCATCGCTCCCATGCTCAAGCACCAGGGGCGCCAGGCCGTCGAGCAGCCGTCGGCCACGCGCGACGACATCGGCCACCTGCGGATCGGTCGGACCAAGACTGTGGACCGCCGCCCGCGCCGAGACGGTGATGACCCGGATCCGCAGGTTGAGGGCAGCGTCGTCCATGCGAGTCCGAGTGCAAGGGCGATGCCCACGAAAGGAGACCGCTGTACCGTATTGACATCCGTATCGTCAAGCGTACGCTGTATGGATGAAGAGCCTTTCCATCACGGAGCTTCGCCAGCGAGCGGCCGGTGTAATCGAGGAGGCCGGTTCGAGCGACGAGCCGACCGTCATCCTTCAGCGCTCACGCAAGGCGGCCTATATCGTCAGCACGGAGCGATACGAGCACGATCAGGACGAGCTGAAGACGCTGCGTCGAGCGCTTTTTCTTGCCGAGGTTCGCGAAGCGGAAGGCGAGTATGCCGCCGGCGATGCCGCCAGCTTCGGCGATGTCGAGGAGCTCCTGGACGAGCTCCGCCGCTGAGATGCGGCTGACAGCATCCAGCCGGTTTCTCCATCGGGCCAAGAGGCTGCGAGAGCCGCAGGCGCCCATGCTGCGCGCAGCATTGCGCCGTTTCGCCGCCGATCCGGGCGATCGTCTGCTGCGCGTTCACAAGCTGAAGGGCGAGCTGGGTGACTACGGGCCCTTCAGTGTCGACCACGACCTGCGTGTTCTGATCCGCTGGAACGGGGACGAGGTCTTTCTCGTCAACATCGGTTCCCAGGACGAGGTCTACTGACCGATGGACCGCGAGGCCATCCTGGCCGAACTGAACGAGGAGCAACAGGAGGCGGCGCAGGCCACCACCGGTCCCGTCGTGATCCTGGCCGGCGCCGGGACCGGCAAGACAAGGGTCATCAGCCATCGTGTCGCTTACGCCACGGCCATCGGCGCGCTTGACCCCAAGCGGGCGCTGATCGTGACCTTCACCGAGAAGGCCGCCACCGAGATGCGCCATCGGCTCAAGGCGCTGGGCCTTCCGCAGGTGCAGGCGTCGACCTTCCATGCGGCCGCGCGGCGGCAGCTCGCCTACTACTGGCCGCTCATCCACGACCAGCCGCTGCCCGAGGTGCTCGACTCGAAGCTGCGGATCATCGGTCCATTGGCAAGACAGCTTCCGGGTGGCTATAAATTCACGCAGGCCAAGGACCTGGCCGATGAGATCGAGTGGGCCAAGGTTCGCCGCATGCGCCCCGAGACGTACGAGCCAGAACGCGAGCCACCGGTCCCGAAGGACGTCTTCACCAAGCTCTGGCGCAGCTATGAGCAGACGAAGGCACGCAGCAACCGGATCGACTTCGAGGACATGCTGACCCTGGCGGTCGAGCTGTACGAAACAGACGCCGAAGCCATCGGCCTGGTCAGACAGCGCTACGCATGGTTCAGCGTGGACGAGTACCAGGACACGAACCGGCTGCAGGAGGACCTGCTGCGGCTGTGGCTGGGCGACCGGCGCGACCTGTGCGTCGTCGGCGACCCCAACCAGACCATCTACAGCTTCACCGGCGCCAGCTCCGATTACCTGACCACCTTCGCGGAACGATACGCCGATGCGCGCGTCATCAGGCTGAGCCAGAACTACCGCAGCACGCCGCAGGTGCTCGAGCTCGCCAACCGCCTCATTCCCGGCCGCGAGCTGCGTTCGAACGGCACCGATGGACCGAAGCCGGAGCTCCTCCCTCACCCCGATGGCGACCGCGAGCTGTCGGTGGTGGTTTCAGCCCTCCGCGCTCTTCTGGCCGATGGCGTGGCGGTGACCGAGATCGCCATCCTGGTGCGCACGAATGCGCAACTGGTGCCGTTCGAGGCCGCGCTCACCGCGGCGGCCATCCCATTCACCGTCCGCGGCATTCGCTTCTTCGCCCGGCCCGACGTGCGCGCCGCGCGCCAGGCCCTGCAGACCGATGCAACGGGACGCCTCTCGCGCATCGTCGTCAACCGATGGCGTTCCGAGCTGGGCTTCGACGAGGGCTCATCCGCCGGTCCCGGGGCCGAGGCGCGCGACCGTCACGCCGCGCTCACCACGCTGCTCGCCATGGCCCGCCGGCTGGAGGTCGAGCACCCTGACGCCACGGTCGCCGATTTCGTGGCGGAGATCGCCCGTCGCGACGCCGCCGAGGCCGATGCCGGCGGCGAGGGCGTCGCGCTCTCGACCATCCACCGCGCCAAGGGACTCGAGTGGGACGCCGTTTTCCTGCCGCAGCTCGAGGACGGGACGCTCCCTCTTCGCCAGGCAGCCTCGGACCCGGACGGGCTGGCCGAGGAGCGGCGGCTGCTGTACGTCGGCATCACCCGCGCGCGCCGGCACCTCCTGCTGTCGTGGGCGCTCAACAGGGTCGGTGTGAAGGGGACGTCGGGGCGCGCGCGGCCGTCGAGATTCATCGCCGAGCTGCGACCGGGAGCGGTTGCGCGGCCGCGGTCCGCGGTCACCGCGGGTCCACCCGGTGGGGCGGCCTCGACGTTCACGCTGTCAGCTGAGGACGAGCCGCTCCTCGCGCGACTGATCGACTGGCGGCGTGAGCGCGCGCGAACCGATGGCGTGCCGGCCTACGTGGTGGCCGACAACAAGACCCTCGCCGCAATCGCGGCGCAACGGCCGTCGGACGACGCCGAGCTGCTCGGGGTGCCCGGCATCGGTCAGCGCAAGGTCGCGACCTACGGCGACGAGATCCTGCGGCTCGTCGTCGAAGCCTGAGGACCGGAAGGCGACTTGCGTGCCATGGGCGTGTCGGACACTCATTGGCTGAGTTCCCACCGGATGGGCGCGTGAACCAAGCACCTCGCGCACCGCTTGGCTGTTGGTCCCGCCACATGCAAATGCAGCCACTCATTGGCCGATACGCCCGTGGGGTGGGAGGCGCCGGGATTCACCGCAGGAGCGGGAGCCTGGTTGCGTCCGCCGCGGCCCGGCAGTCCCGGTCCCGGGGAACCTCCCCTCAGTCGTCGGGCTCGAGGGCGATCTGGTCGAAGGCCGGCTGCGCCACGGACTGGTCGAAGGAGTAGTGGACGACGCGCGGGGACACCGTCCGCACATAGCGCTCGAAGGAGTACGGCACCCACGGCACCACGTTCTCCATCAGGTACTGGTCCAGGTCCGCCCAGCACTGGACCATCGCCCCGCCCACCAGCGTGAGGCAGGCGTCGATTCGGTCGTCGATGCCGGGCACCTCGGTCACCTCGTAGCCCCATGCGGCGAGCCGCTCCGGGCTCGCTCCGACCATGGTGCCGTTCGTGAAGTCGTCGCCCATCGACCATCGGCTGTCGAACAGCGCTCGGAAGATCGGGCCGGCGTTCAGCGAATCCTTGCCGTAGGGAAGTCCAACGACGAGCGCGATGCGCTCATCAGGCTCGAGCGATAAGCCAAGCCCTTCGTCGGGCGCCATCTCGACGATCTCGATCTCGATGCCGATCTCCGCGAGATTGGCGGCAACCAGCTCGGCCTGGCCGGGAGCGGTGAGGATGGCCACCCCGTCGAGGCCCGAGCAGGCGGCGCCGTCGCATCGGCCATCCCCGTCCTCGTCGTAGCCGGAGAGCCGCATCTCGTCCCTGGCGGCATCGGGATCACCGGCGGAGCCCGGCGTCGCGTAGGGGTCGTATGAGAGGAGGAGGTTGTCCTCGAGGCTGTTGATGACGAGATGCCCCGCCACCTCACCGGTGGCCGGGCCGCCGGCGAGCTCGATCAATCCCGCCTTGTCGATCGCGAGGTTGGTGGCCTTGCGGACGTGTATGTCGTCGAATGGCGGTAACGCGAGGTTGAGCGCGATGGCCCGGACGAAGTCGCGCGAGTTCACATGGACGCCTCCGAGCGCAGGGTCGGCGTCGTAGCGCGCAATCTGCTCGAGCGGAGCCTGCGGTGGAAAGGCCGCGTAGTGGACGAGGTCGATCTCGCCGTCGTCGACGCGCGCCGACACCTCCTCGAGCGTGTCGCCGATGGCGATCTCTATGCGGTCGACGTAGGCAGGGCGAAGCTGATCGGTGGCGGCATCCCAGGACGGGTTGCGGACCAGGGTCAGCGACTCGCCGGGGGTGAGGCCGGCCACCGGAGCCTGTTGGTCAGGCGGGACCGTGAGGTCGAGCGCCTCCGAGCCCTCGACCATGTATGGTCCCGTCCCGACGATGAAGCGCCCGTAGTCCTCGTCGTGGCCGGTGGCGATCCCCAGCTCGGCGGCCGGGTCGGCGGGGCTCGACGGGATCGGCGCCGTATCGGGACCCGCGAATCGCGCCGGCAGGTCTCCGGCCGGCCGGACCAGCCGGATGCGCAGGGTATACGGATCCGGGGTCTCGAAGCCTGAGACGGTGCTGGCCGTGCCGGCGACGAACTCCGGCACGCCCTCGATCCCCAGCTGGCCGATGGAAGAGAAGCCGATCTCGGGCCCACCGAGGCGGAAGGCCCGGAGCAGCCCACGGACGACATCCCCCGATGTCACTTCGGTATCCTCCAGCGGGGGCGCGTACCTGATGCCCTGGCGGAGGTGGAACGTCCAGGTCAGGCCGTCCGCCGACACCTCCGGCAGGCTCTCGGCGAGATCCGGCTCCAGGACGGTTCCGCCCTCGTCCGTTGGGCGCCCGACGTACGAGACGAGGGTCCGCGTCAGGCAGCAGCGAAGAAGCTCGGCGGAGTCGTAAAACCCGTAGAGCGGGTCCAGTCCGGCCGCGCCCGCCGGTCCAGATGACGCCAGTGTCGAGGGAGGAGGAAAGTCGCCGGGGACGGCCACGCGCAGCGTCCCGCCTCTGGGCGGCGATGGCGACGCCGACACCTCCGGGTCCGTGTCCGTTGGGCCGCCGCAGGCGCCCAGAAGGATTGCCGCGATGAAGGATGCGAGTCGTGCCCGTGGCTGTCTCATGGCTGCCCCACCGTGACCCAGACCGCTCCGCGCTCGTCGGCGGCGACCGCCAGCGGCGCACCTTCGACGGCAAAGGTAGCCGAGATCTCGTTCGTCGCAGCATCGATCCTGGCGAGAAGGCCGGCCAGGCCGACCGCGATCCACACGCCGTCGGGCGCCACGCACACGCCGGTGGGGCCGTTGCCGACCTCGACTGTGGTGACCACCGCGTCCGTCGTGGGATCGATCCGCGCGACCGTGTCACCCGTCTCGCTGGTGACCCAGACGGCACCGTCGCCGACGGCCACGGAGGTCGGCGAGGCCGACAGGCCGATCTGCGCGATGGCCTCACGACCGACCGGGTCGATCCGCCACAGCTGATTGTCGAGCGTGCTCGTCACCCAGACGCTGCCGGCGCCGACCGCAACAGCGCCCGGCGCCCGTCCGACGCTGATCTCCTCGGTCTGCTGCGTCCGCGGGTCGACCCGCAGCAGCCGGTCGTTGAGGCGATCGGCGACCCACAGCGCTCCCTCGCCGAAGGCGACCGCGGCCGCCCCGGTGCCGACCGGGATCGTGTCCTCGACCTGACCGACGCCGGGGTTGAACACCATGACCGAGCCCGCATCCCCGGATGCGGTACCGAAGGCGGTCGTCATCCACACCAGGTCGCCCCCCACGGCGATCCCGGTCGGAGTTCCACCGACCGAGCGGATTGCCACGACCTCGCCGGCGGCCGGGTCGATCTCGGACACCGTCTTGTCGTTGAAATTGATCACCCAGACCGCTCCTTCACCGATGGCCACGCCGCTTGGCCGCGATCCGACGGGCAACGCGAGATCGAATGCATCCCCGCCCGGCGGCAGGCGGGCCACGGTATCCACGGCGGGCTCCACCGGCCCCGCCAACAGGCCCGGAATAAGCGAGGCGGCCGCCCCCGAGAGGACGGCGAGTCCGGCGAGGCCGCCGACGACCAGCCAGCGACGGGATGACCCCGGATGCGCACGCTCCCCCGCATCTGCGGCGCTCGTCGCCGCGTGATCCGAGGGCGGGACCTCCGGCGCTCCGGTCGGTGCGACGACGGCGTACAGGTGCCACTCGCCCGGAACGCCCTTCAGCGTCGCGACGCCGCGATCGGTGAAGTCGATGCCGGAGCCGGCCACGAGGTCCCGCATCGTGGCGGTCACCAGGATCTCGCCTGGTGCGGCGGCGGCGACGACCCTGGCCGCCGTGTGGACCGCGATCCCGCCGACCTTCCGGCCGCTCGGCTCGACCTCGCCGACGTGCAGCCCGGCACGGATCTCGAGACCGAGCGGCCGCAGCGCGTCGATGATGGCGATCGCGCACTGGATCGCCTGCGCAGGGCGATCGAAGATCGCGAAGAAGCCGTCCCCAGCGGTGTCGATCTCCCTGCCGCGGAATTGCTTCAGCTGCGCCCGAACCAGGCGGTGGTGGCGCGCCACCAGGTCCCGCCAGCGCCGGTCCCCCATGCTCGCGGCGCGCTCCGTCGATCCGACGATGTCCGTGAACATCACGGTTGCGAGGACGCGATCCTGAGTCGGGCGCCGCATGCTGCGCAGTGTCGCCTATCCGGTCGCCCACAACTACACCCCGTCCGCGATCCGAATGTGCGTGGGACGGGCGTATCGGCCAGTCATTGGCTGAGATCCCACCGGGTGGGCGCTGGAGCCAAGCACCAGGCGCACGGCTTGGCCGTTGGTCCCACCACGTGCAAATTCAGCCACTCATTGGCCGATACGCCCGGCGGGCGGGAGGCGGGAACGGGAGCCTTTCAGCGAAGGAGCAGGAGCCAGGTCGCGTCCGCGGCGGCCACGGCCGCCCAGAATCCCATGATCAGCAGCGGCCGGCGCAGGATGCACTGCGAACGTGTGATCCCAAGCGCCACGGCCCTGCCATAGAGGTAGATCGCGACCACCGCGGCAACCAGCACGAAGGCGGGCGGCGTGACCAGCCAGGCGATGAGCCCGACCGTGCCCATCTTGCAGAAGGTGAACGCCAGGCGGTCGTACTTCTGGGCGCGGGTGGATGGGGGCCGCGAAGCCAGCCACGTCGCGACCGGGTCGTCCGTAACCGCCGGCGCGCTCACGACCGCACCCCCACCCCGTCCATCTGAACGAGCTCCCGCGCTGCGACCTGCCCTGCCGACGTTCGCCGCCGCAGACCGCCGAAGAGCTGCCGGGCGCAGAATGGGATCCGCACAGGATCCGACTCGCCGTCAACGGACCCGACGTGCACGCAGCATTGCTGGAGACGCTCGATGTTCATGGTCCACGCGTCCATGAACGACTTGATGGACAGGCGCTTCGTCCGCAACGCGACCAGCTCGGCGGCCCGCTCCCCCTTCAGCAGGTAGCGGCCGAGGTCCTTGACGAACCCGCCGACGGACAGGTCGCACGCCTCGCAGATGTTCAGCAGGTAGTCGATCAGCTCCGGGCGGCTGATGGTGGTCGTCTCGCTCATCATGCCGATGAGCGCGTCCCACAGCTCCTCATCGGCGGCGATGCGGTTGCCGACGACCGACAGGTTCGCCTTGAGCCGCTCGAGACCAACCAGCTTCGGAATGGACCGATACGCCCCCCCGTCATCGCGGACGAAGTAGGTGATCGCGCAGCAGTCAGGATGGCTGCAGGGCAGGGCGATGAAGTCCTCCGCCGATGCGCGGCCACCCGTCTGCGGGCCCAGGCGCTTGAGCACGCCGGTGGTCGTCATGCGATGCATCGGGTCGATCGGATTGGCGCGGCCCGAGCCGAAGACCGGCTGGTAGGCGACACCGGCGATGTAATCGGTGCCGAAGGCGAAGTCAGCCACGGCACCGATCTCGTGGTCGTTGACGCCCTCGGCCACGACCATGGTCAGGGTGGTGAAGATCCGCGCATCGGTCAGGCGCTGGATGGCGAGCGCCTTCATCTCGCGCAGGTCCTCGCCGCGGTGATGGAGGTGGGTCTCGAGCTCGAAGCCGTCGAACTGGAGGTAGACCTCGACGCGATCGCGCAGGCGGTGCAACGCGTCCAGGAAGCGGTCGTCGCGCGCGACGCGGAT
>Ga0136633_1002076_pt1 | contig 14144 bp, 12 predicted proteins | sample AntDrymeUQ832206_2_FD_105494 | JGI IMG/M metagenome (GOLD analysis project Ga0136633, IMG submission 105494) | Polar desert sand microbial communities from Dry Valleys, Antarctica - metaG UQ83 (22.06) | ecosystem: Environmental > Terrestrial > Soil > Desert | place: Antarctica: Dry Valley... | reverse complement strand
CGCTGGCCGGGGGCGCCGATGCCCGCCTCGACGCGTTCACGGCGTCGGTGCGCGCGGAGTTCGACGACCTCGCCGACGTGGAGACGCGGGCACGGCGGATCGTCGAGCGGCTCGCGCTCGCGCTGCAGGGCTCGCTGCTGGTGCGCGGCGCGCCGCCGGCGGTCGCCGACGCGTTCTGCGCCTCGCGGCTCGCCGGCGACTGGGGCAACGCGCTCGGGACCCTGCCGGCCGGCACCGAATTCGAGGCGATCATCGCGCGCCACGCCCCGCCGGTCTGAACCGGCGCTCGCGCTGCGAAACCGCTGAGAGTCAGCGGTTTCGCAGCGCAGTGTCGAGCGTTCGGGCAACGAGAGCGACGAACCGCGGGAGATCCTCGCGGATCTGACGCCGCGTCACCCGCAGGGTCCGGAAGCCGGCCGCCTGCCGAACCGCGTCCTTGTGCCGGTCGAGCTCGAACGCATGACGCGTGCGATGCCGGTCGTCGTCCACCTCGATGATCACGCGCGCGTCGTGAAAGAGCACGTCGACCTGCCATTCCTCGCCTCCGCCGTGGGTCATCCATGCGTTCATCTCGGGCTCCGGGAGGCCCGCGGAGCGAATCGCCCGCAGCACTCGCGCCTCATCCTGGCTGCGGGTACGCGCGCGTCGGCGACCGCCGTCGAAGATGGCGTCGAGCTTGCGCGACCGGGCGCGGCCGAGGCGATCGGCGTCGAGCAGCCCCCGGTGCTCGACCTCCGCCACGACGCGCTCGAGCGCAGGCATCGGCAGGACCGTCGCGAGATCGATCAGCGTGCGCGTCGGCGAGGTCGTCGGGATGCCCTCGTGCGTCCGTACGTCGCCCGGCTCGATGACCCGGGGCCGGTGCAGGCGTATGCCGGGCTGTGCCCGGCGCGAGCAGGGGACCGTCACATCGACCACGCGGGCACCGGACGTGCGCAGATCGAGATGGTCGGCGGCGGCGGCAAAGCTGAGCGCTGCGCCCTCCCCGGACGTCAGCACCGCCGCCAGCCACCGGCCCTGCTTGTGCAACCGGCGGTGACCGACCGCATAGACGCCCCGGTGCAGCCGGAGCAGGCGCCGCCTGGCGATCGCGTGCCGTATCGCTCCCTCGCCCCAGCCGAGCGCCCGCAGCTGCGCGAGCGTGATCACCCCCCACTGCTGCTCGACCGTGTTGCAAAACCGCTGATCGTCACCCGAAAAGTCGCGCACTCGGCGAGCGTGACCGGAGGAGGCGCGCGCCGGACGCGCGGATTGCGACAAGATGGGCCCATGAGGCTGGCGTTCCGGGAGCAGGGTGAAGGGCCGACCGCGCTGCTGCTCCACGGCTACCCGAACAGCTCGTACCTCTGGCGCGACGTCCTTCCTGCCGTCGCCGGCGCCGGCCACCGCGCGGTCGCACCCGACCTGCTCGGCTTCGGCGACTCGGACCTCGACGGGCGGGCCGGGACGTGGGAGGACCAAGTCGAGGCCCTCGAGGCCTTCGTGACGGAGCACGACCTCGCGCCCCTCGCGCTGATCGTCCACGACTGGGGCGGGCTGATCGGGCTGCGCTGGGCCTGCGAGCACCCCGACGCCGTCAGCGCGCTGGTGCTCATGAGCACCGGCTTCTTCCCGGACGGCAAGTGGCACGGGATGGCCAAGGCGATGCGGTCGGGCGACCTCGACGAGGCGATGGAGACCATGACCCGCGAGGGCTTCGGCGGCCTCATGCAGCAGGCCGAGCCCAACGCCGGCGAGGATGCGGTCGACGAGTACTTCAAGGCGTTCGCGACACCCGAGCGCGCTCGAGCGGGCCTTGCGCTCTACAAGTCGGGCGACTTCGAGAAGCTCGCGCCCTACGAGGGCCGGCTCGCCGCGCTCGACGTCCCCACCCTGCTCCTCTGGGGCGCGAAGGACGACTACGCGCCCATCGGCGGCGCGCACCGCTTCAAGAAGGAGATCCCGCACGCCGAGATGGTGGTCCTCGAGGACGCCGGGCATTTCCTGATGGAGGACGAGCCCGAGCGGGTGGCCGGCGAGGTTGCGCGCTTCCTGCGCTCGACGGGCCTCGGCACGCCGCCTGCGACCATGTAGCCGTGTTCGGCGGCGGCCCCTCCATTCAGCTCGCGCGGATCTTCGGCATCCGCATCGGCGCCAGCCCGAGCTGGTTCTTCGTGCTTTTCGCGCTGATCTACCTGCTCACGGGCTATTTCGGTGACGTCGTCGACGGCTCCGACGGGCAGGCTTTCGGGCTCGCGGTCGCCGCTGCGCTGCTGTTCTTCGTGAGCATCACCCTGCACGAGCTCGGCCACGCGATCGTCGCCCGGCGCAACGGGATCGGGATTGCCGGGATCGATCTGTTCTTCTTCGGAGGGGTCGCCAAGCTGACCCGTGACGCCGACTCGCCCGGGGCGGAGTTCCGGGTCGCCGCTGCGGGCCCCGCCGTCACCGCGGTGATCGTCGGCTTGTGCTTCGGGGTTGGGCTGCTGCTCTCGAACGCCGGGGACGTCTTCGGCGTCGCGCGGTTCGAGGACGACCCGACCACGCCGGTCTACGCCCTGCTGGGCTGGCTGGCGCTGATCAACATCGTGCTGCTGGTCTTCAACCTGGTGCCCGCATTCCCGCTCGACGGCGGCCGCATCGCTCGCGCCATCGCCTGGAAGCTCACCGGCGACCGCAACCGCGGCACCCGGTTCTCGGGCCGCGCCGGCCAGGGCTTCGCTGTTCTAATGATGGGCTTCGGCATCTACCTGCTGATGCAGGGCGACGAGCTCAACGGCGTCTACACGGTCGTGCTCGCCTTCTTCCTCTACCAGGCGGCCAGCAGCGCGGTGGTGTCCTCGGCGCTCAGCGACAAGATCGGCGGCATCACGGTCGCCGACGTCATGGACGACGAGCCGGTGACCATGCCCGCCTCCACCCAGGCTCTGGTCGCCGAGGACGAGTTCTTCCTGCGCTACCGCTGGCCGTGGTTCGCCGTGGTCGACGACCGCGGGCGCTACATCGGCGTGCTCAAACGCGAGAGCGTCGAGGAGGCGGTGCAGGGCGGCCGGCCCGCGATCACGGCCGGCGAGCTCGTCGAGGAGCAGTCCGAGACGTTTCGGATCGGCCGCGATCAACCCCTGGAAGCGCTACTCGGACGGCCCGGGCTGCGCGACCTCGGGGCGCTCATGGCGGTCGACGCCGAGGGCGTCCTGTGCGGTGTCGTGACCGTCGAGCAGATCCGCCGTGCGCTGACCACGGCGGTCGCCTGAGCCGCGAAGGCCGGAGGCGGGCGCCCGCCGGGCCCTTTCCGCGAGCGTCCTAATAGAGTCCCGGCCCGATGCCTGCCCACGACGTGTTGATCATCGGCGCCGGACTCGCCGGCCAGCGCGCCGCCCTCGCGGCGGCCGAAGCCGGAGCGACGGTGGCGATTCTGAGCAAGGTCCACCCCGTCCGCTCGCATTCGGTTGCCGCCGCCGGTGGCATCAACGCCGCGATCAACCCGGCTGACGACTGGCGATCGCACGCCTACGACACGGTCAAGGGCTCGGATTTCCTGGGCGATCAGGACGCGATCGAGGTCATGTGCTCGGAGGCTCCCGAGGAGGTCTTGCATCTCGAGCACATCGGGGTCACGTTCCACCGCAACGAGACCGGCCACCTCGACCTACGCGCCTTCGGCGGCGCCTCGATGAAGCGCACCGCCTACGTCGCCGACATCACCGGCCAGGCGATCCTGCACGTGCTCTACGAGCAGCTCATGAAGCACCACGAGACCGTCGACCGCTACGAGGAGTGGTTCGTCACCTCGCTCGTCCAGTCCGAGGACGGCACGTGCATCGGCGCCGTGGCCCGCGACATCCGCACGGGCACGATGGAGAACTTCACCGCCAAGAACGTCATCCTCGCCTCGGGCGGCGCGGGCCAGTGCTTCAAGCCGACCACCAACGGCCTCATCTGCACTGGCGACGGCATCGCCCAGGCCTACCGCATCGGCGCGCCGCTGATGGACATGGAGATGATCCAGTACCACCCGACGACGCTGGTGGAGAACGGCTTCCTGATCACCGAGGGCGCCCGCGGCGAAGGCGCCCACCTGCTCAACGCGGCCGGCGAGCGCTTCATGGAGAAGTACGCGCCCAACAAGATGGAGCTCGCGTCGCGCGACGTCGTCAGCCGCGCCGAGCAGACCGAGATCAACGAGGGCCGCGGCGTCGGCGTCAACGGCGAGGGCATCTACCTCGACATCACGGTGGTTCCGAAGAAGCGCGTCCACGAAGCGCTGCGCGAGATCGTCAACATCGGCAAGGACTTCGCCGGCGTCGACATCACCGCCGAGCCGATCATGATCCGGCCGGGCCAGCACTACATCATGGGCGGCGTCAAGACCGACATCTGGGGCCGCGTCCCCGGCGTCGAGGGCCTCTACGCCGCGGGCGAGGTCGCCTGCGTCTCGGTCCACGGCGGCAACCGCCTCGGGGCCAACTCGCTGCTCGACACGCTGATCTTCGGCCGCCGCGCCGGCGAGGACGCCGCCAAGCGGGCCGCCGGCATGACGATGCCCGAGGTGCCCGACAGCCGTCTCAACGAAGACGTCGCCGAGATCGATTCGATCATCGCCCGCGAGAAGACCGGCCGGCGCATCTCTGAGATCAAGGACGAGCTGGGTACCGAGCTCAACCAGCACGTCGCTGTCTTCCGTGAGGAGGAGGGTCTCCAGCAGTCGCGCGAGGTGGTCAAGCGCCTCAAGGAGGAGGCCAAGACGGCCTACATCGACGACCGCGGCACCGTCTTCAACCAGGACGTGCTCGGGGCCATCGAGCTCGGCTACATGCTCGACTGCGCCGAGTGCATCGTCGAGGCGGCGATCGAGCGCAAGGAGTCGCGCGGCGCCCAGTTCCGCACCGATTACCCCGAGCGCAACGACGAGGAGTGGCTCAAGCACATCGACCTGACCCTCAACGGAGACGGTCCTACCGTGAGCTACTCCGAGGTCACCTTCACCCAGTGGCAGCCCGAGGAGCGCAAGTACTGATGGCGGCGATCGCAGACTCAGACCAGGGGCCCGAAACGAAGGGCGCCATGCAGGAGTTCACGCTCCGCATCCGCCGCTTCAACCCGGAGACGGGCGAGGCGCCCTACTGGGACGAGCACACCATCGAGCTCGAGCCGCACCGCTCGGTGCTTGAGGGCCTGCTGCAGGCCAAGGGCCGCTTCGACGGCTCGATCGGCATCCGCTGCTCCTGCAAGGCGGCGATCTGCGGCTCGTGCGGCGTGCGCATCAACGGCCAGCCCGGCTTGGCCTGCCACACCCACCTCGACAAGGCGGCGGCCTCATCGCAGACCGGCGACGGCGTCATCGTCGTCGAGCCGATGGGCAACATGCCCGTCATCAAGGACCTGATCGTCGACATGGACGCGGTCCACTGGAAGAAGATCGCGCGCGTCACGCCGTGGCTGATCAACAAAGAGCCAGTCCCCGAGCGCGAGTACGTCGTCGACCGCGAGTCGATGGTCGACGTCACCCAGGCCATGGCCTGCATCCAGTGCGGCGCCTGCGTGTCGGACTGCCTCTCGATGGAGGTTGACCCGAGCTTCATCGGCCCGGCCGCGCTGGCCAAGGCCTACCGCTTCGTCGGCGACCCGCGCGACGACCAGCAGTTCGAGCGCCTCAAGGACCTCGCCGAGGACCCTGCGGGCATCTACGACTGCACCCACTGCTTCAAGTGCATCGAGGCGTGCCCCAAGGGCGTCGCGCCGATGAACCAGATCATGCGCCTGCGCCGCCGGGCCGGCAACGACCACGGCATCGTCGACCGCAACAACGGCGCCCGGCACGAGTCGGCGTTCGGCACGCTGGTCAAGCAGGGCGGGCTGCTGCACGAGGCCGAGTTGCTGCCGCGCTCCTACGGCGGCGACTCGTGGTTTGGCAAGTTCGCGCCCCCGGCGGGCCTCGAGCTGATCGACTCCCTCCCGGTCATCACCCGCGCGCTGCTGCGGCGCAAGGTCACGCCGAAGGCGGCGCTGTTCCCGCACAAGCTCGCCAAGGCCGACCTCCAGAACGTCCAGCGCATCTTCGAGGCGATCGAGGAGAAGGAAGATCGCCACGAGCTCAACCTGTACATCACGGGCTACGACGAGGAACCGGCGGCGGGTGGCGAGCACAGCCAGGCCGCGCCGGAGCAGGGCCAGCCCGGCATCGAACCCGAGGACTCCCCCACCCGATGAAGGTCGCCTACTGGCCGGGCTGCGTCAGCCGCGGCTTCACCCCCGAGCTGCACGGCTCCATGGCGCAGGTCGCCCCGCTGCTCGACATCGAGCTCGTCGAGCTCGACCGCGCCTGCTGCACCGGCGCCGGCGTCATCGCCGAGCACAACCAGGAGCTCGCCGACGCGCTGAACGCCCGCACGTTCGCGCTCGCCCAGCAGGTCGAGGGCGCCGAGCTGATGATGAACATCTGCTCGACCTGCCAGGGCGCGCAGACCGAGTGCCAGGAGCGCCTCGACGCCAACGCCGAGTACCGCGCGCACGTCAACACCCACCTCGAGCCCGAGGGCCTGTCCTACGAGAAGGGCCTGACGAACAAGAACTTTCTCTGGCTGCTGGTCGAGGAGATCGGCCTCGACGCGCTGCGCGCCCGGGTCAAGCGGCCGCTGACCAACCTCAAGGTCGGCCCCTTCTACGGCTGCTACATCGTCCGGCCGATGGACCGCCTGGGCATCGACGACGAGCTGCCGCGCGACACCTACCTGGCCCTCGTCATCGAGGCGCTGGGCGGCACGGTCATCGAGTACGCCGGGAGCCACAAGTGCTGCGGCTTCCCGATCATCACGATGAACAAGGAAGCGTCGCTCAAGCAGGCCGGCCGTCACCTCGGCGACGCGCTGGACGCCGACGCCGACTGCGTCGTGACGCCCTGCCCGCTGTGCCACCTCAACCTCGACCTCCAGCAGCCGCTCGCCGAGCGCGCCGCGGGCCGGTCGCTGGGCATGCCCGTGCTGCACCTGCCGCAGCTCGTCGGTCTGGCTCTGGGGCTCGAGCCCAAGGAGCTGGGGATGGACAAGCACGTCGTCAAGCCCACCCAGGTCATCGACTGGACCACGTCGGTCGTCGCGGGCGTAGGCGCCGGAAACGACGGTTGGTAGGCCTCAGGCGGATCCTCGCGCTCCGGCGGCGCAGGCCGCCGCGGGCCGACACGCCCACGCCGGTCGTCGCGCCCCGGGACGAACGCCCGGCTCATCGGTTCGACGCGGCGCGGAAGCGCCTGCGCGAGCAGATCCCGCCTCGCGCGGACCACGACGCCTAGCCCGGCTGATCCAGGGGCCCCATCGGACCGTAGACAGGGCAGCCCATTCCCGTTCACAGGAGCTGTCCCCTTGAAGAGACTTTCAGCCGCCGGGGGCGCGAAGTAAACCGATGCCGCAGCGCGAGCGGGAGGGCCCCCGGGCCTCCCCGCCTTGCGTTCCGTCTCGCCCGCACCCCATGCGATCCCTGCTGAAGCTCTTCGTCCCGCTCGCGGTCTTCGCGGTCGCCCTCGTCCTGCTGACCAGCCTCAACGGCGGCGACGGCGAGACACCGGTGCTCGCCGACAGGCCAGGACCGGCGTCCCTCGACGTCGGGCCCAACGCCACCACGCAAGAGGCGATCGACGCCACACTCGAGGCCATCGAAACCGAGCCGGGCGACGTCGCCCTCCAAGCCTCGCTCGGCGACCTCTACTACCAGCGCGGCCGCGAGACCGCCGACGCGACCTTCAACGCCAAGGCCCTCGTGGCCTACGAGGCCGCCCTGCGCCTCGACCCGCGCAACGCGGGAGCCACGCTCGGCCTCGGGACGCTCGCCCTGGCCAAGCACGACTTCGCCGGCGGTCTGCGCTGGGGGCAGCGCGCGCTGGCCCTGGAACCCGCGTCCGTCGCGCCCTACGCGGCAATCGTCGACGCGCAGGTCGAGCTGGGTCGTTACGGCGATGCCAAACGCTCGCTTCAGCGGATGGTCGGGCTCAAGCCCAACCTCGCGTCTTACTCACGCATCTCCTACTTCCGCGAGCTGCACGGCGACCTCGACGGCGCCCTCGAGGCGCTCGAGCTCGCGGCCTCCGCCGGCGGCGGCACCGCCGAGAACGTCGCATACGTTGAAACGCTCCTCGGCAACCTGCAGTTCCAGCGCGGCCGGATCGGCGCGGCAGAGCTCGCTCACCGCGCGGCGCTCAACCGGGCGCCGGGGTTCCTCAACGCCCGGGTCGGTCTCGCGACGATCGCCGCCTCCCGCGGAAATCTCGACGCGGCGATCGACGGCTATCGGCGCGCGATCGAGGTCTCGGCGGTCCACGAGTTCAACGTCTTGCTCCTGGAGGCCCAGCTCGCGGCCGGCCGCGAGGCGGACGCCGAGCAGACGAAGGCCGAGATCCGCAAGTACCAGGCGATCGAACGCGACCAGCGCGGCGTCGACACCGACGTCGAGCTGGCGATCTTCGAAGCCGAGCACGGCTCCCCCGAGCGCGCAGTCGAGCTCGGCCGCGCGGCGGTCGCCACTGCGCCGAGCGCCCCGGCGGCCGACGCCTACTCGTGGGCGCTGACCCATGCCGGGCGCGGCGCCGAGGCCCTGCGCTGGGGGCGCCGCGCTCTGCGGCTCGGCTCGGAGGACCCGCTGTTCCTCTACCACGCCGGGATGGCGGCGAAGGCGGCCGGCGAGCCCGCGCTGGCCCGCCGCTGGCTCGAGCGCGCGCTCGCTCGCAACCCGCGCTTCTCCCCCTGGCACGCGCCGCGGGCGCGCGCCGCGCTTCGCGCGCTCGACGCGCCGCGAGCTCGCGGGGATGCCGGCTCCTAGACCCGCCGATCGACGAAGCCGACGCCGATCACTTCGACGCGGCCCGCGACCGCGTGCGAGCCGAGATCCCGCCGCCGGATGACGAGGACTAGGCCGCGACCCGCAGAGCCAGGATCGCCACGTCGTCCTGTCCGACGGGCCCGGCGAACGCGACCACGGCGTCGTTGACCGCCTTGGCGATGTCCGCGGCGTCGCCGGGGGCGCCGGCGACCGCGGCGACCAGGCGATCCGTCCCGAACAGCTCGCGCCCGTCGCGCGCCTCGGTCACCCCGTCGGTGGTGAGCACCAGCACGTCCCCTGGCGCCAGGGCGATCTCCACGTCGGTCAGATCGACCGAATCGAGCACCCCCAAGAGCGAGCCGGTCACATCCACCGTCCGACAGCCCTCCGCGCTGCGGACCACCGTCGGGACGTGGCCGCCGGAGGAGATCGTGGCGCGGAAGCCGGGACCGTCGCGGTCGAGCGCAGCGAGCACCGCGGTGACGAAGAGCATCTCCCCGGCGTTCTCGCGGCGCAGCACGTCGTCAAGCAGCGCGAGCACGCGGCTGGGGAGCCGCTCGCGCATCGCGCCGGCGCGCACCGTGTAGCGGGCAAGGCCCGTCATCCGGGCCGCGGCGACCCCCTTGCCGCAGACGTCGCCTAACACCACGTTCCAGCGAGCATCGGCGCTCTCGAAGATGTCGTAGAAGTCGCCGAGAACCTCGGTCCCCTGTCCGGCTGCGCGATAGATCGCGCCGACCTCCAGTCCCGGCACGTCAGGGACGACGGGCGGCAGCAGCGTCTGCCCGAGCGTGTGGGCCAGGACCGCGGACTGCTCAGCGGCCGCCCGCAGGGCGACCTCGCCGGCCGCGGCATGCGCGAGCGTTCGCAGGATCTCGACGTCGCGCTCGGTCCACGTGCGCACCACCGTGTCGACCACGCAGAAGGACCCGAGAACCTCCCCACCGGGAGCTCGCAGCGGGAACCCTGCCCATGCGGCCACGCCCATCCCCTCGATCGAGGGGTTCTCACGGGTGCGCGGGTCCGACGCGGCGTCGCCGACGACCAGCTGGGCCTCGGCGCCCACGACGTACTGGCAGAAGGACTCCGCGACGGAGTTCTGGCGATCCGCAGGGTCGTGGGCGTCGACGCCGATACAGGCCTTCCAGAACGAGCGCCGCTCGTCGACGACCGTGACGAAGGCGAGCGGCGCGTCCAGGGTGACGGCCGCCAGCCGGGCCAGCCGGTCGAACGCTTCCTCGGCCGGCGTGTCAAGCAAGCCCGTCGCCTGCACCGCGGCCAGGCGGGCGGGGTCGGCGACGCGGCGGCGGATCGTCTCAGCCTGGTCGCTCATGGGCGCCGAGTCTAGGCGAGGAGCTGCCGCCCTCGCACCGGGGGCGACCGGCACCACGGCGCGTTAACGAGAAAAGGGCCCGAAGGCCCTTTCCCGTGCTTCCTTGCGCGTACCCCATGTCCGCCCTACGGAAGTCTGTGCCATGTGCCGTGTCCCCCGACTCGGCTGATGACTGCATGGTGCCCGGTCACCGGCGGCTTTACGTCCCCCGGCTGGGGGTATATGCGGGTGAGGCGGCGGGTGATCAACGGGTGAGATCGGCCTCACCCTTTTCTGGGCTTCTGCCGATAAGAACCCAATGCCGCAGCACGAGCCCGTCACGATCGTCCTCGGGGAGTTCGAGGACCTCATCGCCCGCGGCCTTCGCGTCATGCTCGAGGAGGACGACAACTTCGAGATCATCGCCTCCGGCATCGACCTCGACGCCATGTCGTCGGTGCTCGCCGAGCACGGTCCCAAGGTGGCCGTCCTCAACTTTGGCTCGCTGCGCAGTCCGATCGAGGTCAACCACCTCCATCAGGCCCACCCCGAGACCCGCCTGCTGATCCTGGCGAGCCGGCCGACCGCCGCCGAGTGCAACCAGATGCTCGCGTTCGGGGCCACTGCGTGCCTGTCGAAGGAGACCGAGGCGCGCGACATCCTCACCGCTGTGCACCTCGCCTCCCGTGGGCTGCACGTTCTGCCCAAGAACGGCGCCGGGCCCTCGCCGTCGATGGGGCCTGAGCTGCTGACCCCGCGCGAGGCCGATGTGCTCGAGCTGCTGCGTCAAGGGCGGGCCAACGCTGAGATCGCGCTGGCGCTGCACATCTCGGTCGAGACGGTGCGCACGCACCGGCGCAACATCTACCGCAAGCTCGGCGTGCGCACGCGCCGCGAGCTCGCGGGCCTCCAGGCGCCCTGAATACGGATCAGACGCGAGCGCCGACGAGGCCCCGCTCCACGGCGACCTCGGCGATCTGCACGGTGTTGAGCGCGGCGCCCTTGAGCAAGTTGTCGCCGACCACGAAGAAGCTCAGGCTGCGAGGATCGGCGAGGTCCTTGCGCACGCGGCCGACGACGGTCTCGTTGCGGCCAGCCCACTCCAACGGCGTCGGGATGTCGTCGAGCACGAGGTTGGGGAAGGCGGCGAGCGCGGCGAGCGCCTCGTCGAGATCAGGCTCGCGGTCGTAGGTCGCGCGCACGGCGATCGAGTGGCCGACCATAACCGGGACGCGGACGCAGGTCGGCGTCACGGCGAGGTCAGGCAGCCCGAGGATCTTGCGCGACTCGTTTTGGAGCTTCATCTCCTCGTCCGTGTAGCCGTTCTCGCCGACCGTGCCGAGCACCGGAACCACGTTGAACGCGAGCGTGGCGGCGTGCACTGACGGCGTCGCCTTCGCGGCAGCTGCGGCGCCATCGCCGACGAGCTGCCGCACGTCAGCGCCGACCGGGCCGACCTGCTCGGCGAGCTCGTCGATGCCCTTCTGTCCAGCGCCGCCGGCCGCCTGGAAGCTGGTTGCCACCATCGCGCTCATGCCGTAGAGGTCGTGCAGCGCCTTGGCCGGCAGCATTGCGACCATCGTCGTGCAGTTCGGGTTGGCGACGATCCCGCGCGGCGCGTTCTCGACGGCCTCCGGGTTGACCTCGCTGACCACGAGCGGGACATCGGCGTCCATGCGAAACGCGCTGGAGTTGTCGACCACGAGCGCCCCGGCCTCCGCGAACTTGTCGGCCCACGCCCGCGACGTCGTGGCGCCGGCGCTGAACAGCGCGAGATCGAAGCCGGCGATCGTCTCCTCGTTGAGCGGCTGGCAGACGAGGCCGTCCTCGAGCTCCCGGCCGGCGGAGCGCTCGCTGGCGAAGGCGACGAGCTCGGCTTGTCCGAACCGCTCGCGGGCGAGGCGGCGCATGATGGTGCCGACGGCACCCGTGGCTCCGACGATGGCGACGCGCATGGGCCGAAGGCTAGCCAGGGCTGCGGAGCAGATCGGGTCTCGAGCTCGGCGAAGTCCAAGGCTAACGTCTGAACACGTGGACCACGGCCACCGGATCTCCTACGAGGCGCTCAAGCGCGGAACCGAGGTGTTCAGCAGCGACGGGCAGCGGCTTGGCGTCGTCCAGCGCATCGCGAACCTGCCCAAGCCCTAGCGGCGGCGCATCAGCGGCGCGCCGAGCAGCGAGGCGACGGCGAACATGATGATCCCCGCCTCGAGATGGTCGGCGAGGGCGAGGCCGGCGGCGACCGCGTAGCCGAGAACCATCGCGGTGATGAAGACGCGGTCGGCCATCGCCGGCTAGAAGGGTCCGAACGGCTGCTCGGGGCGGATGGTGTCCTCGCCCTGCAAGTTGAACGCGCCGTGCAACGCCCGGACCGCGTCCGGCACCCGGTCACCCGGGACGACGCACGAGATGCGGATCGGCGACGTCGAGATCATCTCGATGTTGATGCCGTTGTCGCCGAGCGTCGTGAAGACCTTCGCCGCGACGCCGGGATGGGTCTTCATGCCGGCGCCGACGATCGAGACCTTGCCCATGCTCTCGTCGCTGACCAGCGTCATGCCGAGGTCGGCGGCCAGCGGGGTCAGCGTGTCGAGCGCGGTGCGCAGGTCCTCGACCGGGACCGTGAACGACATGTCGGCGCTCGCCCCGGCGGCCTCCGGCTCGTTCTGGATGATCATGTCGATGTTGACGTTCGCCTCGGCGAGCGCGGTGGTCACCTGCCCCGCGACGCCAGGCGTGTCGGGCACGCCGGTCAGCGTGATCCGGGCCTCGCCGGTGGAGTGGGTGACGGCGGTGATGAGGGGGTGTTCCATGGTCTCCTGCTCTGAGACGACAACCGTACCCGGCGCCTCGTCGAAGCTCGATCGGCAGTGGATGCGGACGCCGTGGTTGCGGGCGTACTCGAGGCTGCGCAGCTGGAGGACGCCGGCGCCGCTGGCCGCCATCTCGAGCATCTCGTCGAACGACACGACCGGCAGCTTGCGGGCGTTCGGGACGATCCGCGGATCGGCGCTGAACACGCCCGGCACGTCGGTGTAGATCTCGCAGATCTCGGCGTTGACGGCGGCCGCGAGCGCGACGGCGGTGGTGTCCGAGCCTCCGCGTCCGAGCGTGGTGACGTCGCGCGCGGTGCTGACGCCCTGGAAGCCGGCGACCAGGACGATGCGGTCCTCGTCGAGCCCCTCGCGGATGCGGTCGGCGCGGACCTCGAGGATGCGGGCCTTCGTGTGCGAGGTGTCGGTGACGATCCCGGCCTGCGAGCCGGTCAGGCTGATCGCCCGGTGGCCGAGGTCGTTGATGGCCATGGCGGCCAGCGCGCAGCTCTGCCGCTCACCCGTGGAAAGCAACATGTCCATCTCGCGCGGGTCGGGGCTATCGGAGATCTCGAACGCGTCGGCGATCAGGCGGTCGGTCTCCTTGCCGCGCGCTGAGAGCACGGCGACGACGCGGTAGCCCTGCTCGCGCTTGGCCACGATCCGCTGTGCGGCGCTCTTGATCCGCTGGGCGTCGGCGACGGACGTGCCGCCGAACTTCATGACGATCGTGGACTCCACCTAGAGCGCCCTTCGCCCCGAGAACGCCTTGCCGAGCGTGACCTCGTCGGCGTACTCGAGGTCCGAGCCGACCGGCAGGCCGCTGGCCAGCTGCGTGACGACGACGTCGGGCGCGCGGTCGCGCAGCCCGGCAGCGATGTGCAGTGCGGTGGCCTGCCCGGTCGTCGTGGGGTTGGTGGCCAGCACGACCTCGCGTATGTCACTGCCCTCGACGCGGCGGTAGAGCTCGGCGATCTTGATGTCCTCGGGATCGACGCCGTCGATCGGCGAGAGCGCGCCGCCGAGCACGTGATAGCGGCCCCGGTACTCGTGGGTGCGCTCCATCGGGATCACGTCGCCCGGCTCCTCGACGACGCAGATGACGGTGGCGTCGCGACGCTCGTCAGAGCAGATGCCGCACAAAGGAGTGTCGGCGAGGTTGAAGCACTGCTCGCAGAGCGTGATGCGCTCCTTGACCTCGCGGATCGCCGCGGCGAGGCCCTCGGCGTCGT
>Ga0136633_1002075_pt1 | contig 14146 bp, 12 predicted proteins | sample AntDrymeUQ832206_2_FD_105494 | JGI IMG/M metagenome (GOLD analysis project Ga0136633, IMG submission 105494) | Polar desert sand microbial communities from Dry Valleys, Antarctica - metaG UQ83 (22.06) | ecosystem: Environmental > Terrestrial > Soil > Desert | place: Antarctica: Dry Valley... | reverse complement strand
GCTCCGATCGGCGAACACCTTATAGATCCAGGGGAGGGTCGCGGCGGCGATTGCGGCGAACCAAAGGCGCGCCATGCGCGATGCAACGAGGCGGGTGCGACCGATTCTCGAGTCAAGCGCTCGGCGCAGGAAGTAGAATTCGACCCACCCGGCGAGTCCGGCCGACATTGTGAGGCCCGCTACACCCAGCCTCCGATCGACCCCGAGCATGGGCGGCAGAACCAGCGCGAAGAAGTACCCCAGCACAGTCGTAAGAACGACTCGGACGATCGCATACCGCAGTGGAGTACGCGTGTCGCGTAGCGCGTAAAACGTCGACGAGTACAGTCGGCCCATTGTCGACGCCAGAAGGCCGATGGTGGACCCGATGAGGATCTGCCACACCCAGATCGTATCAGCCCGCGTGAACTCGCCGCTCTCGTAGAGAAGGTGGACGATGAGGTCGCCCAGCGCGAAGAGGCCGACCGAGCTCGGAACAATGAAATAGGCGATCCGGTCGAGCCCGTCGCTCAAACGGCCCCGAAGATAGGCTGCGATCTCCACGGCGCTTCCCACCGCGCGTGACATCGTCGGAAGCTCCGCCGCGGAGATCGCCATCCCGAACAGACTGATTGGCAGGACGAAGATTCCCTGCGCAAACGTGAATGCAGCGACAGCGCCGTTGGGAAGGTAGCTCGCGAGCCACGCATCGACGTAGGCGCTGAGCTGCACGACGCCGCGGCCAATGAAGGCCGGCACGAAGTTGCGGAAAACGTTCCGCACGCTCTGAGACACGGTATCGATCCGTGGCCTTACTCCCTTCGCCAGCCTGAGCACCAGCGGAAGCTGAATCCCGAACTGGAGCGCACTGCCGACGACCGATCCGATCGCCACGTAATACGCCAGCTGCTCCCCGGTACGACCCTCGTTGAAGAGCACGAGCGTCACGACCATGGCAAAGTTCCACACGACCGGCGCCGCGTAGGACATGAAGAAGCGTCGGTGGCTGTTGAGTATTCCGAGGCACCAGGCCGAGAAGACGAGCAGCGCGGCGCCGGGAAAGAGGATTCTCGTCAGCTGCACCGTGAGCTCGCGCTTCTCGCCGGTGAAGCCGTTGGCGATTGCCGCGACTAGGAATGGCGCGCCCATAACCCCGAGCAGCACCAGTATGGACGCCACCAGAGCGAGCATTCCCGCGACCGCACCAGCCAGACGCGTCGCCTCCTTTTCGTCTCCCTTGCCGAGAAGGCCGGCGTATTCGGGGATGAACGAAGCGGACAGAACTCCTTCGCCGAACAGATTCTGAAGCATGTTCGGGATGCGGAAAGCCGCGCTGAAAGCATCCGCCGCGAGTCCGACGCCAAGGTAGCGCGCCATCATCGTCTGTCGGATGAGACCAGCGAATCGGCTGAGGAGAATCCCCATCCCGACCAGCAGCGCGGCGCTTTTTGACCTGCCTATGGCGGGCGCACCGCCCCGATCCGTTGCACGGCGCTCGACCGGAGGCGCCGCTTCGGTTACTTCATCCGGCTGCGGCGGGAGAAATTCGGGAAGCGAGCGATCTTCGATTCGCTCCTCTTCGCCAGGCTTCTTCACATCGCTCACCGCAGGGTCTCCACCGGGTGCCGCTCCGCCTCGCCGCGCGCGCTCATCCCCGAGCCGGTGAGCCCCGACACATGACGGCGTGCCTCGGCGAGCATGTCATCCTGGAGCGCGGGGCCGTAGCGCGCCAGCAGCGGGACAAAGTTCAGCATCCGCTCCTGGGGCGTTCCAAAGGGATAGAGCGATCCACGCGCCGTAGCGATCTCCTCCATCACGTCCGCGTGCTGGCGCTTCGCCGCCGCGACGAGCCGGCGCTCGAAACGGTCGAGCCGTCGCATCAGGTTCGCACGCAATCCGTCTGTTACCGCGGAAGAGACGGGCCCCTTTTCCCGTTCGACTGCGGCGCTCAACGCATCAAGACGCTCGTTCAGCAGCGCGCGTGTGGCGGCCAGCTCGGCGATCACGGGCTTTGGCAGGCGCGAGCGCGCGATCCGCCGCTCTGCTTCGTGGGGGTCCCGCAGATCTTCCGGTTGCAGATGCAGCTTCTCAAGGATCCGCTCCACATGCGGCTCGACGATCGTGCAGGACCAGCGCGGGACTATCAGTGGCCGCGCAACCCCGAGGGCATCGGCAATCGGGCCGATCTGCGCGAAATATGCGATCTCGGCGGGTCCGCCGACGTACGCCGCGGTGGGCAGCATCGCTCGCTCCACGACAGGGCGCAGCAGCACGTTCGGCCCGAGCTCCGATGCACCGGACATTTTTCGCGCGGCCTTGATCGGCACCCGCTTCCGCTCGCCAGCGTCCGAGCGGAAGACCAGTGACAGCCCCGCCACATCCGGAACCTGCACCCGGTAGCCAGCGGACTCGACGGCGGAATTCGTCGCCGAAAGGCGCTCCGATATCGATTCGGCCTTTTCGAGCGCGGCGCGGAGTACGGGCAGCGCTGTAGTGCGGGTTGCGGAATGCGCCGCATCCAGCACCGCGATCCCGAGCGGCTCGAACAGGGCGCGCAAGAATGAAACGTAGGCCGATCCAATCGTCGCCTGCGGTGTGTAGAACTTTTCCAGAAGCTTCAGTGGCGCCTGGTCGATCGTGGAACCGGCCGAGCGCGTGAGTGCGGCCAGCTCAGCGGACACGTCCCCCAGCGGCATGTCGGCCATCGACCGGCCGAGCGGTGCCGAGTGGTCGATGCGCAGTCGCTGCGCGCCGCCGGCGACGGCAACCGCTGTCCCGCTCGCTTCCTTGAAGTCCGCATCGTCCGTAGCGGCCCAGAAGACAGGCGCGACCGGAACGCGCGTTATCTCCTGCAGGTCATCAGCCAGCGCGAGCGCGCTCAGAGCCTTGGACAGTGAATAAACCGGACCTCCGAACAGCCCCGGCTGCTGACCCGTCGTCACAACGACGCCACGTCCGGCCGCGACCGCGGAAAGGCGTTCGGCAGCCCGGCCGGATGCCCGGAGAGCGGGAGCGAGCGCTGTTACCCAGTCTTTCGGTGCGTTCGCGCGCACGATATCCAGCCTTGTCCGCCATGCGTCCGGACTTCGCGGCCGCGGCTCGTACCAGCCCTCGGGGGTCGTTCCCTCGATGGCGGCAAGCGCGAGCGGATGTCCGCCGAGGATCTCCGTAAGCACACGAGGATTCATCGGCGCCTCGCGAACAGGATCGTCCGCGGGGATTCCTCGCTCCACGACGCGCCGGTGTAGTCGCCGCAGCGCTCCACGACATCGAACCCGGCGGCGGTGAGCATTACTTCCAGCTCCGCCGCCGAGAAGAGCCGCACCCGCTCGAGATACTCCCGGGCTCGTACCCGGATTGTCTTTTCGACGTATTTCCCGTCGGCGCTGATGCGGCGAAACTGTTCCACGATCGCGCCACCGACGACCCGCTCATCGCGCTCGACGAGATTACGCCGGACTTCTTCCGGATTCAGGAAATCCAGGACGAACATTCCTCCGCGCCTGGTTGCGTTTCCCACGCAGCTGAGGACCTGTGCGTGCTCACGATCGTCGTCGAAGTAGCCGAAGCTGGTGAACAGATTCACCGCGAGGTCGAAGCTCTCGGGCGCAAACGGGAGGTCCCTCATGTCCGCACGCACGTACGGCGCATCAGGTGAATCGCGACGGGCGACCCTGAGCAGGGCGGGCGAAAGATCGAGCCCCACCGTCCACCAGCGATCGCAGAGAAGCCTCGCGTGCCGGCCGGCTCCGCAGGCGAGATCCAGCACCGAGTTCACTTTCCGTCCCTTCAGGTGCGCGGCTATGAGATCGATTGCTTCCGCCGCGTCGGTCTCGTCACGGTGGGGGTACAGCCGGAGGTATTCGTCACCGAACCATTGCTCGAACCAATCGGCGGGCTCGGTTGGCCTCGGGTGCACGGGGCTGGGTCGAGCGATCATCATTTGTGATACGGCTCGCCGCGCACGATCGTCCCGGCGCGGTATATCTGCTCGGCGAGAACCAGCCGCGCGAGCTCGTGTGGCAGCGTCCACGGTGCGAGAGAGAGTCGCATCTGCGAGCCGCCGGCAAGCTCCGCGTCCAGTCCGTGCGCGCCTCCAATCAGGAATGCGAGGTCCCGATCCTGATCGCGCGCGCTGCGCAGCATATCGGCGAACTGGCGCGAATCCAGCGCCTTGCCCCCCAGCTCGCACGCAACAGTCCGGGCCCGGCCGGGAATCTTCTCCGCGAGCCGGGCGCCTTCACGCGCCCGCACCCGGCTTTCGGGTGACGATCCGCCGCGCTCCTCGCGGACTTCATGCACTTCGAGCGGCCAGTAGCGCCCCGCTCGGGTCTCGTAGTCCCGAATCGCATCGCCCAAAGCCTGGTTGCGCGCTCTCCCAACGACTGCGACGACCAGTCGCATCTATGCGTAGATGCCGCGAAGCCTGTGGACGTTGGCGACTCTGCTGATCGACAGCATGTAGGCGGCGGTGCGCAGATTCACCCGGTGCTGCCGGGAAAGATCGAGCACGTCCTTGAAGCTGCGGCGCATGATCGCCTCGAGGCGGTCGTTGACGAGCTCCTCGGTCCAGAAATACCCGCCGCGGTCCTGGACCCACTCGAAATACGAAACCGTGACTCCGCCTGCGTTGGCGAGAATATCAGGGATCACGAACACGCCTTTCTCGTCGAGTATCGAGTCCGCGGCCGCGGTGGTCGGCCCGTTCGCTCCCTCGCAGATGATTTTCGCCCGGATCTCGGCGGCGTTCTTTGTGGTGATCACGTTCTCGAGCGCCGCCGGCAGCAGAACGTCAACGTCGAGGGTGAGCAGATCGGCGCCGGATATGCTGTCTCCGCTCTTGTATCCCTCCAGCGAGCGGTTTTTCTTCACGTGCGCTATCGCATCGTCGATATCGATTCCGTTTTTGTTGTACAGCGATACCGATCGATCTCCGATGGCGACTACCTTGCAGCCCTCGCGCGCCAGCAGCTGCGCGGCGACTGAGCCGACATTGCCGAATCCCTGAACCGCGATGGTGGTTCCCTTGACGGGCATGCCGAGATGATGGAGCGCGTCGCGAGTCACGATCATGCAGCCGCGGCCGGTGGCCTCGCGTCTCCCGAGCGAACCCCCAAGCTCCAGCGGCTTGCCGGTAACGACCGCGGTGCTGGTGTGCCCGACATGCATGGAGTAGGTGTCCATCACCCACGCCATCACCCGCTCGTTGGTGTTGACATCAGGGGCGGGAATGTCCGAGTCCGGCCCGAGAAGGCTGATTATTCCGGATGTATAACGGCGAGTGAGCTTCTCGAGCTCCGTCGCACTCATTGAAAGCGGGTCGCAGCGCACGCCCCCCTTGGCTCCGCCAAACGGAATGTTGACCACCGCGCACTTCCAGGTCATCCACGCCGCCAGGGCTTTCACTTCCTCCAGCGTCACGTTGAGGTCGAAGCGGATCCCGCCCTTGGCCGGACCGCGCGACGTGTTGTAGAGGACGCGATAGCCCTCGTATACGCTGACCTCACCGTTGTCCATCATCACCGGGATCGAAACGATCACCTGCTTCTCGGCCTGTCGCAGCACCTTGTACATCCCCGGCTCGAGATCGAGAAGCTCGGCGGCCCTGTCGAAGCGGGACATCATCGCCTCAAACGGGTTCTCCTCGTCGAGGAAACGGTCCTTGTCGGGGCGAACGAGCTTGTGGGCGGGGATTCTTATATCAGTGGCCATGATCCGTGGATCAGCGTTTTGTCGGGAGCCTGGGGCTCACTGTCTGAGGGCGAGCAGGTCGTTGAGCAGCCGGTCGATGTGCTGCTTCCCATCTTCGACCTTCAAGCGCTGTGAAACATACCATAATGACCCCGCTTCGGGAGGCCAGAATGACTCGAGCTTCACCGCATCCTTCAGAGTGCATACCGCGAAATCGGAAGCCAGCGCCGACGCGGCGAGACGTCGCGCATCGCGAAGCGTGAACGCGTAATGATCGGGAAAGGCGTGAGGACGCACGACCGCGCCGAGTTGCGTCAGCTGCCTGAAAAACGCAACCGGGTTTGCGATCGCGGCGATGGCCGTCACATCGGCTCCCTCCAGCGCGTGGAGCGGCATTGTCTGTCCGGTTGCGGTGCTGCGCAGCTCACCTGGCGCCAGCGATACCGTCGCCACGACGACGCGTGGCGCAGCGGCGGACAATGCGCGCTTCACTGCATCTACGGCGTCGTGACTCGCTGCCTTCCTCGTGACGATGATCAGCGACGCCCGTCGCGCGGCGGTCAGCGGCTCCCGCCAGGGTCCGGCCGGCAACAGCCTCCGTCCTTCGGTCCAGGTATCCGCGTCGATCAGCACGATATCAGCGTCTCTCGCCGCGCGACGGTGCTGAAATGCATCGTCGAGAACGATGATGTCGGCCGCTTCCGCGATTGCGTCGCGCATTCCGCGGACGCGGTCGGGACATGCGATGACACTGATGCTTTCGTTGAGGCGCCGGTGAACGAGCGTCTCGTCGCCTCCATACCCCCGCAGCACCACCGCTGGATTTGCTCCGCGCTCGACCAGCTGCCGCGCCAGCCACGCGGCGACCGGAGTCTTCCCGGTTCCACCGACGGTGAGGTTGCCAACGCTCACCACCGGGACCGAGACATCATGCGCCTTCAGCAATCCCCGATCGTACAGGAGACCGCGTCCCCTGACGACCGCGCCGTACACTCGCGTCAGCGGTGACAGTATCGCCCTGCTGACTCGCGCCCGCTTTCCCCTGCCGGTCCACAGGTCCGCCAGAGCCGCCCGCGCATCAGTCACCTGCAAGCTTCGCCGCGGCGTTCATCAGCGCTTCCACTCGCGGCGCTTCCCCCGCGGCGGCCCGAGCCGACGGCGCATCGACGGTTGTCGGCGTTCCATAGGCCACGGTAATACGAGCGAACGGTTTCGGAATGATGAACCGGTCCCAGCTTCTCAGTCTCCACGCACGGTCGGCCCCGGCGGCGACGGGAAGTATCGGCGCGCCAGATCTCTGGGCGGCGATGAGAGCCCCGGGAGCGAAAGTTCGCGCCGGACCCTTCGGGCCATCGGGCGTGACAGCTACCTGCCGTCCCGCTTCGAGCTCGCGAACCAATGACAACAGCGCGCGCTCCGCACCGCGCGTCGTCGAGCCGCGAATCAACCGGTAACCGAGCGATTCCGCCGCGCGCGCGATCAGCTCCCCATCACGGTGCTCACTGATCAGGATCGCCACGTCCGATCCTCTGTGGTACCATAGCAGTGGCAGGAGGTGACCATGCCACAGGGAATAGATGAACGGCTTACCGGTCGAGCGTAGCTTCCGGAGCGATTCCTCGTTGATGACGCGAAAGCGCCAGGTAGGACCAAGAGCGCCGAGCAGCCCCTTCCCGAGCAGCAGCGTGAGGCGTGAGCGCCAGGCAAGGCCCGCGTCCGCGCTCATTTACCCGCGGCCAGAAGGTCGCTGATGATGCGTGCGACGCGATCGGCCGCTCCTGGAGATCCGAGCCTCGAGCGTACTTCGGCCAGGCCCGCGAGCACCTCGCCGCGACGGGGCGAACCTGCTTCGAGCAGGTCGTCCACCGCGTCGGCCATTCTCACTGGTATGATCTCATCCTGAATGAACTCCTGCGCGACTTCGCGCCCCGCGACGACGTTGACCAGCCCAATGTGCGAAATCCTGACGACTCTCTTCGCCAGCGCGAAGGAGATCGCCCCGGTACGATACGCCACCACCAGGGGACATTCGGCAATCGCCGCCTCGAGGGTCGTCGTGCCGCTCTTGCACAAAGCGGCGTCGGCGGCGCGCAGCACGCTGAGTGACGCGGAGTGAACGAGCCGGAAGGGGCAGCGGGCGGAATCCAGCGCCACGGTGGGAGCGACGCTGACGATTACCTCCAGGTTCTTTCGGCGGAGCCGCAACAATTTCGCAGTCGCGACGAAGTCGTCGATGTGGCGGTCGATCTCCTGCTGACGGCTGCCGGGAAAAAGCGCGAGCACCGGGACGTTCTGCGGCAGGGATAGCGCCTCGCGGGCTTCGAGCTTCGTCGGCATCGCCACCGCCCGGTCGAGCAAAGGGTGGCCGACGAATACCGCATCGACGCCGTAGCCGCGAAGGAGCGATTCCTCGAAAGGCAGAATGACGGCAGCCTTCGTGACATGGCGGGCGAGCTTGGGAATTCTTCCCGCGCCCCACGCCCAGACCTGTGGTGTCACGTAGTAAACGACCGGAACGCCGGCACGCTTCGCCGCGGCCGCCACCTTCATGTTGAAGCCGGGATAGTCGATGAGGACGATCACCGCGACTTCCCCACGCGTCAGCATGGTAGTCAGCTTGCGGAGCAGCTGAAAATGCCGGGGGACGTGGCGCAGCACTTCCAGGAAACCCATTACGCCAAGCTGGTGGTCTCGATGTACGAGCTCGACTCCCTGCTCCGCCAGTCGCGACCCACCCACCGCCGCGAGAGCGAGCTCGGGCCTGATCCGCCGCAGCGCTGCCGCAACTCCCGCCGCGTGCAGGTCGCCGGAAGCTTCTCCGGCGACGAACAGCACCTTACGCATTCGGCCCGCCGGCGCCCGTAAGGGACGGCAGCGTTCGCTCGATTTCGCGTACGATCCTGAGCGCCACGCCCAGAGCCAGCCTGCCGTCCTCCCCCGTTACCACCACAGGGCCCGCGCCCGTGAGTGCGGCGACAAAGCTTTCGAGCTCGAGACGAAGCGGCTCGCCTTCCGGCGCTTCGAGGGGGATACGGTCTACGAATGCGGCTATGTCGACCGGTGCGGTGCGGATCGTCAAAGGATCGATGTCTGACTTCAGCCGGAAGAATTCCCCCGTTCCGGCACCGAGATCGAGAGACAGGTAACCACTCCGCTGAAAGATCCGGATCTTTCGCTTACGCTCTCGGGAGATCCGGCTGGAGGTAATGTTCGCGACCGCCCCGGAAGTGAATGTCACCCGGGCATTCGCGATATCCAGCATCGGCGTCAGCACCGGGACTCCAACCGCAGCGATGTCCTTCGCGGTGGAGCCCACCAGGGTAAGGAGCAGGTCGATGTCGTGGATCATCAGGTCGAGCACGACCGCCACGTCGGACCCGCGCGGGCTGAACGGGGCAAGCCGCTCGCTATCGATGTAGCGGGGCTCGTTGACAAAAGGGAGTGCCGCCCTGACCGCGCGATTGAACCGCTCGATGTGCCCGATCTGCACGATCACTCCGCGCTTGCTTGCCAGATCGAGAAGCGTCTCGGCCTCCTCGAGCGTAGTCGTGATCGGCTTCTCGATGAAAACGTGCTTGCCCTTGTCGATCGCCTCACTCGCCACGGCAAAGTGCGCGGGCGTCGGCACCACGATGATCACCGCATCCGCAACCTCGAGGAGAGCGGCAATGGTCGGGTGCGCAGCTGCACCGAGCTGCTCCTCGACTTCGGCCGCACGCTCCTGCCTCGCCTCCACGAATCCGGCGAAGCGAATTCCCGCGAGGTCACGGAGAATTCTGATGTGGTGGAAACCAAGACTGCCGGCGCCGACAACCCCGACGCGCGGAGGAGCCTTCAAATCACTACTCCACGCTCGCTGGCTTCGACGAAGCGGATGAGCTCCCTGACTTCGGGGAATATCTCCAGCTCCGTCTGCACGCGCTCGATCGCCTGTGAAACGTTGAGATCCGAACGAAAGAACAGCCGGTAGGCGCGCTTCAGCTCGCGGATCGTATCCTCTTCCATACCGCTGCGCTGAAGGCCGACCGTATTCAGTCCATAGAGCTTGACCGGATTTCCAACCGCCTTGAGAAAAGGCGGAATATCCTTCGCCACTCTCGAGCATCCCCCGATGAAAGCGTGGCGGCCGATGCGCACGAACTGGTGCACGGCCGACAACCCCGACAATATCGCCTTGTCATCGATCGTGACGTGACCCGCGAGCTGCACCACGTTGGAAAGTATGACCGAGTCGCCGATCCGGCAGTCGTGCCCGAGGTGCACGTAAGACATCAGCAGACAATTCCGCCCCACGACCGTCTTGAACGAATGCGCGGTACCGCGATTGATCGTGACGTACTCGCGGATGACTGTTCCATCGCCGATCTCGACGGTCGTTTCCTCGCCGGCGTACTTGAGATCCTGCGGGGCTCCTCCGACAATGCTTCCGATCCCGACCCTGACCCCCCTGCCCAGCCTCACGTTGCGCTCGAGCGTAGCGCGCGGCGCGATAACGGAGTCGTCGCCGACGGCGCAGTCCTCGCCTACCATGGCGAACGCACCGATTTCCACCCCCTGGCCGATCTCCGCATCCGGGGAGACGATCGCGGTCGGGTGGATGCGGGACGGCGTCATCGATCGCGGACCATCGCCGCCATGTCCGCCTCCGCCACGACCTCGCCATCCACTTTTCCGACACCGCGCATCTTGCAGACGCTTCCTCGCAGCTGCACGATGTCCAGCTCGAACCGGATCTGGTCCCCGGGCTTCACCGGCCGGCGGAATTTCACGTTGTCGAGCGACATGAAGTAAACCACTTTGCTGTCGGGATCCTCGACGGATCCCATGAGGAGCATTCCGCCCACCTGCGCCATTGCCTCGATGATCAGCACTCCCGGCATGATCGGGTGACCGGGAAAGTGACCCTGAAAAAACGGCTCGTTGATCGTCACGTTCTTCAGGCCGACGATTCGCTTGTTCTCCTCGATTTCCAGTATCCGGTCCACCAGCAGGAACGGATAGCGATGAGGCAGAACCTTCATGATCTCTTCTATTGTGTACATCCCCTTCTCCTGTCGTCCGGCCTTTACCATTTCGCGGACCAGCGTGACCGTGCCCCGATGGCTCGGCTTCACCGCTACGATCCGCGCCCGCACGCGCGCGCCGGCGAGTGCAAGATCCCCTACGCAATCCAGCGCCTTGTGCCGGACAAACTCGTCGGCCCAGCGCAGATCCCCGCTCAGAATATCCGTGTCGTCCATGACGACGGCGTTCAACAGCGACGCCCCCTTGATCAGACCTTTCGCCCGCAGCTCATCGACCTCGTGCACGAAACCGAACGTGCGCGCGCCGGAAAGCTCCGTTGCAAATGAGTCGGACGTCACGGTGAAACAACGGGACTGCCTGCCGATCATCGGATGCGGAAACTCGATCGTCACATCGAGCTCGAGCTTCTCGGACGGGTAAGCCTCGTAGACGGACGCGCCGTCGATGATCCTCACCGGCTCGCGCAGACGCAAAAACTCCGGCTCCCCGTCCAGTGTCGCAAGGCCTGCCTCCGTGAAGGCGGCCAGGAATGGAGCTGCGCTTCCGTCCAGTATCGGCGGCTCGGGAGCATTCATCTCGATCGTCAGATCGTCGATCCCCATGCCCGTGACCGCGGCGAGCACGTGCTCGACGGTGTGGACGGCGCTCTCGCCCTTGCCCAGCCGCGTATGCCGGTCGCTCCCACTCACTTCGCTGACGTGGGCCCTGATCTGCGGATGACCGGCGCAGTCGGTGCGACGGAACACAATGCCCTGGCGGGACTTGGCCGGCTGGAAGGTCACCCGGCAAACCTCGCCGAGGTGCAGCCCAATTCCCTCCAGCACCGCCGGGCGGGCGAGAGTCGTGCGACTCACTTCCTCTCTGGTTCGTCCAGGAGCTTCTCCAAACGACGCATCATTCCGGCCAATCTAAACAGGGCGCCGGACGCGCGGAGCGCTTCTCGATGAGGACGGGCGGGATAGCCGGACCAGGTTTCGCCCGCGGGGACGTCGCCGAACACTCCCGCCTGCCCCGCGATTCGTGCTCCCTTGCCTATGGTGATGTGGCCGCCCAGGCCGGCCTGGCCGGCGATGATGCAGTCGTCGTCTATCACCGCCGACCCGGCAATGCCGACCTGTGCCATCAGCAGGCACCGCTCGCCGATTCGGACGTTGTGAGCGACGTGGACCAGATTATCGATCTTCGTTCCCTTCCCGATGATCGTATCGTCGATGCTTCCGCGATCGATGGCGGTATTGGCGCCGATCTCGACGTCGTCGCCCAAAATGCAGCCGCCGACGTGCGGAATGCGATTATGCATCCCGCCGGCAAAGAAGTAGCCGAATCCGTCGACCCCGACCCGTGCGCCCGAATGCAGATAGACGCGCGCCCCAAGCACCGCGCCCGGATAAACCGTTGCGCCCGGCCACAGGCGGGACCCTGCGCCAATAACGGCGCCTGCACCGACCACGCTGCCGGCACCGATGATCACTCCATCTCCGAGCCGGGCGCCGCGCTCGATTACCGCGTATTCCCCGATGGAAACACGCTCACCGAGGCTGACACCGGCACCGATTCTCGCGGAAGGTGCGATGCCGGGGGATGGTTTTTCCTCGGCGTACAGCTTCGGCAGCACGGAGATGACTTTTTCGAGCGGTTTCGCAACGAGGATACGCGCCCGCGGGTTGCCTTCCGCCGTGCGGAACGCTGGATCGATCAGCACCACCCCGGCCTTCGAGGTTGCCAGCATCGCAGCGTACCTGGCGCTGCCCAGAACGCTCAGATGACGTTCTTCCGCCCTGTCGAGCGCGGCTACACCGCTTACTACCGCGGACCCATCTCCTTCGAGCTCACCACCAACAAGGGCCGCGATGGCGGCAGCGGTGATGGTGCTGGCACCATCACCGCTGTTGGACTGCCGCGGAGGAGGGGGCGAGCTCACCGCCTCGGCCGAGTCACTCCTGCCGGCTGTGGGACGGCGCCGACCGGCGAGGCCGGTGCCGGGCCCTGTGACTTCAATCGGGCCAGGACCCGCTCCGTGAGGTCGAGACGTTTATCCGCGGCCACTACTACGCTGGCCTGTGCCCCGACATCGAGAATCATCGCATAGCCGTCTTCGGTGCGGATCGCCTCGATGACGCCCTGCACGCGCTCCATGATCGGCTTGACGAGCTGGGCCTGGCGCGCCTGCATCGTCGAGTCGAGCCCGCGCGCGCGGGTCTGGTATTCGAGCTCTTTGGTGCGTATGCCCTGAGCGCGTGTGTTACGAACAGCCGAATCGAGACGCGGCGAATCCCGGTCGAATGAAGCCACCATCGCGCTAAGGGAGTCGTTCATCCGCTGCAGCTGTTGGCGGTAGACGACGACCTCCCGATCGAACTGGGCTTCGGCTTCGGCCCGCCCCGGGGCCTGCTGCAACAGCATGGCGGAATTTATATACCCGATCTTGGTGGCCGCCGCAGGCTGCGTCTGGGCGGCAGCACTTGCCGCCATGACGAGCGAGAGGGCCAGTGAGAGCGGGCTCGCACGGAAAAGCACGCGCATTATTGCTCCAGTGTTAGAAGAACTGTCCAAGTTTGAAGTGGAGCTTCCAACCGGGTGTGGGACGGCCCGTAACATCCACCTTGTCGAATCCATACCCGATATCCACTCCCAAAGGTCCGAGCGGGCTCAAGGTGCTCGCCCCGAATCCCGCGCTTCTGAACAGGCGTGTCGGATCGAACTCGCGCGGCTTGTTCCAAACATTGCCGCCTTCGAAGAAAGTGTTCAAGTAGAGCGCCTGACTTACCCGCAGACCCAGCTCCGCCGTTCCGACGAAGAAAGCGTTACCGAACGACCCGGGCAATGCCTGGGAGTCGTCACCAGCGGGGTTGTATCCGCTTGGGGTGATCGAGAACTCGTTGTATCCGCGCAGCGCCTCTCCATACTGCGTTCCGCCGAGCGCGAACGACTGCGAGTAGAAGAAGGGACCGGTGCTCCCGAACACCGCCCCTGCCCGTGCGCTGAGGCCGGCGACGAATACCATCGGCTCGGACCCGAGGATCGAGCCGCCAATCCTCCCGATCGGGGAATAGGAGCGCAGCTCCGTGGTATAGCGCTGGAACGACGCGCTGCCTCCGAGCGGCCCGCCGTTGAACTGGGCGTTAAACGACTGGAGGCCGCCATCCGCGGGGAATGGAAGTCCGGTGCGGGTGTCGTGCTGGGCAGTGAAGCCGAGCGTCGAGCGGAAGCAGTTGTTGCACTCGGTGGAGAAGGTGCCCGCTATTCCCTCGTTGCCGTACTTGACGCGTTCTCCGCCATACGAGACGAACAGGCGCGTATAAAGGGAGTTCGGGACCGGGAAACCAGCCTGGATCTGTCCGCCGGTGCGGGTCGCCGCTCCAAGGTTGGCTACACGGAAGCGCGAACGCGTATGGTAGGCGGTGAAGCTGCCCGAGATGCGTGACCCGCGCACGTTCGGATCGCTGTAGGT
>Ga0136633_1002074_pt1 | contig 14146 bp, 9 predicted proteins | sample AntDrymeUQ832206_2_FD_105494 | JGI IMG/M metagenome (GOLD analysis project Ga0136633, IMG submission 105494) | Polar desert sand microbial communities from Dry Valleys, Antarctica - metaG UQ83 (22.06) | ecosystem: Environmental > Terrestrial > Soil > Desert | place: Antarctica: Dry Valley... | reverse complement strand
GAGGGCGAAGCGCGCTCGGGCGCTCCTGGCCGAGGAGTACCCCGAGACGGTGTGTCCCCTTCATCACGAGAACGCCTACCAGTTGTTGACCGCCACCATCCTCTCGGCGCAGACCACCGATGAGCGGGTCAACATGGTCACTCCCGCCCTTTTCGCCCGGTACCCGACGCCCGAGAATCTGGCCGGGGCCCGGCACGCCGAAGTGGAGGGCCTAATCAAGTCCACCGGCTTCTTCAGGTCCAAGTCCCGAAGCATCATCGGTATGGCACAGGCGCTGGTCGAGCGTTTCGACGGACAGGTTCCGTCGCGCATAGAGGACCTGGTGACCATCCCCGGCGTAGGCCGCAAGACGGCGAATGTTGTGCGACATGTGGTGTTCGACGAGCCTGGCTTCCCGGTGGACACCCATGTGGGCCGGCTGTGCCGGCGGCTGGGGCTGACGACCGAGGTCGACCCGGTGAAGGTCGAGCACGAGCTGAACGCCATGGTCCCGGCGGCGGAGCGGGGCAAATTCAGCCTCCGGCTCATCTTCCACGGACGCGCAGTGTGCGCCGCCCGCAAGCCGCGCTGCGAGGTGTGTCTGCTGAACGACTTCTGCCCCAGCGCGTTCGCCGATCGCTAGCCCGCAGGGCGACCGAGGTGGCGGCCGGGAATACCACCCCACCTGGGGTGGGTTATAGGTGGCATGAAGGACACCCACCGCTCTTCCGTGACCAACCGGCTCAAGACCGCTCGGGGCCACCTCGACGCGGTGCTCCGCATGGTCGAGGAGGACGCCTACTGCCCGGATGTCATGAAGCAGCTGTCGGCGGTCCAGGGATCTTTGGAACGAGCCAGCCGCATCGTGCTGCGCAACCATCTGGAGACCTGCGTGGCCGCCGGGATGGTGGCCGGACGCACCGACGAGGTGGTCGACGAGCTGATGGAAGCCCTTCGCTTTGACCGAGTGAGCACAGGACCCGATCGAGGAGACAACTAATGCGAACTGAAGCCGAAACGACAGCCGGCGGGACAGCCCTGCAAGACAACGAGGAAGTCGTGCTGGACATCAGCGGGATGACATGTGGATCGTGCGCGGCCCGCGTGGAGCGCACTTTGGCCGGCGCCGACGGGGTAGGGGAGGCGGGCGTCAACTACGCGACCCGCCGGGCCACCATCGCCTTCGACCCGTCGACGACTAACCCGGAGGCGCTCGTCAAGGCCGTGGAGCGCGCCGGGTACGGCGCCACCCCGTCGATGGCGCACCACGGAACGGGCGGAGCCGACCACTCCGAGCACATGAAAGGCGACGCCGCGACTCAGCGCGACTGGCTGAAGCGCGTTCTTCTCGCGTGGCCGCTCGGCATAACCGTCATGGTGCTGTCCATGGGGTGGATGCACGAGCCCTGGGCGCGCTGGTCTGCCTTCGCTCTCACGATCCCGGTGCAGTTCGTTGCCGGCTGGCCGTTCATCCGGGAGGCCGCGAAGCGGGCACGGGTCCTGCAATCGAACATGGACACCCTCATCGTGCTGGGCACGATGGCTGCCTTCATCTTCTCGGTTGTTGAGGTGCTCCGCGGCTCGCACTATCCGCATTACTTCGATACCGCGGCGATCATCATCTCCTTCCTCGTTCTCGGTAAGTACTTCGAGGCGCGGGCCAGCGGCCGCGCCGGTAACGCGATCCGGGCCTTGCTCGACCTGAGCGCCAAGCAGGCGACTCTGGTGGAGGAGGGCGAGAGCCCGAGCGGCTCATCTGAGCGGGGTGCCACGGAGCGAAGCGTTGCCATCGAAGACGTAAAGGTTGGCGACCTCCTGCGGGTCCGCCCGGGCGAGAAGATCCCGGTGGACGCCGAGGTGGTCGAAGGCGCCTCATCGGTGGACGAGTCCATGCTCACCGGTGAGTCGGTCCCGGTAGAGAAGTCGGTGGGCGACCGGGTCACCGGCGCGACCGTCAACAACAACGGGGTACTGACCGTGCGAGCTACCGCAGTCGGCCGCGACACTGCGCTCGCCCAGATAGTGCGGCTCGTCGAGCAAGCCCAGGGCTCCAAGGCGCCGGTACAGCGACTGGCGGACCGCATCGCCGGGATCTTCGTGCCGGTAGTGATGCTGATCGCGGCGGCGACCTTCGTGGGTTGGTGGGCGCTCGGATCCGATCCGACGCGAGGCCTCGTGGCCGCGGTCGCCGTCCTGATCATCGCCTGCCCCTGCGCGCTCGGATTGGCGACGCCTACGGCGATCATGGTTGGAACTGGTCGAGGCGCTTCGATGGGCGTGCTGATCAAGGGTGGAGAGATTCTCGAGCGGTCGCGTCAGATTGACACCATCGTGTTCGACAAGACCGGGACCCTGACGAAGGGCAAGATGTCGCTGGCCGGCATCGAAGTGATCGGTGAAACAGACGAGGACGAGCTTCTCCGCCGTGCCGCGGCAGTGGAGCACGGCTCCGAGCACCCCATCGGCGCGGCGATCGTCGCCGGCGCCGGCGAACGTGGCATTGAGCTCCCGAGCGTGACCGGCTTCGCCGCGTCGGCCGGCCACGGGGTTCGCGGCGACGTGGACGGCACCACCGTTTTCGTAGGCCGGAACCGGATGATGTCCGAGGCCTCGATCACCATCCCGGAGGACGTCACGGCGCGGGGCGCGCGACTCGAGCAAGAAGGTCGAACAGTCGTGATGGTCGCCTGGGACAATCGGATCCAGGGACTGCTTGCCGTCGCCGACGAGCTGCGGGAGGAAGCCGCGGAAGTTGTCGGAAGACTGCGCGCCCTCGGCAAGAGCGTGGCCATCATCACCGGTGACAACGCCACGACGGCCAATGCCGTCGCCAAGCAGGTCGGCGCGGACCGGGTTATGGCCGAGGTGTTGCCCCAGGACAAGTCCGCCGAGGTCCGGCGTCTGCAGGAGGCCGGACAGATCGTCGCCATGGTGGGCGACGGGGTGAACGACGCGCCGGCCCTTGCGCAGGCCGACCTGGGCATCGCTATCGGTACAGGCACTGACGTCGCCATCGAGTCCTCGGACATCACACTTCTGTCCGGCAGGTTGGACGGCGTAGCTACGGCGCTCGAGTTGTCTCGTCGCACGTACCGGACGATCCTGCAGAACCTCGGTTGGGCGTTCATCTACAACATCGTTCTCATACCGGTGGCGGCGCTCGGTCTGCTCAACCCCGTACTGGCCGGCGCGGCGATGGCCTTCTCCAGCGTGTCCGTCGTGCTGAACAGCCTGCGCCTCTACCGCTTCAAGTAGACGGGCTAAGTAGTTAGCGCGCCCTCGAGGATCGAAAGGCCGAGATCGAAATTGGCGTCAGAGATGTTGAGGGCCGGTACGAGGCGAAGGACCTGGCTCCGCGGGCCGCAGTTGAGGACCACCATCGATTCGGTCAGGCAGTGTTCCTGCACCTTGGCCGCTGCATCCCCATCCGGCGTCTCCACGCCGATCATCAACCCGGCGCCCCGCACATCGATGACGTTGCCCTGACCGACCAGGGGACGCAGTCGAGTCATCGCCCGCTGGCCCAAGAGCTTTGCTCGCGCCACCAGGCCGTCGTCAGCGATGACGTCAAGCGTGGCCAGCGCGGCCGCGCACGCGATCGGGTTTCCGCCGAACGTCGAGCCATGCGCGCCGGTTGGCCACTTGTCCATGACGGAGCGCCCGGCGATAATTCCGCCGAGCGGCATGCCGGATGCGATCCCCTTGGCGAACAACACGACATCAGGGCTGACGCCCAGCGTCTCGGCCGCCCACATCGAGCCGGTCCGCCCGATGCCGCTCTGCACCTCGTCGAAAACAAGCAACGCGCCGGTGTCGTCACAACGCGATCGCAGATAGGCGAGCCAGTCGACCGGCGGCACGATGTATCCGCCTTCACCCAGGATGGGCTCGACGATCACGGCGGCGGTCGCCCCGTCGATGGCGTCGCCCGCGTCCTGGCCGTAGGGCGCGATCGTCACCTCCGGTAGCAGCGGTCCGTAGCCCTCTTGATAGATCGGCTTGGCCGTCGTCAGCGACGTCGCACCCATGGTCCGCCCGTGGAACGCGCCCGAGAACCCGACGATGCCACGCCGCCCGGTCACCCGACGGCCCAGCTTGATCGACCCATCCACGGCTTCGGCACCTGAGTTGGAGAAGAACACCTGCGGCTGATCGATGAACGGGGTGAGTCCCGCCAAGCGTTCGGCGAGCGCGATCGACGGCTCGTTGTGTGTGACGACCGACGTGTGAATCAACCGGCCCGCCTGTTCCCGAATCGCCTCCACGACGCGGGGATGGCAGTGCCCGACATTGGTGACGGCGATTCCGGACGCGAAGTCAAGGTATCGGCGGCCGTCGACGTCCGTGATCCAGCTGCCCTCGCCCGACGCGGTGACGATGCCGGTGATCCGCGGCAGGACTCCCGCTATCGCTTTGGTGTCTCGGGCGAGCCAGGCGTCAGTCTCGGCCCCCCCAGGCGAAAGAGTCACGCTCGTTCGGGGCTGGCCGAAGGCGAGAGATCCGGAGTCCGCTGGTCTGTGTCCAGGGGGTGCGTATCGATCTGGGCCTTCTGCAGACGGCCGGAGTAGTCGACGTAGACCGTCTTGGTCTCGCTGAACTGCTCGAGACCGCGCCGCCCCGCCTCTCGATAGCCGTTGCCCGTCCAGCGGGTGCCGCCGAAGGGCAGTTGGATCTCCGCGCCGATCGTCGGCGCATTGACGTACACGATCCCGGTGTCGATCTGCTCTACGGCATGGAAGGCCTCTGCCAGCTCGGCGGTATAGACCGCGGCTGACAGACCGTAAGGCGTGCCGTTCACCACCTCTATCGCCTCTTCGGCCGAGTCGACTTCGATCACAGATAGCACCGGGCCGAAGACTTCCTCCCGGGCTATGTGGTGCGAAGCCAATACGCCCGACAGGATCGTCGGCTGGAAGAACGAGCCGCCATCGCAGCCCGCAACCTCGGTGCGTTTTCCGCCGGTCACCAGCTCGGCACCCTCCTCTACTGCGTCCGAGACCATCCCCTCGATGCGGGCGGCTGACGCCGCGTCTATGACGGGTCCGACATCGATTCCGTCGTCGAGCGGGTCGCCCAGGCGAAGGTCGCCGGCTCGTTTGGCGACCGTCTGGAGGACGCGATCGGCGATGTCACGGTGCAGGATCAAACGACTGGTCGAAGTGCACCGCTGCCCGGCCGTGCCGAAGGCGCCGAACAGTGCCCCGTCGGCCACCAGATCGAGATCGGCGGACGGCAGGACGACCATGGCGTTCTTGCCCCCGAGCTCCAGCGAGATGAGCCGCGGCCCGTTCTCCATCGCGGCTGCGCCTACTTTTCGCCCTGTCGGTACCGAGCCAGTGAAGCTGACGGCGCGGATGCCCGGGTGTCCGGCGATCGCGGCTGCGGGCCTCGCGCCACCGTGGACCACGTTCAGCAGTCCGGCGGGGACTCCGGCGTCTACGCACGCCGCCACAAAGGCCTCGGCGCAAGCTGGTGCCTTTTCCGATGGCTTGATGACTACCGAGTTGCCGGCCAGCAGCGCGGGGAAGATCTTCCAGGACGGAATGGCGACCGGGAAGTTCCACGGTGTGATCATCCCGACCACCCCGACCGGCGAACGGGTCGTCCAGCACAGCTTGTTGCTGAGCTCCGACGGAACGGTCTCGCCCCAGGCACCCCGACCTTGCCCGGCTACGTACCAGCCCATGTCGATCGCTTCCTGAACGTCGCCGGCCGCCTCGACCAGGACCTTGCCGGCCTCGGCTGCGACCAGGCGGCTCAGCTCCGGCTTGCGTTGGGCCAGCACGGCGGCGCACGCCGCGATCAGCTCGCCTCGGAGCGGTATGGGCATTTTCGCCCAATCGCGCTGTGCCTCGGCGGCCGCTTCGACCGCCCGATCGACCGCATCGGGGCCACTGTCCGGTATCTCCGCGATCACCTCGGCCGGTCGGGCCGGGTTCACCGAATGGATGGTGTCGACTCCTGACGGCCACTCGATACTCCCCGCGATGCGATTTCCCAGCTTTTCGGTCACGCAGGCGACGGTAGCCCTAGCTCCAGCCTGGGCGCGCCGCTTCGGGCTATCCGCGAGTAGCCCCGGAGGGTGGGTGCTAACCGCTAGCTGAGGCGATAGGCATGGCGCCCCGAAAACCCAATGATGGGTCCATGTCCCAGACCCCGCAGATCCCCGCCGCGTCGACCGCCCAGACTGCCGCCCCTTCCGGGCCTGTCGCCCCATCTGGCTCCGATGCGGGGTCCGTCTCCCGCAACGCCGTCCGGCGCCGCATCGCCATCGCCTGCGGGGCCACTGCGGGTGCGACCTTCATCCTGGCCGGCCTTCTGGCTGGCCCAGCGCTCCTGCCGGACGTGTTCGGCGCTCAAAAGGACCGCGACCTGCTTCCCGTGCACATCGTCGGCCGCGGCGGGACGTCCGGCTCCGGCGACGGGAGCGGCTCGGCCGGCGGCGCAGAGAGCAGCTTTGCCGGATCGGGCGGCGAATCCGACTCGAGCACCGGCTCCGACTCCAACTCCAACTCCAGCACACCTGGTTCGACCCCTGGCTCTGGGCCCTCCGCCGGTGCCCCTGGCACTCCTGCATCCGAAGCTGATTCCCCTCTCAGCCTGATCCTGCCCGGAGGCATCAACCTGAGCGACATCCTCCAGGGCACCACGGATGGCGTCAAAGGCACGGTCGACAACGCCACGGATCTGGTCGGCGACACGCTCGACGGGGCAGGCGACGTGATCGAGAACCCCGACACCGCAACCGACTTCATCAACAACACGGTTGACGGCGTGACGGATGTCATCAACGAAACCGTGTCGACACTTCCCCCCGAAGTGACCTCCACCGTGCCGGTCACGGTCCCGACGGTCACGGTTCCGACGGTGACAGTTCCGACGGTGACAGTTCCGCCGACCACCGTCCCGTCCGGGCTGACGGACCCGTCGCTGACTGACACGGTGCCGGTCATCACGACGCCAACGGTGCCGGTGCTCCCCTCGCTGTAAGCCATCCAGCGCGAGACCTGGCGGCTCAGCTGCACGGAAGGGACACCGTGCGGCTGAGCCGCCCTTTCGCGTCCCGGTTGGGACCGCGAACGTGGCCGCACCCTTGAGTAGTGTCTCGGCCGTGGAGCCCACCGCGGGCGGCGAGCATTCCCGAGCCGGGTTGGTGGTAGCGGGGGCGTTAACCGTCTCCCACCTAATCCTTTCCAGAGTTCTCTCCGGCCAGGCCGCCCAACTCGAGAACCGCCTCGCCGTCCTAGTCGCCGCGCTGTTCATGGCGGCAGCCTGCGGGTTGGCTACTCGTAAGACCCGGCCCGGTGTGCGCCGCGGCTGGATCCTGCTGGCAATGACCGGCGCCTTGTGGACCTTCTCCAACGCCCTGGCTGCTCGCGCCGAGATTCTCACCGGCATGGCGCTACCGGTCCCGAGCCTGGCGGATCTGCCCTCTGCCCTCGCGGTCCTCTTCGCCATCCTCGGTGTCTTGAGCTTCCTCGGAGCGATGCTTTCGAGCGCCGGTCGGATGCGGGCCTTGCTGGACGGTCTGCTGGTTGCGTCCTCCATGACCTTCCTGGGCTGGGCGCTCCTGTTGAGGGATCTCGTCGCGGAGACCTCCGGCGACGCCGAGCAGCTTCTCGCGCTCGCCTATCCCTTCGGCGATGTCGTTCTGGTTGCGCTGGTGCTCGCCACCTTCCCGCGGATCGGATCGAAGCGCTCCTGGGTGCTCCTGGCCGGCGGTCTCGGGATCCTCACCGTGGGGCACGTCACTCTCGCTTATTTCGAGATCGCGCAGTTGGCCTTCCTCGGTGGGTTTGAAGGCACCGCGTGGATGGTCGGGTCTTTCCTCATCGGGCTCTCGGCCTTGTCGGACGACCGCGATCTGCGGCCGGCGACGGAAGACCCGCGAAGCGGCGGCCCGTTGGACATCATCGTGCCACTACTGCCGGTGGCCCTGGCCGGCGGCATCGGCCTCAAGCGGTTCATCGAGGGCAATTTCGATCAGGTGCTTCTGGTGAACGGCGGCATCATCGCCATCCTGCTGGTGGCCCGCCAGATGCTCTCGCAACTCGACTTCCTTGGGCTGAACCGCGAGCTCGAGACGCGGGTGGCAGCCCGCACGAGCCAGTTGAGTCGTCAGGAGCGGCAGTTCAGGTCCCTGGTCCAGAACTCCTCCGACGTCGTCACCATCGTCGACTCTGCACGGATCATCCGGTACCAGAGCGCGTCGTCGACTCGCGTCCTCGGCTACGGGTTCGGCCAGCTCGTCGGTACCGACATGCTCGACATCGTGCATCCCCAGGCTCGGGAAGAAGTGATGGGGTTACTCAACGCCGCGCCAGCTCCGCCCGCGACTCCCGCGATCGTCGAAGCGCTCATTCGCAAGGCCGACAGCTCGTGGGCGGTTACAGAGACGACCGTCTCGAACCTGTTGCGCGATGAAAGTGTCGGCGGGCTGCTCCTCACTACCCGGGACATCGGCAAGCGCCAGGCCATGGAGAATCAATTGCGGTATCAGGCGCTTCACGACCCCCTGACCGGACTCGCCAACCGCAAGCTCTTCATGGAGCGGCTGGATCACGCGACCAAGCGGGCCGGTCGCGATCCCGAGACCCTGGCGGTGCTCCTCCTCGACCTCGACGGGTTCAAGCAGGTAAACGACAGCCTCGGTCACGGAGCGGGCGACGAGCTGCTGGCGCAGGTGGCGGTGCGGATCAACGACTCGGTACGACCGGGCGACACCGTCGCCCGTATGGGTGGTGACGAGTTCGCCGTCCTTCTGGAGCGCACGCGCGAGGAAGCCCCGACCGTGGTGGCCCAGCGGGTCCTCAACAAGCTGAGGGCTCCGGTTCTCATCGGCGGAAAACCACTGGTCGTGCAGGGCAGCATTGGCGTCGCCGCGGGCTCCACGGCTGAGCATGGCGCCGAGGCGTTGCTGCGCAATGCCGACCTGGCGATGTACGAAGCCAAGGCGCGGGGCAAGGGGATGTTCTCCTCGTTTGTCCCCGCCATGCACTCCGCCATGCTCCGACGGGTCGAGCTCGAGGCAGACCTGCGCCGGGCCATCAACGACAACGAGCTTCTGTTGCACTATCAGCCGCTGGTCGGACTGCCTGACGGCCGTATCACGGGAGCCGAGGCCCTGGTGCGGTGGAACCACCCTGAAAAGGGACTCATCCCGCCGAACGAGTTCATCCCCGTGGCAGAAGACAGCGACCTCGCACTTTCCCTCGGCCGCGTCGTTCTCGTCGAGGCATGCCACCAGGCGCGCCGCGTGCAGGAGATCGTGGGCGACGGCAACAGGGTCACCATGGCGGTCAACATCTCGTCGCAGCAGCTCACCAGCCAGTGGCTGGTGCATGAGGTGCAGCGGGCCATCGAGGACACCGGCGTCGATCCCACCTGTCTTGTCCTCGAGATCACCGAGGGCGCGGTGATGGGGGAGCTGCGTCCGATCCTTGCCACGCTCGAAGGCCTCAAGCAACTCGGAGTGGCGCTGGCCATCGACGACTTCGGAACCGGCTGGTCCTCACTGAGCCGGCTGCACTCGTTCCCCATCGACAAGTTGAAGGTCGATCAATCGTTCATCTCGGGCGTCAGATCGAGAGGCGACGACGCCCCGATCGCCGCTGCGGTGGTCGCCATGGCCCGAAGCCTCCACCTCGACACCGTCGCCGAAGGCGTGGAGACGATCGAGCAGCTGGCTCTGGTCGATCAGCTCGGATGCCGTGAGATCCAGGGCTATCTCTTCTCCAAGCCGGTGCCACGCGAGCAGTTCGAGGAACTCCTGCGCTCCAGCCCGGATCTCAAGTTGCCCGGCAGCGAGGAGATCATCGAGCAGGCGCAGTTGTCGTCCCGTCGGCCGGGAGCGGCCGTTACGGCACCTCGCAAGGAGGACGTGTCTCTGGAAGGAAGCATCTCGGAGGTTCAGAAGGCGATCGGCGCGGACCTGGTTGCGCTCTTCGAGATGCGCTGGAGTGAGCGTGCTCTCGTCGTCACGGCAGCTTCGGGTACCGACGGTTTGCATCTTTCCGCGGGCGAGCGCTTCGACTGGGACGGTTCGCCCTGCCAGCGCATCGTTGAGTCCGGTACGCCCCTCTTCACCGATCTCGGCGTCGACTTTCCGCAGCACCTGATCGCCATCCGCGGTGGTCGCGGTTACGCCGCCGTGCCGGTGCAAGGCGACGGCGGCGTGCTGCTCGGCACGCTCACCGCGGTGAAGCGAACCGCCGAGCCCTTCCCCGAGGGGGTCATGACGACTCTGCGGACCGTGGCCCGCATGCTTTCGCCGGAACTGGAATCGATGGCGGCGAAGCGGGAGAGCAGCGCTACCTCAGCCGCGTCGCCCGCTGCCTGATTCAGCCGCCAGAGCCCGAGCGGCTCCTCAGAGCGGGGTAACAGAGCCCGAGCGGCTCCTCAGAGCGGGGTAACAGAGCCCGAGCGGCTCCTCAGAGCGGGGTAACTGAGCCCGAGCGGCTCCTCAGAGCGGGGCGACAGCCGCCATCGTCAGGGCGACGTCTCCGTTGTCCCACCAGTCGGTCACCCCAAAGCCGGCGGACTCAAGCTCGGCTGTGAATCCATCCCGGCGGAACTTCGAGCTGACTTCCGTCCGCATGAGCTCACCCTCGGCGAACTCCACGGTCAGGTCGATCGCGGTCAACCTCACCGTCTGACGATTGCCCGACCTAAGCCCGATACGAATCCACTCGTGCTCCGGCTCCCACCGAGCGTCGTGCGAGAAAGCGGCCATTTCGAAGTTGGCCCCTAGATCCCGATTCATAACCGTGAGCAGGTTGTGCGTGAACTGAGCGGTCACCCCGGCCGCGTCGTTGTACGCCGCCTCCAACCGGGAAACGTCCTTGACCAGATCCATCCCGAGAAGCAGGCGATCGTCCGGCCCGAATGTCGCGGCCAGGCGGCGGAGAAATATCTGTCGATCGGCCGGTCCGAGGTTGCCGATCGTGCTCCCGAGGAACGCGACGAGGCGCCGACCCGTGCGCGGTATCTGCTCCAGATGGTGGTCGAAATCTCCCACGACCGCGTGCACGGCTATGGAGGGAAATTCTGCACGGATCGCCCGTCCCGCAGCCCGCAGCGTGGCTTCGCTGACGTCGAAAGGAATGAAGCGCACCAACCCCCCTTGACGACTCAGGCTGTCGAGCAACAGGCGGGTCTTGTCTGACGTACCGGAGCCAAGCTCGACGAGGGTGTCGGCCTTCGCGGAGCCCGCTATTTCGTCGGCGACCTCGCGCAGCAGCCGGCGCTCGGATTCAGTGGGGTAGTACTCCGGCTGCCGGGTGATTTCGCTGAAGAGCTCGGAGCCCCGCTCGTCATAGAGCCATTTGGGGGACATGAACTTCGGTGTCGCGGTGAGGCCACGGCGGGCGTCGGCGCGCAGGGCTGCTGCGAGGTCTTCCGCGCCCAAGTGGACGTCCACCGTCAGGTAGTTCATAGGAGAGACACGTCGATGCCGCCAGAGTCAATACGCACGAGTGACCCCTCCGGTACCTGAGTCCATGCGGCGTCCTCGTCGAGGGGCTCGGAGGCGATCGTCATGGCACCGGCGCTGTTTCGAGCGAACAGCGATTCGCCCGAAACGGTGGCCAGAAGCTTCGTGCCGTCACCGAGGATCATGTTCAGACAGGCGGGCGCCAGTGAGCGCGTCTTCGAAACAACCGCTCGAAGAGCGTCTCCCGGTTCGGTGCCCGCGTCGAGATCGTCGAGAAGCAGGGCGAACAGCAGCTCGGAGTCCGTTGCTCCGTCCATGCCCGCGAGCCGGTTGGCAGACACCAGCGCGGTGAGGTCGGCCCGCACTCCTTCGCGTCCCTCCGGGCCGCGCCGGAAGCCCTCGATGAGCCCGTTGTGCGCGAACAGCCAGGGTCCGCTCAAATACGGGGCAACCCCGCTCGGCTCGATGGGGTTAGGCGGGGTGGCGTTCCGCACGGAGGCGATGAGGAAGGTGGTGCGCACTACCGGAGCGAAACTGGCAAAGGACGCATCGCCCCAAATCGGGGTGACGCTTCGATAGCGCGCCGGCTCAGCCCGGAGGTCCTGGTCGTACCAACCGACCCCGAAGCCGTCCGCATTGACCTTCCCTCGCGTCTGATACTTCGGCTGGTAACTCTGATAGAGCAAAGAGTGCGGCGGATCGAGCACGATCGACGACAGGCTCGTGGATGGCCCCATGTAGGCCGTCAAGCGACACATGGGCGCTAGGCCCTGGCGGTGCGCAGCCCGCTGAAGATCTGTCGGCGTATTGGGAAGTCCCAGTTGCGGACCGTGGGCCGCGCCACCGTCAGGTCGGTCGCCCACGACGAGCCGCGAAGCACTTTGTATTCAGGGCCGAAGAAGACTTCGCTGTATTCCCGGTAAGGAAAGGCTTGGAAACCGGGGTAAGCAACGAAGTCCGACGATGTCCATTCCCAGCCATACCCGGTGCCGCGTAGGACCTCAGAAGTTCGGGCCTTCTCCCACTCCGCCTCGGTCGGCAGCCGCCGCCCGGCCCACGTGGCGAAGGCCTTCGCTTCGTGCCAGCAGACGTGTTGAACTGGCGCGTGGGGGGCCAAGTCGATCACCCGGCCGAAGCTCCGTTGCTGCCAAGAGCCGGACGGGTCCTGTTCCCAGAAGAGCGGAGCACGATGGGCCTCGTCGCATCGCCATTTCCAACCGGCTTCTGACCAGAGCGCCCGCTTGTCATAACCGCCATCCTCCATGAACGCGCCCCACGACTGGTTGTCCACGGGAGCAATGTCGATGAAGTACTCGTCGACCAACACCTTGTGCGCGGGCCGCTCGTTGTCCAGCGCCCAGGGATCCAGGTCCGTGCCCATCGTGAACTCGCCCGCGGCGACGTGAGCTTCGCCCGCTGTCGACCAGTCCAGTTCGGGGGCCGGCGGAACTGGGTTGTCAACGGCGAGTCCCGAAAGCTGCAACGTCGCCAGCATCGTCTCGTCGTGCTGGTGTTCGTGTTGGACGACCATGCGATGTACATAGCCCCCGGCAAGAAGGGGATCTTCGGACTCGAGATCCGCGGCGGCCAGCAGCTCGAGAGCCCGCCCTCTGACGCGCCGAACATAAGCCCGCGCTTCTGTGGGTGACAGGAGCGGCAGCTGGGGGCGCCGCGCCCGGGGCTGCAGGAACGCGTCGTAGAGCTGGTCGATCTCCGGCAATACCGCTTCGGCTCCCAGTTGGCGGACCAACCAGAGATCCTCGTAGTTGCCGATGTGCGCCATGTCCCAGATCAGCGGAGACATCAGGGGGGAGTGCTGCGCGCAAAGCGCTTCATCGTCCAGCGGCTCCAGCATGAGCAGCGACCGGGCACGCGCTGATTCGAGGGCCACCGCCAACTCCTCTGGCAAATTCACTGGCAAATTCACCGGACCCTCATCGAGACGGCTCTGCGGCGTGGCGAGCGAGGTGTGGTTCGACGCGTTCGGCCCGGAAACGCTCGACTAGCGGCGCCAAGGCGCTCACCTGGTGGTTCAGCCGATCGTGCGCGAGACGCAGTATCCGGTCCGCGGCGGTCGCCAGCACCGCTGAGGTGAGGCCGATGCGCCCCGCCTCCTGCCAGGGGATTTGTCCCAGCTCGCCGAGCCATCCGAAGTCAGCTGCCGGAGTTCCTGCGGGCGGCGCGAGAAGCGCCGCGGTGACCGCCAAGGGAACCGGCCACCAGTCTCCGGGCTGCATGTCGATAACCCGGATCTCGATCCAACCCTTGAGTCGAACGGGTGGAAAAAGGGTGCTGAGGTGCAGTTCCACGTCGGGCAACGTCGGCGCCGGACATCCGGGGGGCGGGGTCTCTATCCACTCGCGAAGTGAGAGGCCGTCGGCGAGAGCTTCGAAGCCACCGTCCGGGCGAGCTCGCATGATCGCCTTCGCGGCCAGCGCGTATTGCGTCCAGTCCGCGATCGCATCGCCGGTGTCGAACGCCGAGGAGGTGCGACTTGGATCCAGGCCGGCCCAAGCCCGCAGCCGAGTCGATGCCCAGTTTTCGGCCGCGGAGCAAGCAAAGGTGGCGGCGAGGATCGGGGCAAGCTGATTCGCAAGTCGCCAAGTTGCCGATGGATCCGCACCGCAGCCGACATTGACCTGAATCGACGCGGTGTTGCACATCATCTCTGGAGCGGTCGGCCACCCGCCCGTCGAGAACCATCGCTCCATGATTTCGTACCGGGGGCTGTCGCTG